>Ga0209985_10003289_pt1 | contig 13873 bp, 10 predicted proteins | sample NOAtaG_FD_187305 | JGI IMG/M metagenome (GOLD analysis project Ga0209985, IMG submission 187305) | Freshwater lake microbial communities from Lake Erie, under a cyanobacterial bloom - NOAA_Erie_Diel6S_1000h metaG (SPAdes) (version 2) | ecosystem: Environmental > Aquatic > Freshwater > Lake ...
CTTTTCCCACATATGACAGTTTTCGATAACGTGGCATACGGTTTGCGAGTCCAGAAAAAATCAGCATCAGAAATTAAGAAAGCGGTTGCTGAGGTTCTCGATTCCATGAGTCTGTCACATCTTGCAAATCGGGCACCAAACCAATTATCTGGTGGCCAACAGCAGCGCGTTGCCTTAGCTCGTGCCATGGTCGTGCGTCCCAAGGTATTGCTCTTTGATGAGCCGCTATCAAATCTTGATGCAAAACTTCGCGCACAAATGCGTATAGAAATTCGCTCTATTCAACGTCGACTTGGAATCACCAGTATTTTCGTAACACATGACCAAGATGAAGCGATGAGTTTGTCTGATCGAATCGTTGTCATGCGGAACGCGGTCGTTGAACAGGTAGGAACTCCCGATGAGATCTATCGTCGACCATCCACGGTATTTGTTGCTGACTTTATTGGTCGATCCAACTTCCTTGAAGTTGAAAGTGCTGTTAAATCCAAGGCAGGAAAGGCAAGAATTGTTGTAAGCGGAAAGAAGATGGAGGTTGCCGCTCAATCCAAAGCGCTCTCATCGAAGAAACCTGTTCTCTTGGTACGCCCCGAATCTATTGTCGTTTCCGCAGCAAAAGGTAAATCTGGAGAAGTTGGCAAGGGTGAAGGAAAGGTTACAAACGTTGTCTTCTATGGAAATCATGTGGAATACACACTCGATACCCATGAAGGAGTTATTGTGGCGGTGGAATCTGATCCGATTTACGACGAGATTGTTCCGGTCGGAAAAGTCGCGCGATATTCTTTTGCTCCAGAGAGGGCGTGGCTTTTGCCTTCAGACTCATCCTTGGCTATGAAAGAGGACCGCAAATGACCTCACTTCAGTATCTGCGCTATGTTGCCTACGCGCTTTTCGCTATTGGACTCATTAATCTCCGGTATCAATCCGGTGAGGATGACCTGGGCATGAGAACTTCTCTCATCGTAGGCACTGGAATTCTGCTTTTCGCCATGACGTACTTCTCATTTGGAAAATCCTTTTTAACCAAGCCGGTTGGGAAAATTGCGGCCTGGCTAGTGGCGATTGCAGCAACTCTTTTTGCAATTCTCAACTAATTGATGAGCTCACTCGACCTACAATCATTTAAGAGTCGCTGGAACGAAGTTCTGGATTGCCTCGAGCAGGATAATCGGATCGCCTGGATAGCTTTCTTCGATGCCCGCTTGGTGAGTTTTGATAACAATCAACTTAAATTGAGTTTTGTAGATGCTGAGAAATTAAGTGGCGCACATGACTATTCCTATGTAAGGAAAGACTCACACCGCGCCGCACTGGAAAAGGCAGTAAAAGAGATTTTTGGAGTAACAATCGCCATAATTATCGAGTGATTCGCGCTCGCTCTCTTTTTTTCGCAGTATGCCTTGCGCTCCTTTCTTCTCTACTGTCTCCCGCTGATGCCGCTCCACCTTCGTCTAGCTTTTTCCTAGTTCAAACTCCCGCATTCCCAGAATATAAAGTCACTTTCCATGGTGTGATTAAGCCCAAAGTAAAGAATGCTGTCGTAAGAATTGATGTGAAGCTCAATGATGCATGGGTCGATACAAAACTCCGTACCCGATCTACCTCGAGTGGTGCTTGGAAAGTTCAAGCTCGCGCTACTGCTCTGGAAAGTAAGGCCACATATCGAGCGCGCGTCACAATCGGTAGCAAACTCGTCACAACTAAATCACGAAATCTAAACATTGATGTAGCTCCACAAATAAGCACTCCTGATCAACTCATTGCCCTCACCGGACCTGGCGGGCGAATTCACGGGACAGATGTCAGTCGTTGGCAACATCCCGGTGATAAACCAATTGACTTTGTAAAGATGTACAACGCTGGAATTAGATTTGTCATGATCAAAGCATCAGATACCCGAGATGAGGCTGATGCTTTAGCTCTGAAATATCTCCTCATGGATCGCAACGCCGCGCAAGCCGCTGGTATCTACACAGGTTATTACCACTACACAATTCTTCCGAATACAAATGATCGTGATGCTGTGATTCGAGATGCTCAAGCGCAAGCCCAGAAAGCAATCTGGCGCCTTTCAAGTTTGGGCGGATATACAGAAAAAGATTTACCTTATGCATTGGATTTGGAATATAACTGCATCGCATCTTCTAATGGGCGTTGCGTTAAATATGCACAGCGATCTCTCGTGACGTTATGGGCAGAAACGTGGCTCGAAACTATGCACGAAAAGACTGGCCGCAAACCTTTTTTCTATTCTTATCCCACATTCCTCGAGCAAGCGATGGTTCGTAGTGAGAAGCTCCGTCAATATCCACTGTGGAAAGCTCAATATGGAATTAATCCCGCCGATCCCACCGCTGAGCCGGGTCGAAAGATTTTCGGATGTTTTGTACATTCGTGGTCCACATCGGATTGCTCATCACTATGGCAGATTTGGCAATACTCATCATGCGGTTACGGAGATAAATATGGAGTGGGGTCGTCGCGAATCGACCTCAATGTTTATCGTGGAGACCCTGCATCATTTTTACAATTGACGCGAGGTATTTGGACTCCCCAAGTTGGCGACTATTTGCCGGTACAAGAACCCACAACAATGTTGATTACTAGCGTTAACGCCACCAGCACTGATAAGCCAGTGCGAATTAAAGTTGAAGTCAAACGACCTTCGGGGACGCCAGTAATCACGGGAACTGTCGCCTTTAGATTAAATCCTGGCCCAAATGGCGAACTGCCAAAGAAAGTAGAACAGACACCAGTTCGTGACGCAGCCGGGGTTTGGACACTTACTTTAAGAAAACTTCCCGCCGGAACTTCCGTGGGCTATGTCGCCTTTGTTGATCAAACCAACACGCATGCGGAAAATCGCCAAGATTTAACAATCAACTTAATTCAAGGCCCAGACGTTGCGCCGACTCCAACTCCGAAGCCAACGAAAGTTCCAGTTCCGGTTGATACGTGCAAAAATCAGATTAGGAATTAACTAACTTTTTCTTTAATTTCCTTAGACTGACGGAGTAATTCGTTCTGACGCTCAATAATTTCCTGGTATTGCTTTATTGACGCTTTTCTCTCTTTAGCGCCCCACTCCAGGGCTTCCGAAATTAGATCTGCAACAACGTCGACAACGCCTAAACCTTGATCTTTTGCTTCAAATGAGATGCGGGTACGACGGGAAAGGACATCGTCAACACTCAGAGCACCTTCGTGTGTAACGGCATAGAGAATTTCAGCCTTGAGGTAAGGCAATTCGGGAGCTAAGCGCTCCAAGAGTCCTGGGTTCTGAATCCCCGGAGTCAATACCTCATCAATAAGCGATCCATATCGGTTGAGTAGATGTTCGACACTTGACTCTTCAATTGAATACATTTTCGCAAGTCGCGGAATTTGATTCATCAGAACTGAATAGCCTTCAGCCCCGATGATTGCGAGTGTCTCAGTTGTGGAATCTGGAACTATCTTGCGGAGATGATTGATGGCTTCATTCACTGCATCCTCAGCCATGACTCGATACGTTGTGTACTTGCCACCAGCTATTGATACAAAACCAGGTGTTGGGCTATCAACAACATGTTCGCGTGAGAGTTTCGTAGTGGGTGAATCGGGATCGGTTGAGACTAAGGGGCGTAGTCCGGCAAAGACTCCTATGACTTGATCGCGACGCAATTTTGGCTCAAGGACGCGATTGGCTTGATTAATAATGTATGTGACATCTTCACGAGAAGCCAGCGGTTCTTCACGGCTCTCGTCGTAATCGGTATCTGTTGTGCCGACAATCCACTTATCGCCCCATGGAATGATGAAGAGGACTGAAACATCTGTCTTGATGATGACTCCTGTTTCAGACTTAATTGCATCACCAGGCACAACGATGTGAGCACCCTTGGACATGCGAACTGCGTAACCTGGTTTTACACCAAATTTCTTGTACATGGGATCGGTCCAGACGCCCGCAGCCATAATGGTGGTCTTCGCCTTAACCGTGAGAGTTTCTCCGCTCTCCAAATCCATTACTTTGGCACCCGTAACTTTCTTTCCACTCATTACTAATTCTTCGCATTGGGTGCGCGTTGTTATGACCGCACCATACTTAGCGGCAGTACGTGCGATTGTCATAGTGTGGCGCGCATCGTCGACTTGGGCATCAAAGTACTGGTAGCCACCAGTGATGACATCGAGGCGAAGTGATGGCGCTATTTCACTAATTTTTTTCTGAGAAAGATGTTTATGCCACGGCAGCGCCCGCTTGAAACCACGTAGCGCGTCATAAAGAGTCATGCCAGCGCCAACATAGGTACGCTCTTTTAACTTTTCTTGCAGCGGATAGAGAAATGAAACTGGTTTTACTAAGTGTGGCGAAAGAGTGCTGACCATTAATTCGCGCTCGTGTAGCGCTTCTCGCACTAATTTGAAGTCGTATTGTTCGAGATACCGAAGTCCGCCATGAATGAGTTTTGACGATTTTGAGGAAGTTCCTGAGGCAAAATCTGCGCTTTCCACGAGCGCCGCGCTCAATCCACGTGATGCGGCATCGAGAGCGATACCTACGCCATTGATTCCGCCACCGATAACGAGCACATCGAACTCTTCGCTACGAAGGGCTGCCATTGCGGCGCTCCGTTGTTGCGGATTGAGGCTCGAATTAGAAAGTGGCACAGCCTTAGGATACGCGCTATGGCTTACATCGGCTCCCTTGATCAAGGAACGTCCAGTACCCGCTTTATCGTTTTTGATGGGGACGGAAAGATTGTCGGACAACATCAATTAGAGCACACTCAATTTTTACCTCAAGCTGGCTGGGTAGAACATGATGCTGCCGAAATTTGGAAACGCACCGAAGATGTCATCGCTGGCGCCCTCAAAGCGGCTCGTGTTTCTGGCTCGGACTTGGCAGCTATCGGAATCACTAACCAACGTGAAACTACCGTGGTCTGGGACAAGACGACTGGCGCTCCGCTATCTCACGCCATCGTCTGGCAAGACACGAGAACCGCAGACTTTCTCAACTCGCTATCGGAAGCTACGAAAGCTTCCATCACTCATAAAACTGGTTTAGCAATCGCTCCCTACTTTTCTGGCAGCAAGATGCGCTGGCTCATTAAAAATGTCCCTGCGGTTCAGGAAGCAATCAGAGATGGTCGAGCGCTTATGGGGACTATTGATTCATGGTTGCTCTGGAATCTCTCCGGAGGCCCTCGAGGCGGAGTCCACTTCACTGATGTAACAAATGCGAGTCGTACTCTCTTGATGAACCTGGAAACTCTTGATTGGGATGAGGAGCTCCTTAAGATTTTTGAAATTCCGCGCTCCGTACTTCCAACTATCAAATCCTCTTCAGAGATCTACGCCCACACCGATCCTTCCGGTGCATTTGGAAGCGCAGTTCCCATTTCGGGAATTGTCGGTGACCAACAAGCAGCAATGGTGGGACAAGCTTGTTTTGAACGCGGAGAATCAAAGACGACGTATGGCACCGGAAATTTCGCACTGCTCAATACCGGAACCGACATTGTTCGCTCCAAGAACGGTCTTCTCACCACAGTCTGTTTCAAATTTGGCGAGGAACCAGCGCGCTACGCCCTTGAAGGTTCGGTAGCGGTTACGGGTTCTGCAATTCAGTGGTTACGAGATCAACTACAGATCATCTCAAGTGCACCTGATATCGAAGGATTAGCGAAGAGCGTTCCCGATAACGGTGGTGTCTACTTTGTTCCAGCATTCTCAGGGCTCTTTGCCCCGTATTGGCGTAATGATGCACGAGGTGTTGTGGTGGGCTTAACTCGCGCTGCTACCAAAGCACACTTAGCGCGCGCAGCTCTTGAAGCTATCTGTTACCAAACTCGCGATGTATTGGATGCAATGTCAGCTGATAGCGGAGTGAAACTTCCTGAAATGCGCGTGGATGGTGGAATTACTGCCAATGCTCTCTGTATGCAGATGCAATCAGACATCATGGGTGTTGATGTTGTGCGTCCACTCATTATTGAGACGACTGCGCTGGGCGCTGCATATGCTGCGGGTCTTGCCGTCGGTTTCTTTAAAGATATTGCAGAACTGCGCAACAAGTGGCAGGAAGGTCGTCGCTGGAAAGCCGATAAATCAAGTGAACTTGCAACGAGTGGTTATGTGCAGTGGAAAAAAGCCATCGAACGAACCTTGAATTGGGTGGAATAAAAACTTACTTAGCTAGAACTATCTCCACAAGCAGAGCATTTTCGGGACGGAGAATAGGAGCAGGTAGCCCCACATTTTCTAATTCAGAACCGGTCATGACAGCGCCACTTTCCAACCAAGGCGGTGGCGTAATCGCCATAAATTCTGCGCTTCCAGCATCGCGAATCACTCTGATTTGATACTTGGAAGAAGGTGTGAGGCCGCGAATAGTTAACTTCGGAGCATGGGACGTCACAATCGGGCGAAGCTGAACAAAGCTGAATAGCGCTTCACTCTTATCCTGTGCGACAACTCCATGCAGATAGTGAGCCTCGTTTGGATAATCGATACGAATTACATCACCCGAGTGAAGAAGCGCACGCTTTGATTTATAGAGCGAAATCCAATCTTTAAGCGCGCCTAACTCTTGGCGTGACAGAGAAGTGAGATCTCGTTCCAATCCAGCATGGCCAAAGAGCGCAGTAGCGGCGCGGAAGGCCAAGGAAAGGTGGCGGCCTGTTTGATGTCCAGGATCTGAGCCAATATGCGTTCCAAGCAACTCCGGAGGAATAAATTGCATCGTCCAACGCTGCATAGTTTGACGCTCAAGTGCATCATTATTGTCACTCGTCCAGAACCTATCGACGAGATCAATGATTCCTAAGTCAATTCTTGCTCCACCTGATGCACATGATTCAATTTCAAGACCTGGGTGACGTTTCTTTAACTCCGCAAAGAGTCGATAGAGCGCTCTGGTTTGCTTTCCGACTGCAGGTCTTCCTTCTGAGCCAGCATCAATCAAAGTTCGATTGTGATCCCATTTAATGTAGGAAATCTTGTGGTTGGAGAGGATGTCACTTGTTTGATTCAAAACATGGTTATAGGCATCTGGATTATCTAAATTCAGTACCAATTCATGTCGCCATGTTGGCGGAATCCGTCCATTGACATTGAGTATCCAATCGGGATGAGCGCGATAGAGATCTGAATCAGGATTGACCATCTCTCCTTCAAACCAGAGTCCAAACTCCATCTTCTTTGAAAGAACATATTCAACGATTCCAGTGAGTCCATTCGGCCACATATCTGTGCTGACGGTCCAGTCCCCTAGCCCGCTGCGATCGTTTCTACGCGAGCCAAACCAGCCATCGTCCAAAACAACGCGCTCTACGCCGATTTCAGAAGCAACATCAACAAGCTGACGAACTTTTGCTTCATCATGATTGAAGTAAATCGCTTCCCACATATTCAAAGTCATGGGTCTGGGTTTGGCGGGATGAACTTTTCGAGCGCGAATGTGCTTATGAAGTGTCTGCGCTAGGCCATCAAGACCGGCGCTGGAATACCAAGCAAGTAGTTCGGGAGCTGTGTAGCTCTCACCTTTTTTAAGAATAACTTCTCCAGGCAGCAAAACTTCAGAAGCGCCAATGCTCTGCATACCTTCATAATTTTTCTCGACACAATATTGAGAATCACCGCTCCATGCCAGGGAAACTGCCCACGCTTCACCTCTCTCAAAATCAGTTGTTGGATCGAGCGCAATCTCGCCGATTGTGTAGTTATGGCCACTTCGACCCTCGTGGGAATCGCGAACCCATCGACCAATTGCAATATCGCGGCGCTGTGGATTTCGTTCATTAGACCAACGTCCAGCAAAATCAAGTGTCTGTGTTGCGCGATCACTCAATGGTAGCCAATAGAAAAGTTCATTGAGGCAATAATCATCGCCGTTATTTGTGAGAGTCAGCGCCGTCTTCAAAACTCCAAACTTATCCAGCGCACCTGCAAAAGTTAGTTTTAGTTGTGCAGCTGAATCTTCTAGTTCAGCGCTAAAACTCTCGTCAGTACTGGAGAGTTTCTTTACTTCAAACTTTGTTGACCAATCACGGCCATTGCGATGCCCTGAAATAGTTGGGTATCCCAACCAACCGCGAGAATGTTCGCGCATTACTCCTGGATTCTGAACTTCATCAAAATCGCTATTCGGAACAGAGCGCACAAACGGGACCGAGGCAAAGTCTCCTTCAACTGATTTACCCCAATAACGAATCTGAAGAGCGCCATCAACGACTTCAAGGTAGATATCAACACCACCATTGGAGAGATGAGCACTCGCCGTTGCTCCGCTAGCTGGTGACATACGGGTAGAGTAATCGCGTTATGGCCGCAAAGAAACTCGCCGCAGGAGTCACGCGCACTGATCGCACTCTCATGGATGGCCGCACCATTCGCTACTACGACACCCAAGGCCAATCTCGAACTGCGGAAGACCAGAGGCCTATCGAAGAACAACCATCAATTGGCGAAATGCGACTTGATCCGCTCAACAATGAGTGGGTAGTGATTGCATCTCATAGACAAGGTCGTATTTTTCTACCACCAAAAGAATTAAATCCACTCGCACCTTCACGACCAGGATTTCTTACCGAAATTCCTGAGAGCGATTATGAAGTAGTTGTCTTTGATAATCGTTCACCATCGCTACGTCCGCCCGAAGGTTCCTTTGCTGCACCTGAAAATCCAGATTTTGACACACTGCCGATTCCAGCCGCTGGAAAATGTGAAGTCGTCTGCTTTACCTCTGATTACGATGCTTCATTTAAAGATCTCTCTCATAAGCAGATTCGGACCGTTCTTGAGGCTTGGCGCGATCGAACCGCAGAGTTATCACAGGTTCCTTACATTGAACATATTGCGCCTTTTGAGAACCGAGGCGAAGAGGTCGGAGTTACTCTCAACCATCCACATGGCCAGATCTATGCCTATTCCTATCTCCCACCTAAAACGGCACGAATGTTTGACGTTGCCAACGCTCACCATAAAAAGACCGGCCGTGTTTTATTAGATGACATCGTAGAGCGAGAGCTCAATGACGAAGTGCGCATTGTTGCTCAGAATTCTGAGTGGGTGGCATATGTTCCTTATGCGTCACGATATCCATTTGAAATTCATGTAGCGCCAAGACGCAGCGTTGCGGACTTTGTTGCACTTGATGAAGCTGCATCTGAAAGCTTTGCACCGATTGCAAAAGAGGTTCTACAGAGACTTGATGGCGTCTTTGGAGTAACGATGCCGTACATCGCATCATGGCACCAAGCTCCAGTGCGCCAGGGCCGAGATGTCTTGAGGCTTCATTGGCAGATACAGAGCGTCCGGCGCGCACCTGGAAAACTTAAGTATTTAGCAGGCTCTGAATCAGCCTTTGGCGCCTTCATGATGGATCTCAAGCCTGAACAATCCGCCCAACAACTCCGAGACGTTGCGTTGTAACACAACCGCTCACCACAATGATTGAGGAAGAATTTAAGAAAACCTTTGGAGTTGCTCCTGAAGTCATTGCGCAAGCTCCGGGGCGCGTCAATTTGATTGGTGAACACATCGATTACAGCGAAGGTTTCGTATTGCCTTTTGCGATTGACGATGTCACGCGGTGCGCGATATCGCGACGAAGTGATAGAAAGATAAGAATCGCATCTGCGCAACAATCTAGCGCGCTCATAGAAGTGAGCCTTGAAGACATCGCCGCCATAAAGGGTGAAGGTTGGGCGCGATATGTCTTTGGAGTGATCTGGTCCTTGGAGATTGAATCTGGACTCGACATCTACATCGATGGCAAAGTCCCACTCGGCGCCGGACTCTCTTCCTCCGCAGCGTTGGAATGTAGCGTTGCCATAGCACTTAATCACCTCTTTCATCTTGAAAAGTCCTTGAGTGAATTAGCGCTTCTCACCCAGCGCGCAGAGAATAAATATGTTGGCGTGCCATGCGGCATCATGGATCAATCTGTTTCCTTGATGGCTAAAGCTGGTTATGCACTTCTACTAGATTGCAGAGATCTCTCTACCCGTCACATATCCGTTGATTTTGCGGGCGCTGATTTAAGGCTACTCATCATTGATACCCAAGTTCATCATGCATTGACTGATGGAGGATATGCTGAACGGCGAGCTTCCTGTGAAGAGGTTGCCACAATTCTTGGCGTTGCCTCCATGCGAGAACTATCTTTGGAGAAATTACAGTCACGAAAGCATGAACTAACCCCAACTCAATTTCTACGCGCACGCCATGCAGTAACTGAAATTGCTCGCGTTCTAGAAGCGGTGAAGTCTTTAGAATCTCGAGACTTTTACGCTTTTGGGAAATTACTCAATGAGTCACACCGCTCGCTACGTGATGACTACACAGTTTCCTGCCCTGAGCTTGATACCGCTGTTGATGCCGCGCTAGATAGTGGCGCACTTGGCGCGCGCATGGTTGGCGGTGGCTTTGGTGGAAGCGCCATCGCGTTGATTAAGGATGAAGATGCTGGGAAAGTTTCTCTAGCTATCGAACAAGCATTTGCAGCGAAGGGATTTAAAGCGCCACGATTCTTTTCATCGCTTCCTAGCGATGGCGCAAAAGTTATTTCTTAAGAATTAAACGACAGGAGTTACAGAAATTACTTCGACTCCGCCAATTGCACTCAAAACATTGACGAGATCTTGAGGATCATTTCCAGGAAAAGCCACGGTGATGTCATCGATACCGCGTCCGCCTTCGGAAGAGAGAACGACAAGGCCACGAATATCTCCACCAGCAAAACCGATTGCCGAGGCAACCGCGCCAAGTGAACCTGGACGATCAGGGAGCGCTACGCGAATTCGAACCATTGCCATGGGTAGGAGTCTAAATGAAAAGCTCCCTGACTTGGACTCGAACCAAGAACCTGCCGGTTAACAGCCGGCTGCTCTGCCGATTGAGCTATCAGGGATCGGCTAGCCGCAAACTCTAGGTCAAGCCCTCGCCTAAAGCCAATTCGCGCAAGGCTCGTCGCTTTGTTTCCATCCCCACAAGTTCGCCAAATATCTGGTTGTACTCGACTTCATTCTCGACGGGATTGAGTCGCTGCAAGGTCGATTTCACTTCAGCGATAGAGCGGCTTAAGGCAACTTCATTGAGTCGAGCTGTAATGCTTGAAACGTAGCGATCTGAAATCTCGCCATCGGTACGAATCGGCTCAACCGTTAGCTCGGTGATAAAAGATTTCAACTCATCTGACTCGACAGCTTCTAGATTTACTTGTTCAAACTCTCTTTGGGTATCGATGAATTCGCGTAACTTGATGTATGCGGGATGTGAGAAAGCGTTCTTCTCAACATCTTTCCAATTGTGCATTAGCGCCGGCATTTGTAGGCGCGCTTTGAGTACTTCACGCTCTAGCATCAAACGAGGCTCACTCGGATCTGGGCGCCAATTACTTGCTTGGGGTGCATCCGAAACTGCTCGTGGCGCAGAGGTTGAATTCTTCTTAACCGCCGCCATTACTACTTCGACCTCCATGCCTAGCCATCCAGCAAGGCTGCGGGCATATTCAGGGCGAAGTGATGTGTCACGAATCTTTCCAATTAGTGGCGCAGCAGCATTAAGAGCAGAGACTCTTCCATCAGCGTTAGTTAAATCAAATTGTTTAATCGAGCTCTTAATTGCAAATTCAAAGAGCGGAACTCTTCGCGCAATCAAGTCACGCACGGCAGCGTCTCCCTGATGCTGTCGCAATTCACAGGGATCCATGCCACTTGGTTCCACAGCGACAAACGTTTGCGTGACAAATTTCTGGTCATCACTAAATGCTCGAAGCGCAGCTTTTTGACCGGCTGCATCGCCATCAAAGGTGAAGATAACCTCGCCTCTAAATGCATCATCATCCATCAAGAGTCGACGCAAGATACGAATATGCTCATCACCGAATGCAGTTCCGCACGTTGCAACCGCGGTGGTAATTCCAGCTAAGTGAGCCGCCATCACATCGGTGTATCCCTCAACTATGACCGCCTGGCGCTTCTTTGCGATCTCTTTCTTCGCTCGATCCAAGCCGTAGAGAACTTGGCTTTTCTTGTAAATCGGAGTCTCAGGAGTGTTGAGATATTTCGGTCCTTGATCCTCGTCATCGCTCGCCAGTTTTCGGGCACCAAATCCCACTACATCGCCCGAAATATCTCGGATCGGCCACATTAAGCGATTGCGGAAACGATCGATAGGGCCTTTCTGTCCTTCTTTTGTTAATCCAGCCAACATCAACTCTTCGATTGTGAAACCTTGGCCGCGTAGATACTTCGTTAGCGAATCCCATTGATCAGGCGCATAGCCCACTTCAAAAGAATCACATGCTGCTTTATCAAAACCGCGTTTCATCAAGAGCTCTCGGCCATGTGCCGCTTCAGGAAGTTGGAGTTGCTCTTGATAGAAAGTCACAGCGGAAACATGTGCCGCTATCAGTCGAGAACGTTGACCAGCCGGCGCCTTTGTTCCTCCACTGCCCTGTTCATAGGTAAGTTGATAACCAATTCGTTCTGCAAGTCTCTCAATAGTTTCTGTGAAAGTTAGATGATCCATCTTCATCACAAAAGCGATGACATCTCCACCAGTCTGGCAACCAAAGCAATGGAAATATCCACGGCTCGGAGTTACGTGGAAGGAAGGAGTTTTCTCATCATGAAAAGGACAGAGCCCTTTCTTCTGTCCCCCACCAGCGCCTTTGAGTTGAACATATTCACCAACTACTTCATCAATAGGTGAATGGTCGCGGACGTATGTGACATCTACATCGCGAATTCGACCTGACATAGTTGGAATCCTAGTCTCTACTTCCCCAACAGTTGTTGGTGTAGCGCATAGGCGCCTACATCAGTAAGCGATGAAACTTGATCAATAACGACGCGCATCTTCTCTTCCTCGGTGCTGGCGCGCTGCCACTCCTGGAGGAAGAAGCTCTCGAGTGTTTCTGGAGCACTCTCGCGGACCGCTTCCACAAGATCAATGATGACTTCCTGTTGTTTTGCATAACGTTCCTGAGATTTCTCAGCGCGAATAATGTAGTAACCCGCCATCGATTTCAGGAGCGCAACTTCAACTCTTTGCGCACGAGGTACAAGTAAGTTCGCTGCATAACGGGTCAAATCGCCATCACCAAAATGTTCTCGAGTTTCTTGTTCAGCTGCAAGGGCAAAGCGCCCGATGAGTTGGCTCGTTAAATCTTTCAAACGCGCTAAGTGGCGATGACTTCTATCAAATTCTTTGGGCCAACATGAAAGATTCATCAGTGAATTGATTGCTTCTTCGGCTTCTTTCTCACTCATATCACTCAAGTAATCCTGAATTGCAGTGGCATGCAGCTGTGGTAGATCTCGGCGCAAATGCGCAATATCAATCTGGCCGGTTACGAGTGCATCTTCTAAATCATGGACAGAGTAGGCAACATCATCGGACCAATCCATGATTTGCGCTTCCATACAAGTTTTCTCCAAGGGCGCACCTTCACGAACCCAGTTGAAGATCTCTTGGTCATCTTCGTACACACCGTACTTCTTTGGATTCTCAAGTGAACTCCATGGATATTTTGTAGCTGCATCCAAAGTTGCCCTTGTCAGATTTAGCCCAACTGATAGCCCTTCGCTATCGACAGTTTTTGCTTCGATTCTCGTTAATAATCTAAAACTCTGGGCATTACCTTCAAAGCCACCAATACTTTCAGCAAATTTTGCGAGCGCTTCTTCGCCGTTATGTCCAAAAGGTGGGTGTCCAAGATCATGAGCTAAACATGCGCTCTCCATAAGATCTGGATCGGCTCCCAGAGCTGCTCCTAATTCACGTCCAACTTGTGCGCACTCCAGTGAGTGAGAGAGTCGAGTCCGTGGAAAATCACTTGCCCAAGGAACTGCAACTTGTGTTTTCGCTGCCAATC
>Ga0209985_10003291_pt1 | contig 13867 bp, 12 predicted proteins | sample NOAtaG_FD_187305 | JGI IMG/M metagenome (GOLD analysis project Ga0209985, IMG submission 187305) | Freshwater lake microbial communities from Lake Erie, under a cyanobacterial bloom - NOAA_Erie_Diel6S_1000h metaG (SPAdes) (version 2) | ecosystem: Environmental > Aquatic > Freshwater > Lake ...
TGGCAAGGCGGCCCGAAACCGCGAACTACGGAACTTGATTTCCTCCATGTTCGATGATATCAGCCTGCGCAACCGCCTTCGCAATCCTTTCTTTTACCTGCGTTTGCTTTTAAGCCGGGATTAAAAAGTCCATCGATTGTGGAAAAAATTCGTGCAGCCTTTAACTTTAGCCTTTCACTCATTAATCACCTTTCTAATCCACAAGACTATGAACAAAGTTTGGATCGCCCTGCTCGGCCTTGCAATGGCCGTTTCCTGCAAAAAGAACGATTCCTGGATTCCTTACGGACCCGGCTCTAACGGGCAAGGGGGCGGCGGAACCGGCGGCGGCGGAACCGGCGGAACCGGTTTGGTTGTATCCCGCGTTCAGAATGCTTTTGCCATCAACTTTAGCGGTAACTGGTGTGGACCCTGCGGTGCCAACGGTATTCCCGCACTTTACAACTTGAGTACCACCCACGGTGCCAAATTCAGCGGCATCAAAGTCGGCCTCAACGACCCCTTCACCATCCCCGAAGGCAGCTTAATGGCCAGCCAATACGGAGTATCCGGCATCCCCGCATATGTTGCAGGTGCTGATTTCCTCCAAAGTTCTTCCGCCTGGACCTCCGCCGTCAACACCATTATTGGCACCGTCCCTGCCAATGTCAAGGCCGGGGTGGCCCTTCGCCGTACCAAAGTAGGCGACTCCATTTACGTGGATACCAAAGCCGAATTCTTCCAGGCCCTTCCTGCTGGCAACTATTCTTTGGCTGTCTTTTTGGTCGAGAACAACATCGCCCTCAGCCAGGCCGGTCAAAGCGATCCCAACTTCAAGCACAAGATGGTCTTCCGCGGTGGCGCAACGGCTATGCCATCCAACAACATCACCGGCGTTTGGGGTGAGAAATTAGAAAACAACAACACCGCCATCCCTCAGGGCAAGACCTACGAAATGACCTTTGGTTATGTAGCTCCAAGCGTAACGCCTGCCGTCAATTTGAACAATGTGCAAGCCATTGCCGTCATCTTCGAAACCGACAACAGCGGCAAGCCACTGCGCGTTCTCAACAGCAACCGGATCTAATTTCCCTTCGGGATTCGCGGATTCCCCCTTCGGGATTTGCGGACAAGACCGCCCGCAAATCGCTCAAAATCTTCAAGGCCGACCTGATGACAGGTCGGCCATTTTTTTGGATAAATCTTGGGCCGCCTCCCTGGCTTTTTCGGCAAAATCCGAACCAGAAGATGCGTAGAGAATGCTCCGTGATGCGTTGATGATTAGGTTGTTATGTGAAGTACAACCCGCTCGCATTACGGCTTCCAAATCCCCGCCTTGGGCCCCAATGCCCGGAACCAAAAAGAAATGTTGCGGGAAATCAGCCCGCAACGCAGCCAAGGCCTCCGGTCTTGTGGCGCCCACCACCAGCATGGTGTCTTCGTGGCTACCCCAGGAGAGGGCCGCATCCACCATGTGGCGATAGAACGGCCTCCCATCGGCGGCCGTTTTTTCTTGAAAATCAGCGGCCCCTGAATTGCTGGTCAAACCCAAAACGACCGCCCACTTACCAGGCCTGCCCAAAAAAGGCTGCACGGAATCCCGGCCCATGTAAGCATGCAGTGTGACGGCGTCGACCCCGTAAACATCGTAAAAAGCGTGGGCATAACGATCGGCGGTGTTCCCAATATCGCCCCGTTTGGCATCGGCGATGCAAAGCGCCTCGGAGGGCAGGCATTCGACCGTGCGGGCAAAACATTCCATCCCGGCCGGACCCATCGCCTCAAAAAAGGCCAGGTTGGGTTTGTAGGCGATGCATAGGTCGGCCGTGGCCTCCACAATGGCTTTGTGAAAGGCCAGAACGGGATCGGGCTCGTTGCGTAGACAGGCGGGAATGAGCGCTGGATCGGTGTCCAGTCCAACGCATAACATGGTCTGGCGTTGCTGGATGAGGTCCAGCAGTCGTTGGTAGGTTAGGGGTGCTCGCACGATGGGGGGATGGATTCAATGAGGGTGATTTCGGGAACCGATTGCCGAATGACTTTTTCGATGCCGTTCCGCAGGGTGAGGTGACTGATATTGCACTGCTCGCAATTGCCGATCAAACGCAGACGGACTTCGCCGGCTTGATTGACCTCCAACAATTCCACATTCCCGCCGTCCCCTTCGAGGTAAGGCCGGATGGTATCCAGCGCAGCCTGAACCCGGTCAAAAAGGGATTGCGCAGGGCTCATGTGGAGCGGTGATGCATGGCAATACGCCTCGATACTTCACCGGCCAGATCGAGGTAGGCCTGCGCGATGGGGGTACCGGCCACCGAGGGCCCTTGAGAAGATCCTTCGACCATGGGCAGGCTGGCCAGGCATTCCAATCCCAATCGTTCCGCCAGGGCATGGGTTCCCTCTTTTCCAAAGGGATGGTACCGCTGATCAGGTTGGTCCTCGGGGCTGAACCAAGCCATATTCTCCACCAGACCCAGCAAATGCAGCTTGGTGCCTTCGGTTTGAAACATTCGACCCGCTTTGAGAGCATCGGCCACGGCCATCGCCTGGGGCGTAGTCACCAGAAGACCAAAGGCCTCAGGGAATAATTTGGTGAGGGTGAGTTGAACATCCCCGGTTCCGGGCGGCAAATCCATGACCAAATAATCCAATTCGCCCCAATCCACCTCCGAAAAAAACTGCTTGAGCGTATTCGATGCCATCGGTCCACGCCAAATCAGGGGCCTGGCCGGGTCAATCAACAAACCCACCGACATCATACGCAGGCCTTCAACTTCCACCGGGGTCATGCGTCCTTCCTTCAAACCGGGTTGACGGTCTTCGGCCCCTAGGAGAATGGGCACATTGGGGCCGTACAAATCCGCATCCAACAAGCCCACCGAGGCGCCGGATGCAGCCAAGGCCCTGGCCAAATTCACAGCAACCGTGGTTTTACCCACCCCGCCTTTGCCCGAAGCCACCATCACCAGGTTACGGACCTCCGGTAACCAATCCATGCCCTGAGCTCGACCCAGGGTCCGGGCCTCCATTCGAATATCGACTTGGAGGTCGGGTCCCCAATCCTCAGCGAGCGCCGCTCGGCAATCCGCCTCCATGCGATCCTTGAGAGGGCAGGAGGGAGTGGTCAGGCGAATCAAAAAACGCACCGACCTGGCTTGGTCATCCACTTCCAGGGCCTCGATCATGCCCAAGGTCACCAGGTCTTTGCCCAAATCGGGCTCACGGACCCTGGACAGGGTGACCCGTACCGCCTCCGTATCAAGAACGCTGGGGGAGCCGGCCATGAAAATTAGGAGCGACCGTAGGCCTTCAGCGTCCGCAAATGGGAATTGACCGCCAAGGCCATGCTGGGGAAGGTATTGTAACCGTACCCAAATTCCGCCGCCGTTTCGCGAACAATTCGAGCGATGGCCGGGTAATGAATATGCGATATGTTAGGAAAAAGGTGATGTTCGACTTGATAGTTCAAGCCACCCAGGTACCAAGTCAACCAACGATTCCCCGGCGAAAAATTAGCCGTGGTCTGCAATTGATGCACCGCCCAGGAATTGTCCATCAAACCCTTGTCGTCCGGAAGAGGCTGATCGGCCCCTTCCACAACATGCGCCAACTGAAAAACAATCGCCATTATAAAACCGGCCACCAAGTTCACCACCAAAAAGCCTGCCAAGACTGTAATCCAGGATAAAGGGCTGAGCATCAATGGCAAAACCAAAAGGATTCCAAAGTACAGAAGCTTCCCGGTAATTAATTTGGTCATTTGTTGGAACACAAATTGAGGGCCTTTGGCCATGGACCACTGGATGGCCTGCCGAACATCCTTAACATAAAAAGAAAGGGTCATCATCGAATACAGCAGCGGAGCATACAAGTGCTGAAAACGATGAACCGGCCGAAGGGGCTGGTGCTTATCGAATCGAAGCAGAGCCATGCCCGCAATATCTTCATCGGCTCCGTGAATGTTGGTATAGGTATGATGATAGACATTGTGCTGCATCTTCCAGCTGAACTTGTTGCCACCGATCATGTAGATAGAGGAAGCAAACAAACGATTGATCCAAGCCTTGTCCGAAAACGAATTGTGGCAGGCATCGTGCATCACTCCCATTCCGATTCCGGCCAAGGCAATGCCCAGCCAGACAAAAACCAACATGGCCGCCCACCAAGGCATGGGCACCGCAATCAAAAGAGCCAAAGGTCCCAGATAGGCCAGGATCCAAAAAAGACCCTTGCCAATCATGCGCATTCCCCCGTTGGAGGAAAGGCCTTTTTGGTCAAAATACTCCTTGACCCTCTGTTTGAGGGATTGGTGGAAGGTAAACTGCTGGGCGTTGGCGAATCGAATGGTTTGGCTCATATCACAAAGGTACGGCTGCCTTAGGGATGGGCCAAAACAGCGGAACTGTAGGGAGGGATTTGAATTTGGTAACGGCCTTTGCCCAAATGAACCACTTGACCACGACCCGCCAGCAGATTCAATTCAAAACGGCTGCGCAGTCGGTCCCGCACCGAGCGAGGCAGCGGAAGGGCCAACCCTCGGTTGCTGTTAGCGCCCCCTTCGATGGAATTCCCCCTCAAACGCTGCGCGATGGGGTCGTTGAGGTCCACCACCGTTCTGAGGGGTTTGGACGAACGATTCCATACCACCCAAACATCTTCCTGGAGATAACGTCGACTCATGATCAGCGCCTCGGGTTGATCCAACAAAAAATGCGTACTCCCGTACGACAAGGCCATGCTCTGGGAGCGAACCTGCATCAGGCGACGGCAATGCTCCATGGTCTCTTGTTCGGGTCTGGAAAGGCCTTCAAAGCGCATCATGCGGCGATTATCCGGATCCCCGGCCCCCATCATTCCCCATTCATCCCCGTAATACAAAACAGGAACCCCCGGCACCGTCGCAATCAGCGTCTGCAACATGCGCAGACGGTCAAAACCTAGGGTATCCACCCCTTCCACTTGCCGATCCCAACCGGCCGCGATCGGGTCTTCGTCAAAACGCAACGCCTTGGAAGCGTAGGCGATAAAACGAGGCATATCGTGGTTCCCCGAAATATTTCCCATGCTGTGCTGATGACCGTAATACAAAAAAGATTCCTCCAGGCTTTGGCGAATCAAACCCAAATCGGCCGCATCCGATGCCAGTGCAGAACGCGCATCGAAATAAAAATTAAAGTCAAACTGCGCATCAATCATCCCACTGCCCACATAGGAACCAATCAATTGCCGACTTCCAAACGTCTCCCCGATTTGGTAAACCGAACGACCCTGAGGACCCACAATACGCTCCTTGATTTTGCGGGTCAGGGTTCGCCAAAAAACCTCCGGGATATGCTTGGTGGCGTCGTGGCGAAATCCATCCAAGGGAAATTGTTCCAACCAATACAAAGCCGAATCACTCATGGTACGATAGACCTCGGGCCTTTCAAGATCCAGGCTAGGCATGAAGGTGTCAAACCAAGTGGTCAACCGATGCTCATCCCAGATTCGTATGTTTTTGCGGCCATCGGGCAGGTCCAGGGTCGTGATCCAATCCGGATGCTGCCGCAGGAGCGGGTGTTCCTGATGGACGTGGTTGGCCACATAGTCCAGCAAGACATTGATTCCGTGGGCATGGGCTGTATCAATGAGCCGACGAAGAAGGTCCTCATCCCCAAAACGACGATCCACCCGGCTGGACGAAATGGGCCAGTAACCGTGGTAACCCGAGTACATGCGATTTGGTTTGGGCCATTCCCGGTACGGCCCTTCGGGATTTTGAACGATGGGTGAAATCCATAAGCTGTTGATGCCCATTCGATCAAAGTAGCCTTCCTGAATTTTGTTCAAAACCCCTTGCAGGTCACCCCCCCAATAATTGGCTTTGGGGTGAACCTCCGGATGTTGAACCGGACGGTCGTTGGTGGAATCCCCGTTGGCAAAACGATCCACAAACACAAAATACATGCGTTGAGCTTCGGCGTCGTGCCGGGTAAGTTGATCCGGATCCCGAACCAGCCGACCCTTGGTCAATGGTAACAACAGATCGTTTCCAGGACCCTGGGGCCCGTATGTGTAAATGCGCAAATAGGACCGGGTCCGTTGAAGGGCTTCTTGGGGAATATTCAAGTTCCATTCCGTGGCGGACGCTATCCCTGCATTCGAATCCGGTTCCAGGCGGGCCAAGCAAAGGTTCTCCCAAAAAACCAAAGCCCCGCCGGGCCTACCGGCCCAGCCAAAGCGCAGCATCCCCTCCTTCTCCTCCAGCACATCGAGAGCCGGCGCCGGCCCGCCCCCAGGCATCAACCTTAACAAGGAATTCACCCCCCCAATACCGTTATCCCGCCTTGCCGAGTTCGCCGGATCCAAAATCCAGCGCCCATTGACCACCAATTGGTAGGGATAGGATCCCGCAGGGAGGCGCAAACGCAGGCGCCATTCCCCCTTTTCGAGGTCCCAACGCATCGGATGACTCCGCGGATTCCATCCATTAAAATCCCCGACCACCGACACCGAATCCACTTGTTCGCCCGCCTTGGGACGGTACCCAAATACAGCCTCGGTGTGCAGGGGCGCCTTGACCGGCAATTCCAGAACCTGCCCTCCTTCCAAATCCAAACCCAAAACCCAAAGTGGACGTCGATCCACTGCCGAGGAGGCCTCCTTCGATGGGGTTGCTTCTGTCGATGGGGTTGCCTCCTTCGATGGGGTTGCCGGTTGCAAATACAATAGCTGTCCGTCCCCGCTGAGGGACCAAGACCAACCCTTCGGAACCCGTACATCCTTGAGCGAACCTGCTTTGCGCAGGTAATCCTCCAGCACCACCGTGGTCGTATCCCCGGATTCCCAACCCTTGAGCACCACCGGCGAAGGTCGCCCCGGTAACAAAGGCCCCTTGGGTCCGTTCGCAGCCTCCACCGAAGTCCAAGCCCCCAAAGCAAAGCATCCTAACACAAAGTAAAACAACCATCCAGCCCAGCCCAACACCGTCGTAACACCAGACGCCTTGCGCAATCCTTCTGCAACACGGTACACATCATCCGTCGCTTGCGGGTTTCGTTGATTGGCTGCGGCGTGCCAAGCATCCAAAGCCTTTACCAGGCGCTTGGTTCCAATCATTCGACTCCATTCCAACGGCCCGCGGGGGTAATTGGTTCCGTAACGCATGCCCAAATCAATATCTTCGGCGACCGCAACCCCTTCATCCAGGGTCCTGTAGGCTTCGTTCATCATGCACGCCAAGACCCGGGGCGTCACCATCCCGCCGTGATCTGGACAGAAGACGAACTCCATACCCAACGCCTTTCCCAAATCCTGCCAAGCCGCCTGCACCTCCGGCGTCGACTGTCCCGGCACCAATTCCCAAACCTCGGCCTGCAACGAATCAGGCCAGGCATTCCAGGCCGCCCATTGAACCGAAGAAGGCCCACGCAGTTTCAATCCCAAATCCTGAGACTTTTGTTCAAGGCTGGGTCCTACCAAGTGCAACATCACCCTCCGCGCACCGCAAGCCTCCAGTGCCAAGCACCGTTCGGCCTGCCCTTCTCGGTCTTCCCAGTCCGTTACCAGAACCAAATCCGGCGCGAGGCCGCTTGGGATGCTCAGAACTTGGGATCCGTCCAGCTGTTCGACGATATGGCCCCGCTTTCGCCAGGCTTCCAAACGACTTTCCGGAAGCGGTGTTCCCCAAACCAATAGATTCAAGCCATCCGAGGGTATCGAAGAGGCGGTTGGCGAGGCGGATTGAGGTGCGGATGGCGATGCGGATTGCGGCGTGGATGGCGATGATGTTGTCATGGGTTGAAAATACGAAATCCCCAGGCTTTGACCTTTATTTTTGGCCGCATGCAGTCCATCCAAACCGACCTTGCCCCCAAACCCATCGGGCCTTATTCCCAGGCCGTTCGGCACGGGGATACCTTGTTTATCTCCGGCCAAATCGCCTTGGACCCCGCCACCGGCGACCTCGTGCAGTCCAGCATCCAGGAGGAGACCCATCGGGTCATGCGCAATTTGCAAGCGATTCTCCAAAGCCAAGGCCTGGGCTTTGAGAATGTTATCAAAGCCAGCATCTTTTTGTCCAGCATGGATTTGTTTGGGCCGGTTAACGCCGTTTATGGGAGCTATTTTACGGAACCCTACCCCGCCCGCGAGACCGTGGCCGTTCTGGGCCTGCCCAGAGGCGTGAATGTCGAAGTATCGATGATCGCTGCCGTGCCGACTACACGCTGATCGCCGCCGTGCCGACTAGTGCAGGTACACGCTGATGGCTCCGTTATCGGGGGCAATCACCACCTCGACCCGTTCCTGAATCATCGTTGCGAGGGATAATCCCACAAAGTCCGCATGCACAGGATAATCCTTGTGCGAGCGGTCCACCAACACCGCGCATTGCAATTTCCGTGGAACGGTTTGCATAAAAGGCTTGAAGGCGTACAACATGGTTTTGCCGGAATGCGCCACATCGTCCACCACCACCACCACCTCGTCTTTCCATAACAACGGATCCAAACCAGTTGTGATTTCATCGTGAACGGGGTTGTCCTTGTTCATACGGATATAATCCACCACCACCTCCAATTCAGGGGCCAATTTGGCCAATTCCGCTTGGAGACGATGGGCCAATTCCAAGCCACGGTTCTTGACCCCGGCCAAGAGTATACGGGTTTCATCAAAATTAGCCTCGCGGATCTGCAAGGCGATACGGGTCAGCTTGCGGGCGACAGCGTCGCTGTCCAGAAGCAGGGTTTTGAAGGATGAAGGCGTGGAATCAGTCATCGTGGGTGTGGTTAATAAGGTCTCGTGGGTTGCGGATTTCGATGGGGGGGTATCCGGCTTGGATGTTCACCAGGTTGTAGCCTTGGATTCGGTCCCAATTGACCATATGACGAAAGTTCCAACTGGCCAAAACATCCACCTTGGCAACCGTGGCCAACGCAATGTGACGGCAATCCTGCAGACTGGTCTCGCCCACTACTTTTTCGGCCATGTAGCGATTCGCTAATTGAATCGATTCATTGTTAAGGCGAACCCTTTCGAAGCAATCTTCGGGATAACGATTCAAGTGCTCCCTCACCTCGTCCGGCGCGCTCTCCAATTCCTCTTCCAATAGATCCGATAACACAAAAATTAGTTCCCCCTCCTCGAGGCGCCTAAAAAACAAGCGAGTGATCGACCTGAATTCATGGCCGTAATACGCCCCCACAACGGAGGTGTCAATGTAAATCCGGGGTCTGATGGGATCCAATCCCGGTACAAGGTCCTGCATCAAGAAGTCCGACCGCTCAGGTCCCGGTATTTGTTACGACGCAAGGCCGATTCGCCTTTGCGCTGGCGCAGATTCTCTTCGTAATCCGCAAAATTGCCCTCGAACCAATAAAAGGTGCCGTCCCCTTCGTAGGCCAACATGTGCGTGCACACCCGGTCCAAAAACCAGCGATCGTGCGATATAATGACCGCACAGCCGGGGAAATTCTCGATAGCTTCTTCGAGGGCCCTCAAGGTATTCACGTCAATATCGTTGGTGGGTTCGTCCAACAAAAGCACATTGGCCCCCTGCTTGAGGGTCAGCGCCAAATGCGCCCGATTTCGCTCCCCACCGGAAAGGTCCTTGAGTTTTTTGTTTTGGTCCGAGCCCGTAAAATTGAATTTGCTCAGGTAAGCCCGCGCGTTCACTTGACGACCATCCACCATCACATATTCCGTACCACCGGAAATCAGGTCAATGACCGTCTTGTCCGGAATCAAATCATCGTGCGATTGGTCCACATACGCCAACTGCACCGTTTCCCCAATGCGGATCGTTCCGCTGTCCGGCTTTTCTTGGCCAACAATCATCCGGAACAAGGTGGTTTTGCCCACCCCGTTGGGGCCGATGATGCCCACCACCCCGGCCGGTGGAAGGCTGAACGTCAAATCCTTGACCAAGACCCGATCTCCAAACGATTTGCTGACCCCTTCCACCTCGATCACCGTGTTACCCAATCGCGGTCCGGAGGGGATAAAGAGCTCCAAACGAGCTTCTTTCTCCTTGATATCCTCGTCCAATAATTTGTGGTAAGCCGTCAAACGCGCTTTGGATTTGGCATGACGGGCTTTGGGCGCCATGCGCACCCAGTCCAATTCTCGCTGAAGGGTTTTTTGACGCTTGCTTTCGCTTTTTTCTTCTTGGGCCAGGCGCTTGGATTTTTGTTCCAACCAACCCGAATAATTCCCCTGGTAAGGAATGCCTTCGCCCCGATCCAATTCCAAAATCCATCCCGCCACATTGTCCAAGAAATAGCGATCGTGGGTGACCGCAATGACGGTGCCTTTGTAACGACGCAAATGCTGTTCCAACCAATCGATGCTTTCGGCATCCAGGTGGTTGGTGGGTTCGTCTAACAACAAAATTTCGGGCTCCTGTAACAACAAACGACAAAGCGCAACACGGCGGCGCTCCCCCCCCGAAAGGCGTTCGATGAGAGCGTCTGCCGGAGGGCATTGGAGGGCCTCCATGGCCATGTTAAGGCGGGTGTCAATGTTCCAAGCATCGGTGGCATCCAGGGCTTCTTGGATTTCGGATTGGCGCTTGAGCAATGCATCAAAATCCGCATCTGGCTCCCCAAAGGCGGCCGATACGGCATCAAATTCTGCTAGCAGGGCCATGGTTTCGCCCACGCCTTCCTCAACAATTTGTCGCACGGTCTTGGTGGGATCCAAATCCGGCTCCTGGGAAAGGTAACCCACCTTGTAACCCGGGGAGAACACCACTTCGCCCTGGTAATTTTTGTCGAGCCCGGCTATGATTTTGAGCAAAGTGGATTTGCCCGCGCCGTTCAAACCGAGGACCCCGATTTTGGCCCCGTAAAAAAAGGAGAGGTAAATGTCCTTGAGAATGGTCTTGCCGGTGGGGAGGGTTTTGGTCACCCCGGCCATTGAAAAAATAATTTGCCGATCTGTCATGCCGCAAATATCGGCACGGTTGTGCCTTGGGTAGGAACTTGCCCTTGGTCAAAGCGTTTAATTTTGGGTAAAACCCCTTGCGCCGATGATTCCCGCCCCCGCTCCACGGACTCCCTGTCCTCGCCTGCTGCTTTGCCTTATCCTCCTCCTCGGCGCCTGCCCCAAAAGCGGGTTAACCCAGGCACGTTTTCAGACCGCAAAAGCCGTGCTCCAGGCCCAACTGCCCCTGCGCTCGGGCCAACAAGCCATCCTAAGCAGCATCCGCCTTCATCAATCCGATACCTTGGCCACCGCCACCGCCGACAGCCTGGGTCGGGTCCGCTTTGATTGGCCGGCAGGGGGCTATACAGGTTTTTACCGGGTGGCCTGGAACGATGGCCAAAGCCTGGTGTTATGGGACGGGCAGCCGGTGGACTTTGTGGCTCTGGGACCTGATTCGGTGGACATTCGGAGGGGAGATGCCTGGCAGACCTACCGCGAGACTCGGCAAAGCCTTTTGCGCCTGCGTTCCCGCCGGCAATTGCTAATCAGCCTGCGCCGTGAATTTCCCGATGCCGACGAATTGCATCGCTCCGCCCAAAAGCAAATCCTCCTTTTGGAGCAAGAAGACCAAAACCTGCTGGCACGCATCAACGATCCCCAAGCCGGGACCGGTCTGCGGTTTTTGAGGCCCGAAGCCCCTTTTCTGGGTCAAAACCCCGAAGAAATGCGCCCGCAGCTTCGCCCAGGCTCCTACCTCCAAATGGCGAACCTGGGGGATACGGCCCTGGTGCATCACCCCATCTTGCCCAACATGATCGTTGAATACTACCGGCTTTTTGAACCCGATTCGGTGTATTCCGAAGAAATCCAAGCCATGCGCTTTGTTGAATCTGTCGTGGGATACTTCCAGAGCCAACCGGCCCTGCTCCTACCCGTTGCTGATTTTGTGCGTTTGGGTTTGCAACAAATGCAACAACCCAAAGCTCTTCAGCTCCTTTCCCACCTGCTTTCGGCCCAAAGCAGCTGCAACGACCCAGGGCTTCTGGCCAAATTGCAGGACAACCTCCGACCCTATGCCCCCGTTAGCCCTGGTTCCGTGCCCCCGCTTTTGGACAGCCTGGTGGATGGGGCCGGTCGGCCGGTTCGGGCCCAACCCACCGAAGGATTGTACCTGTTTTGGGCCGCCGACTGCGAGCATTGCCTGGAGCAGCTCCCCCAATTGCATCGCTGGTGGTCCGCCAAACACCCCGACTGGAAGGTGACCACGGTATCGGTCGGTGGATCGGTGCAAGCCTGGAATCAAACCGTGGCGACCCTGCCGGGTTGGACCCATTGGCGCGATCCCGCCGGGAGGGAAGGGGTCACCGTCGAAGCCTATGTGCTCTATGCTACGCCCCTATTTGTCAAAGTAGGCCGCGATGGGCGCATCGAAGATGTCTTTCGGGCCGAAAGTTCCTTGGAGTTAACATATTAAAAATTTATTATTCATATTTTGATAGTCCTGAGCAACTTAGTATTTTTGCAAGAAGGGTCTTTTTTCGACGCCTTGCTTGTTTCGGATGTTAAAAGCTTTTTTATCCATTTTTGGCACGGGTGGGCGACATTCAGCCCCCAAAGACTTCCCCCGCTCCAGGGATGTGCATTATGTGCCCCGCCTTTTGTTGGCGAATCTTCCTGAATTCAAGCATTTTGACGAAGAATGGGACGAGCAATCCCTCTCCTTGACCCCCAGCGGGGATTTGCACGCTGCTTTTGAGACCGAACTCCTCCCCTTTGAATCCTACGAATACCATCCGGAGCGCTTTGTGCATAGCATGCCCGGTTTGGTGGAGGACTTTCGAGTGGCTTTTACCAACCGACGCATCCTGACCCGGCACGCCCGCATGCATCAATTGCTGTATTTCAAAGACCAATTGGTCATGGTGGATGCCAAAATCAACCCCGCGGACCCCGATGGCACGGTGGACGAAGCCCCTCATTTGGCGACTCCGTTGGGGAATTTGGATTGGCCTCACCCCAAAGCCCCGCAGGTCCGCACCTTTCAAGGCTTCCGGGATGCCCAAGGTCGCAGGCTATCCCTGCACAACGAAGTCAACCTGCATCTGCGCTACTTAGCAAACCCCGGTTTGTTCAAAGAATTGGTTCAGGCCGCTACCAAAGCCCACCATACCAAGGGAAGCGGGGCCAATCCTTTTTGAGTACCCGGCCGTACACCTCCACATCGGCCCCAAAGCCGCGGTAAAAGCGCATGAGACCGGGCGACTCCGAGCCCTCCATATCCATGCATCGATAGAGCGGGCCTCCATCCTTCCCCTTTTGATCCCCCGCCCAAGCCAACAAAGCATCCACCAAATGCAAGGCGGCTCGTTGTTTTCGACCCGCCTCGGTATCAAAGCCAAACTGATAAACCAGGGTCGAACCCGAATGCCATAACACAGCACCCGCCCCAAGGACCGGAGCATTTCCGACCCTATTTTCTTTTGGGTCCATCGCGGGATCCGTTTCCCAAACCCAAATCGAGGCCAATCCCGCCGAATCCATGGTTTGAATCAGCCGCATGGCCTCCTCGGTTTGGGATAAACCCCATCCCGCTTTGATTTGTAACATTTTAAAAAATCCCTGCCTCCAAGCCGTCTCGCCGCGGGCTTCCTCCCAACTAATTCTGCGCAGGCGACCCGATGAAGGACGGAGGTAACGGCGATGATGCGCGTGATAGGCTTGACGCTGCAATTCAATGTTCGGGGCGATGGTCACCACGGCATTGGCTCGGCGATGAAATTCCCAAGTTGGACCCGGGATCTCTCGTGCATAAGCGGGTTCATGGGCAGGGATCTCCCAATGCATATCCACCCAACGATAGCGCAAATCCCATTCCTGCAACAGGGAACGGTATTCCTCGGGGCCAGCCGGATCTGGACCACCAAGACCACCACCTGTCCCACGATCCGTCCCCGCATCGGCTCCAGGTGCTGGAAGAAGGGCC
>Ga0209985_10003292_pt1 | contig 13862 bp, 8 predicted proteins | sample NOAtaG_FD_187305 | JGI IMG/M metagenome (GOLD analysis project Ga0209985, IMG submission 187305) | Freshwater lake microbial communities from Lake Erie, under a cyanobacterial bloom - NOAA_Erie_Diel6S_1000h metaG (SPAdes) (version 2) | ecosystem: Environmental > Aquatic > Freshwater > Lake ...
GCGCCCGCGAGCAGCTGGCCGACATCGAGCGCCACGATGCGCGACTCGCGCATCGACTCGGGGCAGTCGCCGTTCACGATGCGGATCGCAAGGCCCTCGGCAATCGCGGTCTTGCCGACGCCGGGTTCACCGATGAGCACGGGATTGTTCTTCGTGCGGCGCGACAGCACCTGCATGCAGCGGCGAATCTCTTCGTCGCGGCCAATGACCGGATCGATCTTCCCTTGCTGCGCCTTCTCGACAAGGTCGATGCCGTACTTCTTCAGCGCCTCGTAGGTCGACTCCGCGTTCTGGTCGGTGACATTCGTGACGCCCGACGCCTTGCGGATCGCGTCGACCGCGCCCTGCACGCGCTTCCGGTCGACGCCGAGCGTCGACAGCACTTCCTTCGCGCCGCTCTTCACATCGGCGAGCGCGAGCAACAGGTGCTCGGTCGACACATACGCGTCCTTCATCTTCTGCGCGTCGCGCTCGGCGGTGTTGAGCACCTCGACGAGCTCGCGCGACGCATTGCCCGTGGTCGCGCCCTGCACCTTGGGCAGACGGCGCAGCTCGGCCTCGGTCACGCTCACGACGCGCGCGGCGTCGACGCCGGCCTTCTGCAGGATCGTCGCGGCGTTCGAGCCCTTCTCGCTCACAAGCGCGGAGAGAAGGTGGAGCGGCGTGAACTCGGGGTTGGTGGCGCCGGCAGCGAGGTTCTGGGCTGCGGCGATGGCTTCCTGCGCGAGGGTGGTGAACTTGTCGAATCGCATGGTGGTGGTCTCTCTTCCTGTCCCGTGGTGCGGGAGGTCGACGCGAAATGCAAAGCCCGCGCCAGCCTGACGGGCATGTAGGACGCTGTCTTGGTTGCCGAAGCGGTCGTCGTGCCGCCAGCCGCTGCCGTTTGGGCAGTCGAGCCGCGCGCGCGGGCCCGAGAAGGGTCTACCGGTACTCGACCGGGAACCCGGGCGGAATCAGCTCGTCACGGAGGTTCAGCCAGCCGACCAGCCACTCGAACGCATCGACGAGGCGCGGCCCAGGGCGGTTGAACATCTGGTTGCCGTCGACCAGCGCGATGGAGCGCCGCGGGGAATCGATGACAGCCGGCAGCAGAGGCCACCACTTCGTCTTCTCAAGGGCCGCGAAGTCCACGCGCGTGCGCGCAAGGTCGAAGCCGCACGGGCAGACGATGATGCGCTCGGGCGCGGCCTCGAGGATCTCCTCGGGCGACACGCGGCGGCTCTTGGCGCCGAGGCGGTTGAGCGAGTGCCGGGCGCCCGCCCCCTCGATCAGGCCAGGCGTCCAGTGGCCGCCGACGAACGGCGGGTCGCACCACTCGAGGAACAGCACCTCGGGCCCCGGCACATACGGGTTCACGAAGTCGACCGCGCTCCAGTAGCGGGCGCGGAGCTCGACCATCGAGCGCTCGGCGGCCTCTGCGCGGCCGACGGCGGCGCCGACCTTCAGGAGGTCGTCGAAGACATCGAAGATCGTCTTCGGATCGAGGCTGACGACGGTCGGTCGGTTGGGAAGCGTCGCCGCGATGCGCTCGACCGTGCGGAGATCGATCGAGCACACCTCGCAGAGGTTCTGGGTGAGGATGACATCAGGCGCGAGCTCCGCCAGCAGGCGCTCGTCGAGCTCGTACAGGCTCTGGCCGGAGGACAGGCTCGCGCTGACTTCGGCGTCGATGTCGGCCGATGCGCCGCCGTGCGTACGCGCCTTCGTCAGCACCGGCAGGTGCGCGAGCGACGCGGGGAAGTCGCACTCGTGACTTCGGCCGACGAGCAGATGCTCACCGCCGACGGCGACCAGGAGTTCTGTAGCGGAGGGAAGCAGGCTGACAACGCGCATCGGGGGGCGCAGGGTAGCGGCACAGGGCTCGCGTGGCTGCGGCCAAAATCAGTCAGAGCGACTCAAAATTGTGCCCCAAATGACAAGTCTGCAGCATCGGTTTCGGTACAAATGACCTATTGTTGACCCATCGAAGCGAGCGGCAGGAGAGCAGCGTGCGCCTCTGTCATGCGGCGCTGAACCTTCAGCCGACAAACCTCTCGGTGGCGGCTGCGCCAAACTGCGGCGACGCGTCCAAGTGGAGTAGGATCGGAAACTCGCTTCTGACGCATCAGGAGCGCGTTTCCATGATGGAATCGAGGAATTGAGGAATTGAGGAATTGAGTTCGCGAGTCGCGATGGGACGCGGATGCCCGACCCCCGGCCAGCCAAGTTGCTCCTCCACGCCAGCCGAGGCCTCGCCTCGGCGGTGCTGCTTGCAACCAGCGCCCTCGGCCAGACGCCCGCCGAGACACCCGCTGCCCCCGCGCCGACCACCGCTGCCGATGCTCCTTCGACTGGTCCCGCGGTCGGCGACAGCCGCGCCATCCCGCTCGTCTCCCGCGACCCGAGTGCGATCGTCGGCGTGATCCGAAGCCTGCTGCCCGAGGCGGTGGTCTCGGCGGCGGAGGGGGAGCCCGGCGCCTTGGTCGTGACCGGCGCGAACGCCGCCGACCTCGACCGCATCGAGGCGCTGGTGAACGCGCTCGACCGCATCGACATCACGGGAGACGCCACGACCTTCGCGCCGCGGCGCGTCGCGCTCGGCGCCGCGCGCAACGCGCTCGTCGCGCTCCTCGGGACGGACGGCTCGATCGCCGGCCTGGCGCTGGGCGCCGACCCGCGCGGATCGCGCCTCGTCCTGCGAGGCGAACGCGCACGCGTCGAACTCGCGCTCGAGGCGCTCGCGGCGATCGACGCCGACCCGTCGAAGCCAGCGGCCGCCCCGGCGGCGGCGGGTGGCGAACTGGCGATCGAGCGCGCCGCACATCCGGCGCCTCAAGCGGCGCTTGCCGCGGCGCGGGCGCTCTTGCCCGAGCGCGTGCGTCGCGAGGTTCGCGCGATGGTGTCGCCCGATGGGCGCGCGCTCATCCTTGCCGGCGACGGCGCCGATCTCGCGCTCTGGCGCGCGGTGCTTGCCACGACCGACCGCACCGTCAAGAGCGGCCGCGCCGCGCGGCTCGTGCGGTTGTCGGCCGACGAGCCCCAGCGCGTGATCGATGAAGTCCGCCGCGAGCTCGGCGAGGCGGCGGACGCGCCGAGGATCGAGTTCGACGCGTCGACGCGCGAAGCGCTGCTCGTCGGCGACCGCGCGGCGGTCGAGACCGCGCTTGGCCGCATCGCGCGGATCTCGGGCGGTCGTGCGTGGGAGCGCGAGACGGCGCTTCTTCGCGCCGACGGAGGAGCGACGGAGGTCGCTCGGCTTCTTGCCGCTTCCGTTCGTTGGGCGCTTCCGCCGCGTGGCGCGGAGCCGACGCTGGTCGAGGCCGCCGGCGAACTGAACGCGGTGCTCGTCTCGGGCGAGCCGGGGACGATCGATCTCGCGACGCTTGTCCTCAAGGTCGACGGTCTGGCGATGGGCGAGGCCCGCGTCGCGTGCCATCTCAAGGTGCCGGCCACCGATGCAGCGAGGCTCGTCGACGAGACCCGTGGAGCGGCATCGACATCGCTTGACGCGGCGTCGTCGATCGTGCGCGCGGACGGCGCGCCCGAGCAGCTGGCCGACTTCGAGCGCGCGCTCGCCGAGGCGCGCGGACTCCGGCAGGCCAACCGCATCGCGCGCATCGTTCCGGCGCGCATGTTCGATACCAAGGCGATGGCCGACGAGTTCGCGACGCTGCTCGGCGCAGCGGTCCCCGTCGAGCCCGTGCGCAGCGTGCCCATGGCCGATGTGCGCGCGCTTCCATCGATCAGCGCGCTCTACATCGAAGGGGAGCCTTCGCAGGTGGCGCTGCTCGGCCGGATCGTCGCCGCGCGCGAGGCCGGCGAGCTTGTCGCGGGCACGCCGCTCCGGCTGCTCGAGATCCGCTGCGGCAACGCGGCCGCGGTCGCGCGTGGGCTGCGTGAGCGCTTCGACTCGCGCGACGAAGCCGTTCGGCGCGCGCGCCTCGTGCTCGTCGAGGGTGATGATGCGGGCAACGACTCGGGCAACGCGATCGTCGTGGCGATGCCGCCCGACATGGTCGTGGAGGTCGCGCGTGCGATCGACGAACTCGACCTGCGCGACGACGGCGCCGTGGCGTTGCCGCGAGAGGTCTTCAGCAGCACGCTCGCGCAGTCCGACCCTCTGGTCGTCGCGCGCGCGCTCAACGGTCTGTTCGCGATCGCTCCCATGCCGCGCGACGCCGCCGGCCACGCGCTCCCGCATCTCCGCGAACGCCGCGAGCTGTTCGCGAGCGCCGATCCCGCGACGCGCATGGTCTGGGTCGAGGCGGCGCGCGAGCGCACCGTCGCGCTCGATGCGCTCGTCGGACAGCTCGACCGGCTCGCGCTTCCCGCTGAAGCCGAGGTGCGGCTCTTCCGCCTCGAGCGCGGCGACATCACGCGCGTGGTGCAGAGCCTGCGCGACCTCGCCGCGCGCGGCAACCTCTCCGAGCCCGCGGCGGCGGGCGCACCTCGCGAAACTCCTGCGATCGTGATCGACTCGGACCCGACGAGCCGCACGCTCATCGTCGTCGGCGACGCGACCGCGTTCGCGAAGACCGACGAAGTGCTGCAGCAACTCGGCGCGTTGGCCGCGCCGCGCGGCCTCCGTGTGATCGACGCAGCCGGTCTCGACCCCGAACAGCTGCGCACGCGCGCCCTGCGCCTGGCGGAGCTCGAGCCCGCGGCCGGCGATGCGCCGCTCGTCGTCGCGTCTGCCGATGCCGCGCGCGGGATCGTCACCGCGGTCGGCGATGAAGACGCGCTCGAGCGGTTCGCCGCTGCGTGCAGACGGCTTGTACCGAGGGCCGGCGACCAGCTTGCTGCAAGCGGCGTCGGATTCAAGCAGCGGTCCGCCGCTTCGGTCGCGTCGGTGCTCGAGGGAGTTTCAGTCGGCTCCGCGCGCCTCGCGGCGATCGCCGCCGGTACGGGCGACGGCGCGGTGATCGCGGGGTCGCGCGACGCCGTGATCGCGACCGAGATGCTCGCGCGTGCGCTCGACTCGACGAGCGATCCGCTTCCGCGCATGCTGGCGACCAGCCCCGTGCGCGACGCCACGCTTCCCGCAGAGGCGATCGCAGAGTGGTTCGCATCGCGCGGCCTTCCGCAGCAGCAGGTGCAGCCGGCCGAGGTGCGCGCCACGCCCGACGGCGACCGACTCGTCGTGTCGGCACACCTGACGCCGATGGGCACGGTCAGCTCGATCGTGCGCGACCTCGGAATCGGGACCGCTGCGAACGACGACGCGACGGTCGTGGAGGTCATCCCGCTGCGCAGCGCGCGCGCGGAGACGCTCGCCAAGCTGCTCGATCAATGTGCGGACAGCGATGGCGCGGTGGCGACGGTGCGCGCCGACCCCACGCGCAACGCGCTCGTGATCGCGGCCCCTGTTTGGTGGTGCGCGACGCTCGCGATTCTCGTCGAGTCGCTCGATACCGCCGATGCGGCGCGCGCGCTGCCCATCTACCTCATGAGCGCCGGCGGCTTGGACCACCGGATAAGCGTCCTTCCGGTTCGGAACGCAGCGGTCGAGCGCGCGGCGGATCTCGTGCGCGCAGTCCTCGGCGGCACGCGCGTCACCGACGCAGGCGGCGCGAAGGCCCGTCCGCTCGTGAGCGTCGGCCAAGACGCCGAAGGCCGTCGACTCCTCGTGTCGGGTCCTTCCGCGCTCTGCGATCTCGCGGAGGCGATCGTCGCCCGCATCGACGGAGCGGATTCGGCGACGGCACCGCTTCGCGCGTCCGCACCGTGGATCGAGTGCGCGGAATTCGCGCTCGCGCATATCGACGCGGAAGTCGCCTCGGGCATCGTCGAGAGCGTGCTGGCCGACCGCACGCGCTGGCCCGCGGAACTGAACGACGCCGTCCGCGACGGTGCGCGGCTCATCGCGCCGCGCGCGGTGGCCGACCGCGCGGGCGGCCGCATCTATGTCAGCGCGCCGCCGCAACTGATGTCGCTCGCGCGCACGGCCATCGAGCGGATCGATGTCGACCGCGCGCCCTCCGAGCGTTGGGAGATGCGGGTCTATCCGATGTCGCGCGCGCAGGTCGGCCCTTCGGCGGTGGCCGTGCGCCAGGCGGTCGAGGCGCGCACGCCCGCGGGCGGCCAGCCGCCGCGGCTCCTGCTCGATGTCGAGGAGGATGCCGAAGCGCTCGTCGCGACGGGCGAGCCGTCGTGGCTCGATGTCGTCGACTCCGCCGTGCGTTCGATCGAGGTCCGCGGCCCGCGCGACGCGGTGCGCGTGCGGGTCGTCTCGCTCGCGCACAACGAAGCGGTGCGGGTCGCCGGGCTTCCGGGTGCGCTGCTCGGTGACGAGCAGGTGAAGGCGAATGGCCCCGATGCCGATGCGGCGCTGCCGCTTCGCGCGCTCGCCGACGCGAAGGCAAACGCCGTCGCGCTGCTCGCGACGCCCGGCGCGCTCGATCTTGCCGAGGAGATCCTCGTCGAGCTCGACGCCGCGCCCGATGCGCCGGTGCAGCGCTCGCTGCGGCTCTACGAACTGCAGTCGGGCGAGGCCGCCGTGGTGGCGAAGTCGATCGTCGACCTCTTCGAGACCGACGACGGCACCGACCCGCTGCCCACGGTGCGCGTGCAGCCGTCGCGCAACAGCCTTCTCGTGCGCGCGACCGACAAGCAGCGCGTCGCGATCGATGGGCTCGTGTCGCGCGCGGATGCGACGGCGCCTGCGCGCGCGCGGCAGGTGCGCACCATCGCGCTCCCGAGCAGCACGCGGCCGCTCGCGGAGATCGTCGCGCTTGCCACGCGGCTGCGCGGAAGCGACGCGGGCGTGTCGCTCGCGACCGACGCGCGCGCGAACTCCGTCGTTGCGTTCGGAACCCTCGAGGCGATCGAGCACACGGCGTGGGTCCTCGCGCAGGTCGCGGCTTCGGAGCCGGAAGGCCCCGATGCGATCCGCCGAACCGAACTGCCCGCGTCGGCCGAGCCGCGCGCGATCGCCGCGCAGGCTTCCGCGATGTTCGCGCAGCTCGGCGTCGACTGGCGCTGCGGCACGGGAACCGCCAAGCCATCCGCGGTCATCACCGACCGCCGCGACGAGCGCGCCATCGCATCGATCGCCGGCGCCGACGCATGGAAGATCGACGGTCTGCTCGCGACGCTGGTCCAGGCGCAGAACGCCGGGCCGATCGCGCTCCGGCAGATGCGTCTCGAGCGCACCGATCCTGCGCGCATCGGCGGCCTGCTTCGCGACGAGGCGTCGCGTTCGGACGGGCTGCTGCGCGTGGTCGACGACGGCGCGTCCTCGACGATCTTGCTCGCGGGTTCGCCGCGCGATGTCGAGGCGGCCGCTGCAAAGGCTTCATTCATCGACCGTCAGGCGAAGGGGTCGCGCAACGAGGAAGTCCGCCTCCTTCCGCTGCGCGGCCTGCGCGCCGCCGAGACGGTGGAGCTCGTCGGCTCGGTGACCGCGCTCGGTGGTCCCAAGCCGTGGCTCGTCGCGGAGCCCGTGACGAACGCGATCGTGCTGCGCGGCGATGCGCCCGAACTCAAGCCGATCGGCGAACTGATCGCGCGCCTCGACGATCCGATGGCGAAGGGCCTTCCGCCTTTCGAGGCGGTTCGCATCGCGCATCGCACGCCGGGCGAAGTCCGCACCGCCGTCGAGGGCGCGCTTGCGGGAATCGACGCGAGCCGCCGCGAACGCCTGCGGCTGGTGGCCGACGACGCGCTGGGATTCCTCTTCGTGCGCGCCGACGAGACGCTGATCGCAGAGGTGCGCGCGGCGATCGCCGCCGCCGATGTGCCGCCGCCGGCCGAGGTGCCCGCACCTGTCGATGCGCCTGCGCCCGCCGAGGCGCCAGCACCCGTCGAGGCGCCCGCGCAGCCGACCCGCTGAAAGGCGATATTTGAAAGGCGACATGGAAGGGCGACATGGAAAACGCAGCAGGCCCCGACATGGAATTCCGTGTCTCGGAACTCCGTGTCAGGGCCTGCGCTTCAAACTGGGGATCCTAGATTCGAACTAGGACAAAGTGAACCAGAATCACTTGTGCTACCGTTACACCAATCCCCAATCGGTGTCGAGCCATAGTAGCCGCGTCGGCGGGGAGTTCAAGTCGCCGCCGCGGGTCCGTTCCGATTATCGACGCATTCCTGCGGAAGCGACGGAGTTTTGGTCGCCCGACGAGCGCTGCGAGGCGGGCAGGAAGCGCTCCGCGATCTGGATCGCGTTGAGCGCGGCGCCCTTGCGGATCTGGTCGCCGCACACGAAGAGCGCGACGCCGCGGTTGCCGGGCACGCTGTGGTCCATGCGGATGCGGCCGACGAGGACATCGTCGCCGCCGGCGGCGTCAAGCGGCTCGGGGAAGCGGTTGGCGGCGCGGTCGTCGATCACACGAACGCCGGGTGCCTTCGCCAGCAGCGCGCGGATCTCGTCTTCGGTCGTCGGGCGGGCGAGCTCGAGGTGGAGCGCCTCGGCATGCGCGCGCAGCGTCGGCACGCGCACGCAGGTCGCGCTGATGCGCACCGCGTCCGACTCCCACATGCGACGCGTCTCGGTGAGCAGCTTGCGCTCTTCCTCGTTGTAGCCGTCGGGGCCGACCGCCGAGTTGTGGCTGAACACATTGAAGAGGTACTGGCGGCCGAAGATGCGCGTGTCGAACGGTTCGTTCTTCGCAAACGCATGCGCCTGCGACTCGAGTTCGGCCATCGCCGCAGCGCCCGCGCCCGACGCGGCCTGGTAGGTCGCCGCGACCATGCGCTCGACGCCGAGCGCGCGGTGAATCGGCGTCACCGCGACGAGCGCGATGATGGTCGAGCAGTTCGGGTTCGCGATGATCGCGGGAAGGTCGATCGCGTCGAGCGCGTGCGGGTTCACCTCGGGCACGACGAGCGGACACGCCGGGTCGGCGCGGAACGCGCTCGAGTTATCGACGACGAGGCTGCCGGCCGCGCGGAACTTCGGAGCCCATTCCTTCGAGATGCCTTTCCCCGCCGAGAACAGCACGAGATCGATGCCGCTCGGCATGCCGTGCTCGAGCGCCTCGCAGGCGATCTCGGCGCCGCGGAACGGGATTTTCACGCCCACCGAACGCGGCGAGGCGAAGAGGCGAAGGTTCGCGACGGGGAAGTTCCGTTGCTCGAGGATGGCGAGCATCTCGCGCCCGACGGCGCCCGTGGCACCGACGATCGCGACGACGGGGGAGTGTGGCAGCCGCAACATAAGGGGCGGATCGTAGCGTCCGACCGCAGGCTGCGCCTATGCTGCACGGCCATGACGATCGCAAGCGGCACCATCGCGCCACCGAAGCACGGATCCGACACCGTCACCGACGGCATCCGCGTGATCGTGCGCCCGGCGTTCGTGCCGTCGCAGTCGTCGGTCGAGCGCCGCCAGTACCTCTTCAGCTACAGCGTCATGATCCGCAACGAGGGTCTCAGCCGCGTGCGTCTCGCGACGCGTCGATGGCGCATCGTCGATGCGGACGGCGACGAGCGCATCGTCGAAGGCGCGGGCGTCGTCGGGCAGCACCCCGACCTCGGTCCGGGGGACAGCTTCGAGTATTCGAGCTTCTGCCCGATGACGACGCCGTGGGGCACGATGGAAGGCAGCCTCACCTTTGAGCGCGACGGCCAGCCGTTCGAGGTGGCTGTCGGTCGGTTCTATCTGGTGTCTTGAGCGGCCGCCGCTCAGCGACGCCGTCGCCCCAAGAGCCCGCCGAGACCGAGGAGCGCCATCGCACCCGGCGTCGGCACGATCCCCTCGAGCTTGAACGCCATGTCGTATGCGGACTGCCCAAGCGCGGTCAGCGGGATCGGATTCGGTCCGTAGCCGAAGCCGCCGCCCGGGTTCTGCCACATCGCCTGCGCGCCGTTGGTGGTTTCGGAGGTTCGCCAGAACCACTGGCCGCCGCCATCGAACGGACGCTCGACCTGCGCGGCGATCCAGTAGGTTCCCGCGCCGAGCGTGATGCCCGTGAGATCGAAGAGGAGATCGCCGCCGACCTGCGTGCCGGTCCGCGTGGCGACGGCGGCGTTGTTCAGGTTCGGGTCGGTGTAGAACCGCACCACGACCGAGACATTGAGCGAGCCGTTGCCGCCGACGCTGTCGGAGCCGTACACCGTGAGCGCCGTGAGGTCGTAGCCCTCGGCGATGGTGAAGTCGTCGAACGCGCTGCAGGTGTACGGCGTATACGGGTCGAGGAAGATCTGCGACGCAGCATCCCCGAACGACGAGGCGGGCTGATCGGCGATCACATCCGCAAGGCTGGCGTTGGAAACGGTGAGGGCGGCGAACGCCGCGGTCGAAAGCAATCTGTTCTTCATCTGTGCTCCTCCATCTCAGCGCGCATCGGCGTGAGTGGACGAGGCTAGACGCGCATGCTGCAGCCGGCGACCCCGCGCGCACGCTTTTTTCGCGTTCACGCACCGTTCCTACGGGGATCGTTCCCGATGCTCAGATGTAGGAGAGCTTGCGCGGCCACGCGACGAGGTTCGCGTGCTGCTTCACGCTCGCGAGCGTCGCCTCGGCGACCTTGTTCGCGCGCTCGCAGCCCGCCTTGAGGATCTCGAGCACGAGATCGTCGCGGCCCTCGTACTTCGCGCGGCGCTCGCGCATCGGCGCGAGGAGCTCGTTGATCGCGGCGGCGACCTCGAGCTTCACATGTCCGTCGCCAAGGTTGTCGCCCTTCGCGTAGCGCTCCTCGAGCTCGGCGACGCGCGCCTTGTCCTTGATGAAGGTGCGCACATACTGGAAGAGCACATTGTTGATGTCGCCCGGCTCGGTCGGGCTCTGGCGGCCGGTGAAGATCTTCTTGACCTTCTTCTCGACTTCCTTCGCGTCGTCTGCGATGAAGATCGCGTTGTTGAGCGACTTCGACATCTTGTTGACGCCGTCGATCCCCATCAGGCGGCCGACCTCGCCGACCTCCGCGCGCGGAACCGGGAACGCGCCGCCGAGCTTCACATGGTCGTCGTCCTCGGCGTGCTCGTCGACCGAGCAGAAGATCTGGTTGAAGCGCCGCGCGACCTCGCGCGTGAGCTCGAGGTGCGGCACCTGGTCTTCACCGACGGGCACGCCGACCGGCCGGAACGCGAGGATGTCGGCGGTCTGGCCGACGGCGTAGAGCGGGAAGCCGAAGGAGTAGGTCTCGCCGAGGCCCTTGAGCTCGATCTCGGTCTTGAGCGTCGGGTTGCGCATCACGCGGTTGAACGGCAGCAGCATCGCGAAGAGGAAGGTGAGCTCCGCGATCGCGGGGATCTCGCTCTGCAGGAAGATCGTCGCCTTCTCGGGGTCGATGCCCATCGCGAGGTAGTCGCGCACGATGGCGATCGAGTCGCGCTTGATCTCGTCGCTCTTCGCGAGCCGCGTGGTGTACGCGTGCATGTTCGCGATGATGAAGTAGCAGTCGTGCGTGTGCTGGAGCTCGACGCGGCGCTTGACGCTGCCGACCCAGTGGCCAAGGTGCAGCTGCCCGGTCGGGGTGTCGCCGGTGAGGATGCGGGGCTTGCCTTGGATCGCGTCGACGGTGCTCATGGTGTTTCCTTGCGGCCGCGCAGGGCGGCGGGAGCGGGAGTATCGGCAGAATCACCCGTCCCGGGCAAGCGTGATCCACACATTCAGCGCATTGAACGCAGCATGGAGGACGGTGGGGGCCAGGATCCCGCCCGTGCGCTCGCGCAGGATTCCCATCGCGAAGCCGAGGACGACGAGCATGGGGAGCCCGGCCGCACGGCCCTCCGGGGGAATCGCAGACCAGTGGATCGCCGCGAAGAGGACGGCGGTTGCGAAGGCAGCCGCCGTGCCGCCGAGGCCTGCGCGGCGCAGCGACGGCTGCAGCAGGCCGCGGTAGCCCGCCTCCTCGGCGAGCGGCACGAGCAGCGCGACATGCGCGAGCGTGAGCACCGTGAACAGCGCGTCGCCCTTCGCCTCGAGGATGCGCAGCGTCGCGTGCGAGGTCTCGGGCACCGGCGGATACCCGAGCAGCGTCATCGCCTGAACGATGACGAAGCTGAGGGCGAACACGATCGGCGTCGCGAGCGCGAAGCCGATCACGCCTTCGGTGAGTTCCGTCCGCGGTCGCGCGGTCGCGCGCGTCGCGTCGACGAAGAACGCGGACTGGATCACCAGCAGCGCGAGGGCAAGCTGCGCCGTGTTGCCGAACACGCCCTGCGCGAGGCGCGCGTAGTCGGGGTCCTCGAGTGCGAGCGCCTGGGCACCCATCGCGCCGAGGGTTCCCACGATCGAGAACACCATCGCAGCGATGATGCCGAGAAGCGCGTCCTTCGGAAGCCGGCCTGCGGCGTCGCGCGGCGACTTGTAGAGCCTTCCGCGCACGACCACCCATCCCGCGACCGCGGCGAGGACGCAAACGGCCGCCGTGAAGGTAGCATCTCCGCCGCCCTTGGCCTCCGACTGCAGGAGCACCGTGGGGATGTCGATGTAGGAAGTGGCTGTGATGTTGAGGTCTGGTTCCTGCATCGAGCTGCTCTGGCCGTCTCTGACCATTCTTCCATGATCTCGGTTCTGAAGGACATCGTCGCGCGGAAGTTCAACGAAGTCGAGCGCGCCCGCGAGGCGGTGCCGGTCGAGGTCCTGAAGGAGCGGATCTCCGAGCTCGGGCGTCCGCGGAACTTCTTCCAGGCGGTGGTCGACCGTCGGCACCCGAACACGACGCACATCATCGCCGAGATCAAGCGCAAGAGCCCGTCGGCGGGGGTGATCCGCGAGGACTTCGACCCGGTCGCGATCGCGAAGGCGTATGCGGCGAACGGCGCGAGCGCGATCTCATGCCTGACCGACGAGCACGACTTCGGCGGCAAGCTCGAGTACATCCATGCGGTGCGCGACGCGGTGAAGCTGCCCGTCCTGCGCAAGGACTTCATCGTCGACCTCTACCAGGTGTGGGAATCGCGCGCGGCGGGGGCGGACGCGATCCTCCTGATCGCCGAGGCGCTGCCCGAGCGCGACATCATCGACTTCCAGATCCTCGCGACCGAGCTCGGCATGACGACGCTGATCGAGGTGCACGATATCGACAACCTGCTGCGCATGCGCAACATCGTCGGGTTCCCGCATGCGAGCTATTCGCTCCTCGGGATCAACAACCGCAACCTGCGCACGATGAAGACCTCGATCGAGCACTCGATGCGCCTCGCGGAGATGCTCGAGGACACGAGCGTGCTGGTGAGCGAGAGCGGCATCCGCACGCCGCAGGACCTCGCGCGTCTGCGCGCGCACGGCATCCACATCGCGCTGGTCGGCGAGCACCTGATGAAGCAGCCCGACCCGGGCGCGGCGCTGCGCGAATTGCTTGGCTGAGGCCGCGACGAGCGCGGAGCGAAGCGAAGCGCGAGCAAGTTGGCGACAGCGTCGCGAATCGTGCCGTGTGGCATCACCTCTGGTGATGGCGGCCTCGAACGCGGGGTGTGCGTTCCGATGGCCGTCTGAAAGCACACCGCGCGTTCGCGGCCGCCACTACCCCCTGCTGCGCAGGGGGTAGTGCCACACGATACGTCCGCGACCTCCAGCATCGTCCGCTCAGGCTTCGCTGCGCTCCGCCTTCGTGGGCGCACAGGGTTCCGCCAGCGCCCCCGAGCGCGGAGCGCAGCGAAGCGCGAGCAAGTTGGCGAGAGGGGCGCGAAGCGTGCCGTGTGGCATCACCTCTGGTGATGGCGGCCTCGAACGCGGGGTGTGCGTTCCGACTGCAATCTGAAGGCACACCGCGCGTTCGCGGCCGCCACTACCCCCTGCTGCGCAGGGGGATAGTGCCACACGATATGTCCGCGACCTTCAACATCGTCCGCTCAGGCTTCGCTGCGCTCCGCCTTCGTGCGCGCACAGGGTTCCACCCGCGCCCCCGAGCGCGGAGCGCAAGCACAGAACCATGCGACTACGACAGCCCAAATGGGTGCCACTACTTCCAGTAGTGGTTTCGCGCGCGTATCGC
>Ga0209985_10003300_pt1 | contig 13840 bp, 17 predicted proteins | sample NOAtaG_FD_187305 | JGI IMG/M metagenome (GOLD analysis project Ga0209985, IMG submission 187305) | Freshwater lake microbial communities from Lake Erie, under a cyanobacterial bloom - NOAA_Erie_Diel6S_1000h metaG (SPAdes) (version 2) | ecosystem: Environmental > Aquatic > Freshwater > Lake ...
CTCAATACTTCAAACTAATGACTCTCTGCAAGCCAGTATTTTGAGGGCTTTTGCGGGTCCTTGTCGCTCAAAGCATCTTCATGTCTGGCTGCCAGGAATTAGGCTCGAATTCGCTGCAATCGCTGAGTAACTGACGAAAAAATTCGCGAATCTCGTGAAAGCATCATGCATAAAGATCTGGACCAGTGGACGAAGTCGTATATCGGAGTAACGAATGCCACCAAGCGAAAGCAATTTTTTGACGGGTATGGGCTCGAAGAAATATTGCAAAAAGCTGGGAACGCCGCGGCCTAGCTAAATCGACTAAATTGTATGGGCCTACCTATGATGCAATGTCCCCCCAGCAGAGACGATCGATTTTTGCTGAAGAACTTGATCATTTGAGGTTGATAGCATTCCCAGGTGAATCGGTGATAGCAGAGTTGGAAAAGTTCCGCGAAGATTCGATCAATGGCCGATACTATGCGCCCTTTGATATTGATTCAAAAAACTTCACTTATGTGCCAAACGAGACTGAGGAATGGTTTGATCGATTGGGCGATTTCTTCAATGCAGCGACTCTCTTGGTTGAAAAAGGTGAATTCTCGATTGCGGTCGCCGCTTTTGAAATCATATATGAGTTGGTCGACATCATGGAATCCGGAGATGAAATCGTGTTTGCTGATGAGTATGGAAGTTGGATGATTCCCGTCAGGGAGGATGAATGCGTAGCAGCCTATCTGAAGGCTATCTCTTCAGTAGAAAATGCCGTGGGTTTTGCGAATGAAGCTATTGAACTGCTCAAAAGAGATCGACAGGAAAATTTTACACTGAAGGTCTACGATGCAGCGATGAAGGTGGGCCATCCGGACCAGAAAATCGCATTTGCTTCGAAGGTAGAGAAACTGGGATTGCCGATCAAAGGGATCTCTCGCGGAAACTAAGGTGCCTCTAGGGCTTCACAGGAATCCTTTGACTACTGATTTTCCAGCCTGTGTCCGAGATTACCTAACTTTTGAACTTGCATCTTCAACGAAAGACCAAACCCATTCAAAAGAACATGTAAGGTGTCAAGCTTTACATCTTTATCATCCCGAAGCCGCCTCACCTCACGCGACACATTCGAAGCGGCCCAATCGATCCGTTCACCGAACTCAGCATGACCGAACTTATCGATCATGTCAGCGAGCGCAATCTTAAAAGGAGTCTCATGATTCAGAATCGCCGCGTTCAGATAGCCTTCAGCGTATTCTGGATCACGCAGCTTTAGGGCCGTATCGCTATCATATTGTTTCGAGCGTTTAGCCATCCCGTTGCACCCTTGTTAAATAATCTTCCCAGCAAACCTTAGCCTGCTCGATGTCTTCGTCTTGCGAACCTTCGTCTCCCCCCAGTAGAACCAGGGTAAGATCATCTGCCAACCCAAAGTAGATGCGTAACTTCGTAGGCCATGTGAGGATAATCGCGCCGACTCTGCCATCGTAACCCTTCACTTTCACGGTTTTGCCGTCACGAACCCGATCAAGCGCCTCGTCGATAGCTGCTCCACGATTGCCTTTCTGTTTCAGTCTCCACCTCTCAAATGGCGCCTTCCCGACCCTATCCTGATAAATTTCAATATTTCTGGGTAGTTGAATGGCAGTTTTATCCCCTGCAATCATCCTGATTCCTATCATACATGATATGTATCGGCAGATCGAGTGAGATACCTGAGCTGACTCGACCCATTTCCCGTGGGTCGTCATGGATCGGCTCTTGGCTGTCGCGAAGATTTCGTCCTGCTACCACCTTCCAGCAATCACCACCCGAGCTTAGGCGCCTCCTAGGGTCACGTTAAACTCCATACCGAAATCGATCGAGCGTGACCAGTGACATAGCTAGTTCGAGACGGACTTTCATCAAAACAGCCGATCCCGTTGGTACTATCAGGGTGAATCGCTCTATCAAATCCGCCGACACAAAAAATGCTCAAGCTCAGGACAATCAATCTCAGGCACACAGAGATCACACAACTTATCAATCCCCGTGGCCACATACATCGAATCATACCAACCAAACACTCGAGGATGTGGCATACAAATCTTCAAATCAATCATAGACCGCAGGCTTTTTCCACGCAGCTCCCAAAAAGCTTCAAGACTCACACCCTCAACCGGACGAACCTCAAACCGAGAGCCTTCGACACACTTCACATTATCAAAGTAATGCAGGTGCACCTTCCACCCTTGAGAATCATGAGCCAAAACTACAACTTCAAAGAGCATGGTAAACTCCTAAAGCGAAGACGGAAGATGCAAAACCGAAAGATCGATACGCTGATCCTCTTTAGCTTCCTTCAGCCCCCACACCATCTCATCAGTCACATAGAGTATCATGAAGCGCCGCATCAGCTGCCACATTCACAAAGTAGTTCTTAAGCTCGGGTAGATCTTCCACCTGAAAGAGCGATTTTCCCCGATGTCCCAGCTCTGGCACCCGCTCATAGACCACTTTGTTGATACTCTGCATATTCACCAAGGCCGCCCAATCACTGAGACTAGGGAGCTGAGGGATATGCCTGAGTTCGTGCATGAGGATAAAAAACATGCCATCGGGAAAAACATCATAGATCCTGAGGGTCAAAGGCCGAATCAGGATCGTCATACTATCCGCGCGGATCGAGATCACAATCGGTGCATCCAAACGCGAATCGATACAGAACCGCATCTGAGCCAAGAGTCCTAGAGTCATAATGAATCCTTTGTCTCCCAACCAAGTAGAAAACCGAGCTCGTATGGTTTGCAGTCGACGTTCGTCTTCCATCAGAGTCTCTCCTTAGCGAGAGGCGAGCTTGCCGATTTTCGCGGCGTATCACTGCCAAGGTCGCCCCGCTTTCTGAAAAGCTTCCGCAGACCCCTTATCCGTACTGAAATGGACGAGGGGCTTGCCCTGGGCGTCACTGGGGATCTGGGTGAGCTTATGCTCAAACCCGCTCAATTGAAGCGCTCGGCACACTTCAGGCTTGGCCTGCAGGAGCAGATAGTGAGCGACCATCTCACGTTGCTTGACATCAGCGGCCTGTTGTCTCAGATATTCGATCACCTCGATGACGTTACCGGACTCTTCCAGTACTCGAAGTGTACCGAATCCCTCGGGTTTAAGAACGGACGGCAAGAGGGCAGTTTATCTTCTATAGCTCGCTCGAGAGCAAAGGCCAGCTCCGTTCCTGTCTCCACCCCAACCCGACCCCGACACACAGCCAGCAGATCTTCCCCGCGGAGACCTGATTCGGCTAGGCTCGCGCAAGAATCGATCTGCCGCGGACAGGGTTTGAGTCGGTCGAGGACTGGGAACTGAGCCGGATGAGCGATGACGTTGCGCCCCTGGTTCAGAGCCTTTTGAGCCAGAGGATGTCGCATGGCGATCAGGGATTCTTTGGGATCGGGAGCATGGATCAGATGAGTCAGACGGTTCATCACCGCATCGGGCAGCTCACGGACACCGGTATCTTCCTCCGCAAAGCTCGATGCGGCAAAGATATAGAACTGGGAGGGAATCTGGTACCCGAAGATCTTTCGTTCGATGAGCATCTCGGTCAGTATGTTAAGGGTATCTTCGCGGGCACGCATCAGCTCATCGAGGAAGAGAACGGTCTTCTTCTTGGTGTTGAGGATGCGATGGATGGCCTCGGTGGGAAAGAATTTAGCATATCCTCGATCCTCCATAGTCGAGGTCGAAGGGATAAAGAGCGCTAAGGGATCGAGGTACTGCGCATGCAAGACCTCGAGCTCCAGCTGATTCTTCTTTGCGAAGCTCCCTACCAAATTCGACTTGCCATATCCACTTGCACCCCAGAGCAGGAGTGGCAAGCGACTGCGACAGTGCGCGGCAAAGATCTTGCTGTAATTCATACCTTCCTCCCTTCTAGACTCCAAATGCCTCAGACCTTTCTCTTTTCGATGGGACGCTGACACGGAAGGACAGAGCTCATTCTGTCTTTGGGGTAAGAATATAGGCTCCAGAGATTACATAAGAATTCGCCAGGATCGCTGAACCAAGTTCGTAAGGACATCCCAACTGCTAGCCTGGAAGTACAGGGTCAAGCCTAGGCCTACCAGCCCTCCCCAAAAATGCCCCTGGTGCCAGACGACTGATTTTCGCGAGATCAGGGCTAATGCCAAGCTCACCACCATGAGAATCGGAAAGACCAGGGATAGCGGGAGGGGCGGCAGCGTCGGTAGTACAAAATGGAGGTCAGGTCGCACCAAAGTCGAGTAGGCCATCACCCCGAAGACTCCTGCCGAGGCACCGACGACCCTCAGTTGAGTCTTGGGAGCCCAAAGCAGCGCAAGAAGACCAGCTCCCACCCCACTGAGGAGCCAAATCAAGACAATCAAGGGCACTTTGTCCTTAGGTGCAAATGATCCGAGTGCCCAAAGCCCCAAAAGATTGCCAGCTGCATGTCCCACATGGGCATGAAGAAAGTTGTAACCAATGACTCCGAGAGCGGCCCGTGACGCTTGTCCTTCAACGAGCTCGAGAGCGAGCGTGTTTTGAAGCGGTGTGAGCAACCAGGCCAACAGTGTCACTATCAGGATCAGAAGAAGGAGAATAAGAATGGGATGATACGAGCCAAGGCCCGTAGACATCCAGGCATCCATAACGGGCCCTCTCCAAAATTCTTGAAAGGGCTTAAGGATCCAAGTGCCTCTTTCCATGACATCCCTCCTTAGGGTCCATCACACCAATTCACTGTACTCTTTCGTCCCCCAGCATAAGGAACAGCTAGCTTTTCTCGCAGCAGAATCTGGTTCAAAGAACGTCCATCAACGTGAACATCAGCGAGGATCCGAAAGTACTTGTCGCGGTCGACATCATGGAGACTAATCGAGGTCGCGCGAGACAGCAGACTCTGCACGTAGTCCCGCGCCACCCGAGCCTTTTCTCTTTCACAGGCACTCCGGCTCTTGATCTCGGGGGCATCAAGCCCCACGAGTCGTACTGCAATGTCCCGTCCCAGTATGGGCGGCAATCCTGGGATCGTCACTGTGATCGTGTCGGCATCATAGTTGCGCACATAGCTCACACAGTGGAACGCCGTCTCGCTATGCCGACAGCTCGGGCTCAGCTCCTGAGAGAGTGAGGATAGCCCCTGCGTTGGAGGGGCATCCTGTGCAAAGACACCTGGACCTGCCAGAACACTCATCAAAATGAACAAGAACAGCATCGCAAAATCCTCAGTGCAAGATGATCATCGAGCTGTTCATCTGGAGCCCGAGATCATCCAGATAAACGACATGGAGTTGACGCCCCAGGATCACAGCCGACGCTCGCTTGAGGTTTTTGACGGGAGCGACCGAGACAATCGAAAGCAGATTGCCCGTCAGTTTATTGGTGAACACAGCCAACTTCAGGTTCCCCGATATCGTGTCTTGATAGAGCATAAAGTGGGTATCGCTGGTCAGCTCATGAACAGCAAGGATCTGATCACTGGTATTCAACCGGTCAAATCCCAGAACCTGCCCTTTACTAGTGCTACAGGTGTCACGATTGAAGCTAGAGATTTCAAACTGGGTGTTAAAGGACCCTGAGCTCGATGACTTCCAGACCATCCGGCCCGTCGAGGTTAGAGTAGGCTGACTTGCTGTCAAAGACTTCCGATCGCATTCCAAGATACCCTGAGCGTTGATCTTCGAGCACATAGTAGGCCCCGTGGAATACTCCCGCGAGAGGAGAAACCAATTGCCAGCCTGAGTCTGGAGGCTCGCAAGCCCCGTATTCGAAATGTACGTATTGACGGTCCCACCGAGCTGCTGACCTTGAGGCGAGATACGATAGAGGTTAGACCTCAAGAGGAGACCATAGGCCTTTCCCTCGGCATTGTAGGCCATCGCAAGCCCGAAGTTCGGCAGCGACCAGGAATAGGTCTCTACAAAAAGCACCCTATTCCAAAGGATCAACCCGCTACTTCCCTGCAGTCCCGCAATGAACACCTTGGCTCGGTTCGTATTCCCTTCCCGAAAAGGACAGGCATAGGCATACACTACGTCCCGTCCATCGGTGTCAGCGGCAAAATCAAACACCTCCGAGAAGTAGCTGTAACAGGATGGACTCGCAACCTGTCGATGGCTCGTCGGCAGTCCCTCGGCGTTATAGCGAGTGTAGAAGATCTGCTCGCCTTCCAAACAATCCGCCCGGCTCACGATCGCTAGCCCATCAACCAAAGGGAGCATGTGGAAGCTCTTAACCGTACAGGAAGGATCATTGAGTTCGACAGGTGTTGCAAAGGCCAGTCTGGCGATTGCTTCGGTTTTGCAATCAAAGAGGCAAGCCTGCCCGCCTGTTCCCGTAGAGGCCGAACTGGAGGTCTGTTGGGACTTAGTCTCAATTTTCCGCACCTTGGAGACAGATCCCACGTCATCCGTCATCCCGGTGAATTCACCGTGACTCCCAGATTGGTCCCCGCAAGCGAACAGCAAACTCAGAGAAAGTGAAAAAATGATGGCGTACATCGTATATCCCCCTTTTACCAAGCCAAGATATCGAGCCAAGTGCTCTTGATGTTGTCGATGGATTGCAACTTGCCCTTCTCATCGAATGAGACAGAACAACTGCATGGGCCCACATAATGGGTCGAGCACACGGTCTTGACCTGAAAGGCGTCCCAGCACCACTTAGAGCTGCTGTCGAGAGTAAGACCCACAGATCCTAGTATGCCCAGGACCTGTGCTTTGCTCAGACCGGGTTTGAGCTTCTGGACAGTCGAACTTGGCACTTCGAGACCAGATCCAACCTCTGAGGCTGGACAATCATACTTGGTGAGACTGGTTTCAAAACTATCGAGGATAATCGGCTTACTGTTTTCAGTAAGCTGAACGGATTTTTCTCGGGCTGAAAAGTTATAGCAAAGATTTTGTTGTTCCAAACCATTGCTGATGACCACCCGAATGCGCTTATTCGCACGGACCTTGAAGGTATCGTTCAACGCCGCATCGGGAAGGGTCACAGTAAAGGCACCGTTCCCACCGACCCCAGCCTGACCTTGGTAACCCTGCTTGCCCGTGCTTAGCAGATAGACCTGCATGCCGTTCCAAAGGTCAGAGAAACCGATTTCAGCTTCGAGATCGATCTTATAGCTCGGATCGTACCCCGCAGCCTGAACTTTCTCCGGCAGTCGATCCATTTCCTGGGTATAGAAGTCTTCCAGATCTTGATAAACGGTGCCATCGACAGTCACTTCGAAGGCATTGGCGACGAACCCCAGGAAGTTCGCTGTCCCAAGTTCCGAGCTTTCGCTCTCCTCCTCGGTCGATGTGGATGCCGAAGCATCGTAGTCAGAATCCGATGCCGACTCATCGCTGCAGGCTGTGGGGACCAGAAGACTTATTATGATGGCCATTGTTCTAAAACCTTGCATATCAGGACTCCTCACAAAGGTTACAAGTCTTTTTTCGTAGATTCTCTGACATCGAAGGTCAGACCGGTATTGACCTCAGATGTCAGAGCAAACACCGAGAACTCGCAAGAGTGCCAAGTCGATTCTTACGGAAATGAGTAAGTTCATGAATTTGGTAGCTTACATCTTCAGCCGATATCCCTCCGGGAGGACGATATGTCTGGACGTAATGGGCAAGTCGCACGCTTCTATAAAATTCTTAGCCTCTTGGAAGGGGCTCCTCACGGCCTCAGCGTGACCGATATCCTCGAGCGCCTCAGGGGCTGGGGGGTCGAGGTCACAGAGCGAACCGTCTATCGAGACCTCGAGGGCCTCAAGGAAGCCGGTTTTCCCCTTGAGGTCAAAGGCACCAATACCGAAGGGGCCAATCGCTGGACCTCAGAAAAGACCACGCGCATCTCGGACTATCTCGTCCTCAATGCCCGGGAAGTCCTTGCACTCTTTATGGCCCGAAAGCTTCTGACGCCCCTCAAAGAAACTCCCTTTTATGAGGACCTTGAGACGACCTTCGCTAAGATCGAAGGCAAACTGGGCAGCAAAATGCAGAGCTATCTCGAAGAACTCGAAGGAGACCTGCACTTTGAGCCAGGCCCACGCTGGGGTTTAGGTCTGGACCCCGAAGTGGTTGAGACCTGTCGCACGGCTTTACTCGAACGTCAGATGCTCGAAGTGGAGTATTTCTCCGTTCACAAACAGGAGCGATCCACGCGCGTCCTGGGTCCCCATGTGATGTACTTCGCCAAGGGCTCGCTCTACCTTCTCGCCCGCGATATGGGAGATCAGGTGATCAAGACCTTCGCGATGCCTCGCATTAGCCGGGCAGCCATGCTCGATCAAGCCTTCACGGAAGCGCCTATCGACCCTGCTCAATTCTTTGAGAACTCGTTCGGCGTCTTCCGGGGGAAAGAGACCCATCGCATCGAGCTTATCTTCACCGAACCTGTGGCTACCTACGTGCGGGAACGTCGCTGGCACGCCTCCCAGCGCGTCACCGTCCTCAGCCAACGCTCCATCCGCCTGGAGTTGGACTGCGCAATCACGCCCGAGCTCATTCAGTGGATTCTGGGCTTTGGGGCCCATGTGCAGATCATGGGCCCTCAGGAGCTCCGCGATCAAGCGATAGGAGCCGCTTCGCTCTTCATACAAAACCATCAGTCACGAGCGAGTTGATAGCCGATGAAGCCCCTAAACTGATCAGGCATGGGATCGAACCTTATGAGCAAAGCCCGGTACTTGACCAAGTCTCGATTCAAAGTGGCCAGCGAGTGCCCAACAAAGTTGGCCTACCTCGATGATTCTCGTTACGGGAACCGTAAGGATATCGACAGCTTCCTCGCCGCGCTGGCTGAAGGAGGGTTTCAGGTTGGTGAGTTGGCGAAAATCTACTATCCCGGTGGGATCGAGATAAGCGAACGCGATCATCATCAAGCTGCCGCTATCACAGCCGAACACATCAGCCGAGGCCCCTGCACCTTGTTTGAAGCGGCTTTTCTTCACGAGCGGCTCTTTGTCAGAGTCGACGTCCTGAAGTGGGATGGTCACTCCGTGGAGTTGATTGAGGTCAAAGCTAAGAGCTATCATCCAGACGAAGACGAAACATTCTTCAGCAAGCGTCCGCCCAAAGGCCAAATGCGTGCACTGTTAGCTGAATGGGAGCCTTATCTTCTCGATGTCGCTTTTCAGACCTATGTGATACAGCAATGTATGCCAGGCGTTAAAGTCCGACCTTATCTGATGCTCGCTGACAAAAGTAGCCGAGCGACTGTGGATGGCTTGAATCAGAAGTTCTTTCTTAGCTCGCAACGTCCCGGGCAAAAAAGGGAAGTGCTTGTGAGTCCAGGGACAGGTCTCGATACTGTCGGAAGAAGAATTCTTGCCCAGGTCGATGTTTCGGAACCAGTCGATTTCATACTTGGCCATGATTTCAATAGTTTTCAGAATTTTGGAAAGTATCTCGCCTACCTCACTCAGTATCTCGAGGGCGAAAAGAAGCATCCTCCATTGCTCAGCAACACCTGCAAAAGCTGTGAATTTCGAATCGATCCTTCGGATTTTGCGTCTCCCAAAAAAAGTGGTTTTCAAGAATGTTGGATGAAGGCAACAAGCCTTTCGGAGCAGCAACTCTCGGAGCCTCTCGTCTTAGATCTCTGGAATTTTCGTCGTACAAACCTCCTATTAGAAGAAGGACGCTACCTATTACGCGAGGTTGAAGAGGAAGACATCAATCCCAAGGAAGGTGAGTCCGGCCTCTCTCCCTCGGAAAGACAGTGGCTCCAGGTGATGAAAGCCCGAGAGCGAGATGACACACCCTATATCGATCTTCAAGGACTTGCCGCAGAAGTAGCGAGCTGGCGATTCCCTCTACACTTTATCGACTTTGAGACCACGACTGTCGCGATCCCTTTCTATAAGGGTCAAGCTCCCTATGAGACGATTGCCTTTCAGTTCTCCCACCATGTCATGCACGAGGACGGGCGAATCGAGCACAAAGATCAGTTTCTGTTTACGGAACGTGGGGTCTTCCCGAACTTCACATTCCTGAGATCCTTAAAGCGGTCTCTTGAAGGTGATCATGGAACAATCTTTCGATATGCTGCCCACGAAAACACAGTCTTATGCCAGATCATGGACCAGCTCCGTGCATCACAGGAGCCCGATAGAGACTCTTTGATTCAGTGGATCCAGACTGTGACTAAGTCGACGTCTCGCTCCGATGTGCATTGGGTGGGTGAGAGGAACATGGTCGACTTATGTGATCTTGTGAAGCGCTTCTTCTATCATCCTGCTACTAACGGTTCAAACTCGATCAAAAAGGTTTTACCGTCTATTCTGAACAGTTCCCCTTTTCTACAAGAAAAATATGCGAAGGCTACCTATGGATCAAGCGACATGCCGAGTCTCAACTTCAGGGAAAAAGCCTGGCTTGCATTGAGTTCTGATGGTTCGCTCCTCGATCCCTATAAGCAACTCGATCCCATTTTCCCACCAGAAGATCAGCTGGCCATCGAAAGAATCTATGGGCAGGATGAGATCGCAGACGGTGGGGCGGCGATGACAGCTTACGCGATGCTTCAGTTTAGTCAGATGTCGGATCGTGAAGCCGAAGATATCAAGGCGGCACTTCTGCGATATTGTGAACTCGATACGCTTGCTATGGTCATGTTGGTTGAGCATTGGCGGTATGAACTACAAATTACCCAGATAGCTGCGTAATTGAAACAAACCAAGGCGTGAACGTCATGATGAAGCTTGATGTAAACAAGAAAATGTTGACACCTGTTCTTCAATCTGACCTAAAGAATTCAGAGATTCTAGAGCGAGCTGATCTCCAAAGCGCTATCATCAATAGTTGGGAGCACTTTAAAAAGGCGATTAGAGGACAGGACCTTTTATTAATTGGCCAAGAGATTAATCCCCATGATGACGTCAATAATCGAATTGATATTCTTGCATTCAGTGCCGAAGACAGTGTCCCTGTAGTGATAGAACTCAAGAGAAGCAAGCATAAACTTCAGCTTCTTCAATCCATCACCTATGCAGCCATGATTTCCTCCTGGAGACCCGTCGATCTCTTAGAAGAGGCGAGACGACAAAATTCTCCTGATCTCATCGATCTGGAGGATCTACTGCAGGAAACTAGCATGTCTACTTCAGTCCGCGTCGTCTTGTTAGCTGAAGAGTTCGATCCGGAAGTCATAATTGCTGCAGATTGGCTCTATAGACAGCACGATTTGGATGTTTTGGCCTTTAGTATGGATGTCTTCTCACTTGGGTCGGATACCTTTTTGAACTGGTCGCAAAGGTACCCCTTACCAGAACTTAGCGATTCCTATTCCATTCGAAAGCAAAAAGCGGCTGCACTGCAGCCATTTAAGATTACATGGGATGATGTTGCAAATAAGTTGGACTACGAGTGGGGTAAAGAAGCCATTAAGCTATGTCAAGCTCACAAGCAAGGCGAGCCAGCGAGACGACGGTTCGGATTGATTCGAACTGACTGGCATGGCTTTAATTGGATTAGCATAAATTTCCGTCGGACTTACGTCAATGTCTACATCAAAGGGAATCCCGACTCGGCAGAAGATACTCTTCGATCAATTTTTACAGATGAAGTCGAAGTCGGCACGTGGCGAGACGGCTATTGGTGTAAGCTGAAAACACAATCCCAGTTTCAATTCCTGGTACAGTGGCTGGAGTTGATTTAGAATCAGAGCATAAAGCGAGATTGAGTTCAAGGCGTGCTAAGGAGTCTCAGGAAACATGCTTTTTTCTCGGACTTTTAGCTTGCCTAACCCGAGTCACTTCGATCGCATACTGATGAAAGCCTTTCTTATAAGCAATATCTTGAATTAGAAGGCGCACATAAGTCTCTTCATCCATCTTAAAAACTTTAGCGATCTTCTTAATTGTCTCATAGGTCGGGAAGTCTTTCCCAGTTTCAAAACCTGAGATCGCCTGCTTGCTCAAGCCGATTGCTTCGGCAAGCTCTGTTTGAGAGAGATCTGCACTCTTTCTATCTGCTTTCAAAGCTTCACCGAAGGTCAACTTACCAAAGTTGTCCTCTAGAAACTTCATAGCATCGACGTTACCGGCCATATGAGTTTTCCTCCCTAAGCAATCCGTCAATACTTGTGTTTATTGATCTCTTGGATCTCAATCAATTCTAACACTCCGCTGACTTCATGTTCCCTATAGATCGCGCGGTACGCGCCACTCAATCGTATCGACCGCTGGCCTTGCCTATCCCCTTTAAGAGGTTCATCATGCCAACCAGGAATCTTTCTCACATTTTGTAAGCCTTGATCGGTCACAGCCTTAACCCATTTAGCCAACTTCTGACCGATGTAATCTGGCACTTTCATCAAATCTTTTTGAGCAGACCGGCTCAACTCTATTCGCAAGGACATCCTCTTTGATCGGGTTGCCCTGAGCCTCGACAAGTCATCACTTTACATCTCACATCGGCAATGTCAAGTAATCACTTGACACCAAAGTACTTCTGTTATGGTCAGACCCTAATTGCTATCAGATTGGTCAGCACATACATCGCCGCAGCAAGGCGGTAAACGGGGCCCAAGATCGACTCAATTGCCTGAATTTGCTGAAGAGGCGCCGCCACTAGATACTAAGGTCGAGACTCACCATGGGAACTGCCATAAAAAACTATGGTACGAGGCTACCGATATTGTGTAATAGATTCAGAAACTTAAAGAAGAGAGAGATGGCGTCCCCAGGGGGATTCGAACCCCCGTCGCCGCCTTGAAAGGGCGGAGAACTGGGCCGTGGCCAGTAAATACATGAGCTTGGGCCTTTGAGTCAAGGCTCCGCCTGGGCCGGAGCTTGGCCTCTGCCCTGGAGTAAGACTGTTGAGATTTGGAGGCTGAGCTTCCGAATCTGCTCAGATATCGGAATTAAACATTTCTTGAGCGTATTTCATTTTGACTTATTTTACGTGGCGTTGGGAAGGTTTTTAGAGTCACAACAATTGAGTTTTTCCGGTTCGAAAGCTGAGCCAATGGGTACGGTTTAGAAGAGGACCTCAACATACCTGAGGGAATGAACCCACCTCAAAAAGTCCAGTGCGTGATCTTGCTTTGTAAACAAAACTGTTTACAAACCCAGCCATGTAAACTATTTTGTTTACATGGCTGGTAGCTGTCTGCAACTCGGTGGTCAAAACTTTGAAACAAACAAAAGTCGCTCTCAGCAAGAAAGCTCAAAAAGACCTGAAAAATGTGCCCAAATATATAGTCGAAAAGCTTCTCTTTTGGGTTGACAGCGTGCAAGCCGATGGGCTGGAGGAAGTCAGAAAGAATTCAGGCTATCACGATGAACCGCTTAAAGGTGATAGGAAAGGCCAACGCAGTATTCGCCTTAATCAGGCGTACCGGGCATTTTACATCGTTGAAAACGGAGCCATTCAGCTTGTCGAAGTGATTGAAGTTAACAAGCACAAGTATTAAGGAGGAAACGTAAAAAATGGTCGATGCGAAGAAATATTTGGAAAATCTTTCTGGTGGTCCCTTAACTTTCGGCAAGGTTCTAAAATCTCATAGACTGGCTGAAGAATGGTCGCAGCAAGATCTTGCAGACCGAATAGGCATTTCAAAAATGGCTATATCGAAGCTTGAAAGTGGAAAAATGCTTCCTTCGCCTGAAACCTTAAAAACGATTTCCAAGATTTTTGGTGTAAAGGTCGAAAGCCTTTTGAGGTATGTTCTTCAAGACTACGCGGCCCTATATGGGAATTTTCAGGTTGAATTGAAGAAAGTCATCTAGAGCATTTTGATGTGTTCTAGTTTAGATAAGCCTTCACACACTGCAAGCATTCCTTAGGATCCTCATCGCTGGCTCAGGAACCTCAAACAAACCAGGTATGTAACTGCAATCATAACTAGATCAGTTGAATCCAGCACCCCCCCTGTT
>Ga0209985_10003304_pt1 | contig 13834 bp, 13 predicted proteins | sample NOAtaG_FD_187305 | JGI IMG/M metagenome (GOLD analysis project Ga0209985, IMG submission 187305) | Freshwater lake microbial communities from Lake Erie, under a cyanobacterial bloom - NOAA_Erie_Diel6S_1000h metaG (SPAdes) (version 2) | ecosystem: Environmental > Aquatic > Freshwater > Lake ...
TGTATTTCTCAAATTGAAGCTTGGCAATTTCAAGCGGATCAGTGGCGGCGGCGAGTTCTTCATTCACCGCAATATAGTCAGGATTGCTAGTAACGGGCGGCTTATTTGCCCAAGCTGGCTGAGCGATCGCTAAACTACATACCAACATCAAAGCGATTACGAGATTCCTTAAAAGTTTCATTGATTTTCTCCTAGAAATACATAACGTCAAAAGTCTTCCACCGTAGAGGCAATTCATGAATTGCTTCTACTACAATTATCAAATCGTCTAATCTAATTGCGCTTCCTTAGCTCTCAATCCATTCCCCAAAGTATTACTAGCATTAAGTTCTGCAATATTCCGTCCCAGATTGAGAACTACCAAACCACCAATAACTAAGCTCAATACCGCTAGTCCTCTATTCTCTAGCGTATGGCTGTCAATCATGATCAAAACCCCTAAACCAATTAGTACAAAGGGGACAAGGTAATTGCCATAACGACTTAATGAATCAGCGATCGCAGGTACTTGAATCAATCGGTAGGCGGCGTAACACCAAACTCCAACCATAGAGAAGAACACACCCAAAATCACTAATAAACTTTCCCATGAAGCACTTGCAAACATAGGAACATAAATCCCCACATTGTCACCACCATTGGCAAAGGTCACAGCCGCTACGCTATAGACCTGCGGTGAGAGCAAATTAGATAACCAAGAATCATTATTCTCAACTACCTCCTCTTCTTGCTTAGAGTCGTCCGTATCAGGGATAAATAACCGATGTAACCCAATAGAAATTGGCAAGATACCTAACATTCCAATCCAATCACGGGGCATTAACAGACCACCAAAATATCCCGATAGACTGGCTAATACCAACGCTCCGAAACCGAGATATTGACCAATGACAATATGTTTCTTTTGGAAGGCAGTATTCACTTGGGAAAAGAATAGCAACAAAATCAAAACATCATCTAAATTGGTGGCAGTAAAAGCCGTAATTGCAGTAGGAATTGCGGTAAATAGATCATTCATGAGTTTTTTCTTTAGCTAACCATATTGGTTATTAATTAACGGAATTCTTGCGTAATAACTGTAGAATTTTCTCCGTGAAAATATTTGATTTGTGGATGACCTAAATATAGCGATCGCAATCAATAAAATCAAATATTGTTGCTTGTTGAAACGATAGATTTAAGTAATCAAATAGCCCTAAGCATGATTTCCAAGGGAGTACAACCTGTGCTCTTTTTTAATAATTTGCTATTCATAACCTGCTGTTATCGTTTTAACAACAAACAATATTTGTTTCTATCGAAAGTAGCCAATACTATGAATTTAACAAAGTAAATCAGTTGTAAGTAGAAAGATGAGTTTAGAAAGCGCGATCGCCACAGGGGCAGCAGTAGCATTAGCAACTACTTTTGATGACAATATATACCTCACTTCTTTTTTTGGTAGAGTCAGCCGAACTTTTCGCCCTCGCCATGTAGTAGTTGGGGAATTCCTTGGATTGACAATCTTGATCAGTATTAGTCTGGTTGGTTATTTTGTGGGAATGGTTGTTTCCGATATGTGGGTTGGGCTACTTGGTGTTCTGCCAATCATGATTGGAATTCATCAATTAATGGGTAAAGAAGATGATGAGAATAGTGATGTAATTGAAGAAGTAGAAAAAGTACATATAGAGGTTGGTAGACCTCGAATTAAGCAATCTTTATGGTCTACAATCCGCGATCCCAAAACCCATCGAGTTACTGCTGTCCATGTCTCTAATGGCGGAAACAATGTCGCCGTCTATATCCCATTATTTGCCAGTAGCAGTTTGCCTAGTCTTGCTGTAATTTTGACAATGTGTTACATGACTATCGGCTTCTGGTGTTTCTGTTCTTACAATCTCACCCGTTTTCCTGGTATTTCAGTTCTCATCGCTCGCTACGGTCGTAAAATTGCGCCTTTCGTGTTGATTTATCTAGGGTTCTCTATTATTATTAAATCCCAATCTTACCGATTAGTGCTATCTGTGTAACTGATAACTAATGTTACTTTATTGCGACTTAGATATAAAACATTACCTCTGCCGCTTGTTTTTTCTCCTCTTGCCATTCTGAATAACAGATGTATTGTAATGCGTTACTCATAGCAGTCAATATAACTTACTGGATTAATCGTAATTATAATGGATCTCACCTCACCACCCAAAACCCGATCGCCTAAATCTCAACATCAAACAGCGCTCACTGAAATTATAGATATTTAATTTTGATACTAAATACTAAGTCAGTAAGTCAGTTATAATATTAGCGATAATTTTGCTAAAGAGGGTCAAATGTATGACTAGCCGTGAGCAGCTTATCCAAGAACTTATTGAGGTTCCAGATGAGTTAGTCTAAGTAGTTTTAGACTTTTTGCATCGGGTTAAGACAACCCGTATTCATCATCCTTTAGCAAAATTTGCGGGTATTTTGAGTGATACCGAAGCTGCTGATTTGCAGAACGTAATTAGATCTGATTGCCTTCAGGTGGATATAAATGAGTGGTGAAATTGCGCTAGATACTTCTCTTGCAGTTCGTTTTCTCAATGGCGATCCTGAAGTTGTTTCAAGGGTTTTGGCGTTGCCAGAAATATTTTTGTCGGCGATTGTGGCGGGGGAGTTATTGTTTGGCGCTGAGAACTCTACACTCGCATTAAAAAATTTACCTCGCTATTTGGAGTTTATAGAGGCTTGTGTGGTTGTTCCGATTGAGAGAAAAACGGCGGTTGTTTATGCACAAACCCGTTTGGCTTTGAAGCGAAAGGGGCGACCAATTCCGAACCGAAAAGATAAGTGGCGGCGCGAAGCGCCGCCACTTATCTTTTGGATTAAGCAAAATAAGTCAAGAGAATAGATCTTTGAGAAAGAGAGATATCTCCGCCCGATCGCTGACATTGAAGAAATCAAGTGGAACTACTCCATCTAAGTGCCGACTAACTACACTAAAACCCAATCTCGCCCTGCGATAGTTAATCACTAAAGGACTATTGGCTGGCAAAGGTAAACGAAACCAAGCATCAAAATTAGGAGATTGCGCCATGCGATCGCTCATCGCTTTGACGGTAGCAACTGAACGAGCGTCAGGCAAACTGCTCGTAGCAAATACATAGGCGCGTTCCAGTAGCTTGTCTCGCAAGTTAGGATTTAACCAAGCCGAAATCACCATTTCTAGAGGGGTTTGAGGATTTTGCTTGACCGATTGCAAAGCCTCAGTATCATTGGCGATCGCATTAGCTAGTAAAACTGCCGTGGAATAGCCTGTTTGTTTAAGTTCTGCAACTGCATTTGGATTGCCATTCCACCATCTCAGAGCCGCAAGATTTAGGGCTTTACTGGGGTAATTACGATAGTTGTTTTCCAGATTAGCTAATACTTGTGGGTAAAGGTTCTGGAAAGAGGGAGCACTCCAAATTGGGCTAGTAATAAAAATAGGATCGTTAATAACTTCGGTGCTCATAGCAGCAATTCCTTCGGCATTTTTTCCTTGCCTTAATAAACTGAGCCCTAAACCGAAGGAAAGCGATCGCTTATTCGGTACTAGCTCTAACCCACGTCGAAAATAAACTTCTGCGGCTTGAGCAGATTTTTCAGTAGAATCTTGCCGCAGACTCAGCCAAGCGGCGGCATTATATCCCGCTTCATTATTAGGATTAGTCGCGATCGCAGTTTTAATCCATGTCAAACCCTCTTGTTGCCATGCCTTGGACTGTGGCAAATTCGGATAGTTAACCGCAAGATCTGCTAAATTCCAACCCAATTGATAGGGATAGTAAGGCTCCCAAGGTGCAAATTGATGGGCAAATTTGAGCCGATCTTGGAATGTATCAATCGCCTCGATCGCTTCAGGTATAGCTTCCTGTGTTCCTGTCGCCAAATCTTCTCTTGCTCTTGATAAATAGATAAAGCCCACATTTGAGGCTTGCCAAGCCATATTTACAGGAACGAGCCATGCGATCGCAGCTACCAAATAGACAGTGGCAATAGTTGCTAACCAGAGGCGCGGTTGCCTTTGATAACCAAGGCTGATCAATTCCCCCGTATGCCTTTGCCCTAAATAAGCCAGACAAGCAAATACAATTACTAAGCTGCCACTAATCGCAGGAACATCAAGCTGATAGTCCGTGATCGCTAACATGCCATAACCTATCAAACTGCCAAATAATCCATAGGTGATCGCCTGTTCTTCTGGATTAGCTTGCCAAGTGAGAGATTTATGTAATTTGATAAATAGGGCAATGATCCCCACTAATAAAAACACAAAGGTAATTACTGCACCAATCCCCAGTTCTGCCCATAGATGCACAGGCGTACTGTGTAACTGAAACAGAAGCTCAGCTTCGCGTCCCGCCCATTGCGGACGATATTGCTGATAGAGCATAATCGCTGAGCCTGCGCCTGCCCCAAACAACCAATGATCTAAGCCAATTCTCCAGCCCACATCTGCCGCGATCACTCTAAATAGCAATTCACCTGATCCTTGAGTGAGATTTGCAGAACTAGTAATTAATCCTGATATGAACGATCGCAAGCGATTATTGGTAGAAATTAAAAATGCTAGTAGGGCGATCGCGCCACCGCTACCGAAAGCAACTAACCAACGATTACCTTTGCTCCGTAATAAAGCCAACATAATTCCATACAAAACTATTGCCCCCAGTCCCAAAAATCCTCCTCGCGAACTGGTCGTATACAAATCAATTAAGCCTAACCCAATCGCTATTAGCCATAGCGATCGCCACATTCCCTTTTGAGCGATCGCCAAACTTGCAAAAATAGGTAAAACCAACATTAGAAATCCCGCCACATAATTCTGATGTCCCATTGGAGCCCAATTACGAGATTGCAAATCCGAAAAATCGTAACTAAGATTTAATCCCCATTGATTTAGCTTGGCAAAATTACTTAATTGTGGCAGCCATGTCTGAGTGATCCACAAGAATAAACTTGACATAATCACCACAAATCCTAATAAGCCTTGAAAGCGCAAAATTGGCAAAACTGCTGACAATTTCTCTCCCACCTTCGGCGGGAGAGAAATTGATTGGGATGATTCTCTATGCAAAAAATTATTGGTTACATACAACGCAACAAAATAGCCAAAAGCAGTCAGGCTATACCACATACCTTGATTTGGAAACCGTGAGAACATTGTTGATAGACACAGGGTTGCCAAACCAGCACCGATCGCCCAATCAAAGCCACTACCTAGTAAATAGAACGGTTTCTCGCGTCGCCAAAGATTTAGTAACCCCGCGATCGCAAAGCATAGTAATCCCACTTGCCATAGCAACACCCAAGGGAAAGCCACCATCTGCGTACTACTATCGGGTAGCAGAGTAAATAAAATATAGGCGGCGATGCCTAACTGGACGATTAACCGACCTGTACTCATAAAATTTGGTAGACCAATTTCGCAAAACAATCAGTGACTAATAGACTTAAATTATGTCAGTAATTCATATTAAGTAGGCACAATTAAAAACGATATGCTTATGAAATCGAATTTTAAATTTTACAGGTACAGAAAATCTTAAAATAGAGGCATTATGTAGATCGCTGATACTTTACAACTTATGAATGGGGCTTCCACATTTTTTGACCCTAGTGACAAGATAGAGATTGGATCAATTGCTACAGCAATGTTTTCCAGCAATAGTCCTGAAGAGTTATTAAAAATTTTTTTAACTAGCCTTGGCGATCTTTTAGCAGTTAGTCGAGTCGCGATTTATCAATTGACTAATCAGAATGAGGGAATTATCTTAGTAGACGCAGTTTCTCCTAATATTCAGAATATTAAAAGCCAAATATATCCGATTTCTTGTTTTGGAGTGGATTCTTTGCAAATATATCGCCGTAATCGCACTGTCGAACTATCAGATGTTACTCAAATATCCGAGCTAAAAAACTTACATCAATGTTGGCAAAAGACTCAGGTTAAAGCAATGATGTCAGCTCCGATTTTATTTAATTCCTTGGCGGAATTTGACAAAGTCTGGGGATTAGCTTTTGTCCAACAATGCGATCGCACAAGACAATGGCAACCTCAAGAAGTATATTTCTTGTATGAGTTATCTCAAGTTTTAGGTCAATGTTTACGGTCGTGGGAATTAAGTTTGCGATCGCTCACACCCTCTAAATCATTAATTGCAGATGTTAAGTTTAAGTCTTGGGATGATCAGCCTTTGGATGAATTCCATGATCAAGAAGAATTTTTTGTCAAAAGAGTAGAACTATCTAAAGAACTAGAATCCAAATCAGCTCAAACTCATCCAATGCTAGATGGGTTTGCAGTATCCAACGACTTCACTTTGTTTGATAGAGATACAAATGAGATTTTGGATAGAAGTCTTATCAAATATAGTGAAACTTCTATTAATCAAGCTACTAATATTGCTATGCAAAAACTAGAACAAAAAGTCCAATATCAATCTAGTCCTTATCCTTGTGACTTTTCACAAATAAATGCTCCACAAGAAGTCTACGGTGTTGATTTGGAATCCATAACCATCGAAGATGTGCTAGAAAGTTGTGCTCAAGGGATAACTCCAGATCAAACACAGACAAAAATTGATTATTTACAACAAAGGGTGGGTGAACTGGTAGAAAGTATGCAACAAAAGCTAGATGAAATTGCTTTACTTCAGCAACAAGTTCAAGAATTAACAGCATCTCAACAAGAATTTCGGCAAATATTGCTAGATTTACAATCAGAAAATTTAACCCGAAGTATCAGAGATACAGTTATCAAGATGTATCGATCTCTTTCATAAAAACCAGAAGAGACGGCGCAAAGCGCCGTCTCTTCTGATTAATTGCGAGTTACGACTGCCTCAATATGGGCAGTTTGAGTTTTGAGATTTGTCGCCGCATCAACCTTGCTATCGACAGAGGCGATCGCCCAGCGCAATGGTTCGCCATGCTTGGCTAACTCTTGCTCGACACTTTTAGCGATCGCTTCTTGATTTTCATTAATCTCAATTTCCGCAGTAATAAAATGGGTAGTCATTTTGGTCGATTTTCTAATTGAATTTGATGGATAGAATTTTACAACGCATTGAACCCCGTAAAAGTAAAGCCGCAACTCTATGAATAGGGTTTGTCTCTGTACCGCTATCGACATTCACTGCTAGACTAAAAAAAGAAAAATTTAACGATTAGCACACCTATTGAATCGATGCCTCAAGACACTGTTGCGACTGTTTCGACTTCTGCACCCAATATCACCACAGACGAAGCCCTAATTGTCTACGAAGACATGGTACTGGGGCGCACTTTTGAAGACAAGTGCGCTGAAATGTATTATCGCGGAAAAATGTTTGGGTTTGTGCATCTGTATAACGGTCAAGAAGCCGTTGCTAGCGGCATAATTAAGGCAATGCGCCCTGATGATTATGTTTGTAGTACCTACCGCGACCATGTTCATGCTTTGAGCGCAGGTGTTACCGCTAACGAAGTCATGGCGGAACTTTTTGGTAAAGAGACAGGATGTAGTAAGGGCCGTGGTGGCTCAATGCATATTTTCTCAGCCAAGAATAACTTTTTGGGTGGATATGCCTTTGTCGCTGAAGGAATTCCTGTCGCATCGGGGGCAGCATTTCAGTCAAAATATCGTCGCGAAGTGATGGGCGATCCTAATGCCGACCAAGTAACGGCTTGCTTCTTTGGAGATGGTGCAAGCAACAATGGTCAATTTTTTGAAACTTTGAATATGGCGGCTTTGTGGAAGTTGCCCATTATTTTTGTAATTGAAAATAATGATTGGGCGATCGGCATGAAACATCATCGCGCTACTTCTGATGTCAGGATTCACAAGAAAGCTGAAGCATTCGGAATCCCTGGATTTGAAGTGGATGGGATGGATGTCATAGCAGTGCGTGAACATGCTCAAGAGGCAATTCGTCGTGGTCGTGCGGGGGAAGGCCCTACAGTTTTAGAATGCATGACCTATCGCTTTAGAGGGCATTCTTTAGCTGACCCCGATGAGTTACGCAGCAAGGAAGACAAAGATAAATGGTTTGGTCGCGATCCGATCAAAATCTTCGCGAGCCGTCTTCTGGAGCATGGGTTGGTGGAAGAGAGTCAATTAAAAGCGATTGACAAGAAGATCCGTGATGTGGTCGAAGAATGTGTCCGCTTTGCAGAGACCTCTCCTGAACCCGATCCTAAGGATCTATTCCGCTATCAGTTTGCCGAAGATGAATAAAAAGAAGGAGTCGCTTTGCGACTCCTTCTTTTTATAGCTTGCATCGAGATATTTGAGCTTCTTCCCAATCCACATCATTTGTAATTGCATGGGAAAAATCGCAATTAACTAAGTTTGCTTTGTGAAAAGAGGCTTTAGTTAGATTTGCATACTGAAATCTTGTACCAATCATTGTTCGCGATGAATTAATTGTGAGGCGAAACAAATAAAGACTGCCAAAGATTTGTAGTGGCTCGATCGCTAAAAATGTCAAGAGCGCCGTAAAACTATTAAACCTTAATAAGCCAATAATCGCATTAAATGCACCAGCGACTAAGATTTTTGTGAATGTTGAACCAAAGAAACCAAATAAAAAGGCAACGATCAAGGATATTGTAGTCGCTATGAAAGTTCCTTTTCTACCAGTGAAGGTAAAGCTGCTAGCTGTGAAAGCGATCGCAAAACAAACAGAAAATACCACGATTGCGATGATCGCTACCCAATAGACTGTTGCACGATCAATTCTTGCTGCCCCAAAAATGAAGGTGATCGTAAAGGAGACCAGTAATATCGTGGCAATCATAGCCGTACCAGCAAACATTAGCGCCATTACAAACGCTGCCATACTGGCGATTACATTTTGACGTTGGCTTGCCCCCGTTCGTACATTCGCAAAATTAGCCGATTTAAGTTGAGAACGACAAAAGTCACATCCACGAATATCTGCGCCGCTAAAGTCAGCACCGACTAAATTTTTACCTTTAAACGAGCGATCGCGCAAATCTTGATTTGCAAAGTTGAGGCTTTGACTCATAGCGCCTGTAATAAATTCATAAAGGTTATATAGATGCAAAACATCTACATAACCTTTATGAATTTTAAGTCAATTAGCCCAAGGTTGGCTTAGAAATATGTGGCAGTCCCCAGCCTAATTTTTCACGCAAGACCTTAAAGAACTCTCCTTTTTGGAGCCGAATAAACCTTGCGGGGTATTGCGATCGCTCAACTTCAACGCGATAGTCGGGATAGACATAGCAGCCAGCATTGCCATCGACAACTAACACCAAACGATGACTATTAGCGGGGGTGACGACAGTTTTCTCAGTATTGGCAAATACTAAAGCTCGTGATGCCATCGAGTGAGCGCAAATAGGAATAAGCTGAAATACAGGAATTCCTGGCTCGATCACAGGGCCACCTGCGGAGAGGGCATAAGCCGTCGAACCTGTGGGTGTGGAAATAATCACACCATCCGCCGCAATATCTACGGGCATATGACGACCAATCTGAACTTCAAAATGACACATACTGGTCAATGGTTCACGATGAAGTACCATTTCGTTGAGTGATAAGGCTTCCCAGAGCAAGCCTTGGTTATCGTAGACACGCACCGTCATCATTGAGCGCTGCTCAACTACATAGTTGCCTTCGACGACTTGGGTGATCGCTTCTTCCCAGTCAGTCAGGTAAGTTTCAGTTAGAAAGCCCATGTGCCCTGTATTCACGTTTAGGACTGGCAAACCGAGAGGAGCAATTTGGCGACAAGCCGATAGTACAGTGCCATCGCCGCCCAAAGCTACTGTAAACATGACATCGTGATCAAACCCTAAGGGTACTAAGCTTTCGATCAAGGTGTGACATACAGGAGCATCTGGCTTGCCATAGCCCAAAATACCGCCAGTTCCCGTCGCCATAACAGTCTGGATGCCACGCTTTTCTAGCCATAACTTCATATCCAGCGCTACACGTTCAGCGACAGGTTTTGCGTCGTTATATATAATTCCGACTTTTGGCACGCTCAATGACTACCTAGACTATTCAAAAAATTTGTCAGTTTTGTAATTATATAGCAATCCAAGTTTTGCTTAGTGCATAAAACCCAAATAACAGAAAGGCGGCTCGAATCGCCGCCTTTCTGTTATTTAGTCTAGAAGCTTCGGCAGACTATCAGCTTTGGCTTCTTTGGCTTCTTTATTTTGATTCCAAAGCAACATTCCTAATACGCCATCGAGCAAACCGCCGCCGCGATCGCCACCATTGACAGCCACGTCTGGCACAACCCGTACATTGCGATCGCCAATGGTTTGCATCAGTTGCAGGGCAACATAGGAGTTACCGCCGAGAGCATCGACCCCAGCACGATAGGCATCAGCCTTAGCTTCACCAGTAACTCTGATCGCTTCTGCTTCACCACTTGCTTCTTTAACTTTGGCATTGGCTTGCAGTTCAGCAATTCGCACACCTTGTTCAGCTGTGACCACATCTCTTTGGATATCCGCAAGAGATGTTTCGCGGACGAGTTCTTGCCGTTGAGTTTGGGAAATCCGCTGGACTTCGTAGGTTTTGCGTTGTTCTTCAGCAATCTTGCGATCGGTGAGGGTTTGCATCAGGGTTTCAGGTGGTTCAATTTGACCCAATAATGTATCAACTGCCTGCACGTCATAAGATTGCATCGCTGTACGAATGAAATCTGCGGCTTCAGCTTGGCGATCGCTACGGGCAATCAAGAAATCTAGGACTGTATAAGCCTGTGCTGAATTACGGAAGTAATTACCAACAGTAGGGCGCAACACATGATCGACTAGATTTTGCATCGAGCCGACTCTTGAAATCACTCGCGGTGCATCAAGAGAACCAACATGGATGATTTGGGCTACTTCTAGGTTAAAGGCAAATCCATCGATAGAGCGCACATTTAAAGCTCTAAGTTTAGAGTCATAGCCATGTTCTTCTGTGCGATCGCTAAAGTTCAACACAATATTGGTTGTGGGAACTAGTTCCACTTTCATAATATGTGTATTTAATGGATGCTTCCCAGGATAAAGCGGCTCGATCCAGACCCCTTTATCGCCGACGTTTACCAAGTGTCCGTGGGTGAACAAAGCTCCACTGACATCATCTTGAGCACCACCGACAAAGGAGATGACCACACCGACATAGCCGATGGGAATCTCGGTCATTTTTACTTGTTCAATTTGGGCAAACCAAGGATTGATATTCCATGAGCCAGATAAAATCACCTGCTCTTGCAAGCCACGACGACCGCCGCCATTAATGAATAGCTGTGCATTTTGGAAATTATCATGTTCAGGAATAATCGCCCCTGCGATCGCCCCTGCCTCAATGGGAATTCCATCCAGAGCTGTAACGATACCAACTTTTTCAGTCGCGACAGAATAGAGTCTTAATTCTGAAGGAGACATGCCATTTGCGGCAGCAGTTGCAGAGGTGACGATCGTAAATAACGCTGTATTAATCCGATAGGTTCCAGCAGTCAGGATACCAAGCTGCCTCCCTTTTTCGCCGCCAGCTAAAAGGAATTCTCTAGCGTTCTGGAAGTTATCACAGGGTACAGTTTTACCCAAAATGCGATCGGGTGGAATTGACTTACCATCGTTAGCAATAATCAGCCCAATTTCACCCTGAGGAACCACGATTACAGATTCCTTGCGAATGCCAAATTGCCAAGGGTAAAAGCCAAAGTGCCATCCTGGGGCGAGGGTGTCCGCTTGATAGCCAGCTTCGCCATTGAGGGCAACTAGTTGTCCAGGTGGTAAGTCGCCTTTCAGTGAGAATTTCTTGACGACAATGCCAACTTCCCTCTCTCCGACAACGATCAGTCCTAAAATCCAACCCATCTGTGGCAAAAAGATAAATACGATCACTACGCCGCCAATCACCCATACCCACAATGGAAAGTTGAAATTGCCAGCTTGCATCATTTGTACAGGTTGCGATCGCGTTTGAGTTTGATCTTGCTGAGTTACTTTCTGCGAAATTTGCTGGGCGAGCGCCGATCCATTACCCGTGACAATAGGCAATGTGACAGCACCAAGCATCGCGATCGCTGCACCTGAAACAAGCGATCGCTGCCAAAATTTCTTGCTAAAGTTTTGACCAATATCCTGAATATTAATTAATTTCTTCACAGGTAAAACCACTCTTTCAGAACTGCTGCTAATCTAGCGCAGTTGTCAGGGATTCCTCAAAATCCACCAAGAAAATTAACAAGCACAACGATATTGACCAAGAACAGTTCGTCTAAGGGGCTTTCCATATCAGCCAAGCATTGCGATCTCATAATCGAAGCATATAGCGATCGCAATATCGCAATCTTTAAGGAGACAGAAGATTAAGACGATTGTCTAGAACTCATGACTCACTGTAAGAGAGATCGCTTTTAAGGGATTGATTTTTGATGCGATCGCAATTAAAGCCCAAGTGTAAAATAATCTCTCTAGGTTAGTCTGGCATCAGTCCTAAAGATTTGTGCATTTATGGCTCAACTTGTATAGTTTCGTATAAGTAGTTCAGATTTATATAGCTGAATAACGTATGATTGTTATTAGTGATTAGCATTAGCTCCCCAAGTAATTAGCTTTTGTAGGAGATAGAGATGACAATGAAACGGAATATGTACTGGGGAAGAAAGTATTCCAGCAGCACATCCAGATCCTAAGATACTCCAATAGGGTATGTAACATTTCATTAGTGCACTTAAGACTATTTAAACACTAGCGATCGCAAAGAAAATATTGGTTAAGCGATCGCTTAGAACTTCCAGTACTAGCGATCGCCATCAGCAAATCTTTAACAGATGGATAATTGAGGCGATCGTAAGATCTCTCAAAGCTATAATGTGAGGCAGTAAGAGATCTCCAGGTTAAAGAAATGACTACAGTATCAATCTTGCCAATATCTAGTGTTAGTGGTGAAAAATCCTATCGGGCGATCGCAGGAGATAAGCAGTGGGTTGGTAAAACTGCGGGGCAAGCTCTAGATGGATTAACTGCTCAGTTAGGTGAAGCTAATTTCAGTGCGCTGATCGTTATCAAAAGTTTTCATCCAGATCTATTTTTTAGCGCCGATCAACAAAAACGGTTATCGGAGTTAATGAATTTATGGCGAGTAGCACGCGATCAGGGAGAAACATTGCTACTGGAACAACAAGCAGAGCTAGATAATTTAGTTGATGCTGAACTAAGGGCAGCAACTGCACGAACAACCGCCTTAATGCAGTAACTAAGGATATGAATCCCTATTACAGTGCGATCGCAGAACGTGCTAATCATCGTTGCGAATACTGCCATGCCCCAGAATTGGTTTTTAACTTCCCTTTTGAGGTTGAACATATCACCCCTCTCTCTCAGCAAGGGACAAATGACGAGTCGAATCTAGCTCTTGCCTGTCGATCCTGCAATCTTCGTAAAGGAACTCGTATTAGTGGTATTGACAATGATTCAAACAGTGAAGTTCAATTTTTTCATCCACGACAAAATCTGTGGGGTGAACATTTTCAGGTCGATACAGAAACTGGCATGGTTATGGGAATTACTGCTGTTGGAAAGGTTACTGTGGAAAATTTAAAGATGAATAGTGCTGCTCAAGTAGCTGCTCGAAAACTATGGATTCGTTTAGGTTTGTTTCCATAATTATTTCTACATTTGTCTAATTGATCTCCTACAGCAAACTCTTTAACAGATAGATTATTGAGGCGATCGCCCCATAAATCACGACTCACACTAATAGCGATCGCTAAACAAAAGATTGTTAATAGCGATCGCCCCTCTTCCCACCCTAAAATCACGATCGCTACTTAGCAAAACAACAAAACAGCGATCGCCTTCAGCCAAT
>Ga0209985_10003308_pt1 | contig 13827 bp, 11 predicted proteins | sample NOAtaG_FD_187305 | JGI IMG/M metagenome (GOLD analysis project Ga0209985, IMG submission 187305) | Freshwater lake microbial communities from Lake Erie, under a cyanobacterial bloom - NOAA_Erie_Diel6S_1000h metaG (SPAdes) (version 2) | ecosystem: Environmental > Aquatic > Freshwater > Lake ...
GAAGGCCACGGGCGCGTCGGTGTCGCCGGGGCGCAGGCTGCTGCGCAAGGCGGCCTGCGACGCTGCAGGCGAGGGCTCCAGCCCCGCGGGCGGGGCGAAGCAAGCGGCCACGCGGTCGAGCTCGGCTTGCGGGATCAGGTGCTCGGCGCCGTTGGCGTCTTCGCTCAAGAGCTTGTCGAACTCGGCGTCCACCTCGTCGAAGTAACGCTGCCCTTCGGCCTTGACCAGGATCTTGATGCGGGCCTTGTAGAGGTTGTCGCGCCGGCCGAAGCGGTTGTACACGCGCACCGCGGCCTCGATGTAGACGAGGATCTGCTGCCACGGCACGAAGGCGCGGGCCAGCGGTGCGATGACGGGCGTGCGGCCCATGCCGCCGCCCACGTACACCTCAAAGCCCACCTCGCCGGCCGCATTCTTCACCAGCTGCAGCCCGATGTCGTGCCAGCGGATGGCGGCGCGGTCCTCACGGGCGCCGCTGACGGCGATCTTGAACTTGCGCGGCAGGAAGGCGAACTCCGGGTGCAGCGTGCTCCACTGGCGCAGCACCTCGCAGTAGGGGCGCGGGTCCACGATCTCGTCAGGTGCCACGCCGGCGAGCGAGTCGCTGGTGATGTTGCGGATGCAGTTGCCGCTGGTCTGGATGCCGTGCATGTCCACCGAGGCCAGCAGGTCCATCACGTCGGCGCTGCGGTCCAGGGGTATCCAGTTGAACTGCAGGTTCTGCCGCGTGGTGAAGTGGCCGAAGCCCCCGCGCTCCTGTGGCGTGCCGGCGTCCTGCAGGTCAAACTCGCGCGCGATACGGGCGAGCACACGCAACTGCGCACTGGACAGCGCGCCATAAGGCACGGCCACACGCAGCATGGGGGCGTGGCGCTGCACGTACCAGCCGTTTTGCAGGCGCAGCGGGCGGAAAGCCTCGTCAGGCAACTCGCCCGCCAGGTGGCGCTCCAGCTGGTCCCGGTACTGGGCGGCGCGGGCGTGGACAAACTGGCGGTCGAAGTCGGTGTAACGGTACATGGCGGTGAAGGTTCAAGCGCGGGCTGAGGGCGACAATCTGGAGGGCACATTGATGCGCCGACCGGACTCTAGGGAGAGTCTTCATACTTGAAAAGAACTAAATAGTTTGATGTTCATGCCATTGGGTAATAAAGAAGCGGTGAGCCCTGAAGCCGGTGCCAGTCGGCGGCGCGCCCTTGGGCTGCTGATGGGCGTGGCCCTGGCGGGTTGCCAGTCGGTCCCGCCGGCCTCCCGTCCTGCCGATCAGCCCTTGCCCCCGCCTGCGGCACCGCCAGCCCCGCCGCCACCGCCCAAGCCGCCCCGCATCGGGCTGGCCCTGGGCGGCGGTGCCGCGCGCGGCTTCGCACACATTGGGGTGATCCAGGTGCTGGAGGAGGCCGGCATCCGGCCGGATCTGGTGGTGGGCACCTCGGCGGGCAGCTTGGTGGCGGCGCTGTACGCCGCCGGCCGCAACGGCAACGAGTTGGGGGCGCTGGCGCAGTCCATGGACGAGGGGGCCATCACCGACTGGGCCTTCCCAGGGCGAGGGCTGATCCGCGGCGAGGCGCTGGCGCGCTACGTGCGCGAGCAGACGGGTCAGCGTTCCATCGAGCAGATGAAGCTGCCGCTGGGCATCGTGGCCACCGATCTGGACAGCGGCGCTGCCATCTTGTTCCAACGTGGCGACACGGGCGCGGCGGTGCGTGCGTCCAGCGCGGTGCCGGCGGTCTTTCAGCCGGTGAAGATCGGCTCGCGGGAGTACGTGGACGGCGGCCTGGTGTCACCCGTGCCCGTGCGGTTTGCGCGCCAGATGGGGGCTGAGCTGGTGCTGGCGGTGGACATTTCCACGCCGCCGGATGGCGCGGCCACGGGCGACCCCTTCAAGATGCTGCTGCAGACCTTCTCGATCATGGGCAAGAGCATCAACCACTTCGAGTTGCGCGATGCGGACGTGGTGGTCCGACCCCGGCTGCAAGGCGTGGGCAGCGCTGACTTCACGGCGCGCACCCGCGCCATCGCGGCCGGGCGTGAAGCCGCGCAGTTGGTGCTGCCCGAGTTGCGCAACAGGATCACCGCGCTGACCCGCTGACCGGGCCGAAAGATGAAGCGGCCCGAGAAAATCGGGCCGCAAAAGAATACAGCCCGGACAAGCCGGGCCACAAAAGAAAACGACCCGAACTCGTCGGGTCGTAAGGGCATTCGAGCAAGACCCTCGCGGGACTCTCCAAACACCTCCGAAAGGCGCAACCGCCACCAGCGATCAGAGCAGACCCTGCCTCAAGCAGGGTTGCGCTTGCGCAAGGGCAGTCAGGCGCTTGCTCAGGCGGCGCGGCGGGCGCGGGTCTGGGCTTGCGTGGCCTTGACGGCCGTGCTGGTCATGGCCTGGAAGTTGGCTTCGGCCACGTCGGTGGCTTGCTTGGCAGCCTTCTGCACGGTCTCGAAAGCATTGTTGGCGGCGGCCACGGCAGACTTCACCAGGGTCACGGCGTTCTCGGTGCCGGCAGGCGCGTTCTTGACGGCGGTGTCCACCAGAGCCATGAACTTGCCTTGCACGTCGGCCAGTTGGGCTTCGGCAACCTTGGCCACTTCGCTGTTGGTGGACGTGGCGATCTCGTACACGTGACGGCCGTAGGCAGCAGCCTTCTCGGCGGTGGGCTGCAGCATGGCTTGTTGCAGAGCCAGCAGTTCTTGCGCGTCCTTGACGGACAGGGCAGCCTTGGTGGTGTCAGCGGCTTCGACCATGGCGGTCTTGGCCACTTGGATGTTCAGCTCGACGAGCTTCTCAACGCCTTCGAAAGCCTTCTGGGTCAGGCCGAAGAGGGTCTCGACGTTGGCCTTGTGGGCGGCAACCATTTGTTCAGCGGTCAGATAAGACATGGTGAGCTCCTTGTGGGGATGAGGGTGAGAGGGTGTGGGAACTTATTTGCTGCACTGCAACATGAATCGAAGTATAGGGTTCTCCCGGATCATTGCAAGAGGTTTTTGCTGCGGTGCAACAAATTTTTTGCGATTCCTAGAATCCACCCCTCATGCAGGCCTTCCATTCCGACCACTTCGTCCTGCCGCTGCCGCCCGGGCACACCTTTCCGATGTCCAAGTACCGGCTGCTGCGAGAGGCGGTGCAGGCCTCGGTGCCCGCCATCCGGGTGATGGAGGCGCCGCCGGCCAGCGACGGTGAACTCGCCCTGGCCCACGAGCCCGCGTGGATCACTGCGGTGGTCGATGGCAGCACCACTGCCGCGCAGCAGCGTGAGATCGGCTTTCCATGGTCGCCCCAGATGGTGGAGCGCTCCAGACGCTCGGTGGGTGCCAGCATCGCGGCGGCCCGGGCGGCGCTGTTGGGCGGCGAGGGCGTGGCGGCCAACCTTGCCGGTGGCACGCACCATGCCTACGCGCACAAAGGCTCGGGCTACTGTGTGTTCAATGATGTGGCGGTGGCCGCGCGCCTGATGCAGGCCGAGTGGCACCGGCACCACCGCCGCTGGCTGCGGGTGCTTGTGATCGACCTGGATGTCCACCAGGGCAACGGCACGGCCTCGATCTTTCAGGATGACGACTCGGTGTTCACCTTGTCGCTGCATGGCGCCAAGAACTTTCCGTTTCGCAAGGAGCGCAGCGACCTCGACATCGAACTGCCCGACGGCTGCACGGATGTGCCCTATCTGGAGACGCTGGACCACGCGCTGCAGGAAGTGGACGCGCGCATGGCCGCAGCACCCGCAGGTCTCGCCTTCTACCTGGCCGGCGCCGACCCGCACGAGAACGACCGCCTGGGGCGCCTGAAGCTCAGCGCCGAGGGGTTGGCCGAGCGCGACCGCCGGGTGCTGCTCTGGCTGCAACAGCGCCGCATCCCTGTGGCGCTGTCGATGGCCGGGGGCTACGGGCGGGACCTGCCGGTCACGGTGCAGATACAGGCCCGCACGCTCGAGTTGGCCTGCGAAGCCTGGCAACAGTGGCCCGGGCAGACGGCACAATCAGCCCGCGTGTGACGCGGCCCAGAAGCCGCTCCACTGCGACCCCCAAGATGATGCAGACCTGACCCCATGCCGGACCGCCTGCCTCCGCCCACGCGCGATGGCTACCCGCACTTCGAGACGATCTCCACCCGCTGGATGGACAACGACGTCTACGGGCACGTCAACAACGTCGTCTACTACAGCTTCTTCGACACGGCGGTGAACCGCTACCTGATCGAGCGGGGCGCCCTGGACCCGGCCGCTGGCGAGGTCATCGGGCTGGTGGTCGAGACGCACTGCAACTACTTTTCGCCCTTGTCGTTTCCCCAGCCGGTCCAGGCCGGCCTGCGGGTGGCCCATGCCGGGCGTTCCAGCGTCCGCTATGAGATCGCGCTGTTCGCCCACGGCCAGGAGCGCGCAGCCGCGGCCGGCCACTTCGTGCACGTCTACGTCGACCGCCTCAACCGGCGTCCGATCGACCGTTTTCCCGAGGCGCTTGAGAAGGCCCTCCATCCCTTGAAAGCCCACGCTCATGACCGTTGACACCTCCGACACCGCCCGAGCCGCCGCCGTCGACCAGGCCATCACCTCGCGCCGCTCGATCCGGGCCTACCTGCCTACCCCCGTGTCGCGCCAGACCATCGAGGAGATCCTGGCGGTGGCCGCGCGTGCGCCCTCAGGCACGAACACCCAGCCCTGGAAGGTGCATGTGCTCACAGGTGCGGCGCGGCAGCGCCTGAGCGACCGGATCTGCGCCGCCCATGACGACCCTGCTCAGCGCAGCCAGCACACCGAGGAGTACGCCTACTACCCCACCGAATGGCGCTCGCCCTACGTGGACCGCCGGCGCAAGGTGGGCTGGGATCTCTACAGCCTGCTGGGCATCGCCAAGACAGACAAGGCGCGCATGCACGCGCAGCACGCCCGCAACTACGCCTTCTTTGACGCGCCGGTGGGCCTGATCTTCACCATCGACCGTGTGATGCAGCAAGGCAGCTGGCTGGACTACGGCATGTTCCTGCAGAGCATCATGGTGGCCGCCCGTGGCCGCGGCCTGGACACCTGCCCGCAGGCAGCCTTCACGCAGTTCCACCGGATCATCAGCGAAGAGCTGCAACTGCCGCCTGAGGAGATGGTGGTGTGCGGCATGGCGCTCGGCCATGCAGACCCCAAGGCCATCGAGAACACCCTGGTCACCGAGCGCGAGCCGGTGGCAGGATTCGCCCGCTTTTTGGAGTGAGCCCATGACCGAGACGACCGCCTTGCCGGCCTGTGCGCCGCGTCCCGCGTACCGCCGTGACCCTATCCTGGCCTTGGGCTTGGTGCTGGCCGCCGCCTTGCTGGCGGGGCTGCCTGCCCCCGCCTGGGCGGCCGAGGTGGATGGCCGCAACCTCTCGGCCTGGTGGGCGCTGCCCTTTGCCGGCATGTTGCTTTCGATTGCCATCCTGCCTCTGGCGATTCCGCAGATCTGGCACCACCACTTCGGCAAGATTGCTGCCGGCTGGGCCCTGCTGCTGCTGGTGCCTTTTGCCATGACCCAGGGCGCGGGCCTGACGGGCGGCATGCTGGTGCACGTGCTGCTGGCCGAGTACATCCCCTTCATCGTGCTGCTGACAGCGCTGTTCACGGTGGCGGGCGGCATTTACATCCGCGGCAACCTGCACGGCAGCCCGGGCTTGAACACCGCCATCATGGGCATCGGGGCGGTGCTGGCCAGCTTCATGGGCACCACGGGTGCGTCCATGTTGCTCATTCGCCCCATCATCCGCGCCAACGACAACCGCAAGCACGTGGCGCACGTCATCGTCTTCTTCATCTTCATTGTGAGCAACGCCGGCGGCTCACTCACGCCGCTGGGAGACCCGCCGCTGTTCCTGGGCTTTCTGAAGGGCGTGGACTTCTTCTGGACGGCCAAGACCATCTTCCCGGAGACGCTGTTCCTGATCGCCGCGCTGTTGGCGATCTTCTACGTGATCGACTCGTACTGGTACCGCAAGGAAGGCGTGCAGCGCGCCGACCCGACGCCCGACGACCAGCGCTTTGGCATCGAGGGCGGCGTGAACTTCCTGCTGCTGGCGGTGGTGGCGGGCCTGGTGCTGATGAGCGGCGCCTGGAAGCCCGGCATCAGCTTCAACGTCTTTGGAACGCCGGTGGAGTTGCAGCAGATCGTGCGCGACGGCTTGCTCATCGTGGTGACCTTCGTGTCGCTGGCCATCACGCGAAAGTCGGTGCGCGATGACAACCAGTTCTCCTGGGCGCCCATGCTGGAGGTGGCCAAGCTCTTCATCGGCATCTTCGTGACCATGGTGCCGGTGCTGGCCATGCTCAAGGCCGGCGAGGCCGGGCCTTTTGCGGCCGTGGTGCGCTCGGTCACGGGCCCTGGCGGCGAGCCGCTGCCCTGGGCCTACTTCTGGTTCACGGGTGCACTCAGCTCCTTCCTGGATAACGCACCCACCTACCTGGTGTTCTTCAACCTGGCAGGGGGCGACCCGCAGGTGCTGATGACCACAGGGGCGGCCACCTTGGCGGCCATCTCGGCGGGTGCGGTGTTCATGGGGGCCAACACCTACATCGGCAACGCGCCCAACTTCATGGTCAAGGCGATTGCCGAGGACCGTGGCATCCGCATGCCCAGCTTCTTCGGCTACATGGCCTGGAGCGGCTGCATCTTGATCCCGCTGTTCGTCATCATGACGTTCATCTGGTTCCGCTGAGAGAAGGACCATCCATGAGCCGACCGGCCGTCCTCGTGGCGCGCGCCGTCTTCCCCGAGACGGTGGCGCGCTTGCGCGAGCATTTCGACGTCGAGGACAACCCCGGCGACACCATCTTCACCAAGCCGCAACTGATCGAGCGCCTGAAGGGCAAGGCTGGCGCCTTCACCACGGGCAGCGAGCGCATTGATGCCGAGGTGCTGCAGGCCAACCCGCAATTGCGCGTGGTGGCCAACATGGCCGTGGGCTACAACAACTTTGACGTGGACGCCTGCACGGCGCGCGGCGTGCTGGCCACCAACACGCCCGACGTGCTGACCGAGACCACGGCCGACTTCGGCTTTGCGCTGATGATGGCCACGGCGCGGCGCATGGCCGAGAGCGAGCACTTTCTGCGCCGAGGTGAGTGGACGCGCTGGGCCTACGACATGTTCACCGGCAGCGACGTTCACGGCGCCACGCTGGGCATCCTGGGCATGGGCCGTATCGGCCAGGCCATCGCCCGGCGCGGCGCGTTGGGTTTTGGCATGAAGGTGATCTATCACAACCGCTCGCGCCTGACGCCTGAGCAGGAGGCGCCGCTGGGCGCCCGCTACGTGGACAAGGCCACCCTGCTGCGTGAGGCCGATCACCTGGTGCTGGTGCTGCCGTATTCCGCCAGCAGCCACCACGCCATCGGCGCGGCCGAGCTCGCGCAGATGAAGCCCACCGCCACGCTCACCAACGTGGCGCGCGGCGGTATCGTGGATGACGTGGCGCTTGCGCAGGCGCTGCGTGAGCGGCGCATCGCCGCAGCCGGGCTGGACGTCTTCGAAGGCGAGCCCAAGGTCCACCCCGATCTGCTGACCCTGCCCAACGTGGTGCTCACGCCCCACATCGCCAGCGCCACGGTGGCCACGCGCCGCGCCATGGCCGAGCTGGCGGCCGACAACCTGATTGCCGCGCTCACCGGCGGCGCGCCGCCCACCCCCATCAACCCGCAGGTGCTGCCGCTGCGCTCCGCATGACGGCTGATGCCCTGACGGTAGCGCTGGTCGCGCTGGCGGTTTTGAATCTGGGGGTGCTCGCAGCGCTGTGGCTGCGAGGCCAGCGCGGTGATGTCGGCGCCCACGAAAGGCGCCACGCCGAGACCCTGGCGCAGATGGAGCGGCTGGAGCGCGAACTCCGCGACGAACTTGGCCGCCAGGCGCAGGCCTCGCGTGCAGACCTGGCCGGGTTTCAGCAGACGCTGCTGGCCCAAGGCGCCGACAGCGCCCGTACACAAAACGAGCAGCTGGGTCAACTGGCCCTGCGCAACGAGCAGCGCCTGGGCGAGGTGCGCACGGCGGTTCAGGAGCAGCTCAAGTCGCTGCAGGACGGCAACGAGCGCAAGCTCGAGCAGATGCGCGCCACCGTGGACGAGAAGCTGCACGCCACGCTGGAGCAGCGCCTGGGCGAGAGCTTCAAGCAGGTGGCCGAGCGCCTGGAGCAGGTGCACCAGGGCTTGGGCGAGATGCAGGGGCTGGCGCGCGACGTGGGTTCGCTCAACCGCGTGCTCACCAACGTCAAGACGCGCGGCATCTACGGCGAGGTGCAGCTGGCCGGTCTGCTGGAGCAGGTGTTCACGCCGCAGCAGTACGCTGCCAACGTGGAGACGGTGCCGGGCAGCGGCGCGCGCGTGGAGTTCGCCATCCGCTTGCCCGGGCGCGGGGATGAGAGCACCGCCCTGTGGCTGCCCATTGACGCGAAGTTCCCGCGCGAGGACTACGAGCGGCTGTTGGATGCCCAGGACCGTGCCGACCCGCAGGCCGCCGAGGCGGCCGCCCGCGCCCTGGAGATGCGGCTGAAGTCCGAGGCCCGCACCATCCGTGAGAAGTACGTGGCCGCCCCGCACACCACGGACTTCGCGATCCTCTTCGTGCCCACTGAAGGGCTGTATGCCGAGGCGCTGCGCCGCCCAGGGCTGGTGGAGGCCTTGCAGCGCGAGCACCGGGTGTCGTTGACGGGGCCCACCACCTTGCTGGCCACGTTGTCCAGCCTGCAGATGGGCTTTCGCACCCTGGCGCTGGAAAAGCGCAGTGCCGAGGTCTGGCAGGTGCTGGGCGCGGTCAAGACCGAGTTCGGCAAGTTTGGCGATGTGCTGGCCAAGACAAGGAAGAAGCTCACTGAGGCCGCCAGCACCATTGACGCCGCCGAAGTGCGCACACGCGCCATGGCGCGGCAGCTCAAAGGCGTGGAGTCGCTGCCCGAGGCCCAGGCGCAGGCGCTGCTGCCGGGCGTTGCCGACACCGACCCTGAGGACGAGGACGGCGCAGCCAGTGGCTGACGGCCCGGCTTCTGCTCAAACTGCCGCTGCGGGCCTGGGCGGCCGCACCCTGCTGGCGCTGGTGTTGGGGCAGGTGGGCATCCACGCGGCCATGGCCGGGCTGCGCCTGGCCGCACCGCTGCAGGCCCTGCGCGAGGGCTACAGCGCCTGGTCCGTGGGCTTGCTGATGGCCTTGTTTGCCGCAGCGCCCGTGTTGCTGGCCATGCCCTCGGGCCGCCTCGCCGACCGCTATGGCTACCACCGGCCCATGGGCATCGCCATGGCGTTGTCTTTGGTGGGCGCGGTGCTGGCGGTGGGCTCCACCTTCCTGGAGGGGCCGGTGCACTTTGGCCTGCTGTGCCTGGCGGCCACCCTGTGCGGCAGCGGCACCAACATGGGCATGCTGGCCATCCAGCGCACCGCCGGACTGGCGGCCCGCGACAGCACCGAGCGCGTACGCATCTTCAGCTGGCTGGGGGTGGCGCCGTCGTTCGCCAACGTGCTGGGGCCCGTGGCCCTCGGGTTCATGATCGACTGGGGTGGTTTTGCGGCGGCCTACGCCCTGATGTTTCCGCTCATCGGGCTCACGCTCTGGGGCTCGCGCCAGGTGCCGGTGCTGCCTCGCCCGGCCCCCGTGAACGCCGTGGGCCCGCAGGCCAGCATGTGGAGCCTGCTGGAAGCGCCGGGCATGAAGCGCCTGCTGCTGGCCAACTGGCTGCTGTCCACCTGCTGGGATGTGCATGCCTTTGCCTTGCCCATCATCGGCCACGACCGCGGCTTCAGCGCCTCCACCATCGGCCTGATCCTGGGGACCTTCACGCTCAGCGTGAGCCTGGTGCGCCTGGGCCTGCCGGCGCTGGCCCACCGTACGGAGGAGACGGCCGTGATCCGCTGGGCCATGGTGGCCACCGGGGTGGTGTTTGCCATGTACCCGCTGGCCACCCAGCCTTGGCAGATGGGCCTGTGCGCCGTGCTGCTGGGCATCACGCTGGGCTGCACCCAGCCCATGGTGATGTCCACGCTGCACCACCTCACACCCGACAACCGGCATGGCGAGACGCTGGCCTTCCGCTCGATGGCCATCAACCTGTCCAGCACGCTGATGCCGCTGTTCTTTGGCGCCGCGGGCGTGGCCGTGGGGGCCAGTGCGCTGTTCTGGGCCGTGGGGGCTTCGGTGGCGGGCGGCTCCTGGGCGGTGCGGGGCTTGCGGCAGCACCTGCCGCCTCCAGGCGGCTGAAGAGCTCAGGCCGACGTCGCCTCCAGCCCCTGGTGGCGCAGCAGGGCCTCCAGCGTGGGCTCGCGGCCGCGGAAGGCCTTGAAACTCTCCAGCGCCGGGCGGCTGCCGCCCACTTCCAGAATGGTGTGCAGGTAGCGCTGGCCCGTGGCCACATCCAGCGGGTCGGTCTCTTCAAAGGCGCTCCAGGCGTCGGCGCTCAGCACCTCGGCCCACTTGTAGCTGTAGTAGCCCGCGGCATAACCGCCGCCGAAGATATGGGAGAACGCGTTCTGGAAGCGGTTGAATGCGGGCGGATGGATGACGGCCACCTCGGCGCGTACTTCGTCCATGACGCGTTGCACGTGGACCTGGCTGCCGGGCTCGGCATGCAGCCGCATGTCGAACAGGCCGAACTCGATCTGCCGCAGCGTGGCCAGACCGCTCTGGAAGTTCTTGGCCGCCAGCAGCTTGTCAAACAGGTCTCGCGGCAGCGGCGCGCCCGTGTCCACATGCGCGGTCAGGCGGCGCAGCACGCTCCATTCCCAGCAGAAGTTCTCCATGAACTGGCTGGGCAGTTCCACCGCGTCCCACTCCACCCCGGCGATGCCGGAGACGGCCAGGTCTTCCACCTGCGTGAGCATGTGGTGCAGACCGTGGCCGAACTCGTGGAAGAGGGTGATCACGTCGTCGTGCGTGAGCAGCGCCGGGCGGTCGCCCTGGGGCGAGGCGAAGTTGCAGATCAGCCGGGCCACGGGCGTCTGCAAGGGGCCGCCCACGTCAGGCCGGCGCCAGCGCGACTGCGCGTCACTCATCCAGGCACCCGGACTCTTGCCGGGGCGGGCGTGCAGGTCCAGGTAGAAGTGCGCCACCGTGGTGGGGGCCGCATCGCCTGGTAGAGCCGCCGCGCGCTCGATGCGGTAGAAGCTCACGCTCTCGTGCCAAACGGGGGCCTGGTCCTCGACGATGCGCACACCGAACAGGGTCTCGATGATCTCGAACAGCCCCTTCAGCACCCTGGGCAGGGTGAAGTAGGCACGGACCTCCTCCTCGCTGTAGGCATAGCGCTTCTCGCGCAGGCGCTCGCTGGCGTAGGGCACGTCCCAGGCCTGCAGGTCGGGCAGGCCCAGCTCAGCAGCGGCAAAGGCCTGCAACTCCGCGAAGTCCTTCTTCGCCGAGGGCCGAGCGCGCTGGGCCAGCAGGCGCAGAAAGTCCAGCACTTCCTGGGGGCTGCCTGCCATCTTGGGCGCGAGCGACACCTCGGCGTAGCTGGCGCGCCCCAGCAGCTGGGCCTCCTCTTGCTTGAGGCTCAACTGTTCCTGGATGATGGCGCTGTTGTCGTGCTCCGGCGCGCCGTGCTCGCTGGCGCGGGTGACGTAAGCGCGGTACAGCGCCTGGCGTACGCTGCGGTCGTGCACGTGCTGCATGGCGGGCAGGTAGCTGGGCGCGTGCAGCGTGAGGCGGCAGCCTTCCACGCCCGCGGCCCGAGCGGCCTCCTGCGCCGTGGCCAGGGCGTCAGGCGGCAGGCCTGCGAGCTGCTCAGCTGGCACGTCCAGGCTGAAGGCATCGGTGGCGTCCAGCACGTGCTCTGAGAACTGCTGCGCCAGCTCAGCGCGGCGCGCCTTGATCTGGGCAAAGCGCTCCTTGGCCGCGCCCTCGAGCATGGCACCGGAAAGCTCGAAATCACGCAGCGCGTTGTCCAGCGCGCGGCGCCGTGCCGGGGTCAGGCCAGCGTCCTGGGCCCGCAGGGCCTGGTAGCGGGCCAGCAGGCGCTGGTCCGAGGAGATCTTGGTGTGGAAGGCCGTTACCGTCCCCAGGCTCTCGGTGTAAGCGGCGCGCAGCTCCGGCGTGTCCACCACCGAATGCAGATGCCCCACCTGGCCCCAGGCCCGCTCCAGCCGCTCGGTGGCCACGTCCAGCACGGCCGACAGGGCTTCATAGTCAACGGGCACACCGGGGCCAACCGCCCGCTCCAGTGCGGCATCTGCCTGCGCCAGCAGGCGCTCGATGGCCGGTTTCACATGCTCGGCCTGAATGCGGTCGATGGCAGGCGGGTGATCAAAGTCCAGCAGCGGGTTGGTGTCGGCCATGGTCGTGGGTTCCCAAGGAGGGCTGTTGAAGTGAGTGGGTCAGGCGCGGTGGCGTGAGGGGTGGGACTTTTCGGGGCTCAGGCTGCCTGCAGGCTGCACTCTGCCGCCTCCACCGTGTTGACCAGCAGCATGGTGATGGTCATGGGGCCCACGCCGCCGGGTACGGGGGTGATCCAGCCGGCCACCTCGCGCACGGCGTCAAAGTCCACATCGCCTTGCAGCTTGCCTTGATCGTTGCGGTTGATGCCAACGTCAATCACCACGGCACCGGGCTTGACCATGTCGGCCGTGACCATGTGGCGCCGGCCCACGGCGGCCACCAGGATGTCGGCCTGCCGGGTGTGCAGGCCCAGATCGGGCGTGGCGCTGTGGCACACCGTCACCGTGGCGTGGGCCTGCAGCAGCAGCAGCGCCATGGGCTTGCCGACCGTGTTGCTGCGACCGATGACCACGGCGTGTTTGCCGCGGATGTCGGTGCCGGTGCTCTCGATCAGTTTCATGCAGCCGTAGGGCGTGCAGGGTCGAAAGCCCGGCAGCCCGCTCATCAACTCACCGGCCGACAGGGTGGAGAAACCGTCCACATCCTTGTGCACGGCAATCGTCTCGATCACGCGGTGCGGGTCGATGTGGCAGGGCAGGGGCATCTGCACCAGGATGCCGTGGATGGACGGGTCGGCGTTGAGCGTGCGGATGCGCTGCAGCAAGTCGGCCTCGGTGAGGTGGGCCTCGTACTTCTCGAACACCGAGTGCAGACCGTGGGCTTCGCAGGCCTTGACCTTGTTGCGCACGTACACCGCGCTGGCGGGGTCCTCACCCACCAGGATCACGGCCAGGCCGGGGCGCCGGCCTTGCGCCGCCAGGGTCTGCGCCCGTTGGCTGAGGTGGTCCCGGATCTGGCGGGAGAGTTCCACGCCGTCGATGGTTTGGGCAGTCACGCGGGCTCCGTAACGAAGAAGGCCGCTGGGGTCAGCGGCCTTCGAGGGGTGAGGGGGGTCAGGCCTTGGGCACGGCGCCCAGGGCGATCTTGAGCAGATCGGCCACGGTGTTGGCGTTGAGCTTTTCCATGATGTTGGCCCGGTGGGCCTCCACCGTCTTGATGCTGATGCCCAGGTCGTCGGCGATCTGCTTGTTCAGGCGGCCGGCGACGATGCGCTCCAGCACCTGCGCCTCGCGGGTGGTCAGGCGGCCCAGCAGCGCCTCGCGGCTGACGGCCTCTTGATGCTGGCTGAAGGCGTCGCGTGCCTGGTCCAGCATGCGCTCCACCAGGCCCAGCAACTCTTCTTCCTTGAAGGGCTTTTCGATGAAGTCCATCGCGCCCTTCTTCATGGTGGTCACGGCCATGGGCACGTCACCATGGCCGGTGATGAACACCACGGGCAGCGGACTGCGGCGCTCGATCAGGCGGTCTTGCAACTCCAGCCCGCTCATGCCGTCCATGCGGATGTCGGCGATCAGGCAGGCCACTTCACGGGGGTCGAAGCGCGACAGGAAGGACTCGGCGGAATCGAAGCACTTGACCCGGTAGTCCTTGCCCTCCAGCAACCACTGCAGGGAGTCGCGCACCGCCTCGTCG
>Ga0209985_10003310_pt1 | contig 13813 bp, 10 predicted proteins | sample NOAtaG_FD_187305 | JGI IMG/M metagenome (GOLD analysis project Ga0209985, IMG submission 187305) | Freshwater lake microbial communities from Lake Erie, under a cyanobacterial bloom - NOAA_Erie_Diel6S_1000h metaG (SPAdes) (version 2) | ecosystem: Environmental > Aquatic > Freshwater > Lake ...
CCCTTCGCCCGCTCTTCTTCTTTCGCCGGAATCACGTGGAAAACACGGGCGATTGTCGGCTTCTTCGCGCGGGCAGATTTTTTGCCCGATGGACTGCGAGGCCCTGCGGAACCCTCCAAAGCACCCCCGTTCCCTGAAGTTGGTACAACAATTGGTACAACGGGCTCGTTGACCTCGGCGGCATTGGTCGAACCCACAGCCTCCAGCATCGGGGGCGTGGCGGGCAGCAAGTTGACCGCCTTCGTGACGTCGAGGTGCTTCTCGTCGGCGTAGGTTTTCAGCACGAGGTCGAGCGACGAGACCCGCATCGCCGCCATGGCCGTCCGCGGATCGACGCCGGCGACGGCCAGCTGGGTGTTGAACGTGGTGCGCATGGCATGCACGTCGAGCCGGCGGCCCCGCTCATCGACCTTGGGAATCCCGGCTGCCGCAAGGTCCCGGTCAAGAATCCTGATCAGGCCCGCCGGGATCTGAACCAGCCGGTCATCGGCGGCCAACACCCTGCCCTGCGCCGCGAGCCGCCGACGCCGGTCTGCCAACCAGTCCCGCACGTGGCCGGCGACGTCGGGCCGCAGGGGGATCGTGGATCGCTTGCCGTTCTTCGCGTGGACACCCCGGAGGGTCACCGCGGGCGCGTCGTCGGTCAGGTCTACGTCGGCCACGGTGAGCGACGCGAGTTCGCCCTTCCGCATCCCGGTGGTCAGGAGCAGCTCGTACGTGAGCGCCCGCTCCCAGCCCTGCAGCTCCAGATGCTCCGCCCTTTCCGGCTGGAGCACTGATCGCCCACGCGCAGCCGCCTCGGCGATCGTGTCGACCGTGAGGGGGGACTTCTGCCACGTGGCCCGCGATTTGGTGGCCCGTGAGCGGCCCGGCGACCGAACCGTGGACCGACCGTGCTCCGCCAGCGGCCGGAGTCGGGCGATCCGGAGCAGGCGGCCCAGTTCGCCGGCCGTCATGGCCCGGCGGCGGCGCCGGACATCGTCGCTCTCGTCAAGCTTCTTCAGCCGATCAAACGGGTTCTCGATCAGCCGCCCCGATTCGACGAGCCAGTTGCCGAAAGCCGTCAAGGCGATGAGCTTCGCATTGATCGTCCGCGGCCCCGGGGCTTTACGGATGCGGACAGTGCCGTCTTTTTTCGTGATCGTCTCGTCGGGTCGACGGAGACTTTCGCTGGCCCAATCGAGAACCTTCTGGCGGTCGAGGTCACGGAGTGTTTTGAATCCGCATGCCTCGGTGATGTCGCCCAGTCCACGACGCACGTTGTCGACGTGCGTCTTCGACACGTTGGGGTGGGCGCCCTTCCCGCGGCTGTTCGCCAGCACCTTGAGATATGCGTCTATGTGTTCCTCGATTGGCGTCGAGAGGTGTTCGGTGGCCTCGGCCTCGCGGGGCGAGAGCATTCCCGCCCGTACCTTCTCGGACCGCGCTTCGAGATCGGCGAGTACCTGCTTGGCGGCGTCCCGAGTCCGGCAGCCGGTCGCAACCTTGCGAACCACACCGGCCCCATCCCGAAACTTGGCCGTGAAGGTCGCCGCCTCCACGATGATGCCCGGGCGGCTCGCCTTCGGCCCGGCGGTGCGGGCCCTCTTGCGCTTGCCCGACGCATCGCGCCACTCTGCCCATTGCTCGCCGCCGCGCGTCACGATCGTGGCGCCGGCCGGCAGCGGCCGCGTGACCTTGGCTCTGAAAACTGACCCCATGTCTGACTCCTTTTTTCTGTCGTCCCCCAGCGTACTCCGCTCGGGTCATTTCCGGCCGCCGATACGCACGTGCCGAACGACGGGGCACCCGGCGGCGATCCAATCGTCCACCACATGCCGGTTCCAACGCCGCAAGCCGCCCAACTGAATCGGCGGCGGGCATCGGCCTGCGTCGGCCATCCGGCGAATGTGCTTGAGGGAACACCCCAGCTTGGCCGCGAACTCCTTGACGTCTATCAGCGGCTTCTCGGCCGCCGGCTTTGCACCAGCACTGCCGCGGACGCGGACCCATGCGGCTCCCACAAGCTGGTTCACTTCGCCGGCAGGCCGCACGGGTGCCGGCGGGTTGATGTCGAGCGGCACGAGCGTGGCTGGCCGCGTAGCGATAGCGGCCGTCTGTTCAGATTCGTAGTTCTGCATGGACAAGTCTCCGTGATGGAATGTGATCGAGGGAAAAGTGATGGTGATCGACGGTCAACCTTGGGGATGCCAGCGGATCGTCACGGTCGGTATGCGCGTCATGTCGATACCGCGGGGGTGGCCTTTCCTTCACGACGCCCCCGCCGGCGTGGCTTCGGGATCTCGAACAGCCGGAACGCGCCCGCCTGCTCGTCCAACCACTCGCCCTGCTCCTGCTGGACCAGCCATCGGCACGCCTCCCGCAGGTCCTCGCGGCCGTGGTCGGCGAAGGGTTCACGGGCGGCCAGCGCATCGATTTTGATCGCGGCGGTTCCCCCGTAGCGCACGTACCTGACGAGCCGCTCGATAAGGCGGATCCCCCTCTGTGCCCCATTGGCCATCGCCACGAGCGCCTGCAAGGCCGGGTCGTCACCGGCATCGCTCACCAGCCCGACGGGTGCCCCTTCAGGAACGGCATGGCCGCCCCGCAGTTCGGGACGCCAGATGAGCCACCGACCGAAGAAGAACAACGTCGCCGCGGCCGCCGCTTGGGCGTCGTCGGCGTCGATGTCGCCGAACGGGCCCTGCTCCCCAAACTCGCCTGCGGCCCACCGGAAGCACCGATGCAACAGGGCGAGCTTGACGGCATGCTGGACGAGCTTCTTCACGATCCCCCGTTGCGGCTCCGGAACACCGAGCAAGGCGACGAGTTCGTTGAGACGACGCATCAGCTGCCGGCATACATCAACGGCCGCCGACGTGAACCGAGCCTCCACTTGCCCGCCCATCGTGTCCGACGCCAGTTCCTCGATGTGCAGCATGCGATTGATCGCAGTGGCCCACGCAGCGTTCAAGGCCGGGTCATCGACGTCCCGCGGCCATTCGGCTTGCCGAACGTGCTGCTCGCCGACCAGCAGTACCCGGTCGAGGCAGCCGTCGTCACCACGTGAACCGTACATGCACTTCATGACGTCGGGCTGAATGCCGCCCAAGATGCACACGTACGGCGCCGCGAGTGTTGTAGATAGCCCGCTCGCCGATGCCCGCTGCTGCCGTCGACGTCGCCCGTCGTAGAGCTCGCACCACATCTGCCGGTCGGTGCCGCCGGTATTACGGATGAACAGCGTGCTGATCTCGTCTGGATTCGCGAGCAACTGACGCCGGTTACGTTCGAGCAGGACGAGCACCCCCGCCCCCGTGAAGTCGTTCACGATCACGCATGGCGCCGGCCGCTCGGCGACGCGACGGCGCACCCCGCCGTCGCCTTCGTTTTCCTCCTCCTCGTCGTAGTCCTCCTCGCCATCCTCAATCGCCGACTGCTCGCACAGGGCTTCTTCATGCCGCACAAGCGGGGCGAGAACCCTTTCCGCCAACGAAGACTTTCCGTTTCCCTTGTAGCCGACGATCGCCATGAACAGATTCGCACGTATCCGCCATCCGTTTTGCACGTATGCGGAGACATCCGCGCCCGACGCAGTCCCGCCCCCGGCGAGCATGTACGCGATAGCGTATTCGTCAGGGGTGTCGGTCGCCTCGGAAAGCGACCGTCGGTACTGTTCGAGCTGGGCGGGGAAAAATTCAGGGAACGTCGCGGGCAGGCCGAGGTGGCCGAGGAACTCGTGGAGAGACATGTGTATCCGCGTCTGAGCGCGGCTCCAAGGATGGATGGTCGGGGAAACGATGACTGGGCTGATGAGGGGCGCGGCATCACTGGTCGAACTGCCGCTGCTCCTCGACGATGATCTGCTTGAGCAGCCGGCGCAGTTCGCGATGGTCCGCGATGGCGAACGGTCGCTTGAGCCGCTCCCACCGCTCGCGGATTTCCGGCTCCGTCGGCGCGGGCTCGTCGACCTCGACCCGTGACGCTTCGAAAAACAACTCGGCTTCGGGGCGTGCCGATTCCTTCTTGGCGGTCTTCCTGCTGCCCGGGGATCGCTTCGCTGGCACGACGTCCCGGAGGCGCTTCTGCCCCGCGGCGACCGCGACGATCTCGACGCTGCTGATCTCGCCGGCCTCGACGCCGTCGGCGAGGGCCACGGCTTGGCGGGCCTTGTGCAGGCCGATTTTGCACATGGCGGCGAACTGCCCCACGGTGCTCGCCGCGTCCTTCTCCCGGCTGGTGCGATCGGCGGCAGAAGACTCTCCCGGTGGCGAAGAAATCTCCGCCGCCGAGCCTCGCCGGCCGAACCGGGTTGCCGCCTGCCGCTCCTGTCGGCCTTGCCGGATGATCGGCACGAATTGGGCGCCAAGGGCCGCTCGCTGGTCATCCGTAAGGTGGCGGCGGTGGACGTTGACCGAGAAGATGTGACCCGCCACCGTCTCGCCGCCGGTCGGCTGCCACTCGACCGTGGGCAGTTCGACCTCAATGCCGCGCCGGCGCAGCTCCTCGACCGCACGCACGCGGTTGCGGCCGTCGATCAGGAGGCCCTCGTTCAACTCGACGGGCGTGACCGTGCGGGCAGTCCCGATTGCGTCGACAAGTTCGTCGAACTCGCTGCCGACCAGCAACGGGAATAGGCTTGCCAGCGGGTGGACTTTGAACCCGCCGATCTCCTCCATCTCCGCGTCGGCGGGGCCACCGCCTGCGATCGCGCCCACAACCTGAGCAATCGGTCGCAACTCTATATGACCACTCGCGTGGGGCGAGCAATCGGCAGCCGCGGCGATCAATCCTTCTTCAATATCCGGCATGACGTCGAGATCCATTGTGAAACCTTTCTGCCGCACGCGGCGGCGTTGAAGTAGTTGTCTTCATGACCGCGTGGCCATGAATCCATTCAACGGAGTATCGAGAGGCCGGCGGCGTGGGTCTTCGACCATGTTCTTTCCAACCTCGTGTGAAGGTTGGAACAGAGGCGTTCCAAGTCGGCGCGCCCGGCGGCTCGCCCTAGAAGCTGGAGGGCGGGGCCACGAGCATGGTCAGTCCCGTGTAGACCGTCTTGCCGCGATGCTCGCCCGCCGAGGGCCTGTGCTTGTTGAACCCGCGTCGTAGCAAGTCGTTGCCGAGGCGCTTCGCGTTCCACGCCCGGGGGTTCTCGCCGCGCTTCTCAAGCCACTCGTGGTAGGCCGCCATAAAATCGTTGAACCTGACGGAGCCGCCCCCGGTGCCGCAGCACTCCTCCAGAAAAGTCCCGAGCGTGTCCTGTTCGGCCACGTATTGATCCGTCGCGGCTGCAACAGCCACGGCCGTAGGCACGCCGTTGTCGAGATAGTCCCGCATGCCCGCGAGGCACCAGTTCAGAATTGCAGCTCGGTGCTGCTCGGATTCCAGCCGTGGCTTCAGGGTTGGGTCCTGATTGGCGCCCTCGAATCGTGCCGCCCACGGGACGATCTTCAGCCGGCGCCTGATGCCATCGTCGGTGCCGTTGATCGTGGGCGGGTCGTTGAAACTGACGTGCACGTGCCACGTCGGGTCCAACATCCAGAAGTCCTCCTTCATCCGCCGGGCCGCCACCTTGTCCCCGCCCGTGATCGACTTCACGAAACTCTCGCGCAGCCGCTGGCCGCCCTCGCACTCGATGGCCGTGACGAGCCGCTTGCCGTAGAGCATCGCGATTTCAGTCGGGTGGCCCTCTCCCTTCTTCATCATCAGGAAATTGGCCGGCGCCGCGACGGCGTAGTCCCCGAGCATGTTGGCGAGCGCCCCAAGGAACGTGCTCTTGCCGTTGGCTCCGCGGCCGTAATGGCACCACAGAAACTGCGGGCTGACGTCGGCGGAGAGAGCGAGCCCGGCCGAGACCTGAAGGAACCGCACGAGTTCCGGGTCGCCCAGCATGCACTGGTTCACGAACAGCAGCCATTCCTCGCTCGTCGCCCGCGGATCGAAGTCCACGGCGGCGAGCTGCGTGATGAGGTTCGCCGGCTCATGGGGAAGCAGTGAGCCGGTGCGCAGGTCGATCGTGCCGTTGCAGACGTTGAACAGATACCGGTGCCGGTCGAGTTGATCGTGCGATATCCGGATTGGCCGCTGGCTCTTGGTAAGCGTGACGATGTTCTGGATGTGGTTGGCACCGCCGCAGGACTGGATGAACTGAAGCGCCTGCTTGGTCCTCTCTTCGTGAGGGAGCGCCGCGTACTCGACCCACAAGGTGTCGCGGAGGTCTTGGGCCGCCCGGACGGCACAGGCGCCGTCGTCCATGGCCCAACGGCGACCGTCCCAGTAGATGAACTTCTTCCAGTCCTCGACGTACTTGATGCGCTCGCATATCTCAGCAGCCAGTCGGCGGGCGAAGCCGATGTCGTCCAGCGTCACGTCACGGCACAGGTCGAGCGAACCGTCGCCGTTCGATTCGCCCGGAGCCGACAGCGGCGTGATGTCGATGGCCGGTTCCCGGCGACGCCAGTTGTAGAAGTCGTCCGGGCCGCCGTCACGGTAGGCGTTGTCGATCGTCCGCTGGAGGTATGTGCGGTGCGACGTCCATTTCTCGCGGCGCAGGCCGCTCTGCATTGCGATGTCCCGGACGAACGCTTGTTGTCCCTGTCCGCATAGCCACGCCAGCGAGCCGATCAGGGCCATGTCTGCCCGGGAGGCATCACCGTCATACGCATCGAGTTCACCACCCCACAGGGATGGGAAGTTCGGGCATATCCGGTGCCCAAGTTCGATGATCTCCGCTGCGGACGCTGGCGGAGGCGGTGGAGGGTCGGGCCACGCTGTGCTGTGCGCCGACGCCTGCCCTACCGGCCTCGTGCACGCCCGCTCGGCTTCGATGCGAGCGATGAGTTCGTCGAGTTCATCCTGCCGCGGTTCGATGGTCCCCGACAGCCAGAAACCAAGGGTATGACCAGAGACGGTGAAGTATCGCCCGCGCCCATAGACCTCGATGTTCCCGGAGCGTTTGCCTTCGGGGACCTCACCGTGGACCAGAATATGGACACCGGTTCTCGATACGCTGAACTCCGCATAACTCGCGAACTCGTTGACTATTGCGTTGGCCTCGCGATTCAGGCCAAACTCGCCAACAGCGTTGTCGATATCGACGCCCGCCCAGCCGTCACCCAGCGCGAAGCCGAGGCCGTCGCAGTGCCCTTCCTGCACGGCGGCAAGCGCGGTCTCGAAGTCGCACCACGTCGCCGGGTTCGTGCTACTGGCCTTGCGGTTGGGGTGCGCTCCCTGCCGCGGTTCCTTGGTGAACTCGACCGTGCCGTCGCGCTTGGTCTTCTGCACGGCCTTGAAACCGAGCCACCGATTGGCCGACTTCATTTCCGCGGGGATACCGGCGGGGTTCGGGCGTAATAACTGGTTGATGTTGGTGAGCATGTCGTGGTCCTTTTCGAGCCTGTGTGCGGGGCTTCCGAGCCGCCGCAAACCGACATCTAGTGGACTCACGACAAGTCACAGGGTCTTCGACAACTTTGATTCCAACATGGCCATGAGGTTGGAAAGACTTCGTTCCAACCTCTATAGGCGCAGCGGCAACCCGGTGCTGGCGAGCCGTGGTGCACCCGGGTTCACGACACGACAGGCGGGGGCAGACCGAAGAGCCCGGATGAGCGGCCTGTCGGGGTGGTTTGCACGCGATTGCACGCGATGCGAACCATTTTCCGGTTAACTCTCTATGGCGATTGCCTAGGCGCTAACCGGAAAACACTATTTATCGTGTGCAATCGTGTGCAGACGGATCACGATCGCCGTCTGCGCTGCCGTGTGGAGCGGTTCTCGGGCGTGACGCGGCCATCAAGTTCGAGGCCCCGGATTTCGGCTAGGTCCGGCCAGCCGTCAAAAATTTCCCGCCCATCGTCCGTGAGCACATAGCCTTCCTCACGGCCTGACTCTCGCGTGACCGTTGCCCTGACCAACTCCTCTTCACGAAGGCGGTCCATCCGGTTGTTGAACGTCCGTCTGGCGGGCTGCATCGTGACATCAAAGGTCCCGTCAGGCCGTGGATTCTGGCGATGGTTCTCTTCCAGATGATGCGGTATCTCTGTCAGAAAGACCAAGAAGACGTCGCCGGTCGTGCACGTCTGGAACCTTCTGTGATTGAGTAGGACGTCGAGCACCCGGCCGATGATGCTCAGGTACGGCATGTCTCCACGGTCCAATCGCAACAGTTGCCACCTGTTGCGGGCCAACATTCTCTGGTTGTTGTCGGTTCCGCTCACCGTTGCGCGTGCCGAAACCTCCTGCACAGTGACCGAGAAGGCATTTACAGCGGCATTGATATCGAAGTGGAGGTATTCAACGGCCCCGAGCAGTCCTTCAGCTCCCCACGTGACGACAGCAGCGGAGAGCAGTTCCGCCTCGTTGAGTTCCAGTGCCGCTGCTCCGGTCACCTCCTTCTTGGCGGCTTTCTTTGCCGCCTTCTTTTTCTTCTTGGCCATGTGCGCCGCCTACGCTCGCTGCTCGGGAAGGTGCTGCGCGAGTTCTTTCAGCGTCTTGCGGAGCCGCCTGATCTCCTTCGGCTCCGGGCCGCCTGTATCGTCCTTGTGCGAGCCGAGCCTTGCAGCGATCCGGGCCGCTGACACTTCCTTGGGGGTCATTTCCCGCCGCCCAACCATGCCGCCCGTGAGTATCCCCAGCGTGAGCGCCCCGAAAACAGCCCCCGGAACCTGCCCTGCTGCTCCGCCCTTCACGCCCGGGCCAACTTTCATCTCGACCGCCGCGCTGACCTTGCCCACCAGTTCCGCGAGCGTGTCCTGCACATTGGCCGTGAAGCTGCTCAATTCCATGCCGTGCAGCCCGATGTTTTTCTGGGCAAAGTTCACGGCCTTCATCACGGGCGTCCTGATTTTTTTGCCGTCATTGAGCAGCTTGTCGCGGGCTTCGGCCTTCTTCTTTGTCGTGCCCTCGAACCAGACGATCTTGGCCGCCCGGTATGCCTTTTCGAGCCGGGCCTCAAGCTCGTCGCGATGGGTGTCTACCTCGTCATCGCTGCCGGATTCGATGCCCTTGAGCAGCAGTATTCCGAGCAGGCTCAACTGGGCGGCGTGGGGAACTACCGGCAGGCGGGTCTTCACGGTCCAGAAGTCGCGGTCCTGCTCGGTTACGCGCTGCAGTTCCGCCAAGACGGCCCTGAAAAAGTCCGTGTGCCGCGCCAAAGAACGCCTGCTACCTGCCATGGCTCGCCGCTCGCTCTCCAAATATCCAAACCGGCCGACGAGACTACCAGCGCGCCGGCAGCTCTTCAGCACAGGGAACCCGGGCCCGCTGAAAGGCCGAAAACGCTGGATCCAAATATCATTATCGCGCTTCCACTAGCCTAGCGCATACGCTCCCGAGCGCAAGCTCCGGCCCCCAAGCCAACTACCAGCCAGATTCAGCAGAGGGTATTGAGCACCACACGCCCCAAGTGGCGATTACCCGGGACCACCTGCCTGCCAAAGTGCTCACCGTGGCTATTCGCAGGCCCCCTCGTTTTCCCCGCGAGATACGCAGGTCGTGTTTCCCAGCCAACGCAGCCAGAGCCCCAAAAACTTCCGCGACAAACCATAAACAATTGGCTGCGGTCTCTGTCGCGGCTCAAAAACATTGCCGGTGTCTCCCCAAGCCGTCCCCCCGCCAGATACAGCACGGGGTATAGAACGCCACACAGCCCAAGTGCCCATAACTCGAAGCACCTGTCGGCCAACCTAATCACCGTGGCCAATCCAGCGTCCCCTCGTTTTTCCCGAGAAATACGCAGGTCCAATTTTCTGGCCAGAGCATCCCGAGCCCAAAAACACTCCGTGACAACTCACAAACAATCGGCTGTGGGCGTTGTAGCTGGCCCGAGAACTTTCCAATTCCATGCCGAGCCCATCCAGCCAACCCCGAAACCTCATCTTCGGGGCTCGCCAACAGCTCGCGAAGCCTGCTGAAATACATGCCGCTCAAGGCCGGCCAGTGCGCTAAACTAGAGCCTTCACTCGGCAAGGAGGCTGACCCCATGGCGTATGAACCAACCACCGATCTCGAATTCAAAGCTTTGCGAGCGGCCCTGAGCACGCTTCGCAGCAAGCTCCCTCGGAAACAACGAGCGTGTTTCGGCGCGAGCAAGCCGGGCCAATCACCGAGAAAGAGATCGCGGTACTCGGGGCTCGCTGCAAGGCTCGAAAAGGCGTTGAAGAAGGGGCCGTAGCGAGCCCTTGGGCGTGCAGGCTCAGTCTTTCTCGCCCATGGTCTTCGCGATGAGTTCCCGGGCTTCTTCCCACTTTCGCTGGACCGTTCTGCGTGACAGCCCGAGTGTTTTTGCCACGGCGTTCTGGTCGAGCCCTACGTAGTACGCGCACCTGAAGACCTCGGGGGGCTCTTCCGGGGCCAACTATCGATACCGCCTACAGTATGATTCGCCAGTGTCTAAACGACGCGAGAACCGTGCTCCGTAGGTGTTTGCATGCTAAGCAAAGTCTCGTTGACGGACATCCCACTTTCCTGCTTGCAAGCGGTTCCGCATTTGTCACGCACGCTTCCGGCCGAGCACATCGTGGCGTCGTCTACATTCTATGTCGGTAAGCAGTGGGAAATATGGATGCCAGTTGGTGATACTCTCGTGCCGATGCCCGCCACTCCCGTAGATGCGATGTACTTTGGCGAGGGGCCCGCACGACCATGCGACCAGCTCGTCGCGATCTTCAATCTTGTTGCGCAACGCACGTTGAGGCGCGGAGGGATCCTTAGTTGCTTCAATGGGTTGGCCGATGACTTTCAGGGACTCGCGGCGAGCATCTCGAAGGTTGACTTCTTTCACCGTCATCGAACAGAGTCCGACTGCGAGCTGTCGCGGTTTGTTCAAACTGAGATCGAGCACATGCTTACGCGAGCCCGATCTATGTATGACCTCGTGAACGAACTGCTTGCCGAGCATCTAGCGAAGCATCTGCTTGATACCGACATGCAGCGACCAAGCCAGTTGCCCAAGAGCTTTGCAGCCGTGGCTTTGAAGGGCACGGCAATCGTTCCCGCCCAGCAGATTGCCTCTCGGTACAACATCCCCGAGGTATTCGCGGAGTGCTACTGTCGGCATGCACCCGAGATGCAGAGTCTGCGAGAGATGCGGGACGCTGTGGTTCATGGAGGGCGTTCATTACAGTTCGTATTCTCCTGCGAGCGGGGTTTCGCCGTCCATAGGACTGCAGTGCAGAACATCGGCTTCTACACATGGCCGCATGGCTGTGAGACGGAGACTGATCTCCTGCCTCTTCGCCCTCTTCTCCTCAGGATCGTCCTAGTCGTCCTAGCGATGATGGATGACTTTGCCGTCACAATCGCCTCCCACCTAAGGCAGCGTGAGGACGCCGCTCCGGGTCTTCGGCTCTATTCGCGTGGTCCCCACTACGCGGCGCTCAAGGATTCGCACAGTGCTGTGGCGAACGGCAGATGGGATAGAGAGCCGAGCGGCTCGGCCTAGTCTGGATCAGAGTTATTGAGGTCGCGGTGCCGGGCGTCCCTAATGTCCGCAGCAGCGCCGGTACGGCTTTCCACTTCCGCAATGGCATGAAGCCCTTCCCCGCCTGCGGCGAGCACGTCGCTGCAGATCAGCGACGGGGTATTCGCGGCTCTGAATTGCCGTCCGTCTTGTGACGGCCAAGAGTCCATTCTTCTCGTGCAGCGCACGGGCTTCCGCCTCGTCTTCGGGAGTCCACTTTGTCCCATCGAGGAGCATGAGGTCCTCAGACCGCGCACCATGCCATGCCTCGTCCTCCGTGGCGATGCCAACAACAAAACGGGCCGCAGGGAACTTGTGCTTGGCGACAAGGCAGTAGCCTCGCAGCAACTGAACGCGCTTCTCTCGATTCGTCTGCTCGTCCGACGTTTCGTCACGCCGGATCGCAAGGAACACGTAGACGACGCTATCTGTTTGAACCGGATCTGGAACCTCCAAACGCACCGCCCATGGCTCCCGCCTCGCACGCCGGATCGCCACCCTCAAGCACGATGCAAGCGACCTCCGCCTCACACGATTCTCGGATGCTAGAAGTCGAAGCACGACCTCGCTTTCATTCAGCGACTGCGGGGCTGGAAAAAAGTGGCGACCTGACAGGACGCTTTCGCTTACAGCGTCGATCAGCTTGTCCCAGAGGTAGCTGGGGGCGTCGGCATCCTTTTTAGCGGCGAAGTGGGCGGATGAGATGTGGTTGTCCCAGTGCCCCTCCAGCACGGAAAGATGCGCGGGCGCGGGAGGCAGTCCGAAATGGTGCTGACGCCCATCGTGGTGCCTCAGGTAATGCGCGAGCAATTCCTCCTCGCCTGCGGCGCTCACTGGCTGTTGTGTGAGCAGTGCTTTGCGCGCACTCAGATACTGCACGAAGTCAGGTGCGGTATCTAGGTGCTTCAGGACGGTGTCCAGCGAGAAGTCATCGAGAACGTGGACGAACGGACCGCCCTCAAAAACATGCCCAATCACAAATGGCCTGACGCCGGCTAGCGGTTCGTAGTGTGCATCACCAATAGCGAACGTACTGATGATTAGGCTACCGCTTCCACCATGATGAGCACTGCAACGTTCCGCCGCGCCATGAGCGACCACGACGAGGTGAACTCGGACGTCGTCGGTGGGGAGCGAGATGGGAATCACTCGCTCACATGAGCGGTCGGTGAAAACACGCGCGGGGTGAGATGCAATCCACCGCCGCGCTCCCACTGCCTGCTTCGCTGCCGCGTGAATCGCCCTTTTGTACCAGCGAGACCAGTCAAGGCAGAGGTCGCCGGTATTCGGAAACCCAACATGCTTGTCGGAGAATATCACTATATCTTGACCGAATACCACCAAGAGGTCGCACAGTTCTTTAGCTGCAAAGCCGTGTTCGGCAGAGCCACGTTGATGGAATGGATTCGGCCAGCACCACAGTCGGAGAACCGCTCGCCGGGCGAGTGCGACCAAGTACTTCTCAGATGGTGTTGTACCGTCGCGCATCGACGCGTTGCCTGTGAAGAACACTCGTGGTGGCCTAAGCCCAAGGTAGCGTCTAGGAGTACACTGGATATCTAAAAAAAGCGGCACAGGCATTACCCCGTGCCGCCTGTTTCTCGGCCAACGCGTCAGCCCATCCACGCCCGACACGCCGCTCGATAGCCGCATGTCGCACAGTTCATCGTGCTCGGCGCCGGATAGAACACACCGCTCTCGATTGCCCGCCAGACCCGCTCCACGCCCGCCAAGGTGCGTTTCACGGCTCTGGGCTCGACCCCGCGGACATGCTCCTCGATGACCGGCTCTTTGGTCTTCGTCAGAACCAGAAACCGGGTCGCGATCCTCTTCCCCGGGCTGATCACGCTGGCCAAGTGCGAGTACAGCAACAACTGCTCGCCTGAATCCTCGACCTGCTCCTGACTCCATTTCCCGCGACTGGTCTTGATGTCGGTCACCACCAGCGTGTCGGCGTCCTCGGTGAGCAGGTCCACGCGGCCATACAAATCCGGCACGCCCTCCATCAACACGCCGCGCAGCTCTTCCTCGACGCCCAGCACCCGCCCCTGAACGCTCGCCGCTGGGCTGTTCAGAAACGCCGTGAGCATCTTCGAGGCCAGAGCATCCAGCGAGGCCCGTGTCTCCGTGCTGCCGAACTGGATCGCGTCCGGGTCGTGCGGCAGCCATGCACTGCGATATGCGAACAGCAGGGCATCGAGGTCGGGCTTGGGGTCGCCTGCGAGATGAGCCTGATAGTGCTGCTCGACGGCCGTGTGAATGCCGGTGCCGAACACGAGCGCACTGGACACACTCTCCTCGGGCAGGTCGTCGATGTACCGGAACTTGTATTTCAGCGGGCAGGTCCGGAACGTGGAGAGTGCCGACCAA
>Ga0209985_10003311_pt1 | contig 13812 bp, 32 predicted proteins | sample NOAtaG_FD_187305 | JGI IMG/M metagenome (GOLD analysis project Ga0209985, IMG submission 187305) | Freshwater lake microbial communities from Lake Erie, under a cyanobacterial bloom - NOAA_Erie_Diel6S_1000h metaG (SPAdes) (version 2) | ecosystem: Environmental > Aquatic > Freshwater > Lake ...
TGTTGTTGTCTATAACAAATGATACAGCGTAGGTGAATTTGTTTGTGTTGTGTTGTCTATAACAAATGAATTTCTGTTGTTGTCTATAACATTGAATAAAGCAGTGAACAAAAGTTAGGTGAAAAAAGTTTGTTGTTGTAACATATTGCAAAGCAAAACCGGCTATCCTATGTTAGCAAAAATTAGGGCATGAATGGATCTTGTGTTATAACACTATACAAAGGGAGGCGTTAGGTTGAAAATTAATTGTGTCCAATAAAATGGACGATGTGTCCTAAAAATAATACACCATTTGTCCTAATAATAATACACTGCAAACGATACAACTTTAAAGGCCGTTGTGTACTTTTGTGTTGTTCGGGAATAAGCCCGAATTTAACCCTTTTACACCTTATATTATGAATACCACCACCACCGCCGCCGCCGAAAGTGTTAACGCATTAACACTTTGCACCATCGCCGACAACGAACAATTTACCTTTATCGTTAGCGAATTGGCTAATTTAAGGAACGCCGAAAGTGAAACGGCCCGAACGGGAGCGGAAACGATTTTGGACGGCACATTAAAACAAGCGTTATTAATTGCAAAGGCCAAAACACTAACCGACAAACTAGACAAAGAAAAGCGGCCAAATGTAGAAAAATTTGCGGACCTTGTAGGTTATTCCTACGGAATGGCTAGAAAATATCTAGACCTTGAAAAGGCCTATATTAAGGCCGAAACGGACGGGCGGGATATTGATACATTCAAAGCCCTAAATAGGTCCGTAATAGCAAACGGCAAACGGCCTATCTACGGCATACAAGCCTTTACGGACTATTTAAACGGATTAGATATCTATCGTTCATCCCTTGCAAAGGAACAAGAAAAGGCCGAAGCAAAGAAACAAAAGGAACAGCAAAAGGCCGAAGCCGAAGCTGAAAAGGAACAAGCAAGGGAACAAGCCGAAGCCGAAGCCGTAGCAAATTTGAGAAATTCGGCCTTTACTATTAGCAAAGTATCTTTGAACGGCCTAATTAGTGAGGATATTCAGTTAAAGATAATTAGTACGGACAACATTAATCCCGTCGTTCTATGTTCGGCCCGTTATTCAGACCTTGAAAAGGCCTTTAATATTATCTTAAATTGCGTTCGCAAAGTAGAGAACGAAACAGCCGAAAAAATAACCGCTCCAATATTAAAGACGGACGCTGAATTAATTGAAGCAGGACAAAAGGCCGTAAAGAACAAGAAAATACAAAAGATAAAAGATAGCCAAGCCGCAGAAATTGCACTTGAAGATAAAATTCGGGAGGCGATGTTGGGATAACAAGAGAGGGCTTCAGCCCTCTTTTTTTTGTCTTCACTATCACTATCGTTCACTATCTGTCGTGCGGCATCCCCGCACGGCTTCATTCATTCGGCATCCCCGCACCGGTGCCTTCACTTCAACCCTTATATCTCATGCGTTACAACTCCCCTACTCCGCTTCGTGACGACCAGTCTATCCCTCTTTGGGTCAAAGTCATTGCCTTCTTTTGGTTCGTCTGCTACTTTGGACGTTTTCTCTTCGCTCTAATCTTTTCCTAAAACCCTCTAAAAAAAACCACATCATGAACACTCCCAAAAAATCCGACATTCAGCACGAACGCACTCCTGACGGGTGCATCCTCCTATCCATACGCATAGATGGGCATCTATTCAAGCGTAAATACCTGTACTATCCCCTAAGCGAAGCCAAGAAGCTGTTTTGGGATACCTTGACAAGCAATCCGAAATCACTCTATAATTAACCCTCTAAAACCTTATATCATGTATCAAATTCAGCACGAAACCGAAGAAGTCCTTTGCAACCCAAGGGAAGACGACAACCTAGGCTCCATGGTCTGCTACCATCGTAGGTACAACCTAGGAGACAAGAATCCCTATCTCCCGGGGCATTACAAACCAAACCCGAGAGACTTCTCGGGATGGGGACACATGCGAGAATACCTTGAGAAAGTACACGACCTGGCGACCTGCCTACCTATCTACATGTACGAGCATGGAGGCATCGCTGTGAGCACAAAGCCGTTCTCCTGCCGATGGGACAGCGGACAAATAGGCTTCATCTTCGTATCCAAGGAGAAACTCCGCAAGGAGTACGGAGTGAAGCGTATAACGGCATCCCTTGTATCCAAGGCAACATGCAGACTCATAACAGAAGTCGAATTATACAACCAATACCTCAACCAATAAACCCTTATATCATGCCAAACTGGTGCTCAAACTACCTCGTCGTTACAGGTAGTGCGGATGCAATCCGTCAAATCAACGCAGGATTCCAAAAGGAACACTCATTTGAATCCCTCATCGGCAAAGACCCAACCTTTGACGAGAAAGATTGGTACAACCACAACTGCTCCCGATACGGGACAAAGTGGGATGTCGGACCGATAGACACCTTCTACGAGGATGGAGAAACCGAATTAAACCTAAGTTTCGACACCGCTTGGTCTCCTTGCGTAGCATTCGTGAAGAATATGTGCGAGAAGTACAAGGTCGACGCAGTGTTGGAGTACAGCGAGTGCGGATGCGACTTCGCCGGTAGGGTCACCATCGGATGGGATGGCGAAGAATTATCTATGCATGTCGAAGAATGGGACTACCACGAAGGCGTGTACGCCATGGACTCGGACCAATGGATGACGAGCGAATTGGAGTGGCAGATGGACTGCGCCAAAGAGGAGGGGCTAAGCGCCGAAGACTTCGTGAACCGATTCTCATTCCTATCTGGCGACGATAGGCTATACGTCATCGATATATACAACGAATAAACCAACCCTTTAAACCCTTATGTATGAAACCACGCAAAATCCCACGACGACACAAAGAGAAGGTCGTCTACGTCGACGGACCTAACCTATTCGTCATCGCCCTGGCTCCATCTTCCAACGAGAAGATCACCGAGTCCAATGCATCCATCATCCAAACCAACACCTACTCCCTCGAGCAATGGGAGATAGCCAACTGCGGGAGGAAGATAAAGATGCGGGAGTTCTTCGCACTCGACGCATCCAACTGCATGGACTGCCCTTACTCCGCTAACTCCGGGACGGGAGACTGCTACACCCACAAATACCAGCAGTACACCGGATTCCTATCCCAACTGCGTAGCATCAAACGGGAACACCTCACTCCCTTTGACGAGGACAAGCGTACACGCATTCTCAGCCTCTCTGAGGGACGATATGTCCGCTTTGGTACCTATGGTGAGCCGAGCCTAATGGATTCAACCTTGGTCTCCCAAATGGCCCGTGTGGCATCCACGTGGACCGGTTACACCCATCAGTGGACCAAAGACTGGGCGAAGCCCTTTGCATCTTGGTTCATGGCATCGGTGCATACCGAGTCGGAGGTCGACCTTGCAGGTCAAGTCAGCTTCCGATCGTTCCTAGCCAAGGGGTCGGATGACCCTATCGTAGGGGTTCAGTGCCCTGCCTCCAAGGAGGCGAACTACAAGTCCACCTGCGAGAAATGTGGCCTATGCTCAGGCATCCTGGGCAAGGGCAAGAAAGCAGTCAGCATCAACGTACACTAACCCTTAAACCCTTATCAAATGAAACCACAGAACCTAAAACTAGACTTGACCTCCGAAGTAATAAAGAAGGACTACGAATGGTCCATCGATTGGGATGGACGAGAAATCTCGGGCACTGCTACGCTTGAGTCAAGCGATTGGAGCTTGGAGATTAACGCATTCATCGACGAAGACTGCCTTGACGGACTGACGCCTGATCAGGTAAACGAAATCGAATCCTATGTAGAAGAAAACATTTAAACCAAAAAGCCATGATAAACATTTATGTAGTAAACACCACAGCCTTCCCTGAAGAGAACTTCATCATTGTGACCACGCTAACACACGATCAAGTCGTTGAAGTCATAAAGCCAATTGTTATGTCTGAACGAAATGACGAAGAATGGTACGATAACGACGCACTCATTGATGCCTTGAAGAGCCGTTACCCTAACGAAAGCATTGAAATGTGTTTAACCCTCGAAATGATTCATATTTAACCAATAACCGATTCTAAACCTCAAAACCATGAACAACACCACCCTCAATTACGGCAATGGCATCCGTCAAATCTGCCTACATCGGGAAGACTTGGTCTTCCTGGACGGATGTGTACTGCACATCAAGGAACGCACCTTGTTTGAGAAGGACAAGAACGCCAAGCCTAGCCCTTTATGGGGGGAGCAGTACCACAACCCCATCAAGCTCGATGACCTAGAGATTGACGAACTCGGAGACCTCAAGCATGAGATCGAAGACAAGTACCCCGACAAATCCGCATCCATCCTAAACCAAATCAACATTAAATTCTAAACCTATGAACACACTACCCACAGATTGGTGCATTGAAGTAACCCGAGAGAACTTTGCAGAACTCTACCCTTGGTGGAGAGCAAATTCGAGTGAATTATTCAAGAGATTATCGATTGGACATACCCTAATGTCCTCGCATGTGGACGGCAGTTGCTACTACGCCAATAGCATTGAGGTATGCCGTATGTATAACCCCGAACACGAACCAATCACCATTGAACAATTCCGTCAAATCACAAACTCAACCCCAACCCAAAAACCTATGACAAAATCAATTCAAATCTCCCGCGACCTACTCAATGAGTACTACGAAGCGTCCACCCGTGAACAGAAGGCATACCTTTCGGAGCACTTCAAGTTGGATGGAACGACCACCATTGAAGCCATCCGTGGACTGCACGACTTAGCGTGTAGCAAGTGGAAGCCGCGCATCAAGAAGAACCACCCCGAGTGTTTCCCTGAGGATAGCAAGCACTTTGATTTCTCTGGGCATGTAGAGAAAAATGGATACGTGAGTGTTATCCCGGAAGATGCGGCTGAATCACTTGGGCTAAACCACAACTTCATTCGAGTAAGACATAATCCTAAGAACGAGAAAACGCATTGCCGCTCGTTCTATCTTGACAGCGACTATAATTGGGAACTTGTTCAAGATGGGGAAGAAGATGGATATGTTGTTATGGCACTCATCCCAACCAAGAAACAATCCTAACCCTTAACCCCTATCAATTATGAAAATCGTTTTAACATTCCAAGAATCGGAAGAAATCTTCCACACGGCGCTATGCAATGCGGAAAGCACCGGCCACATGGCCGGCTATGGATTGCAATTACGTTGGCATGAGAAGTCATACAAAGAAGCTAGGGAACGCCTTAAAGAAAGAGGCGAGGATGTGTGTCAAGAAGACATCCTGCTCGAGATACTGCGTGGCGGTGGTCATCTCACCTACTTCGACATAGAGGGAGGGGGAGGGGAGCCGTGGCCTATCAACCTGCAAGACGTCCACGAAAAGGTCAGCAATGCACCTGCCAGAAACATCTTGAACTTTATTAAACAGCAGGACGATGCCGAAGATGCAGACGTCATCCTTCAGACGGTGTTCATGGGCGAAGTCGTGTTCGGTTAACAACTAAATCTACACTATATGAAGTACAGACTCATCCACGTATCCAAGCAACAGCATGGTCCCAATGCGGACTACCTCGTCATAACCGAGGACGGACAAGTAGCACATCGCAGGCCCGACGAAGCAGGCGAAGGAAGGCATGCCATCGTTGATTACTTCGGCACAAGAGTAACAGACGAAGGGGTGGATCAGGCAGACCCATGGCCTATGCTTGATGACGGAGAGCAATGGTGTCAAGACTACGAGAAAGACCATGAAGTAGAGGCGGACATGCAAGAGTATGACATCTTGCTCGACATCTTCTCGTTCCTTCAGCCGACGGTCCCATTCGGAGGGTGGATCAGAGACGACTCCATCTTCCCTGACCTGTTCTCCATGTCAAGATTCCCTACGCTATTATTAAACAACAACCAAACCCCCCCAATGTATGAAGTCACCTACCAGAATCCATGTCAACCAACACCACATCCGCTCTAACAAGGCGAATGGCACCGACCTACCGGTCATCACCGTCAAGCAAGGCAGGAAGAACACCTACTGCAACGAGGTAGAGATACTCGGCCCTAGCCGAATCATCTACTCGGGCTCTGGATGCGACACCAAAGCGCTCCTATCCTGCGGTGCTCGAGTCGTTATTGAAACCTTTTCCCCTGTCAACATCATTAAACCCTAAAACCATGAGAATAATTGGAAACATCACCAATGTAGAGTTCGAGGACATCGACTACGGCGATTCCCCCGACTTCTGCGACGCACACATCGTGAGTGCAGATCTCGATGGCGTGCCAATGAATGAAAAGCAACTGGAAGCGCTGAATGACGACTCCAACTTGCGCTATGAATTACTAATGGAACACATATACTAAACCCCTAACCCATGAAACCAACCCCCACCTTTTTGGTGGGTGCTGTTATAAGCCGTTTTTCTTCATAAATCTAAATTAAAAATGATAATAGTAGTTAATAATCAGAAAGGTCAAATGTTTGGCTTCAACACCCTTGACGAATACAAAGAGTGGATTGTAAAACAAGATAAGATAGATGCTTTTGATAATCACGTTTACGAGATTGAAAGTGGTCAAGAGTGTGCCGATGATAAATACATTGACCTTCAAGAGTGGAATTCTCGGAATTGTGTTCACTAAAATGGCACCTAACTCGCATATTTGTCTAACCCCCAACCCCTAACCCAAACCAATGAAAAAACTCTTACTCCTCCTCCTGCTCACCTCCTGCGTTGCCGAAGACCAACCAGCGCCCTACGAATACCGAGTGACCGGCACATCGGGCAACTACTCCGTCACCCTGCAAAACGCCTACAACAACCTCCAACAATTCGGGGGGGTGGGCAATGGGTGGTGGTACAAGTGGACGCAGACCGGAACAAGGTCGCTCTACATCTCGGCCCAGAACAACAACGCCTCTGGAAGCGTGACCGTTGAAATCGTCCGTGGCGGTCGGGTCGTTGCATCCAACACCTCGTATGGCGGCTACACCATTGCGACAGTATCGGGAAGATATTAACCCTTTAACCAATTAACCCCAAACCAATGAACAAATCAATCATCCGAAGTAAGATCCTCCACCTGCAACTTACCGACCCGCTAGGTGGCGACTACACGCTACTCACTGACTTTATTGATGGCTCCATCAAGTACATGCTCTACGATGGGCATTCCTCCTATGGGACCAAGTTTCCACTATCGCAGTTAGGCATGCCCAAGGGCGTCTATCTGCCCGTAGAAACCAAGTATGAAGACGAGACCATGGAAGAGTTCCGTGACCGAGTCATTGACTGCGTTCGTGAGCACTCACGCATGGTCATTGTAAAGATTGTAGAAAACCAAGTTAAATTTTATCAGCCATGAGAAGAAGACGCGAAGAAGATGAATCACCCGAATCAGTAGGGTATACGGTTGACTGCTACAAGAAGAACCCAGACACGGGTGCCTTGGAGCTAGCGAAGAGCCGTGACTACAGCGACTACAACGATGCCTGGGCGAACACGATCGGGCCGGTGATGGTATCTAAGCCGCCTGTTGGCGCCGAGTACAGCGTTCTAACCAAGCGTGAGTATTGGAATGTACCATCGGGTAATCGTGACGTGCCGGACGACTGCGAAGACAGCGTCGCATTTGTTGAGTACTACATCGATGACCCTGATGCAGAATGATTTTGAAATGTCAACTTTATTTTTTAAATTTACAGCCTAAACAAAAGACATGAAAGACGGACAAACAATCGGCCAATGGCTGAACTGGGATTTCAAGACCGATGGGGACTTTCGAATTTATGACAAGAGGGGTAATCTAATCTACTTTGAGGATGAAAAGAGGTATCGGGCAAAATGGGAATACGATTCTCAAGGAAAAGTAATCTACTTTAAGAATTCAAAAGGTAAAATCATAGACAAACGCATTCCAGAAATCTTTATACACCCAAACGGCCGCAAATACAAACTAATCCCATGAACCCACACACCATTTCGAAATGCAGGGTAGGCGTTATGGCCTACCTCAGACAACACCTTGATTTCGTCAAGACCACCGAAGAGTTCTTCGGTCAAGACCCAGTGTCACTTCCTCCCGATCATGTCGGGGGGATATGGGTATCCGGGGAGAACGGAGACACCTACCGACGCAAGAGAATCTTCAACTACTACAACGAGTCGTCCGACTACACGGGCGGTGTGCTTCGTCAATTTACCGAAGCACTAGCTAATTACGGATGGTACTGCGAGTGGTACGACGCCGGCACTGTACACATTTACCCTTACTAAACCCCAAAACCATGAAAACATTTAAAGGATACCTCATGTCACTTAATGCCTGTAAGCCTGCTGTTGAGTGGGCGGGTGATAAACCCATTGAGCAAGTTGTGGCCGAGTGTCATCGTGGCGATTGGCTGCTATGGCTGGCTAAAAAATGCGGCGTTGAGTTGCAACCGCTGACCCTTGCCAAGGCGCATTGTGCCAACACGGTGCGCCACCTAATGACTGACAATCGAGCCGTAAAGGCAGTGGACATAGCTATTGCGTTTGGTGAGGGAACGGCTACAGTAAAGGAATTGCACGAAGCCGCCTCTGCCACCTATGCCTCACAGGTCACCGCCCATGGTGCTTCTGCCCATGCTGCCGCCGATGCCGCCGCCGATGCTGCTTCCCCTGCCTCATATGCCGCCGCTTGTGCTGCCACTGCCGCCTGCGCCTCACGTGCCTCCTATACCGACGCATCATATGCCGATGCCGTTTCCGCCAATCGGAAGGCAACCGCTGACATCTGCCGAAAGTACATTGGCGAGTTAATTATTGAAAAAGTAAACCAAGACCTAAACCCAAAACCATGAAACTAGAAATAGGAAAAACATATCTAACCAAACACGGCAGATTTGTAAAAATCGAAAAAGAACCTTGGGAGGGAATATTCAACGGTGAATATGAAAAAGATGGAAGAGATGATTTTACTAGTAGATGGAAAGCTGATGGTAGAGCTTGGAATTTCTTGTTTATGAGTGGTGAATTTTATACTCCCGAACACGACATCCTAATGGAAGATTGTGATGAAGCGAGGGCAATTTCCGAACAAATGAAATCAGAAAGAAAACAAAAGGCTTACGAAGAAACAAACTGAACAAAATGATTTTTAGTGGCAAATAATCTATCGAATTACATTATCATCAACAACTAAACCCAAAAACTATGAAAAAGAAATTCTACAGATTGACATGGGGTGGTGGCATGGCTCAAATTTGTTGCGGCAAGTTAGAGACAGTCGCCATCCTATTCGACCTCCTTGAACAAGGTCAATCCGTAAAAGTTGTGCAAATTGAAAAAATATCCTAAACCCAAACAACCATGCCTACAATCTATCCAACCGGTCAGCACGCAGAGTCGCTGATTAAGTACCACGTCGAGCGTATCCAAGCCATGGAGCGCGAGCTAGCCAACGTCAAGCAGGAGAACGAACTACTGCATTCCATTATTAAACAACAAGCCTCTAAAGAGGCGCAAATCGTTAAGCTATGACACACAAAATGAAAAACTTACACATATTACCAACAGACAAACCAAGCAGGTTATTTAAAGACGATTTTGGTAAATTGATTTATAGCATCAATATGGACCAAGAACAAAACCATTTTGAACCTCAACACTTGTTCATCACTTCTGATGAAGAAATTAAATTTAATGAATATGTTATTCAAGTAAACTTTGAAAAGACAAACACCCAAGTAATACGATGTACTACTGAATTTCAAGTTAAGATTGCAAATGACGAAGATGGAAGTTTTACAAAGAAAAAAATAATTTTAACAACAGACCAAGACTTAATCAAAGATGGTGTACAAGCCATTGATGATAAGTTTTTAGAATGGTTTGTTAAGAATCCAAGTTGTGAAAATGTTAAGGTTGAATTAATAGAAGAAATCCCTAGTGGATTTACTTTTGGTATGTTTGGAAACGATGAACCACCAACAGAGTTAGTTTACAAAATAATCATTCCAAAAGAAGAACAATGTACTTGTAAAGAACACGACCCTTATTGTTGTCAAATTCACGGTAATTGTCCTACTTGTGTAAAAAAAGAAAAACCTAAACAAGAAACACCTGAAGAGGCTGCTGAAAGATTATATCCTATACCTAAAGGAGGTTCAATATGGAATCCATCAGAAGATGATTGTATTAAAGCAAATAAACAAGAAGGATTTATTGAAGGTACTAAATGGCAAGCAGAAAGAATGTATAGTGAGGAGGATTTAAAAAGAGCTTTTGAAGCGGGTCATAAAAAAGGATTTAGCGGTTACCCAAATACAGAGAATTGGAAAGAATTACCTTTTGAAAAATGGTTTGAACAATTTAAAAAGAAATAATATCCGTCACCCCCGAAGGCCATACCCAATGGGTAGGCAAATACATTTACTAAACCCCAAACAATGAAGAAAGCCCCAAGCCTGTACGACAGGATTAAAGAGCCCTACCGCCAAGCCATACTCGATAGCCTGGACCAATACCCCAAGGGTGCATCGAGAGTCATCGAGACGCTACGCACTAAGCAAGACCCACTCAAGCTGACCATCGAGGAGATGCTTGACATGGGTACATTCGCCTTCAGTTCAGAAGACAAGAGTAAGTTCACCAAGCGTAGCCAACACGCCGTGTACGCCTTCTGTGAGCAGTTCTTCAACCAAGTAGAAACCGAAGAACATGTACGGGTTCATTAACAGCAGAGGGGAGCACGCAGCCTTGGAGGCTGGGTACCTCGTTAAGAAAGCCGGCACGGAGATGCCTTACAATCGCAAGATGGACGACATCATTATGGCCATCAACAAGCACTGCCCCAACATGGACGCAAGCGAGTACATCATGCTTGACCGGATCGGGGCAACAGCAACGGTCGTGAAGTTCTTCAGCTCCTGCGATGAAGCACGTCGCTACGCTCGATCGTCTAAGCAGAAACGCTACATGGACGTGTCCACATGGAGCCAACACCCCGTTGGCTTGCGTCAAGCCATCTGGGACTTACTAACGCAGTAATGGCTACGCGTGGGAGGTCAGCTAGAGCCAAGGGCAACAGCTATGAATTAGCCATCAAGAACGAGCACATCGAGATGGGCTTCGGGGAAGTGTTCACGTCCAGGAACGAGTCCAAGCGGATGGATGACAAAGGGGTTGACCTGGTAGGTCTCCCCTACCACATCCAATGCAAGGCCGTGGAGAAGCTCTCGCCGAGCATGCACAAGATCCTTTCAGACATGCCTAACGACCGCATCAGAGCCGTGTTCCACAAGCGGAACCGGTTAGGTAGCGTGGTGTGTCTGAATAAGGACGATTGGTATCGTATCTTACAACATCTCAACAAGACTAAATTCTTTAAGAAATGAAACAGGAAGAACGTACCTACAACATGATCGTTGACGATATACCCTTTGAGGTAACCGTCTCCATATCCGAGAGCATGACGCTACGAGGGCTGTCGCCCTGTGGCTACCTGGTCAAGCACGTCTGCATTGTTGGATCGCGTGGGCATAAGCTAGACGTCAACATGAACGAGCTACCCTTTGATATCGCTGATGCAATCCATAAAAAACTAAACGATGAAACAACTTGACATCATTTTTACAGCACTGCTGAGTGGAAAGTCCATTCGTGTCGTGAAACGCTACCTCCAGATGAAGTACAAGATGGAAGTGTCGGATGAAGTATTACGTAACAGAAAGAAACAAATGAAAGGAGAGAAGAATGTCTAACCGATGGTTTGGGAGCACAGAGCTAGTCTGTGACCCCACCTTGTACCCTTACCTAGTCTCGCACAATCGAGACAGGAAGGAGATGATTGTACGCAGGATCTACCAGCGTGGTGACCTGCTCTTGGAGTGCGAGAAGGAGTTCGTGGATTTAACCAAGACTCCCGATGCCGAGGAGAACGACGTGTGGAAGTGTGTCTTCCGGAAGAACCGGATGCGCATGAATGCCGAGATGCCCTACGAGAAGATGGTGTACGCCTTTCGTTCCTTCTTCAATCCTGACGAAGTGAAGACCAAGTACGATCCGGAGATGGTCAGCGACATCTTGAAGATGTCGGACGATGGAGCTACGAGAGCAGATATCTGCAAGAAACACTCCATAACGACTGCGTCCTTCATGTCCATTATGCGACAGTTGTCGCAACAAGATTCTAAATAATTTGGAAGTTCACCGATTAACTATTACCTTTACCATCAACAATTAAACCCCCCATGCAAATGGATAAAAAACCCAAAATCTGGGCTGACGGAATGTCCGTTAAAGCCTCCTTGCGTAATGGCAAGTCACTCATCTCTACATCCTACAACGTGGAGAAGTTCTGTGCATTCCTTCGTAAGCATGCCAACGAGAAAGGCTATGTGAACGTAGACTCCTGGGAGAAGGATCAGCCAGGCAAGTTCGGGGACACGCACAGCGCTTCGCTGAACGACTACAAGCCTACTTCTAAGCCGGCCAATGTCCCACAAGAGGAAGAGGCTGACATGCCGTTTTAAACGAACTGCCGATAGTGAGAAGAGGGGAGCTTAGGCTCCCCTTTTTTATATCACAAAAAACCAAAAGCCATGATGACTAAACTTGAACGATACGCTTCTAAATACGGGAAGTCCTTTATGGACGATCTCCCTGAGATTCTACGGCTCTACTGCATTGCCAATGACATGCGAATGCCAATTAAAAAGAAGGTCAAAGACGTCTATATCATCCCAATTATCGCTGAGGTAACGAGCGAAGTTCTCGGTATACCTCTGAAAGACATCTATTCGAAGTCAGGCAAAAGACATTTCGTTGTTGCTAGAAACATTATTTCCGACATAGCGTACTCTGAGTACCTGTTCACCTACAAGGCCATCGCCATGGAGTTAGGTCGTGACCATACTACGATTTACGAAAACCTTGCGACGCACGTCCAGCATGCACGCAGGATACCCCATATTAACTTCATTCGCTCGCAAGTCCTAAACAAAGTAGCCGACATCTTGCGAGAGCGCAAGAATAAACAACAGCATTCTGATTTTGTTATTAAAGTAAACAATAGCCATGCACACAATCTACATCAAGAAGGACAAAAACTGGGCTGAGAACGACTATATGGTCCCCACCATGGGGACGATATGGAAACGTACCTACATGCTCACTGAGAGCTGCCTACACACCACAAAGGGCGGTTATGGAATCAACAAGCTCTGGGGCATATCTGGGAGACCTTACCACAAAAGAAACTCGGTACGCGTCTGCTGGATGCCGGAGGGGGATGTATTCAGAATCTATGCCACATCCTATGTGAATGGCACCAGGGAGATCCGTGGTATGGCCACGGTGCGTCCTGGCGAGGAGATTCACTGCTTAATCTCCAACCAGGGGAACAACGCCTCGGTGTGCATTAACGGGGTTTGTACCACCTTCAAGGTGCGTCTTCCCTTTATCACCTATGCCCTACCGGTCTACTTTGGTGGGATCCTGCCGGCTCCCCATGACATGGAGGTCCTTTGGGTGGATGCTCCCTTCTATCGCCACTTAGCTCGGTCCTGCCGAGACTTCTTCACCAAGACCTTGGCTTTCTTGGGGGTTCGTAAACCATCCATGGAGCGGTGATTAATGACGATGTAAATCCGGTTGTCATGCTTGACGTGGTCAATCCGATCGGCGGTGATGAGGTGGTAAACCTGTTCGTAGCTCATCCAAGCTTTAAATCGCTCCTTGTAGACATCGATGTAGTGTTCGATGGTCAGGAGTGGGTAGTTGGCCTTCTTACAAAGCTCAAGGCTTATCCTGGGCATCGAGGTCTCTTATGATACGCTTGAGGTAGATA
>Ga0209985_10003312_pt1 | contig 13808 bp, 14 predicted proteins | sample NOAtaG_FD_187305 | JGI IMG/M metagenome (GOLD analysis project Ga0209985, IMG submission 187305) | Freshwater lake microbial communities from Lake Erie, under a cyanobacterial bloom - NOAA_Erie_Diel6S_1000h metaG (SPAdes) (version 2) | ecosystem: Environmental > Aquatic > Freshwater > Lake ...
ACATGCCCCCGGGATTCACGAAGAGCTATGCCGCGCGGCTGAACGACCTGTGCCGCATCCGCGTGGCCGAGGCGGTGGACGGCGAGCGCGTGCTGCCCGGCCACGCCTACGTCGCCCCGGGCGGCATGCACCTGTCGGTGGAGCGCTCGGGCGCCAACTACGTGGCCCGCGTGCGCGACGGCGAGCCGGTCAACCGCCACAAGCCGAGCGTCGAGGTGCTGTTCGAGTCGGCCGCGCGCGTGGCCGGCCGCAACGCGCTCGGCGTGATGCTCACGGGCATGGGCGGCGACGGGGCGCGGTCGATGCGCACGATGCGCGATGCCGGCAGCTTCAACATCTGCCAGGACGAGGCCACCTGCGTCGTGTTCGGCATGCCGCGCGAGGCCATCCAGCACGGCGCCGCAGACGAGGTGCTGCCGCTGGCGCAGATCGCACCGCGCCTGATCGAGCGGCTGCGCAGCACCGCCGGCCTGGCCACGTCGCGCATCTGAGCGCGGCCCGCCTCAGGGGCGGCGCGGCCCGGGAGGCAGGAACAGCGCCTGCAGGTCGGACAGGAAGTCCAGGCCGCGGGCGGTGGGCGACACCGTCTCCGGGTTGCCGCCGCGAACGACCAGCCCGCGCCGCTCGGCCTCGGCCAGCGCGGCCTCGACGGTCGACGGCGGCAGGCCGGTGCGCTCGCCGAAGGTGGCCAGTGCGAAGCCCTCGCGCAGGCGCAGCGCGTTCATCATGAACTCGAACGGCAGGTCGCGCCGGGCGACCTCGTGCTCGTTGCTCACCGCCGCGCCGGCCAGGGCGCGCTCGACGTAGGTGGCCGGGTCGCGCCAGCGTACCTGGCGCAGCACGCGGTGAGCGAAGCTCAGCTTGCCGTGCGCTCCGGCACCGATGCCCAGGTAGTCGCCGAACTGCCAGTAGTTCAGGTTGTGCCGGCAGCGGTGTCCCGGCTGCGCGAAGGCCGAGACCTCGTAGCGCTGCAGGCCCGCGGCGGCGGTGCGCTCGACCACCAGGTCGAGCATCGCCCCGGCCGTGTCGTCGTCCGGAAGATCCCCCGGCGGCTGGCGCGCGAAGGCGGTGTTGGGCTCGACGGTCAGGTGGTAGATCGACAGGTGTGGCGGCTCGAACCCGAGCGCCATGTCGAGCTCGCGTGCGAGGTGCCCGGGGGTCTGACCCGGCAGCGCGTACATCAGGTCGAGGTTGAAGGTGTCGAAGGCGGTCGCGGCCTCGGCCACGGCGGCGCGCGCCTGGGCCGCGTCGTGCGCGCGGCCCAGCCTCGCGAGCATCGCGTCGTCGAAGCTCTGCACGCCCACCGACAGGCGCGTGACCCCCGCCGCGCGGAAGGCACGGAAGCGCTCGCGCTCGAACGTGCCCGGGTTGGCCTCGAGCGTGACCTCGGCACCCGGCTCCAGCGGCAGCCGCGCACGCACGTCGGCCAGCAGACGGTCGATGGCCTCGGGCGAGAACAGGCTCGGCGTGCCACCGCCGATGAACACGCTCGCCACCCGCCGGCCCCAGACCAGCGGCAGCGCGGCATCGAGGTCGGCCACCAGGGCGTCGAGGTAACGCGCCTCGGGCAGCGCGCCGCGCCCGCCATCCCACGCGTGGGAGTTGAAGTCGCAGTACGGGCACTTGCGCAGGCACCACGGCAGGTGCACGTACAGCGCCAGCGGCGGCGGCGCGGCCAGCTGCAGTGTCCCGGGCCGCAAGTGATGCTGCAGCGCGGCCGCGGCCGGCAGTTGCGCCTCGGTCAGCGGCTCGTCCACGTCGCGGTCACAGGTCCCACTGCACGCGCAGCAGTTCACGCATCTGCGCCGCGGCCTGCGCGCGGTGGCTGTGGCGGTTCTTCCGCGCCGGGTCCAGCTCGGCCACGCTTGCGCCGAGCGCGGGAATCCACAGCAGCGGGTCGTAGCCGAAGCCGCCGCTGCCGCGCGCTGCCTCCAGCACCACACCTTCCCAGCGTGCCGTCGCCACCAGCGGCAGCGGATCGCCGGCGTGGCGAACGGCGACCAGCGTGCAGACGAAGGCGGCGCGGCGGTCGGGCACGCCATGCAGGCGCTGCAGCAGCAGCGCGTTGTTCGCCTCGTCCTGCTGCCGGCGTCGCGCCTCGCGATCCGGCGCCCCGGCGGCGGGGACGGGCCCGGCGTACTCGGCCGAGACGACGCCCGGCTCGCCGCCGAGCGCCGGCACCACGAGCCCGGAATCGTCGGCCAGCGCGGCGCCGCCGGACGCGCGCGCCGCCGCGCGCGCCTTGGCCAGCGCGTTCTCGACGAAGGTGCCGTGCGGCTCGTCGGCCTCGGGGATGCCGAGCTCACCCTGCGGCACGAGCTCCAGCGCCAGCCCGTCCAGCAGCGCGCGCATCTCGGCCAGCTTGCGCGCGTTGTTCGACGCCAGCACCAGCCGCAGCGGTGCGGCGCCCGTGGCGCGCGCCGTCATGCGTCCAGGCCGAGCGAGCGGCGCTGCGCGCGCACCAGCTCGCCGATGCCGCGGCCGGCCAGCGCGAGCAGCGCGTCCATCTGCGCGCGCGAGAACGGCGCCCCCTCGGCCGTGCCCTGCACCTCGACGAAGCCGCCGCCGCCGGTCATGACGACGTTCATGTCGGTGTCGCAGGCCGAGTCCTCCACGTACTCGAGGTCGAGCAGAGGCACGCCGTCGACGACGCCGACCGACACGGCAGCGACGAGGTCGCGGATCGGGCTGTCGGCGATCCGGCCCTGGGACAGCAGCCAGCCGACCGCGTCGTGGGCGGCGACGAAGGCGCCGGTGACGGCCGCGGTGCGGGTGCCGCCGTCGGCCTGCAGCACGTCGCAGTCGAGGTGGATGGTGCGCTCGCCCAGCGCGGCGAGGTCGAACACGCTGCGCAGGCTGCGCCCGATCAGGCGCTGGATCTCCTGGGTGCGCCCGCTCTGCTTGCCCTTGGCCGCCTCGCGGTCGCTGCGGGTGTGGGTGCTGCGCGGCAGCATGCCGTACTCGGCGGTGACCCAGCCCTCACCGCTGCCGCGCTTGTGCGGCGGTACCCTCTCCTCCACCGAGGCCGTGCACAGCACGCGGGTGCCGCCGAAGGCCACCAGCACCGAGCCCTCGGCGTGCCGGGTGTAGCCGCGCTCCAGGGTCACCGGGCGCAGGGCGTCGTGGGCGCGACCGCCCGATCGTTCGTATGTCATGGGCCGCATTGTCGCGGCACGCGCGGCCGCCGCCAGGCGCCGGGTCAACCGGCAGGCGGCGCGTCCGGCGCGCGGTCGGCCCGGAGAGTCAGCGCCGCCGGTCCGAGCTGCGGCGGATCGCCTCGTTGATCTCGCGGATCGAGCGCTCGATCTCGGCGTCGTCGAGTTCGTCGACGCTGCCCGGCGGGCTCTCGCTGCCGATGGAGGCCTGGATCGTCGAAGCGAAGACCTCCTGACCCAGCGAGTGGGTGGAGACGCCGCTGTCGGTGCCTTCGGCGCCTTCCCACTCGACCGCGAGCGCCGTCACGTTGTCGCTGCGCTCGCCGGCGACCCGAAGCGCGCGCTCGACGAGCTCGGGCACCGCCTCGGAGATGGGGTGGGCAGCCACGACGTCGGTGATTTCGGCGTCGGACACGCTGCTCCACAGCCCGTCGGAGCAGAGCAGCACCCGGTCGCGCGGGTGCATGCGCAGCGGTCCGGCGGCGTCGACCACCGGCTTGCCCGGACTACCCAGGCAGGTGAACAGCACGTTGCGGTTGAGCCGGTCGCCTGTAGGCATCACATGTGCCAGCGTCTCCTGCAGCTCGCTGTAGGAGTGGTCGCGGGTGCGCGCCACGAGCTTGTCCCCGCGCACCAGGTACAGCCTCGAGTCGCCGCAGTGCGCCCAGTAGGCGGCGTTGCCCTGCAGCAGGCAGGCGACGATGGTGGTGCGCGGCGTGTCCAGCAGGCCGCGCTCGGTGGCATAGCGCAGCAGCTGGTGGTGGCCGGCGACGATCGCGTCGTGCAGGAATCGCAGCGGGTCGGCCAGCCGCGGCCGGGCCTCGCGCTGGAAACTGGCTGCCAGCGTCTGCAGCGCCAGCTGCGAGGCGACCTCGCCCTCGGGGTGGCCGCCCATGCCGTCGGCCAGCGCGAACAGGCCGGACTCCCGCGTGTAGCAGTAGCCCATGCGGTCTTCGTTCTTGGCGCGGCCGCCCTTGCGGCTGACCTGGTAGACGGCAAAGCGCATCGGGCGGTCAGGTGCGGGCGACGGCCGGGGCGCGAGCCGCCGCGGGCGGCACCGGCGCGGCGGCGGTCAGGTCGGACGCGGCCACGGTGGGTCAGGTCCTGGTGCCGGTCTTCAGGGTCTCGAGCTGCAGCTTGAGCCGCTCGCCGAAGCTCAGCTTGGTGTAGCGGCGCTCGGTCTCGCGCGCCAGCTCCTTCTGCAGCGCGAACACGCTCTGCGGCCGCGACAGCGGGTCGAGCGCCATGCACCACTCCGTGACCTCGATCAGGTTGTCGCTGTAGACGTTGCGCAGCCGCGAGAGGCTCAGCGCGAGGCGGTCCTTCTCGAGGCGCTGCGGGGCGTCGTTGGGCGGGTAGCCCTGCATGCAGGCGTAGATGCAGGCGCCGATCGCGTAGATGTCGGTCCAGGGCCCGAGCGTGCCGTCGCGCCGGTACATCTCGGGCGCGGCGAAGCCCGGCGTGTACATCGGGCGGATGAAGTTGCCTTCCTTGGACAGCACCTCGCGGGCTGCGCCGAAGTCGAGCATCACGGCCCGGTTGTCGTTGGTGACGAAGATGTTGGCCGGCTTGATGTCCAGGTGCAGCATCTTGTGCTGGTGGACGATGCGCAGCCCGCGCAGGATCTCGTCGAACAGGGAGCGGATCGTGCTCTCGCGGAACACCTTGTCCCGCTTTAGGTCGCGGGCCGTGACGATGAAGTCCTGCAGCGTGTCGCCCTGCAGGTAGTTCATCACCATGTACACCGTCTCGTTCTCGCGGAAGAAGTTCAGCACCGAGACCACGCTCGGGTGGCTGATCTGCGCGAGGCTGCGGCCTTCCTCGAAGAAGCTCTTCAGGCCGAGCCGGTACAGCGGCTGCTTGTCCGGCTTGACGCGCGGCGTCAGCTCGCCGGGGCTGCGCTCGGCCAACGACGCCGGCAGGTACTCCTTGACCGCGACGAACTGCCTGTTCTCGCCCTCGGCGAGGTAGACGACGCCGAACCCGCCGGCGGCGATCTTCTTGACGATCGTGTAGCCCCCGACCACGGTGCCCGAGGGCAGCGGTGCGGGCTTGGGCTTGGACATAATGCGCGTCGGGTCCGGAGGCGGCGCGGGACGATGACTGTTTATAGCATGACGGGTTACGCCGTCGCCGGCACAGAGGGCGCCGATGGCAACGATGGCGCGGCCAATTTGACTGTCGAGGCCCGCTCGGTGAACGGCCGCTTCCTCGACCTCTCGCTGCGCCTGCCCGACGAACTGCGGGGCCTGGAGCCGGCCCTGCGCGATCTGGCCGGCGCCCGGCTGCGGCGCGGCAAGGTCGAGCTTCGCATCGCCGCCGGCCGCGAGGCTGCCGACCCCTGGCCGCAGCCCGGCGCGGACCAGCTCGCCCGGCTGGCCGCGCTGCAGGCCGAGGTGACCGCCCGGCTGCCGGACGCGCGGCCGCTGTCCGTGAACGAGGCGCTCGCCTGGTGCCGCAGCGCCGCGGCAGCGCCGCGCGCCGACGAGGCGGTGCTGGCGGCCGCCCGCGCCTGCCTGGCCGGGCTCGCCGAGGCGCGTGCCCGGGAGGGCGAGCGCCTGGCCGCGACGCTGCGCGAGAGGATCGCGCAGCTGCGCCAACTGGCCGGACGCGCCGGCCCGCTGGTGCCTTCGGTCGTGCAGCGCCAGCAGCAGCGCTTCGTCGAGCGCTGGAACGAGGCGCTGCATGCGGTGCAGGGGGCCGCCGGCGTGGCCGCGGCCGCCGTGCAGGAGCGGGCGCTCGCCGAGGCCGCCGCCTACGCGATCCGGATCGACGTGGCCGAGGAGTTGTCGCGCCTGCAGGCCCACCTCGACGAGATCGACCGCCTGCTGGACGCCGGCGGCGAGGTCGGCAAGCGGCTCGACTTCCTGATCCAGGAACTGCACCGCGAGGCCAACACGCTCGGCAGCAAGTCGGCTGCGCTCGAGCTGACCGGCATCTCGGTGGACATGAAGGTCCTGATCGAGCAGATGCGCGAGCAGGTGCAGAACATCGAGTGAGGTTCCACGGGGTCTCTTGACACCCCCAAGCGGCCGGAAAGTCCAGCGTTTACAAGGGCTTAGCGTTTCGGGAGGTTGAACAGCGTCCCACCCCATCCCCGAATTTCCGTGTGCCCTAGCGTGTACCCGGAACGGTCCGGGGCCCTTTCCGGGTACACACGCGGGGTGGACGATGGGCAAGCTGACCGACGTCGCGATCCGGTACTGGATCAAGGCCGGTGAACGCTTCGAGGGGCGCACTGATGGCGACGGGCTGGTGCTGACCTGGCGGCCCGATCGCACGGCGCCGCACTGGCGACTGCGCTACCGCTTCGCCGGCAAGTCGCGCGTGATGAACCTGCGCAGCTACACCGACCTGCCCCTCGCAGCAGCCCTCAAGTCGAATGCCCGGTGTCTGGACGACGGCTTCGAGGAACTTGTATCCGACCTGGCGCTCTTGGTCCGGCGGGAGCTCGACGTCGGCCCCCAAAAGGTGAATGAAGCCGCGCATTGCAGGCAGGATGGGCTCAACCTTGCCCTGCGACAGCAGGCGACCGAGCTCTTTACGCTGCTGCTGCAGTTGAGTGTCCAATGCCTCGAACTCGTCGTCGTCAAGTCCTCTGCTGCGCACCAGGTCGTCTGTCAGCAACTACTGATGCACCCGATTGGCCGCGATAGCGTGGACCTGAGCATCAGTGAGCGCAGTCAGACGTTGAGCCGAGCGAGCGGCACGCTGAGCGGCCTTGACCGCCAGGGCGCTCTCTTTGCGAGCGAACTCGTCGTAGATGCACGCCAGTTCTGTGGCGAGAAGCCTCTTGCCCTCATCCACATCACTCGTGCCCAAGGCGTTGGTGATGTGGGCCTTGCCGCGAGGGTAGGCAGCCTGGAGCTTGGAAGGGATGCGGATGTGGCAGCAGAGCTTGCCAGCTTTGCCGCGTGCGTATAGATGTTCAGCGATTTGTTTCATGGTCCTGTACCACAGAGTTGTGTGACAGACCGTGTAACAACCGCAGCTCATACGCTGCGCTAAGTCATTTATTTTCTTGAGAAATCAACAACTTAGCGGGGACTTGAAGAGGGATGGGGTGGCTGATGGGACTCGAACCCACGACGACCAGAATCACAATCTGGGACTCTACCAACTGAGCTACAGCCACCGACGGGAGCTTTCCAGTATAGCCGCCGCACTGCCTGGGCGGCAGGCCAAGGGGACGACAGCGGCGTCGGGGCGAGCCGCCGCCAGGCACAGGCCCGACGCCCGGGCGGGCGATCAGGTCGGCGCCGAAGCCGCGCGCGCCGCCGCGGCGGCCGGCTTGACCTCGGCCCGGTGGCGCTTCTTCAGCGCCCCGAGGTAGGCCTCGGTTTCGGCCGCCGACCAAGTCTGGGCGAACTGGCGCCGCAGGCCTTCCTCGGCATCGGCGGGCACCTCGCGCGGCAGCACCCGCGTCACGCGCAGCAGGAAGGTGCCCGCGTCGCCGAGGTCCACCTGCGCCAGGTGCGGCAGCTTCGCGGGGTCGGCGCGCAGCACGGTGTCGATCACCTCGCGCGGCGCGCCGAGGGTTTGCATCCGCGACAGCACGATGGTCTGCGGCAGCGCCTCCGCGGGCGCCTGCCGCAGCGCCGCCAGGCGCGCGGCAGCCTCGGTGCGCGCCATGGCCGCCGCCTGTGCAGCCACCACGCGCTCGCGCACGCGATCGCGCACCTCGGCCAGCGCCAGCGCGCGCGCCGGCTCGTGCTTGACGACGCGCGCAGCCACCAGCTGGTTGGGACCGACCTCGACGGCGTCGGTGTTGCGCTTGTTCTTCACCGCGTCGTTGGAGAACACGGCGTCGAGCAGCTTCTGCGAGGCGAGCGCGCCGGTCACGCCGGGCGCGGCGCGGCGCTGCACGGTGGCCGTCTGCCGGACGAGCTTGAACTTGTCCACGAGCGGCTGCAGGCTGTCGGGCTGCTCGTACGCGGCGTTGGTGAACTGCTCGGCAGCCTCGGGCCACTTGCGCGCGAGCTGGGTGCTGCGCAGTTCGGCCAGGATCTCCGCGCGCGCCGACTCGAACGGCTTGCGTTCGCCGCCACGCACCGCGGTCAGCAGGATCACGTGGTAGCCGAAGTCGCTCTCGACGACGTCCGAGATCTGGCCAGGGTTCAGTGCCCAGGTGGCGTCCTCGAAAGGCTTGACCATCGAGCCGCGGGCGAAGAAGTCCAGGTCGCCGCCCTGCGCGGCCGAGCCGGGGTCGTCGGAGTTCTTGCGCGCCAACTCGGCGAAGCCGGCGGGGTTGGCGCGCGCCTGCTCGAGCAGCTGCGTGGCCCGGGCCTTGGCCTTGGCGCGGTCGGCGGCGCTCGCGCCGGAGTCGGCCTTGACGAGGATATGGCTGGCGCGGCGCTCCTGGGGCGTGGTGTAGCGCGCGGCGTTGGCCTCGTAGAAGCGCCGGGCTTCGTCCTCGCCGCCCTCGAGGCCCTTGCCCAGCGCGTCGAGGTCGAGCTGGACGTACTCGATCTGCGCCTGCTCCGGGGCCCGGAACTGCGGCTCGTTGGCCTTGTAGTAAGCCTCGATCTCGGCGTCGCCCGGGTTGATGCGCGCGCGGTACGCGGCCGGGTCGAAGCGCTGCAGTTGCACCTCGCGGCGCTCGAGCAGCGCGTCCAGGCCGCGCGCGGCCACCGCCACCGGAGCGAAGCCGCTCTGCTCCACGCCGGCCAGCACCTGCCGCATCGCGTATTCCTGGCGCAGCGACTGCTCCAGCATCTGCGAGTTCATGCCCTGGATCGCCAGCAGGTCGCGGTTGACGCTGCCATCGGGGTTGCGCAGCCCCACGTACTGCGGGTCGCTGACGAACAGCCGCTGCAGCCGCGCGTCGGAGGGCGTCAGGTGCATGTCGGCCGCGGCGGCCAGCAGCGTGCGCTCGCGCACGATCGCGTCCAGAGTGTCGCGGCGCGCCGAAGGGGTCTCGAGCGTGGAGACATCCAGGCCCGGCTGCTGGCGCCGGGCGCGATCGACGAAGCGCTGGTGCGCCTGGTCCCACTCGGCCCGGGTCACCTTGACCCGGCCGACCTGGGCGACCGTCTCGTTGCCAGCCCCGGTGAAGCGCGCGTAGCCCTCGATGCCGAAGAAGATGAACGAGGGGATGATCAGCAGCAGCAGAAGCCCGAGCGTCAGGCGCTGGTGGTTGCGGATGAGGTCGAACATCGGGCGGTCGCTGCAGGTCTGGGCGGTGACGAAGAGGGGCGCGCACAGACAGCGGCGGCTGCCTTTGCGAGAGGCGACGGAACGATGCCCGGGGCATCGCCCGCTCGCCGCCGCCGGGGCCGACCGTCGCCGGTTGCCGCCCGGCAGCCCCAAGCGGCGCGGATTCTAGTCGGAGGTGGTGGGTGCTGACGGGATCGAACCGCCGACCTACGCCTTGTAAGGGCGCCGCTCTACCGGCTGAGCTAAGCACCCCGTGGAGACGGAGCCGCGGGCAGGCTGCCCGCGCCGGCAACGCGCTAGCGGATCGACTCGCGCAGCGCCTTTCCCGGCTTGAACTTGGGCACCCGGGCGGACTTGATCTTGATCGGCGCGCCCGTGCGCGGGTTGCGGCCGGTGCGGGCGGCCCGCTTGGCCGAGGCGAAGGTGCCGAAACCGGTGATCGTGACCGTGCCGCCCTTCTTCAGCGTCGTGCGGACCGCGTCGGTCATCGCGTCGATCGCGCGGGTGGCCGCGGCCTTGGAGATGTCGGCGCGGCTTGCGATCTGCTCGATCAGTTCCGACTTGTTCACGACGCTGCCTCCTGTGGAGCTGTCCCGACTCTGCGATGACGCGGCGGCTGCCGCCCCTGCCCGGCGCTACGGCCCGCGGGCTGCCCCGGCTGGCACGGCTGCGCGAGTCCGGGCGATCTTTCCATTACATCGCCGCGCTTCGCGAGGTGTCAAGCGGGAGCGCGATTCTAGGTGTCTGCGCAGGCGCCGCCCGGCCACGAAGCGCGCCTCAGCCCGCGATCACCTGCGCGATGGCACGGCCGAGGTCGGCCGTACCGGCGCGGCCGCCGAGGTCGGGCGTGCGCGGCGCGGCCGGGTCGGCAAGCACGCGCTCGATCGCGCCGAGCACGGTGTCGTGCGCGTCGCGGTGGCCGAGGAAGTCGAGCATCATGGCTGCGCTCCAGACCTGCCCGATCGGGTTGGCCACGCCCTTGCCGGCGATGTCGGGCGCCGAGCCGTGCACCGGCTCGAACAGGCTCGGCCAGGCCCGCGTCGGGTTCAGGTTCGCCGAGGGCGCGATGCCGATGGTGCCGGTGCAGGCCGGTCCGAGGTCGGACAGGATGTCGCCGAACAGGTTGCTCGCCACGACGACGTCGAACTGCTGCGGCCGCTGCACGAAGTGCGCCGTGAGGATGTCGATGTGGAACTGGTCGAGCGCGACCTGCGGGTACTGCGCCGCCATCGCCTGCACGCGTTCGTCCCAGTACGGCATCGTGATCGAGATGCCGTTGCTCTTGGTGGCCGAGGTCAGCTTGCGCCGCGGACGCGAGGCGGCGAGCTCGAAGGCGAACTTCAGGACCCGGTCCACGCCGTGGCGCGACATGATCGTCTCCTGGATCACGATCTCGCGCTCGGTGCCGGCGTACATTCGCCCGCCCACGCTCGAGTACTCGCCCTCGGTGTTCTCGCGCACGATCCACATGTCGATCGCGCCGGGGGCAAGCGGCTGGCCGGCCCGGTCGACCAGCGGGCTGCGGATGCCCGGCATCAGCCGCGCCGGGCGCAGGTTGACGTACTGGTCGAACTCGCGCCGGAACTTCAGCAGGCTGCCCCACAGCGAGACGTGGTCGGGCACCGCGGCGGGCCAGCCGACGGCGCCGAAGAAGATCGCCTCGTGGCCGCCGATGCGGTCCTTCCAGTCCGGCGGCATCATCTCGCCGTGCTTCGCGTGGTAGTCGCAGCTCGCGAAGTCGAACTCGTCGACCTCGAGCGCGATGCCGTGCCGGCGGGCGGCGGCGTCGAGCGCGCGCAGCCCCTCGGGCATCACTTCCTTGCCGATGCCGTCGCCGGCGATGACGGCGATGCGGTGCTTGCTCATGCGGGTCTCCAGGGTCTCAGGTTCGTTCACGGACGACGAGGGCCACGCCGACGGCGGTGAGCGCCAGCCCGATCAGCACCAGCGCGCCCAGCGTCTCGTCGAACAGCAGCCAGCCGAGCAGCGCCGTGCACGGCGGCACGAGGTACATCAGGCTCGACACGCGGGTGGCCGCGCCGCGCTGGATCAGCAGGTACAGCAGCGAGCTGCCGCCCAGCGTGAGGGCCAGCACCGACCACGCCATTGCGCCGAGCAGCTGCGGGTGCAGGTCGAACGGCGCGGTCTCGAGCAGGGCCAGCGGCAGCGTCACCGCCAGGGCCGCCGTCAGCTGCACGCAGTTGGCTGTGCGCACGTCGCAGGGCGCCACGTGGCGCTTCTGGTACAGCGTGCCGGCGGTGATGGCCACCAGGGCCAGCACCGCCGCGCCCAGGTTGAACGCCGTGATCTCGCCGACGCCGAGCTTGCGCCAGACGACCAGCACCAGCCCGGCCAGCCCGAGCGCGAGGCCGAGCCACTGGCGCGGCGTCACTCGCCGCTCCTGCCCGGTCCAGCTGACCCACAGGGCGGTCAACACCGGCTGCAGGCCGACGATCAACGCCGAGGTGCCCGCGCCCATGCCGGCCTTCACCGCGGTCCACACGCCGCCGAGGTAGCCGGCGTGGATCAGCACGCCCACCACCGCCAGATGTCCCCACTGCGCCCGCCCCTGCGGCCAGACCGCGCCGGCCCAGCGGATCCACACCAGGAAGCAGGCGATCGACAGCGCGTAGCGCCAGGCGAGGAAGTCCATCGGCCCGGCGTGCGGCATGCCGAACCGCGCGACCACGAAGCCGGTGCTCCAGATGCCGACGAAGACCGCCGGCATCGCCGCGATCAGCGCGTCGCGGCGGGCATCGCCGTCCGTCGTGGCCGGGCTCAACGTGCCTTGGCCCGGATCTCGGGCAGTGCCTTGCGCAGGTAGTACGCCATCGACCAGATCGTCAGCACCGCGGCGATCCAGATCAGCACCGTGCCCCAGATCCGCGTGTCGACGACCCCGAACAGCGCGCCGTCGTAAAGCAGGAAGGGGATCGCCACCATCTGCACCATCGTCTTGGCCTTGCCCAGCACGTGCACCGCGACGCTGCGGCTGGCGCCGATCTGCGCCATCCACTCGCGCAGCGCCGAGATCGCGATCTCGCGGCCGATGATGATCAGCGCGACGAAGACGTCGGCGCGCTCCAGGTGCACGAGCACGAGCACGGACGCGCAGACCAGGAACTTGTCGGCCACCGGGTCGAGGAAGGCCCCGAACGAGGAGGTCTGGTTCAGTTTGCGGGCGAGCCAGCCGTCGAGCCAGTCGGTCAGCGCGAACAGCACGAACAGCGAGGTCGCGATCAGGTTCTTCGTCGGGCCGGGCCAGGGCAGGTAGAAGACGCCCACGACGAGCGGGATCGCCGCGATGCGGGCCCAGGTCAGCAGGGTCGGGATGGTGAAGAACATCGTCAGGGGCCGGCCGCGGCCGGCGTCAGTCGAGCGCGCGCGGCTTGAAGCGGCGCTGCTCGTCGAACAGGAAGGCCTCGACCCACTTCCAGGGCCGCGCCAGGTGCGTCATGTCGCCGTAGGGCGCCGCACGGCGCACCGCAGCCATGGCCAGCTGCACCGTGTCGCGGGCGGCGGGGTTGCTCGGCTCGCGCAGCACGCGGATGCTGCGCACCGAGCCGTCTGCGTTGAGCTCGGTCTCCAGCACCGGGATACCGAACAGCACGTCGGGCACCCGGCCGGTGTAGGTGCCCTGCGGGTGCGCGGCCACCAGGCGCCGGCCGGCGCTGCGCTGGAACTCCTGCCAGGCGCGCTCGGTCGCCGACGAGGCGGCGTCGGACCCGGGCTCGCGCCGCGGCGGCGCGCCGCAGCCGGCCAGTGCCGCCACCGCCGCGGCCACGGCCAGCAGCGCGTGTCGACGCGCCGCGGGGTCGGAGCCGGGCGCCGCGGCGGATTCGTCAGTGCAGTGCACGGTAGATCTCCTCGGCCAGTTCGCGCGAGATGCCTTCCACCCCGGCCAGGTCGTCGACGCCGGCACTGGCCACCCCGCGCAGCCCGCCGAAGCGCTGCAGCAGGCGCGCCCGCTTGCGCGGCCCCACGCCGGGGATCTCCTCCAGCCGGCTGCCTCCGGTCCGGACCCCGGCGCGCCGGGCGCGCATCCCGGTGATCGCGAACCTGTGCGCCTCGTCGCGGATCTGCGCCACCAGCATCAGCGCAGCCGAATCATGCCCGAGACCGACCTTGGGCCGGCCGTCGGCGAACACCAGCTCCTCGCGCCCGACCTTGCGGCCTTCGCCCTTCTCGACGCCGACGATCAGGCCGACGTCCAGGCCGAGCTCCTCGAACACCTCGCGCGCGACGCCGACCTGGCCGCGGCCGCCGTCGATCAGCACGAGGTCGGGCATCCGCGCCGCCGTGCGCGGCGCGCGCCGGGTCCGGGCGGGCGGGACCGCGGGCCCGCTTGCACCACCCGCGGCACCACCCGCGGCACCACCCGCTGCACCACCCGCTGCACCACCCGCTGACGCATCCACTGCGGCGAGTTCGGCAGCGCCCTGCACGGTGCCCTCCCCGCCGCCGTCATCGGCGCGGCCGGCGGCCACCGCCTCGGCG
>Ga0209985_10003314_pt1 | contig 13801 bp, 10 predicted proteins | sample NOAtaG_FD_187305 | JGI IMG/M metagenome (GOLD analysis project Ga0209985, IMG submission 187305) | Freshwater lake microbial communities from Lake Erie, under a cyanobacterial bloom - NOAA_Erie_Diel6S_1000h metaG (SPAdes) (version 2) | ecosystem: Environmental > Aquatic > Freshwater > Lake ...
TGCCCAGTCAGCCCTGGAACAGCTGGTGACCGAAGCCGCTGATGCCAGCTTCAACCGCATCACCATCGACGGCGACACGTCCACCAACGACAGCTTTGTGCTGATGGCCACGCAAGCTGCGGGGCATGCGCCCATCACCGCGCTGGACAGCGACGACGGCCGCATCCTGCGCCAGGCGGTCATCGAGGTCGCCCAGCGCCTGGCCCAGGCCATCGTGCGCGACGGCGAGGGCGCCACGAAGTTCATCACCGTGCAGGTGGAAGGCGGGCGCAACCAGGCCGAGTGCCGGCAGGCGGCCTACGCGATTGCCCATTCGCCCTTGGTGAAAACGGCCTTCTTTGCCAGCGACCCCAACCTCGGCCGCATCCTGGCCGCCGTGGGCTACGCCGGCATCGACGATCTGGACCAGGGCTTGATCGACCTCTTCCTGGACGACGTGCATGTCGTGCGCGAGGGTGGGCGCCACCCCGACTACCGGGAAGAGCACGGTCAGCGCGTGATGAAGCAAAGCGAGATCACGGTGCGCGTGGACCTGCACCGCGGCTCGGCGCAGGCCACGGTCTGGACTTGTGATCTCTCGCACGACTACGTGAGCATCAATGCCGACTACCGGAGCTGATGCCCGCACCTGAGGACCAGGGGCCGGGCGCCGTGCCCGCGCCGCACCAACCGGTTGCCGGGCAGCCGCCCCAGAGGCGCTGGCAAGCCTGGACCGAGCGTTTCACGCTGCCGCCCAACGACCTGCTGCGCCAGGGCACGTACCGGCGCATGTTCATCTCCATCCTGATGAGCTCGCTGGGTGGGCAGATCAGCATGCTGGCCCTGCCCTTGACGGCGGCTGTCCTGCTGCAGGCCACGCCCACGCAGATGGGCTTGCTCACCGCGGCCGAACTGGCGCCCTTCATGCTGCTGTCCCTGCCCTGCGGGGTGTGGCTGGACCGCGTGCGCAAGTTGCCGATTTACGTGGCCGGTGAGGCCATGCTGGCCCTGGTGCTGGCCAGTGTGCCGCTGGCTTGGTGGATGGGCTGGTTGGGCATGCCTTGGCTGTACGCCGTGGGGTTTGTGCTGGGCTCGGTGCATGTGGTGGCGGGCTCGGCCTCGCAGATCGTACTGACCCAGGTGGTCGGCCGCGAGCGCCTGGTGGAGGCGCACTCCAAGAACGCGCTGGCCAGTTCCGGCGCCGAGGTGGTGGGGCCTGGCCTGGCCGGTGCGCTGATCAAGGCGGTGGGGGCGCCCATTGCGCTGCTGTTGAACGCGCTGATGCTGCTGGGTTCGGTGGCCATCCTGCGCGGGCTGAAGGTGCAGGAGACCCTGGCGCCGCCGTCCAGCCAGGGCTTCTGGCCGCAGCTCAAGGAAGGCCTGCAGTTCGTCGTGCGCACGCCGCTGCTGTGGGGCATGGCTGCCATGCTGGGTATCTGGCAGTTCTTTCACCACGCTGCGGTGGTGGTACAGATCCTGTTGGCCACCCGCACGCTGAGTCTTTCAGAGCAGGATGTGGGGCTGAGCTTCGTGGGGCTGGGCGTGGGCACGGTGGCCGCCAGCGTGTTTGGCAAGCGCCTGTCGCAGCGCATCGGCCCCGGCCCTTGCATGTTGCTGGGCATTGCCATCACGGGGGTGGGCTGGGTGGCGTTCAGTCTGGCGCCGGCGGTGGCAGGCTTCTGGTTCTTTGCCTTCATGCTCACCTGCTTCGGCCTGGGGGCGGTGATGATCTTCATCAACTTCCTGTCCCTGCGCCAGGCCATCACCCCCACGCCGCTGCTGGGCCGCATGACCAGCACCATGCGGTGGTTGATGCTGCTGCCGGCGGGGCCGGGCGCCTTGTTGGGGGGCTGGCTCGGTGAGCATGCCGGGCTGCGCGTGCCGCTGGCTGTTGCCGGTGTGGGCTCGCTGCTGCTGGCGCTGATCCTGTGGTGGCGCGTGCCCTTGATCCGCGATGTCAAGGTGCTGCCCACGCCCGCGGACCATGAGCCGGCCCGCAGTGCAGCACCACCCCTGGAGGTGGACGCCGTCTCGCGCTGATCAACGGCGGCCCAGGGTGGCCCTCAGGACGCCGCTCAGACTGATGCTCAAGCAGCTGGCGAAAACCGGTCCACCGCGTCAGTGATGATCCCGTCAATGCCGATGGATCGCAGCCAGGCGGCGGGTGCGGGGTCGTTCACGGTGTAGACCAGGCCCCGCATGCCAGCGCTGTGGACCTGGGCCAGCGCCTGTGCCGACATCACGTTGTAGTTGGTGATGACGGCCACGCAGGCCAACTGCTGCGCCATGTCCAGCCAGCCCGGCCACAGCGTGTCCAGCAGCAGGGCGCGCGGGATGTGTGGTGCGGTTTCCTGAGCGCCGGCCAGCGCTTCGGGCCGGAAGGAGCTGAACATCAGCGGCGGTGCATCCGGCACGGCCCACAGCCGCGCGGCTTCTCGGCCCACGACCTGCCCGGTATGGTGCTCCGTGCCGGGTGTCGGCTTGATCTCGAGGTCCAGCGCGAAGTGGTTGGCCCGCAGGTAGGCGGCCAGGGTCTCCAGACTGGGCAGCGGCTCGCCGGCGTAGCCCCGGCTGTGCCAGCCACCGGCGTCGATCCGTGAAAGTGAAGACCACGCCAGTTCACCTGCCGTGCCTCGCGCGGATGTGGTGCGGTCTAGCGTGGCGTCGTGCAGCAGGAAGGGAACATCGTCAGCGCTGAGCTTCACATCGCACTCAAAGGCGCGGCAGCCGTGTGCCGCGCCCAAGCGGAAGGCGGCCAGCGTGTTCTCGGGTGCCAGCTTGCCGGCGCCGCGGTGGGCGATCCACAGCGGGAAGGGCCAGGGGGTCTGGTCGTGCATGGCGTCCCTCAAGCCGTGGCCACCCGCTGGCCGCTGGCCGGGTCAAACCAATGCAGGCGCTCGGCCGGCACCCGAAGATGCAGCGTCTGCCCGGGTTTGGGCGGGGTCAGCGTGCCATCGATGCGCAGCGTGAAGGCCGAGCCGGCCATGTGCCCGTGCACCAGCCGCTCGGCGCCCAGCATCTCTACCACCTCCACTTGCAGGGGCCAGCTGGTCGGATCGCCCTCGGTGCCGGGCTCGGTGTGCTCTGGCCGCAGGCCCAGGATCAGCGACCCCTGGCGCGGCGCGGCGCACGGCAGGGGCAGCGTTTGACTTCCAAGCTGGAAACCCGACGCCGTGGCTTGGCCGTTCAACAGATTCATGGGTGGCGAGCCGATGAAGCTGGCCACGAAGGTGGTGGCCGGCGAGCCGTACACCTCTTCGGGCGTGCCGATCTGTTCGATGCGGCCGGCATTCATCACGATCATGCGCTGAGCCAGCGTCATGGCCTCCACCTGGTCGTGGGTGACGAACAGCGAGGTGATGCCCAGTTCCCGGTGCAGCTTCTGGATCTCCAGGCGCGTCTGCGCACGCAGCTTGGCGTCCAGGTTGGACAGCGGCTCGTCGAAGAGAAACACCTGCGGCTGGCGCACGATGGCGCGGCCCATGGCCACGCGCTGGCGCTGTCCGCCTGAGAGTTGCCGCGGTTTGCGCTCCAGCAACCCGCCCAGCTCCAGGATGCCCGCGGCCTTCTGCACCCGGCGCTCGATCTCGTCCTTGGGGACCTTGGCGTTGCGCAGGCCGTAGGCCATGTTGTCGTACACCGTCATGTGCGGGTACAGCGCGTAGTTCTGGAACACCATGGCGATGTCGCGCTCGGCCGGCTCCAGGCGGTTGACCACCCGTCCGCCGATGTCGATCTCGCCACCGGTGATCTCCTCCAGGCCCGCCACCATGCGCAGCAAGGTGCTCTTGCCGCAGCCCGAGGGGCCGACGATGACCACGAACTCGCCATCAGCGATCTCGGCCTCCACGCCATGAATGGCTTTGAAGGCCTTGGGGCCGAAACCGTAGGTCTTCTCGACCCGGCGCAATGCGATGGAGCCCATGCTGTTCCTATTTCTCGCTGTCCACCAGGCCCTTGACGAACCACTTCTGCATCAGAAGAACGACGAGGGCGGGTGGAATCATGGCGAGCATCGCGGTGGCCATCACCGCGTTCCATTCGGTGGCGGCGTCACCCCCGGAGATCATGCGCTTGATGCCCATCACGACGGGGTACATATTCTCGTCCGTGGTCATCAGCAGGGGCCAGAGGTACTGGTTCCAGCCGTAGATGAACTGGATGACGAAAAGCGCGGCAATCGACGTGGCCGACAAGGGCAGCAGCACGTCCTTGAAGAACTTCATGGGCCCAGCGCCGTCGATGCGGGCGGCCTCCACAAGTTCGTCGGGGATGGTCAGGAAGAACTGCCTGAAGAGGAAGGTGGCCGTGGCCGATGCGATGAGCGGCACGGTCAGGCCGGCATAGGTGTTGAGCAGCCCGAGATCCGACACCACCTTGTAGGTGGGCAGGATACGCACTTCCACCGGCAGCATCAGCGTGATGAAGATCATCCAGAACACCAGGCTGCGCCCGGGGAACCGGAAGTACACCACCGCAAAGGCCGACAGCAGCGAGATGGCGATCTTGCCCAGCGCGATGGTCAGCGCACTGACCAGGCTGACCATGAGCATGGGCGCGGCCGGCGGCACGCGCGTGCCGAATTCTGTGACGCCGCCGAACAGCGCGAAGCGGTAGCTGTTGAGGAAGTTGTCCCCTGGCAAGAGCGACATGGGCACGTTCTGCACGATCTGCTCGGCCGTCTGCGTGCTGGCCACGAAGGTGATGTAGACCGGAAACGCGACGATGAGCACCCCGAGCACGAGCACGAGGTGCGACAGCGCCGTGGCAACAGGGCGGTTCTCAACCATGCAGGGTCGGCCTTTGGTGCGTGGTGGTGTAGCTAGACATCAGTAATGCACGCGCCGCTCGACATAGCGGAACTGCACCACCGTCAGCGCGATCAGGATGCCCATCAGCACCACTGACTGCGCCGCTGAGCCGCCCAGGTCCATGGCCTTGAAGCCGTCGTGGTAGACCTTGTAGACCAGGATGGCCGTGTCCTTGCCGGGGCCGCCGGAAGTGGCCGCATCCACGATGGCAAAGGTGTCGATGAACACGTAGATGATGTTGATGACGAGCAGGAAGAAGGTGGTGGGCGTGAGCAGCGGAAACTGCACCGTCCAAAAGCGCCGCCAGGGCCCCGCGCCATCGATGGCCGCGGCTTCCACCAGGCTCTTGGGGATGGACTGCAGGCCGGCCAGGAAGAAGAGGAAGTTGTAGGCGATTTGCTTCCACACGGCGGCCAGCACGATGAGCGTCATGGCGTGATTGCCGTTGAGCAGGTGGTTCCAGTCCATACCCGCCGAACGCAGCGCATAGCTGACCACGCCGATGGACGGCGCGAACATGAAGAGCCACAGCACCCCAGCGATGGCTGGCGCCACGGCGTAGGGCCAGATCATCAGGGTCTTGTAGGCGGTGGCCCCGCGCACCACTCTGTCAGCCATGACGGCCAGCAGCAGCGAGACTGACAGCCCGATGGCGGCCACCAGGACCGAAAACACGGCCGTGGTGCGGAAAGAGGCGACGTAGGTCTCGTCGGCGAACAGGATCTTGAAGTTCTCAAGACCCACGAACTCGCTGCTCGTGCCGAAGGCGTCCTCCCGCAGCACGCTCTGGAACAGCGCCTGCCCCGCCGGCCAGAAGAAGAACACGCAGACGATGGCCAGCTGCGGAGCCACCAGGGCCCACGGCAGCCACCAGCTGCGAAAGAGGACGCGCTTTTCGACGCTCAAGACGGGCTCAGATCATCAGCCCTTGTTTGCTTTCTCGAACTTCTCCAGCTCGACGTCGCCGCGCTTCTTGATGGCTTCCAGGCCGTCCTTGGCGCTCTTCTTGCCCGCCCACACCTGCTCGAGTTCCTCGTCGATGATGGTGCGGATCTGCACGAAGTTGCCCAGGCGGATGCCGCGCGACTTGTCGGTGGTCTTGCGGATCATCTGCGTGACGCTCACGTCCGTGCCCGGGTTCTTCTTGTAGAAGCCCGAGTCTTCGGTGATCTTGAATGCGGCCGAGGTGATGGGGATGTAGCCCGTCTCCTGGTGGCTCTTGGCCTGCACATTCGCGTCAGACAGGTACTGGTAGAAGGCGGCCACGGCCTTGTACTCCTCGGGCTTCTTGCCCGAGATGGCCCACAGGCTGGCGCCGCCGATCACCGTGTTCTGCGGCGCGCCAGGCACATCGGGGTAATAGGGCAGCGCGCCGATACCGGCCTCGGCCTTCAGGTTGCGCTTGATGCCGCCGTAGGCCGCGGAGGAGCCGGTGTACATGGCGCATTCGCCGGACTGGAAGGTGGCGTCAGCCGCGTTGTTGCGGCCCTTGTAGACGAACAGACCTTGCTGCGCCATGTTGGCCAGGTTCTCGATGTGGCGCACGTGCAGCGGCGTGGTGATGTTCAGGCGGGCGTTCAGGCCCGTGAAGCCGTTGCGCTGGGTGGCGAACTCCACGTTGTGCCAGGCCGAGAAGCTCTCCAGTTGGGTCCAGCTTTGCCAGGCGGTGGTGAAGGGGCACTTGTGGCCGCTGGCCTTGAGCTTGGCGGCGGCCAGTGCCACCTCGGGCCAGGTCTTGGGCGCGTTGTTGGGGTCCAGCCCGGCGGCCTTGAAGGCGTCCTTGTTGTAGTGCAGCACCGTGGTGGAGCTGTTGAAGGGGAAGCTCAGCATCTGGCCGTTGGGCGCCGTGTAGTAGCCGGCCACCGCGGGCACGTACACGCTGGGGTCGAACTTGATGCCGGCCGTCTTCATGACCTGGTCTACCGGGACGATCACGCCCTTGGCAGCCATCATGCTGGCGGTGCCCACTTCAAAGATCTGCACGATGTGCGGGGCATTGCCCGCGCGGAAGGCCGCCACGGTGGCGGCAAAGCTCTCGGGGTAGGTGCCCTTGAACACCGGCGTGACCTTGTAGGTCTTCTGGCTGTCGTTGAAGCCTTTGGCCAAGCCGCCAATCCACTCGCCCAGCTGGCCGCTCATGGAGTGCCACCACTGAATCTCCACCGGTGCCTGGGCTTGGGCGGGGGAGGATGCGAGGGCGGCCAGCGCGCTGATGGCCAGGGCGAGTTGCTTGATCTTCATGGTCTCTCCGTTGAGCGGTTGGGGGGGATGTACCCTGTGGGGCGCCTGGCGACTGCCGGGCTGCTGAAGCCGCAGATTGTCCCCAGCTTTTGTGACAAACCCGTTTCTCCCACGATCCGGGTGCGCCGCGCCACGGTGGTTTCCCCGGCTTGCGCTTCCCTACGCCCCCGTGGGGATGCTGCACTGCGGTAGTATTTCCGACCAATCCACAGGGACACCCGGCCACGCTGGTCCGCAAAAGGTACCAAACAGCGCGTGCACGGGTCTCGAACCAACGATGAATGCTCCTCTGCCGCTGCAGGTTGCCGGTGGCCCCGGCCTGTCCACCGCCGTGGACGCGGACGAAGGCGCGCCGCGTCTGCGCGAGATCCCCTACAACTACACCTCGTTCTCCGACCGCGAGATCGTGATCCGGCTGCTGGGCGCGCGCGCCTGGGAGTTGCTGCAGCAGTTGCGTGGCGAGCGCCGCACCGGCCGCTCTGCGCGCATGCTGTACGAGGTGCTGGGCGACATCTGGGTGGTGCAGCGCAACCCTTACCTCGAAGACGACCTGCTGGACAACCCCAAGCGGCGCCAGATGCTGATCGACGCGCTGCACCACCGCCTGGTGGAGGTGGAAAAGCGCCGCACGCCCGAGCTGGACGCCGCGCGTGACGCGCTGGTGGAGCAACTGCTGGTGGCCGCCCGGGCGGCGGTGGACCGTTTTGCCGCCCACTTCCGCGCCGTGTGGGACCTGCGCCGTACCGCGCGGCGGGTGCTGGGGCGTCATACGGCCAGGGACAACCTCAAGTTTGACGGCCTGAGCCGCGTCTCCCACGTCACGGACGCCACCGATTGGCGCGTGGAGGTGCCCTTTATCGTGCTCACGCCCGACACCGAGGCCGAGATGGCCGGGCTGGTGCAGGGCTGCATCGAGCTGGGCTTGACGATCATCCCGCGCGGGGGTGGCACGGGTTACACCGGGGGCGCGGTGCCGCTCACCTGGAAGAGCGCGGTCATCAACACCGAGAAGCTCGAGGCCCTGGGCGAGGTGGAGATGGTGCAGCTGCCCGGGCTGGACCGCCCGGTGGCCACCATCAGCAGCGAGGCTGGTGTGGTGACGCAGCGCGTGGCCGACACCGCCGAGCGGGCGGGTTACGTATTTGCGGTGGACCCAACCTCGGCCGAGGCAAGTTGCATCGGCGGCAACATCGCCATGAACGCGGGCGGCAAAAAGGCGGTGCTGTGGGGCACGGCGCTGGACAACCTCGCCTCCTGGCGCATGGTCACCCCGCAGGCCACCTGGCTGGAGGTGGTGCGCCTGAACCACAACCTGGGCAAGATCCACGATGTGGAGGTGGCCAGTTTCGAGTTGCGCCACTTCGACGCCAGCGGCAAGAAGTTGCAGCGCACCGAGCGGCTGGACATTCCCGGCCGCCTGTTCCGCAAGGAAGGCCTGGGCAAGGACGTCACCGACAAGTTCCTCGCCGGCCTGCCTGGGGTGCAGAAGGAAGGCTGCGACGGCCTGATCACCAGCGCGCGCTGGATCGTGCACCGCATGCCGGCGCACACCCGCACCGTGTGCCTGGAGTTCTTCGGCAACCCCAAGGACGCGGTGCCCAGCATCGTGGACATCAAGGACTTCATGTTCGCCGAGGCGCGCCGCCCGGGGGGCGCCGTGCTGGCGGGCCTGGAGCACCTGGACGACCGCTACCTCAAGGCCGTGGGCTACGCTACCAAGAGCAAGCGGCCCCAGGCCGCCGGCGGCAGCGGCCTGCCCAAGATGGTGCTGGTGGGCGACATCGTCGGTGACGACGCTGACGCTGTGGCCCGCGCCACCAGCGAGGTGGTGCGCCTGGCCAACGCCCGTGGCGGTGAGGGCTTCGTGGCCGTGAGCGCAGATGCGCGTAAGAAGTTCTGGCTGGACCGTAAGCGCACGGCAGCCATTGCCAAGCACACCAACGCCTTCAAGATCAACGAGGACGTGGTGATCCCGCTGGAGCGCCTGGGCGAGTACACCGAGGGCGTGGAGCGCATCAACGTCGAGCTCTCGCTGCGCAACAAGCTCGAGCTGTTGGACGCGCTGGAGGCCTTCTTCGCCAAGGGGCAGCTGCCGCTGGGCAAGAGCGACGATGCGGGCGAGATCCCGAGCGCAGAGCTGCTGGAAGACCGTGTGCAACAGGCCATCGCCTTGCTGCGCGAGGTGCGCGCCCTGTGGCGGCACTGGCTGGACGAGCTGGACGTGGTGCAGCCTGAAGGGCAGCCCGGCGCCGGGGAGACCTGTTTTGCGATGTTGCAGGACTGGCGCTGGCGCGCGAGCTGGAAGACGCAGGTGCTCAAGCCGCTGCAGGCCGTGTTCTCGGGCGGGGCGTTTGCGCCCATCCTGGCCGAGTGCCGCCGCATCCACAAGGAGGTGCTGCGTGGCCGCACCTGGGTGGCCCTCCACGCGCACGCCGGTGACGGCAACGTGCACACCAACATCCCCGTCAACAGCGACCACTACCCCATGCTGCAGACCGCGCACGAGGTGGTGGGCCGGATCATGGCGCTGTCGCGCCGCCTGGGCGGGGTGATCAGCGGTGAGCATGGCATCGGCATCACCAAGCTGGAGTTCCTGTCTGACCAGGAGCTGCAGGGCTTTGCCGACTACAAGGCCCGGGTGGACCCGGAAGGCCGCTTCAACCGGGGCAAGCTGCTGCGCCAGACGGGGCGTGCGGCGCAGGCGGATGACGGCGTGTTTGCCGGTGACCTGAGCGCGGCCTACACGCCCAGTTTCGGCCTGATGGGGCATGAGTCGCTGATCATGCAGCGCAGCGAGATCGGCGCCATTGCCGACAGCGTCAAGGACTGCCTGCGCTGCGGTAAGTGCAAGCCGGTGTGTGCCACGCACGTGCCGCGCGCCAACCTGCTGTACAGCCCGCGCAACAAGATCCTGGCCACTTCGCTGCTGATCGAGGCCTTCCTGTACGAAGAGCAGACGCGCCGTGGCATCAGCGTCAAGCACTGGGAAGAGTTCGAGGACGTGGCCGACCACTGCACGGTGTGCCACAAGTGCGAGTCGCCCTGCCCGGTGAAGATCGACTTTGGCGACGTCACCATGAACATGCGCAACCTGTTGCGCAAGATGGGCAAGAAAAGCATCCGCCCCGGCAACGTGGCGGCCATGGCCTTCCTGAACGCCACCAACCCGCAGACCATCAAGCTGATGCGCAGCGCCATGGTGGATGTGGGTTTCAAGGCCCAGCGCTTCCTGAACGACCTGCTCAAGCCGGCGGCCAAGAAGCAGACCTCAGCGCCGCCCGCCACGCTGGGCGTGGCGCCCGTGCGCGAGCAGGTCATCCACTTCATCAACAAGAAGATGCCGGGCGGCCTGCCCAAGAAGACAGCGCGCGCGCTGCTGGACATCGAGGACCGGGACTATGTGCCCATCATCCGCAACCCGAAGGGCACCACGGCGGAGACCGAGGCTGTCTTCTACTTCCCAGGTTGCGGCAGCGAGCGCCTGTTCAGCCAGGTGGGCCTGGCCACCCAGGCCATGCTGTGGCATGCAGGCGTGCAGACGGTGCTGCCACCGGGCTACCTGTGCTGCGGCTACCCGCAGCGCGGCTCCGGGCAGTTCGACAAGGCCGAAAAGATCATCACCGACAACCGGGTGCTGTTCCACCGCGTGGCCAACACGCTGAACTACCTGGACATCAAGACGGTGGTGGTGTCCTGCGGCACCTGCTACGACCAGCTGCAGGGCTACCGCTTCGAAGACATCTTCCCGGGCTGCCGCATCGTGGACATCCACGAGTTCCTGCTGGAAAAGGGCATCACCCTCGGGGCTGCCTCGCAGGGCGCCTATCTGTACCACGACCCCTGCCACAGCCCCATGAAGCAGCAGGACCCGATGAAGACCGTGAAGGCGCTGGTCGGGCCCCAGGTGCTCAAGAGTGAGCGCTGCTGCGGCGAGAGCGGGACGCTCGGCGTCACGCGGCCGGACATCAGCACGCAGGTGCGCTTCCGCAAGGAAGAAGAGCTGCGCCGCGGCGAGGCCACCCTGCGCGCCAGTGGTGCCGTGGAGCCCCAGGCCGATGTGAAGATCCTCACCAGCTGCCCGAGCTGCCTGCAGGGCCTGCAGCGCTATCAGGGCGACCTGCAGAACGGCCTGCTGGAGGCCGACTACATCGTGGTGGAGATGGCGCGCCAGATCCTCGGCCCCGCCTGGATGGAAACCTACGTCGCCCAGGCCAACGCCGGTGGCATCGAGCGCGTGCTGGTGTGAGCACGGCCACCCCCGTTGAAACGAAGCTGAACACAAGAACTTGGAGATGCCCATGGCCGGCCTGACCAGCTCGACCCCTACCCCCACGGCGCTGACGCTGCACCAGACCTCGCGCGTGCTGGAGATCGGTTTCGACGACGGCAAGACCTTCCGCATTCCTTTCGAGTTGATGCGCGTGTACTCGCCCTCGGCCGAGGTGCAAGGCCACGGGCCGGGGCAGGAGGTGTTGCAGACCGGCAAGCGCGAGGTGGGCATCACCGACCTGCAGACCGTGGGCCACTACGCCGTGCAGCCCACCTTCAGCGACGGGCACGACACCGGCATCTTCTCCTGGGACTATCTGTACCACCTGGGTGCTGCGCAGGAAGCCTTGTGGGCCCAGTACGAAGAGCGCATTGCCGCAGCGGGCACGCACCGTGACGCACCCATGGTTGCCGCAGGCGGCGGGGGCGCCTGCGGGCACCACCACTGACGCGCCTCGGGGCCTGGTGCCGCCCGGCACCGGGCAGACCACGTACGGGGTGACCGGGCAGGGCGCTTCTTCGAGTCAGCGCCCGCCTTGAGCACGCGCAGGGCAGGGCGCTGCTGATCCGTCGCCCGTTGACGTTGCGGGCCTACGATGCTTTTGCATCCTGCCGGCCTGCCATGTCTCACCGATGAAGATCCCTGCGCCAAACGCGCCCTCCGTCCTGGAGCACAAGCCGTTGTTGGTGTTGCTGGTGGCCGTTTCCCTGGCCTTGGCCTGGATCCTGCAGCCGTTTTTCAGCCCGCTCTTGTGGAGCGCCATCGTTGCGCTGCTCTTCGCGCCATTGCACCGGCGCTTGCTGTTGCATCTCAGACACCGGCGAGCCCTGGCCGCGCTGCTGACGATCTTGATTGCTGCGGTGGTCGTCGTCGTGCCGGTGGCCCTTCTGAGCGCGATGCTGGCCTACGAGGCGACTGGTTTTCTGGCGCATCTGCAGTCTGGCGAGTCCGGTGTGTTGCCAAACCTTCGGCGGGTGTTTGATGCACTGCCCGGCTGGGTGACCGCGCTGCTCAAGCCCATCGGTCTGGCGGACTTTGACGCCGTGCAGCGACACCTCAACACCAGGTTGGAGCAGGCCAGTGGATTCATCGCCGCGAGGGTGATCAGTCTGGGCCAGAGCACGTTCGAGTTCTCCGCCAGCCTGCTGATCACGCCGTACCTGGCGTTCTTCCTGATCTTGGACGGGGAGCGCATCGTGCAAGCCATGCGGCGTGCGCTGCCGCTCACACCCGAACACCAGCAGGAGTTGCTGCGCAAGTTCAGCAATGTGATCCGTTCAACGGTCAAGGGCAATCTGATCGTCGCCGGCACCCAGGGCGCGCTTGGCGGCTTGGCGTTCTGGTTTCTGGAGGTCCGCGGCGCATTGCTGTGGGCCGTCGTCATGGCGTTTCTGTCGCTCCTGCCAGCCTTTGGCGCTGCGCTGGTGTGGTTGCCCGTCGCGATCTGGTTCCTGATCACGGGTGCAACCGGGCAGGGTGTGGCGCTGCTCGCCTGGGGCGTGCTCGTGATCGGCTTGGTGGACAACTTGCTGCGGCCCATGCTGGTGGGCAAGGCCACGCTCATGCCCGACTATGTGGTGATGATCACGACCCTGGGTGGCATGGTGGTCTTTGGCATCAACGGCTTCGTCCTTGGGCCTGTCATCGCGGCGATGTTCTTTGCGGTGTGGCACCTGTATGGGGACACACGGCAGGGCGATGTCCCTGAGACTCTGGTCGAAGAGCGTCAGCCTGCTGATTGATCGCTCTCACACCGAACCCTTGGCACACCGCGCAAGCTCGCAGTGATGCGGCCCGGGGATGCTCCATGTGCATCGAGGTTCTCCGCGAGCGGCCACTGGCTAGGGGCTCCCGTTCCTCTGGGTCGATCGCCCGCAGGCACCTTGTCAACCTCACTGGAGATTCACCATGCACATGCGCACCCTTCTCGCCACCACCGTCACGGCCCTGTCATTGGTCACGGTGACGGGCTGCGCGGTCACCCGCGGCCAGGAGACCGTCGGCGCCTATGTCGATGACGCGGCCATCACGGCGCGGATCAAGGGCCGCTTTGTCGAGAACCAGCAGGTGGATGCGTCCTCCATCAGCGTCGAGACGCTCAATGGCACGGTGATGCTGTCCGGGTTTGCCAAGAACGCCACCGAAAGGACGACGGCTGAAGACATTGCACGCCGGGTCAGCGGCGTGAAGGCCGTCAAGAACGAAATCGCCGTGCGGCCCTGACGCAGGGCGGCCGTAGGCTGTGACAACTTGGGCGCCTGCTGCGCAGCGTGAGCGGGTGGTCGTTCCCTCCGCGTCAGACTGGCTTTTTGCCGGGCACTGGGTCCGCTTCCCCAGCTAACTTTCATGATCCCTGGGGGCTCTGAGCACCCTGGATCATGGAAGACACTGGTAAGTGCGCGAGGCGGCGCGGGTAGAGGCCGGTCAAATCTTTGATGGCATCGTGACCGCGATTGCTAACTTGACCCGCTGCCGACCACTCGTACCCAGGATTGCCTGC
>Ga0209985_10003316_pt1 | contig 13796 bp, 3 predicted proteins | sample NOAtaG_FD_187305 | JGI IMG/M metagenome (GOLD analysis project Ga0209985, IMG submission 187305) | Freshwater lake microbial communities from Lake Erie, under a cyanobacterial bloom - NOAA_Erie_Diel6S_1000h metaG (SPAdes) (version 2) | ecosystem: Environmental > Aquatic > Freshwater > Lake ...
GCCCGCAGCCCTTGTCGCGCGCGCCTGATTCGACGCACTGAACGGCGTGAGCGCCCGGGGCCGAGAACGGTAGGCCGCGTTTATCGCTGGAAGACGCAAGTTCACCCGTCGGACCCGTTGCTCGGTCGACCAGGCTCCCTACACGGCACCTGGAGCCGGCCTGCCTCATTTGTGCAATGAGATCGAGTCATCTGGCATGATTGATGGGTTCAGGTAAAAAGTTAAATTGAGGATAAATAATTATCAGTACATAAGAAAAGACTTAGACACAATTAATGATTGATGAATCTAGACGCGGAGGACGCTAGATCACATGACTGAGTGATCTGTGTTGAGTGGCCCGCTTAAGCTTGATTGCGTCGGTATCGAGACAAACAGGGCAAATCGGCAATCGCGGCGGTCCCGCACGAGGCCCGGGCAACAGCTAAAGGGATGAAATCCGTGCATTGGTGTGCGAGTGCGCTGCAAATCGTTGCGGCGCTTTGGTTGGTCGTGGGAGCCGTAGCAAGTGCCCAGGCGGCGGTGGTGGTCAGCAAGGAGTTTCTCGATCCTGCCAGCGTCAACGGCAGCAACCTTCAGGACCTTTCCGGACAAGTAACCGACGCGACGCCTGCGCAGGGCGACCTGCGCACGGTTCGGCTGGGGATCAGCCACGTCGGCGCCGCGATCAGCGGCGGTCAGATCACTGACAGCCTGCCGACCCAGATTCGGCTGGCGGATCCGGTTAACGCGCGCTTCAGCAGTGGCTGCGGGCCCAGCGCCGTTGTTGCCACCGGAAGCCCGGGTGGCGGTGCCTTCATCGCCACCGGCCTGCAGGTGCCCAGCGGCATCGATGCGGATCCCGGGCGCTGCTTCATCTACTTCGACGTTGTGTCGACCGTGGTCGGCACCTGGAACAACGTCATAGCCGCCGGCGGCTTCACCGGCAACGCGGCGGGCGTCGGCGTCATTAGCAATCCCGACCCGGCGCCGCGCAGCCTGACCGTCACGGGACTGTCCAGCCTCAGCGTCAGCAAGGGCTTCGCCCCGTCAACCTTGCTGATGGGCGCAACGACCACGCTGACCATCACGGTCGCCAACCCAAACACCGGCCGGCCGGTCCGACTGACGCAGCTCACCGAGGAACTGCCGGAGACCCTGGCGGCAACGAGCCCCACGCCGTCGATCAGTTGCTCGGCCGGCGGTCTGCCGGGCAGCGTGGCCGCCAGCGGCACCGCCGGTACGGTGATCCTCACGTTCGCCGGAGGTACCGAAGTGGCCGGTGGCGGCAGCTGCGTGGTCAGCTGGACCCTGACCGCAGTCCCGTCCAACGGCACATCGATCACGAGCACCAACCGCATCCCGGCAAACAGCGTGCTGAACAGCCGCGGCCTGGGCCATGGGATCGCGCAAGCCAACGTCACGGTGCAGTCGCCGATCACGCTGGCCAAGAGCTTCGCGCCCGCAACCGCGCGCGCCGGCGAGCCGGTCACCTTGACCATCAGCATCACCAACCGCAGTGCCAGCGCGGTGACTGCGGTGGGCTTCACCGATAACCCGCTCTCCGCGCCGGCCGGCGTGACTTTGTTGGCGCCGGCGGCCGCCAACTCGGCCTGCGGCGCGCCCCTGCTGACGAGCGCGGCCGGCGGCAACTCGATCGTCATGAGCGGCGCCAGCATCGGCGCGGGAGCCGTGTGTCTGGTCACCGCGACCGTGAGCGCGCCCGGCCCGCAGACCTACACGAACACGATCGTTGCCGGCGCGACCTGGACGCAGGGCGGCTTTACGCAGTCGACTTCTGCGGCCAGCGCGACGCTGAACGTGTTCTCGGGGTTCCGCGGCTTCAAGTCGATTCTCGACCCGCGGACGGGCAGCTCGCTCACAGGCGGCGTAGTGCCGGGCGATGTGGTGCGCTATCGCGTCGAGTTGGAGAATTTCTCCACCGGCCAGATCACCGGCGTGTCGCTGACCGATCCATTCCCGTCGATCGGCGGCGCGCAGATGGTGTACGCCACGGCAGCCACGCCGGGCGCGGCCAATCCGCGCACCAACTGCACGGCCACCGGCACGCCGGGCGTGCCGGGCCCGATTGCTGCCCCCGCCACGGTGCAGACGGACGGCGCCGCCTCAGTGAGCTTCACCGGCCTCGTGGTGCCCGGCAATCCGAGCGGCGTTTCCGATCCCGGGACGCGCTGCTTCATCGAGTTCGATGCGCGCCTCCCGCGCAACTGGCCGGTGGGCACCAATCTGGTCAACAGCCTGCCGTCGAACGCGATATCCGGCGGCGGCGGGGGCGGGGGCGGGGGCGGCGGCGGGGGCGGCGGGTCGGGCTTCCAGAACGTGGTGGTGTCCAACGTCCCGGTGCTCAACCAGTTCCCGATCAGCAAAAGCTTCTCGCCCTCTGCCCTGTCAGCCGGCGGCACTTCGATCGTCACGCTCGCGCTCGTCAACAACGGCCTGTACGCGCTCGACAACGTGGCGGTCGACGACGCGCTGCCCTCCGTGGTCGTGGGTACGGTCACGGCGCAGCTGCGCGTGGCCACGCCCGCCAACACAACCACCAACTGCGGCGGCACGCCGGTGTTCACCATCAGCGCGGAGCGCGACCGGCTGCAGGTGGGCGGCATTACCGTGCCTGCGCGTGCCGCAGGCGCGCAGAGCGGCCAGTGCCAGGTGAGCTTTGCCGTGGTGGCACCGGTGCCGGCCACCTGGAACAACAGCGCCACTGCCACCGGCACCGACGCGCGCACCGGCGAGACGGTCAGCCCGCCCGGCCCGGCCAATGCGACGCTGGTCACCACGCCTTCGCTGACGGCCACCAAGTCCTTCAGTCCGACGCCGGTGGCCGCCAACGGCGGCAACTCCACCGTGACGGTGACGCTTGGCAACATCGGAGCAGCCGCGCTGACCAACGTTAGCGTCAACGACCCGCTTCCCAGCGGCTTGCGCGTGGCGTCCACGCCGGCGGCGGCAACCACCTGCGCTGGTCCGACGGCAATCACCGCCAATGCGGGTGCCAGCAGCGCCCAGCTTGCCGGTGCCACGCTGCCGGCGGGCACCACCTGCACCTTCACCTTCAATGTGGTGACGCAGGCCGCGCCGAACCCGGTCGTCAACACGATTCCGGCGGGCAGTATCAGCGCTGCCGGTGGCGTGATCAGCACCACGCCTACCAGCGCCTCGCTCGCCACATTCAACGGCGGTGGCCTCAACGTCGAGAAGCAGTTCTCGCTCACCGACCTAGCGGGGCTTGGGCAGCCGACCCGCCTGACCATCAGGCTTAGCAACACCTCGACGCAGGCGCTCACCGGCATTGCGTTTACCGACACGTTGCCAACCGGCATGGTGCTGACGGCCGCGCCGAACCCGACCACCACCTGCGGCGGCACGGTCAACGCACAGCCCGACGGCACGAGCATCGTTTTCAGCGGCGGCACGGTCGCGCCTGGCGTCGGCGTACTGCCGGCGCCGGCTCCGGCCACCTGCGTGATCGCAGCCAACGTCACCCTCAATCGCGTCGGCACGCTTGCCAACACGATCCCGCTGAACGCGGTCACCACCGACCAGGGCCTGACCAACACCAACGCGGCGGTGGCCAACGTCACTGCGCTAGCCACGGTCGGCGTGACCAAGCGCTTTACGCCGCAGGCGGTCCCTCCCAACACGCCGGCACTGCTGACCATCGCGGTGCTGAACAACGCCGGGGTCGACCTCACCAACCTCACGGTGGTCGACGCGCTGCCGTCCGGCTTGATCGTGTCGACGCCGTCGAACGCGAGCACCACCTGCGCGGGCGGCTCCGTGACTACACGCCCGAGCCTGCTGGGCGGCGGCCGCACCGACGTCGTGCTGCAAGGAGCCATACTGGTTGGCAGTGCCGGCGCCACCACGAGCTGCGAGGTGCGGATCAACGTGCAGTCGGCCGCGCAGGGCGCCTACGCCAACACGATTGCGCCCGGCAACGTGACGGCCGACGGCAGTATCAGCAACACCGCGCCGGCCGATGCCACGCTGAACGTGCGCGTCGCGGCTAGCGTCGCCAAGAGCTTCGCCGCGCCGACCAGCCGCCGCGTCAACGAGCCGATCCGGCTGGTCGTCACGATCAGCAATCCGAACACGGTGCCGCTGACCAACGTCGCGCTCACCGACGCCTATCCGGCGAACGTTTTCAACGCCACCACGCCGGACGCGAGCACCACCTGCGCCGGCGGTCTCGTGACAGCGGTGCCCTCGGGCACCAGCGCGCGGCTGACCGGAGTGACCGTGCCGGCCAGTGGCTCGTGCACCTTTGCCGTCGACGTGCTGGCCAATGTCCCTGGCGCATGGAACAACGTCATCGCCGACGGCGCGCTGACCTCGGCCGAGGGCGTGACCAACGCGGCGCCAGCGGCGGCCTCGTTCACCACGTTCAATCCGCCGACCCTTGGCAAGGAGTTCCGGCCAGTGCAGATCAATGCAGGCGGCGCATCGCTGTTGCGGATCGTGCTCGGCAACCCCAACGCGGCCGTGCTCACCACTACCGCAGTGCTCAGCGACACGCTGCCGGCGGCGGTGAGCTTCGGGGCGCCGGCGATCAGTCCGGGTCCGGACCCGCAAGGCCTGCCGGCCTGCGGCGCCACCGCCGCCGGCAGCACGCTGACTTTGGCCTCGGGCAGCTCGATTCCGGCGGGCGGCTGCTCGATCCTGGCCAACGTCACAGCCAGCGCTCTAGGTACCTACATCAACAGCCTGCCGGCCGGAGCGCTGCAGACCAGTGGCGGCAACAACCCACAACTGGCCACGGCCACGCTGTCGGTGAGCGCCCTGTCCTCGCTGACCGGCACCGTCTTCCGCGACGACAACAACAACGGCGTGCCCAACGGCGGCGAGCCGGGCTATGCCGGCCAGTCCGTCGAACTGCTCGACGGAACCGGCGCGGTGGTGGCCGCCACCACCACCGATGCGCTGGGCAACTACGCCTTCCTCGCACTGGCGCCGGGCACCTACGCGATCCGCCAGCCGGCGCAGCCGGCCGGCACATTCAACGGCATCGCCAGCGCCGGGACCGGTGCCGCCACCGCGGGCACGGCGAGCGCGCCTACGGTCGTGCCGAGCGTCATCAGCGGCATTGTGCTGGGCAGTGGGCAGAACGCCACCGGCTACAACCTCGGCGAAGTGGTGCCAGCCAGCCTCGCCGGCGTGGCGTTCCGCGACGACAACAACAGCGGCACGCAGCAGTCGAGCGAGCCGGCGCTCGCGGGCCAGACAATCACGCTGACCGGTATCAACGACCTCGGCCAGGCGGTGTCGCTGGGCACTAGCACCGATGCCGGCGGCGCCTACAGCTTCAGCGGACTGCGGCCCGGCACCTACACGCTGACGCAGCCAGCGCAGCCGTTCGGCACCGCCAACGGCCAGACGATCGCCGGTTCGGGCGCCAGCAGCAACGGCACCGCCACCGTGCCGACCAGCACGCCGAGCGCCATCAGCGGCATCGTGCTCGGCAGCGGGCAGAGCGGGACCGGCTTCAACTTCGCCGAGCTGCCCACGGCGCTCATCAGCGGCGTGGTCTACGTCGATCGTGACCGCAACAGCGCCTTCGACCCGACCGACACCGGCCGGATTGCGGCCGTGACGCTGCGGTTGGTCCAGGGTGCCGACTGCGCGACCGGCACCACGCTGCAGACCATTACCACGGATGGGAGCGGCGCGTATGCGTTTGCCGGGGCCTCGGCCGGCGGTAACTACCTGATCTGCCAGACGCAGCCGGCGGCCTGGGGCAATGGCAACGCCAACGGCGTGGCGGGCAGTAACGTCATCGCCATCACCAACCTCCCGTCTACCGGGCTGGCCGGCAACAATTTCGGCGAGTGGGGCGGCGAGCTGCGCGGCACGGTCTTCCTCGACCCGAACAACAACGGCCTGCGCGATGGCGGCGAGCCGGGCCTGGCGAGCACGCTGCAACTCACGGGCACCGATCTGGACGGCCGGCCGGTTTCGCGCTCCGCCACCACCGACGGCAGCGGCAACTTCGTGTTCTTCGACCTGCCGGGGGCCGGTGCGGGCGGCTTCACGGTCACACAGGTCACGCAGCCGGCCGGTACGGTCGATGGCCGCACCACGGCCGGCAGCGCCGGCGGCGTAGCGAGCGCGCCGGGGGCGACGCCGAGCCGCATCGCGAGCATCGCGCTCGGCGTCGGCGCCAGTTCGGTCAGTAACCGGTTCGGCGAGCTGCCCGCCGCGTCGCTCGCCGGCAGCGTCTACCTCGACGCCAACAACAACGGCCAGCGTGACCCCGGCGAGCCGGGCGTGGCCAATCAGACCATCGTTATCACCGGCACTGACGACAGCGGCAGCGTCAACGGCAGCGTGGTTACCGATGCCGACGGCAACTTCAGCGTCAGCGACCTGCGCCCGGGCACCTACACGATGACGCAGCCGGCGCAGCCACCGGGCACGCTGAGCGGCCGCACCACGCCGGGCTCGGGCGGCGGCACCGCCACGCCGCCCACCACCACGCCCAGCGCGATCGCCGGCATCGACCTCGCCGCGCCGGGCAGCGGCAGCGGCGGCAACCTGTTCGGCGAGATCCCGGCCGGCGGCGTGATCGCCGGCCGCGTGTGGCTCGACGCGAACAACAACGGCATCGTGGATGCCGGCGAGAACGGCATCGCCAGCGTGACCATCGAGCTGAGCGGCACCGACACCACCGGCGCGACCGTCATGCGCACGCTGGTGACCGATGCCGACGGCAGTTACCGCTTCAGCGGCCTGGTGCCGGGCAGCTACACGGTGCGCCAGCCCGAGCAGCCGCCGGGCACCTTCAACGGCCAGACCGTGGCCGGCACGATCGGCGGCACGCCAACGGCGGTGACGACGCTGCCGTCGGCCATCGGCGGCATCAACCTGGGCATCAACCAGACCACGCTCAACAACAACTTCGGCGAGCTGCCGGCCGGCCGCATCAGCGGCAGCGTCTACAACGATGCCGACAACAACGGCCGCCGAGAGGCGGGCGAGACCGGCTTCGCCGGCCAGACGGTGCTGCTCACCGGCACCGACGACCTCGGCCGCGCGGTGTCGCTGAGCATGCAGACCGATGCGGACGGCAACTTCAGCTTCACCGGCCTGCGGCCCGGCAGCTACACGCTGACGCAGCCGGCGCAGCCGCCCGGCACCGTGCCCGGCATCACCACCGCCGGCACCCTCAACGGCGCCAGCGTGGGCACCGCCTCGCCGGTGACGGCGCTGCCCTCGACCATCGTCAACATCGTGCTGCCTATCGGCGGCGTGTTGATCGACAACCTGTTCGGCGAACTCGGCAACTCGCCGGACGTGGTGGCGAGCAAGACCACGAGCGACCTCTTTGCGATCGACAACCCGGCCACCTGGCGCATCACGGTCGCCAATCGCGGCACTCAGCCGACGAGCGGGCCGGTCACCGTCGAAGACCGCCTGCCGCCGGGCATCCGGCTGGCAACCGCGCCGAGCGGCGGCGGCTGGACTTGCAGCGGCGCGGCCGGTGGGCAGGCGTTCTCCTGCGTGACCAACGCCGTGATCGCCGCCGGCACCACGCTGGCCGAGGCGATCATGGTGCCGGTGCGCGTAAGTGCCGACGCTCTGCCGGGGGGAGTTAACAGCGCCAGCTTCGACAACGCCCTGCTGGTGTCGGGCGGCGGCGAGCAGGCGGGCTTCGGGCCAACGCCGGGCGAGCGCGACCAATTCAACGGCAACCCGCGCGCGCTGCCACCGTGCGCGGCGACACCGGCTCAGAACGCCTGCCGCAGCACGGTCATCGTGCTGCGCACTGCCTCGGTCAGTGGCACCGTCTGGTACGACCTCGGCCTGCCGCGCCGGCAACTCGACAACGCCGACGCGAACCAGCCGGGCTGGACGGTGGAGATCGTCGACGCCGATGCGCCGGGCCAGCCGGTGCTGCGGCGGACCACCACCGGGCCCGATGGCCGGTGGCGCATCGACGGTCTGGTCCCGACCCGCAACTACCTGGTGCGCTTCCGCGATCCGGACAGCGGCATCGTGTGGGCACAACCGCTGTCGGGCGAGCGCGGCACGCCGCCGGCGCCCTGCCTGGCCGCCAGCGCCAATCCCGGCAACGCCAGCACCAGCTCCTGCGTGGAAGCGGGCAGCGCGCCGCAGCTGCGCATCGTGCTGGCGCCAGGCGATCGCCTGCCCGAGCAGAGCCTGCCGCTGGACCCGGGCGGGGTCGTGTACGACAGCACCACGCGCCAGCCGATCGCCGGCGCGGCGGTGACGCTGCTGCCGGTGGGCAGCTGCCCCGGCTGGTCGCCGGCCGATCACATCGCCGGCGCCAACTTCGGCGGCTATCGCATCGGCTCCGGCGGCGCGATCAGCATGACCACCGGTGCGCTCGGCGCGTACCAGTTCCTGTTCACGCCCACTGCGCCGGCGGCGTGCAGCTTCCAGCTCACCGTCACGCCGCCGCCGGCCTACGACTTCGTCTCGCAGGTGCTGCCGCCGCAGCCCGGCACGCTGACGCTGCCGCCGGCGCCGGGCGCATTCGACGTGCAGCTGCAGCCGGGGCCGCCACCGCAGGGCGCGCCCACGCCGTACTGGCTCGGCTTCATCGGCGGCGGCGCCCGCCAGCAGCCGGTGCGCAACCACATCCCGCTCGATCCGCGCAGCGTCACCGGTATCTCGATCATCAAGAGCGCGGCGGTGCAACTGGTGGAGCTGGGCGACTCGGTCGAGTACAGCGTGCGCATCCGTAACACCACCGCCTTCCTGCGGCCGCGCGTCTACGTGCGGGACCTGCTGCCGGCGGGCTTCCGCTTCATCGCCGGCAGCGGGCGTGTGATGCGCGGCGGCACCACAGCGCCGATCGCCGACCCGCTCGGTGCGCCGGGGCCGTCGCTGCGCTTCGATGTCGGCGCCGTGCCGGCCAATGGCGAGATCACGCTCGCCTACCGCGTGCGGGTGGGCGTGGGGGCGCAGCAGGGCGACGGCTCCAACCGAGCCTGGGCTAGCCCCGACCCGAACGCAGACTGCGCCCGCGATGCGACGCGCTGTTCCAACGAGAGCCGCTGGCGCGTGCGCGTGACCGCGGGCGTGTTCACGCCCGAGGCCTGCGTGGCGGGCAAGGTGTTTGTCGACTGCGACGGCAACCACGTGCAGGACGCCGAGGAGCTCGGCGTGCCCGGCGTGCGCCTGTGGCTGCAGGACGGCACCAGTTTCGTCACCGACTCCGAGGGCAAGTACAGCTACTGCGGCCTGCCGCCGCGGCTGCACGTGCTCAAGGTCGATGCGACCACGCTGCCGCGCGGTGCGGTGCTGACCACGTCGAGCAATCGCAACGCGGGCGATGCGCACTCGCTGTTTCTCGACCTCAAGCGGGGTGAACTACACCGCGGCGACTTCGTGATCGGCTCGTGCACGAACGCTGTGCTGGGCCAGGTGAAGGCGCGCCGCACGCAGGGCGAGGTTAGCGCGCCACAGAACGAGCGGCCCGGTGAACGGCGGGGCGCTGCCCCCTACAGCTTCCGCGGCCAGGCGCCGGCCGCGCCGCGCCAGGCCACCGACAGCGCCGACCAGCAACCGGCGGTGCGGCCGCGGCCCGCCAGCAACGAGCCCGGAGGCAGCGATGTGCGCCGCTGAGGTCCGAGCCGGTGAAGTCCGACTGCTGCGGCCGCTGGCGGCGGCGGTGGCGCTCGCCTGCGCCGGTAGCGCTGCGCTGGCGCAGCAGCCGGCGCGGCAGCTCGATGCCGCGCCGCGCGCAACGCAGGTCGTACCGGCGCTGGCGCACAACGCCCGCGTGCACGAGGTGATCGTTGCAATCGAACGCGCCGCCTTCGTGGCGGATGGCGTGACGCGGGTACCCGTGCGTGTGGAGCTGCGCGACCGCGACGGCAAGCGCCTTACGACACCGGCCACCGTGACACTGGAGGCCAGCGGCGGCCGCATCCTGCTGCCCGGCGCGGGCACCGACGAGACCGGTCCCGGCGCGCTCGACCGCGACCGCGCTACGCCGGGTGTACAACTGGAGGTCGCCCAGGGCGAGGGCCACTTCTGGCTGCTGGCGCCGGCCACGCCGCAGGACGTGCGGCTGCGCGTGACCGCCGGCGCGGCGGTGGCCGAAGGCCTCGTCACCTTCAACCCCGAGCTGCGCGAGCTGCTCGCGGTGGGTCTGGTGGAAGGCGTGATTGCCCTGCGGCGGGGCGATCGCGACGCGATCCGCCCGGCCAGCATCGACGACGGCTTCGAGCAGGAGCTGCGCTCGTGGTCGCACCGCTTTGGCGCCGATGACCGCGACAGCGCGGCGGTGCGCGCGGCGCTGTTCCTCAAGGGCAAGATCCGCGGCGACGCGCTGCTGACGCTGGCCTACGACTCCGAGCGCGACGAGCGCAAGCGGCTCATGCGCGACGTGCGGCCCGATGAGTACTACCCGGTCTATGGCGATGCCTCGGTGCGCAATTTCGACGCGCAGTCGGCCAGCAAGCTTTACGTTCGCATCGACAAGGACCGTAGTTATCTGCTCTATGGCGACTTCACCACCGCCGCGCAGTTCACACCGCTCACGGGCGGCATCCGCGCCGCACCGCTGCGCCTGCGCGACCTCGGCCAGTACAACCGCACCGTGACCGGCGTGCGCGGCCGTTGGGCCGACGAGCGCGGCGAACTTGGCGCCTTTGCCACCCGCGACACGCTGCGCCAGGCCGTGGAGGAGTACCCGGCCAACGGCACCTCGGGGCCGTTCGCGGTGCGCTCCAGCGGTGCGCTGGCCGGCAGCGAGCGCGTCGAGGTCATCACGCGCGACCGCAACAACCGCGCGGTGATCCTGTCGGTGGAGCCGCTCGCGCGGCTGGTCGACTATGTGTTCGAGCCGTTTTCCGGCCGCATCCTGCTCAACCGGCCGGTTGCCTCGCTCGACCCGAACGGCAACCCCGTGTCGATCCGCATCAGCTACGAGATCGACCAGGGCGGCGATCCGTTCTGGCTGTATGGCGTCGACGGCCAGTGGCGGATTGCCGCCGGCGTGGAAGTCGGTGGCGCGCTGGTCGACGACCGCAACGAGTTGGCGCCGTACCGGCTCGGTTCGGCCAACCTTGGCCTGCGGCTGGGGCGGGGCACGCAACTGGTGGCCGAGGTGGCGCGCAGCCAGGGCATGCTGCGCGGCGCGGTGCAGCCGCCGCCCAATGACCCGCTGGTCGATGCCAGCGGCAATGCGGCGCGCGTAGCGCTGGAGCACAAGGCCGAGCGCAGCGAGGCGCGCGTGTACTACGGCCGTTCCGACAGCGGGTTCAGCAACTCGTCGGCCAGTTTCAGCGGCGGTCGCGGTGACGCTGGCGCGCGCGGCGCCTACAAGCTCACTGAGTCCCTGATGCTGTTCGGTGAGGCGGTGCGCAGTGAGGACCGCGCGACCGACGCCCGGCGCGACGGCGCGCAGGCGGGCGTGGCGCTTAAGCTCAACGAGGCGCTCACCATCGAGCTCGCCATCAAGCACCAGCAGGAAAATGGCCGCTTGCCCGGCGCCACGCTCGCAGCCAACCCGGCCGCCACCACCGGCACGTCGAGCGGCGCGCTCACGCCCTCGGGCGGCTTCTTCGGCACCGGCAGCGGCGCGCTCGACCCGGCCAGCGGCACTTCACTGACGCCCGCCGCCGGCACGCGCTCGGGCACGGCGCCGCCGCTCGATGCCACCACCGTGCAACTGGGCCTGCGTTGGCAGCCGGCGGCGGCCTGGTCGCTGGCCGCCGAGGCCGAGCAGGAGATCACCGGCGACGACAAGAAGCGGCTGGCCGTCAGCGGCGCCTATGCACTGGCCGAGCGGTCGCGCCTGTATGCACGCTGGGAGACGCAGCAGGGGCTGGCGTCGATCTACTCGCTCAACCCGGCCGAGCGCAGCACCACCTTCGTCTTCGGCGCCGACACCACGTATCGGGCCGACGCCCAGTTCTATTCGGAGTACCGGCTGCGCGATGCGCTGGGCGATCCGATCGCCGCTCGCGAGTCCCAGCTCGCCAATGGCCTGCGCAACACCTGGACGCTGGCGCCGGGCCTGCGTGCGGTGACGGCGGCCGAGTACCTGCGCGTGCTCGATGGCGCCGGCCGCGCCGCCATTGCGCTGGCCGGCGGCCTCGACTACACGGCGCATCCGCTGTGGAAGGGCAGTACGCGCCTGGAATGGCGGCGCCTTCAAGACGACCCGATCACCTCTGTGGCCGACGCGCAGGACTCGTGGTTGTCGACCATCACAGTGGCGCGCAAGCTCGACCGCGACTGGACGCTGCTGGCGCGCAACTACGCACTGCTCAACACCTTCCAGGCCGGCGGCGAGCGGCTGCAGGACCGCTTCCAGCTCGGCCTGGCGTACCGGCCGGTTGACCACAACCGCTTCAACGCGCTGGGCAAGTACGAGTTCAAGTTCGAGCGCGACGAGTCGGGCCTGCCGGTGCCGCTGGCCGGCACTACGGCGGCACCGGCCGAGCGCCAGGTTCACATCGTCTCGCTGCACGGCGACTGGCATCCGAGCCGGCCGTGGTGGCTGACCGGTCGCGTGGCCGCCAAGTCGCTGAAGGAGCGGCTGCCGGCGATCGGCAGCAGCGGCCGCTGGGACCGTTACGAGGCTTACCTCTTGGGCGGGCGCGCGGTGCTCGACCTGACCGAGCGCTGGGATCTGGGCGTGCTCGCCTCGGCGCTGTACAGCCCGCAGGGGTCGAGCCTGCAGCACGCTCTCGGCGTGGAAGCGGGTTACCTGCTGAAGACCAACCTGTGGCTGTCGCTAGGCGTGAACTTCACCGGCTTCTCGGACCGCGACCTGACCGCCGGCGAGTACACCGCGCAGGGCGTGTTCCTGCGCCTGCGCTTCAAGTTCGACGAGCGGCTCCTGGCCGGCGGCGATCCGGACATCAGTCGCGCGCTCGGTCGGCCCCCGCCTTGATCGGCCCCTGCATTGACGAGAAAGACCAACGCCATGACCCAGACTCCGACGAAACCGATGCTTCTGCGATCGCTGGCCCTGGGCTCGTGCGCCCTGCTGCTCGGCGCCTGCGCGCAGCCGTCGCCGCCGCCCGCCGGCGCGCTCGTGCCGCCGGCCGAGCGCATCAGCGACCGCGCGATCCATGCCGACCTCAAGGCCTTCGAGGCGATGCAGGCGCGCGTTCAGGCCCTGAACGACCGCGGCCGCGCCAACGGCGGACCGGCGGTGGCCGACTACCACCTCGCGAAGGCGCAGTGCTGGCTTGACGTGTCATTCCACGAGTACACGCGCAATGACCGCTCGTCGTTTCCACAGGCCGCACTCGGCCAGGCGCAGCGGCTGATCGGCGCGCTCGAGGCACGCGGCATGCCGCCGGAGGGCACGCCGCTGGTGAACGATGCCGCACGGCTGCGCCCCGATCTGTGGGCCGAAGCAGCCGCATTGCGCATGCACCGCGGCTGGCGCTGCGCGGCGCCACAGGCGGCCTGCGCCGAAGTGGAACTGGTGCATGCCGGCCACGAGTACCGCCAGTTGGGCTGGCGCCACGCCGTGCCGTACATCCGGCTTGCCGAACAGCAGATTGCACAAGCGCGCGCTGCCGCCGAAGGATGCGAAGGTTCGCCCGCTGCCGAGCGGCGTTGAGCGCCGCCGGGAAGGCAGCGGGGAGGAAGCCGGGCCTGCCCCCGACTGGGTCACTGGCGTCAGTTCAGGGGATAGCTGTCAGACGCCGGACTTGGTGCCGGCGCGGGCGGCCGAGCGGGCACGCTGGTGTTCGGCAGCGAGTCGTTCGCCCGGTCGCTTGCGCAGCCAGACCCACAGGCCCGTCAGCACCAGCAGCAGTGGCGCAATGCCGGCCAGGGACATGGCCACCATGCCGGCGGTG
>Ga0209985_10003318_pt1 | contig 13789 bp, 12 predicted proteins | sample NOAtaG_FD_187305 | JGI IMG/M metagenome (GOLD analysis project Ga0209985, IMG submission 187305) | Freshwater lake microbial communities from Lake Erie, under a cyanobacterial bloom - NOAA_Erie_Diel6S_1000h metaG (SPAdes) (version 2) | ecosystem: Environmental > Aquatic > Freshwater > Lake ...
GACGGCACGCACGGACGCTGCCAGGGCTGTCTGAGCAAAGTGATGACGTGAAAGCGACGACTCGTCGGGGGGCTCGACTTTCGTACGGAAGCTGCTGCCCTGAATGACCATCGCCTCGCCATGGTGCATCACTGGCACAGGTGGATCCAGCTTCAGCAGTGATTTTCGGAGTCGCGCGACTGATGACGCAAGTCATTTGAAAAAATGCTTTACGCGTCTTGCCACTTTGGCAGATCGTGGCGTCTCCTGGCATCAGTGATGAGCCCCCGGATCAGGTGTCCGTTTGGCGGTCAAGCCTCAGCGGACACAGGCGACGCAGGGCCCCCGGAAGAACAATGCCGCTCACATTTGCGGAACAGTCAACTGGGCTACGGATTTCGCCAGTCTGCCAGTGTCAGTCCTGAGATCCAGGCAAAATGAGCAGTGTTGCCGGTGACAAGAACTCGGCCCGTTTCCAGGGCCGTGGCAGCGATGATCAGGTCGGCATCACCACAAGGTAGTCCGCCGCGACGGGCGATGGCCCAAAGATCTTCGGCACGATCGAAGACGCTGTCGTTGACTGGAATGATCACAAAATGCCGACAAAACTCCTTGAATCGCGTTAACTGATTTGTCGCACCTTTCTCCTTGAATCCTCGGGAGATTTCAAAACGAGTAAACACAGAGAACGCGAATTTGCCATAGAGCCGCAGATACTCAGCGGCCCTTGAAGTGACCAGCGGTTGACGCTGCTTCAATAGTTCTGACAGCATATCGGTATCGAGGAGTGCAATTGCCATCACGTCACTCGAATGAACGGGTCAGATTGCAGCGAGCAATCGACCGGTGGATGTTTTCGACTTCCTCATCCGACAGCCCTTCGTAAACATTGCACCAATCTGGAAGCGTCTGAGGGGGCCGGGAATCCTCTGCCGTCGGCGGCACGGAATCCAGGTCGAGAACCTGCAGAATGAGCCGCTCATTTCCGCGTAAGCGGTGCCCAAGAAGCAGTTCCGCAGCGGACCGCTCATTGGGACGTAGTTCACCAACTTGACGTGTAATTGTTTCCATGTCCGACATTTTAACACGACCAGGAGCGTCCGGCGAAGGGATTTTGCTGATTTCTGTACAGACCCATCCTGTGGCCCCGTTCGCGGTACCGTGGCGGGCTTTCCAGCGGGGTAAGAAAACTCTGATTCCCCGGTGATTATCACAGATTTCAACCAATGGTCACGGTAACACAATGAACCCGATTTTGCATCCGGTTTTGCCTTGCTGGCGTCCGTTACTCGCCACGACCTGGCTCGACAGGTGGCCTGCCCGAGGGAAGAGAACAAAATCCTGCGAGCCCGGCTGCCGGAGCGGCTGGTGGCGACACCTCAGAAGAAAAGCCGGCTGCTGTAGTTCGGTCGCAAATGGAAACAGGGCATTCATTGCCGCCAGAATCAGCAGGTTCGAGGTCACCAGAACGGCGGCGCAAGGGTGTTGATACAATTCCCACGGGCTCGGCGCAGGCTTTTTTTGCGTGCGGAGTTCTGATTCTACTCAAGTGTCGTCATACGCTGTGCTGCACAGCAGAGTGGTGGCGTCGCGAGTGTGCGGGAGAGGCAGGTCGGAGTCGCCGTCCGCGGCAGTGGCGTGTCTCGGGTGCCGGCTCAACTCGGTTTCACCAGACGGAGATGGTGCGGCCCGCCGTTGGGGCTGCAACCACAGTACGCTGGTCAGTGCGGTGACCAGGGGTGAGACTGCACCGCTTGCCGAATGAACCACGAATGAACCACGAATGCAGGTAGCTCGGGCTTTCCAGCCCGAGATCTGTCCGGAAGGGACTTCGCAGGGGGGGTGTTTTGAACCACGAATGGACACGAATATGAGGCGTGCTCGTGCTCGACGCCCCGCCCACCGCAGCAACCTGCGTTTTCCTTCGCGTCTTCGCGTGAGAAAAATCGACATCAGTGTCCCCGATCGCCGCTTTCGATTAAACGCAACTCGGGCTTTCCAACCCGAGATCTGCCCTCTGCAACTGGCTGCCTGCGGACTGCCGCTGCGGGGAGGGGGTCTTCCAGGCCGTGGGCCTCACGCGAAGACGCGAAGACGCGAAGGAAACGCAGGGGTGACGTTGAACCACGAATGGACACGAATGGGCACGAATGAATGTAGCTCGGGCTTTCCAGCCCGAGATCTGCCCTCTGCAACTGGCTGACTGCTGATTGCCGCCGCGGGGAGGGGGTCTTGCACGCCGTGGGCCTCACGCGAAGACGCGAAGGGAAACGCAGAGGTGGCTGTTGGTGTTCGAGCAGGGTCTCCGGCAAATGCCTGACGGCACGCACGGACGCTGCCAGGGCTGTCTGAGCAAAGTGATGACGTGAAAGCGACGACTCGTCGGGGGGCTCGACTTTCGTACGGAAGCTGCTGCCCTGAATGACCATCGCCTCGCCATGGTGCTTCAACGCCTCCAGTCGATGTTCGGGCAGAATAATCAACTGATTCCGATCGTAGCAGCGTACGTGGCAGGCTGCGACAACACCATTGGCCATGACTTTGACTCGAGTACTGTCTGCTCGAATCATGACAGGCGCCTGCACCCTGCAACCATCATTTCAGCTTCGTACACAGGCACCGGCCAAACCGGGCAGCATCAGGAACTGCGGCAACTGCCCCCTCCCAAAAAAACAATTTCCTCAACAAACCTGCCTCCGGGATTTCTGAATTCCTTACGTTTCGCCCCAGGCTTCTGTCTCCCCTGTCGCAGCTCACAGCTGGAAAACGATCTGGTTTGGTCAGGCAGATCCTGCGATAAAGCCTCAGCTGCAACTGGTTACTCACGTCAGGTACGTTCCTGCGGCACCGCCGTTTCACCAGCCCGGCACCGGATTTCCCATGGCCTCACTTGTCGAACAACTGACCGCTCGCGGACTGCTCCGACCTCCCGCCTTCCTGCCGGCCAATATGCTTTACGAAACACGTATGGGCTCGGTCGCCTACGGCGTCGCATCAGAAACTTCCGACTGCGACGTCTATGGCTTTGCCATGCCCCCGCGCGACCAGCTGTTCCCGCACCTCGCCGGTGAAATCGCCGGCTTCGGTAAACCTCAGCCACGCTTCGAAATCTTTCAGCAGCACCACGTCCGCGATCCACTCGCCGGAAACGGCAAAGGCTGCGAATACGACTTCACCATCTACAGCCTGCCCCGCTACTTCACACTCTGCATGGAATGCAACCCCAACCTCATCGACTCGCTCTTCACCGCACAGGAATGCATCCTGAAACTCACCCGAGTCGGCAGTCTGGTGCGCGAGCGACGGACGCTGTTCCTGCACAAAGGCGTCTGGACCAGATTCAAAGCCTATGCCTACGCACAGCTGCACAAAATGCAGTCAAAACAGCCGCAGGGAAAACGGGCCGCACTCCGCGAACAATACGGCTTCGATGTCAAATTCGCGTATCACGTCGTGCGACTGCTTTACGAATGCGAACAGCTGCTGCTGCACGGTGAACTCGACCTCCGCCGCGATCGCGAACACCTCAAAGCCATTCGCCGCGGCGACATCTCCGAAGCCGAAATTCGCTGCTGGGCCTCCGAAAAAGAAAAACAGCTCGAGCATGCCTGCCTCCACAGTCGCCTGCCCGAACAGCCGGATGTTCCCGCCATCCGACAACTGCTCCTCGAATGCATCGAAGAACACTACGGCTGCCTCGACCAGATCATCGCACGCCCCGATGCCGCAACGCAGTCACTCCACGAAATCAGCCGTATCATCGCCCGCTGGCAACACGCTCGGCCGGCCGAGGAACCAAACGCATGACAGATCCGCTGACGTGGCAGTTCTGGCAGCAATGGACCACTGCACCACACCCCTCCGACGTTCTGCTCTCACTGCAGCACTCCGGCCAGCTCGCGCTGCTCCCCGAACTCGCAGCACTCCAGGAGACTCCGCAGGATCCCCACTGGCACCCGGAAGGCAATGTCTGGGTGCACACACTGCATGTCTGCAATCAGGCCGCAGATATCAGCCGCCGCGACAGCCTCAATCCGCAACAGCAGGAAGAACTGCTGCTGGCCGCACTCTGCCACGACCTCGGCAAACCCGCCACAACTGTCTTCGAGCAGGGACGCTGGAAAGCACCAGGACACCCGGCTGCCGGAGTCCCCGTGACCGCACAGTTCCTGCAGAAAATTCAGGCTCCCGCACAGCACATCGCCACCGTCCTGCCACTGGTCGCCGAACACCTCGTACACGCCAGCCCCGCACTCGGCCACAAAGCCATCCGCCGACTGCTCGCTCGACTGCACCCCGCACCGCTCACTCAGCTGATCCGCCTGATCGAAGCAGATCTCGGCGGACGCCCGCCTCTGCCCGCCGGACTGCCACCGGCCGTCAAAAAGTTCGCTGCTGCTGCGCTCACAGTCGCAGCCACAAGTCCGCCGCAGCCACCCGCTGAAGTACCGCCCCCGCTGATCCTCGGAAGACACCTGATCAAACTCGGTTACCAGCCCGCACCCTGGTTTAAACAGATACTCAAAACCTGCGAAACAGCACAACGGCAGGGGGCGTTTCAGAATGAAAATCAAGCCCTCTCGTGGCTCAGACAGCTGCTGGAAACAAGTCCCCCCAACAGCCAGCCCTCAATTCTGCCCCCGCAGTGATGCCGCAGTCACACTGCCCGACCGCTCCAGCAATTCCGCCGGCAACCCGCTCAACATCAGATCTCCCCTCGTGCGTTTTGCTGCAGCAAACCGTCTCCGCCCCACGCGAGCGTTGTGTTGCTGTTGCTCGTGCCCTCCCCGCCGCTGCGGCGCGGCAGAACAGCAGCCACGCCCCGCACCCGCGGACTCCCGTCCGCGGCTCGCCTGCCACACACCGCCCCTGTGCGTTTCCCTTCGCGGCTTCGCGGCTTCGCGTGAGCCCCCAACCCCCAACCCCTAACCCCTAACCCCGCAGTGATGCCGCTGTCACGCTGCCCGAACGCTCCAGCAATTCCGCCGGTACCCCGCTGAACATCAGTCGCCCGCCCTCCGACGCCGCATCCGGCCCAAGATCCAGCACCCAGTCCGCCCCACGCAAAACTTCCAGATTGTGCTCAATCACCACCACCGAATGCCCCCGGCCACACAGTCCACGCAGATGCCGCATCAGCATCGCAACATCCAGAGGATGCATCCCACTCGTCGGCTCGTCCAGCACAAACAGTGTCGCCGGCCCCCCGGCACCCGTTAACTCCGTCGCCAGTCGCGCACGCTGGTTTTCTCCCCCGGAATATGTGCTTGTCGGCTGCCCCAGCTGCAGATAGCCCAAACCCACATCGCAGTACGTTGATAACGCAGCACTCAATACCGGAAACTCCGAAAACAACCCCCGCGCTTCATCCACTCGCATCTGCAGCACTTCCGCCACAGAATGACCGCGAAACCGAATCGAATTCGCCAGCCCGCCGAACCGAGTTCCGCGACAGGCAGCACAAACCACCGCCGCCTGCGGAAAAAATGCCGTGCGCACGCTGCGACTGCCCAGACCCAGACACTCCCCACAACGACCACCACCCGCATTGAAACTAAAAAACTGCGCCCCCAGACCGCGCGCCCTGGCCTCGCGAGTCTTCGCGTACAGTCGACGAATCTCCGTCCAGATCGGCCCCAAAGTCGCCAGACAGGACCGCGCTGAACGACCAGGCGGAGACTGATCAATCGCTACCATCCGCTGCAGCGACTGCCAGCCACTTACACCAGCACACCGCACCCGCTCAGCCGCCTGCCGCTGCTGCTCACCACTGAGCCCCTCCTGTCCCACAACTGCCGCAAGAAATGGCGCCAGCGTCCCCCGCACCAGTGAACTTTTCCCCGATCCGCTCACCCCGGAAACCACCGTCAGACAGCCCAGCGGAAGCTCAGCCGTCACAGACTGCAGATTGTTAAGACAGGCTCCCTCAATCCGCAGCCAGCCACGCTCTCCCGGCTGTACCGCGCCCGCCCCGGCCACACCACCGCCAGTCGCTGTTCCCCCAATCTGCTCTGCCCGAGTCCTCAGGAAATGACCGGTCGGAGTCTCTGCCAGAGTCCGACAGTCCGCCGGTGTTCCCGCAAACAGCAATCGCCCGCCGTCACCACCCGCACCCGGACCAATATCCAGCAGCCAGTCCGCCGCCAGCATCACCTCCGCATCATGCTCCACCACAATCACCGTACACCCCTGATCACGCAGCCTGTACAGTGCACTCAGCAGCCGCTGAGTGTCCCGGGGATGCAGACCGGCCGTCGGTTCATCCAGCACATAATGCGCTCCATGCACTCCCGCCGACAAACTGGATGCCAGCCGCGCTCGCTGATACTCCCCACCCGACAGCGTCCGCGCCGGTCGATCCAGCGTCAGATAACCCACCCCAATCTCCTCCAGACACCGCAGCCGCGACTGCAGCTCCGGCAGAGTCCGCTCAGCCACTAAACGCCCCTCGCGCGAGACAGACTCCCCACCCGACAACAAACGCTCAACCCAGCCCTCAACCAGCGCCAGCGCCTGCACCACCGACAACCGACAAAATTGCGGCAGTGTCGTTCCAAGAAACTGAATACCCCGCGACACCGGATTCAGTCGCTCGCCCCCGCAGCCACCACACACCGCCGCCTGCAGCATCAGCGTCGACTCGTCATCCTCCGACACCGCTGTCCCCAGACCGCGACATTCCACACACGCCCCACGGGCCGAAAAATGACTCAGACTGGCAGGCTCAGGAGTCGGAAAACTCAGACTGCAGTCGGGACAGACAAAACGCGTACTGTAAAAAGTCTCACGCCACTCACCCGCTGACTCGTAACTGATCAGACAGGTCCCCTCACTCTCCCGACACGCCAGCTCAATCGATTCCCGCAGCCGCCCGGCTACCCCCTCCTTGATCACAATCCGATCCACCACCGCCTCAATACTGTGCTGTCGCCCCGGTGACAACGGCGCCGCTTCAGTCACATCCAGCAGCTGACCGTCAATCCGCACCCGCACAAAACCATTCCGCACGATCCGCTCCAGCACCTCCGCATGAGCCCCGCGGCGCTGCCGGACCATTGGAGCCAGAACCATCAGACGCGTTCGCTCAGAAAGCTCCAGAACCTGCGACACAATCTGGTCCACCGACTGCTGTCGCACCGGTCGCCCGCAGCCTGTGCAGTGCACCGTTCCCGCTCGCGCATACAACAGCCGCAGGTAATCGTGAATCTCAGTCACCACCGCCAGAGTACTGCGGACAGGAGCCGTGGCCACACGCTGATCCACGCTGATCGCCGGAGCCAGGCCGGTGATCTCATCCACGTCCGCCCGCGGCAACTGCTGCAGCAGCGAACGCGTGCGAATCGAAATACACTCCAGATAACGCCGCTGACTCTCAGCAAACAAAGTGTCAAAAACCAGCGAACTCTTGCCGGAACCACTGACACCCGTCACCACGGTCAGGCGACCAATGGGCAGGTCAGCATCCACGTTCTGCAGATTATGAGTCCTCGCGCCGCGAATCCGCAGCCAGCGGACAGAACCAGCCGACAGCGGTCCCGCAACACCGCCCACGGAATCAGAAAACTCTGACAGCATAACAGCCATATCCCGCTGAAACTGACACAGCCGTCAGGCAGACTGCGCCGGGGGCCGAGCACACGGAGTGTAGCCGATACCCCCCAGGCGGGCCAGACTGCCCATGATGTGGTCCGTGACCTCCGCCAGCAGCTCCGGACTGCTGCGACGCCCCTGCCACGGAGTTAAGTCCAGCGGCTGACCAAAAATCAGACGCACCCGCGCTCGCCGAAAAAAGACCCAGACCATCGAACCTGACCGCGGAGCATTCTGGATGAAAATCGGAATCACCGGCACCGCAGCCTTCAATGCCAGCCAGGCCACACCTGTATCACCCGCCAGCAGCCGGTCATTCGGAGTCTCCCCGTTCAGACGCCCCTCCGGAAACAAACCCAGCAATCGCCCCTGCTTCAATCGCTCCAAAGCCTGCCGCACCGACTGCATATCCCGCCCGTTACGGTCCACAGGGATGCACTCCATCGCTCGACAGACCCAGTTCACAAACCCCGGCAGCTCAAAATACTCCCGCGCCGTCAGATAACCGATCACTCGCAAATGCGGCCGCCTGAAATGAATAAAATGACGAGCCCACAGGAGCACTGGATCCACCGGGCTGGTGTGGTTCGAAACGATAATCGCAGGGCCTGCCTCCGGAATCGTGCATGTCCCACTGTGCTCCACACTCACCAGCAGACTGCGATGCACACGCGCGATCTGATAACAGACCCACGCACGCCAGCCCGCTCGGCCCTGACGAATCCCCCAGGCCACAGCGCACCCCGCCAGCAGCATTGCCAGTCCCGCACACACCAGCAACATCGTCACTGAATCACCCATCCTGCCGACCCCCTGCTGGCAACTGCCCTGCACCACGCACCACGGCCCGCCAGCATCCCTTCCTACTCTTTTCACGCCTCAGAGTCAAATCCGCCGAGCCCTGCTGAGTCTGGCAGGAAATGCCGCAGAATTCAGCCCATGCACTTCGCTCACCCACGAACTGCCCGACGACACCCTCATCTCTGTAGACGAACTCAAAATCGTCTGCTACCCTCCGCCGTCCCGGCTGGTCGCACTACCTCCGGGACAGGACACGATGTCCCCGGTTACTATCTGTTGTTTCGCGTGTCTGCAGCAGGGATTCGCTGCACAAAAAGCTGCCCTCACAGCCCACGAAGACACGCCACTCGACAGACCTGCAATCTTCGGTGCAGTTCGTTCTTATCGGCACGGAGGCCGGTATGGCAGTCAGACGTACAGCTCAACAGAACCCGGCAGAGGGCAACGACGATCGCCCTCGTCTGGAGGCGTCACGCACTCAAATTCGCTGGCTCATCCGCCGCGATATGGATGACGTACTCGCTATCGAACGATCCAGCTTCCAGTTCCCCTGGACTGAGGAAGAATTCCTCTGCTGCCTCCGTCAGCGCAATTGCATCGGCACCGTCGCTGAACTGGATCACCGCATCGTTGGATTCATCATCTACGAACTGCACAAGTCCCTGCTGCGAATCCTAAATTTCGCCGTCGCCCCCGATGTCCGACGCAACGGCGTCGGTCGGCAAATGGTGCAGCGACTGATCGACAAATTGTCGCAGCAGCGACGCAGCGAAATCGTACTTGAGGTGCGTGAAACCAACGTCCCCGCCCAGCTGTTCTTCGCCGCCAGTGGCTTCCGTGCCGTCACCGTTCTGCGCGGACACTACAATGATACCAGCGAAGATGCCTACTACATGCGCTACTGCCTCAATCCCGAAACGTCTGCGTCGTTCGTGCCTCGCAACCGCATTGCCGATATGGACGCAGCCTGATCAGAAGTTCTGATTCAGGCTGCTGCTGTCAGCCAATGAATTCCGGCACAACCAGTCGCGGAATCACACCACTGTCGTAGCCACGTCGCAGCAGCAGACGCACTGCCTCACGACCACGCGGCCCAAAATCAACCGTCCAGTCGTTGACATACATGCCCACAAATCGGTCTGTCTTGGCGTGATCCAGGTCGCGACCGTATTTCATGGCGTGCTGCAGAGCAGGCTCCCGGTTCGCCAGACCATACTCAATGCTCTGCTTCAGCAGCGCCGTCACTTCCAGCATCGCCTGCTGACCAAGATCCCGGCGGATAGCATTGCCTCCCAAAGGCAGAGGTAATCCCCCCGTCTCGTCGTACCACCACTTGCCCAGATCAACGATCAGCTTCAGGCCCTGAGTGGCATATGTCAGCTGCCCCTCGTGGATGATCAGGCCGGCGTCGTACTTCCCCGCAGCGACCAGATTCAAAATCTCGTCGAACGGCTCAACCGAGTATTCAAAAGTGTCGCCCAGCAGCAGCTTCAGCGACAAAAACGCACTGGTCAGCGTCCCCGGGACCGCAATTCGACGGCCCCGCAGATCAGCAATTGACAGGCCTTCCCGAGCCACCACCATCGGGCCGTAGTTGTCCCCCATGCTGGCACCGCAGGCACACAATGCATACTTGTCGTCAATGAACGCAAAACCGTGAATACTGACGGCCGTCAGTTCCAGTTCCCCGCCAAACGCACGGCGATTCAGCGTCTCAATGTCCTGCAGCTCATGCACAAAACGATAGCGACCGGTGTCAATCGCGTCATTCGCCAGTGCATGAAACATAAAGGCGTCGTCCGGGTCAGGACTGTGGCCCACGCGAATCAATTGTTTTTCAGCATTCATTCCGGCTGCTTCTTCCATCTTTTATTCAAATTCCACACAGAAACCGCGTGATTCTAGCCAGACCGGCACTGCAGTCGAGCGAGCCCGGGCAATTCAGAATGCTCCCCAGATCGGTTAACCGCTGCCGGGTTGCACGATCCGCCCGTGCACCCCCCTCCGAACCGCCCATCCCACCGCAAATTAACGCTTTCGCCCCTCACCCCGCCATTCCCGCACCAGGATCTCGATCTTCCCAGGCGTCGGAATTTTGTCTATCGTCCTGACAAAGACTCATGACCAGGGCAGGTCAGAGCTTCCGCAATCGTCGAAGGATCGAAGGTTATGACACTGTCGAAGGTACAAAGAAGTGGCTGGCTGCTGAGCGGACTGTGTGTCATTGCAGGCTGCGGTGGTGGTGAATCCGGACAACCCGCAGCCGTCACACCTGCCGCCACAACCACCGCCACGGAAAATCCCTCGTCCACTGCCCCCCAGTCAGTCCCCGCCGCCCCGGTCTCCGCCGATGCTTCCCAGTCGGCCGTTCGGCAGGCCACGCTGACCAAAACACCGGGCACCGCCGGCGCTGCGGACACCGAGCAAAAAGCCTCTGGAAAATCAAAAAACGCCCCCGCTGCCGCTCCTGCAGACGAAGCCGCCACAACACTCAGCGAAATCCAAAAACTCCGAATTTCTCCAGTCCCAAACGACCTCGAACAGGCCCGCAAAGTCCGTCGGGAACGCAATGAACGCATCGTCGAAATGGCCACTCGCGTCATTCGCCTGACCATGACGGACGAATCCAAAAAACCTCAGTTCCAGGCAGCCGTCGGCCAGCTGCTGGAAGCCCGCTTCCAGAATGCACTTGCCGGAGATGACGAGGACATCGACATCTTCTGCTCAGATGTCCAGGCACTCAGCGAGCGGGACCCGAAATCCGCCGCCGCCGCCGAGGGCGTCTACTACATGGCCCGCTTCGCACACACTCGAGCAGGCCTCGTGGGATCCACTCAGCCGGTCTGGTTCGAAACACTCTCCCGCTGGGCGCGCGAATTCGCTGACCGCTTTCCGGAACAGCAGAATCGCGCCGCGTCGCTGCTGTTCGGAGCCGCCCGCAGCTGCGAACTGCACGCCGACGCCGCACAGGATCTCGAACTGCGTCCCAGACTGCTGACCGAAAGTCGCCTCTGCTACGCCGCACTCTCCGAAAAATTCTCCTCCACCGAACAGGGGCAGGAAGCTGCCGCCTCGCTCCGCAGACTGTCTGTCGTCGGACAGAAACTCACTCAGTTCACCGGTCCCACCATCGATGGCGGTCAGATCTCAGCCGAAGATTTCCGCGGCAAAGCCACCCTGATCTACTTCTGGGATTCCGAAAACGAACTCTTTGCTGAACAGTTTCTGCCAGCCATCAATGCCGCTCTGGCAGCCGCCACCGGTGAAAAACTCCGAGTTGTGGGGGTTGCCATGGATGAGGAAGAAGGTCGACTCAACCGCTTCCTCGATATGCATCAGGTACCCGGCCAGCAGGTGTTCTTCCCCGATGCCGAACAGCGTTCGTGGAACAGCCCCATCGTCACCTGGTGGGGACTGGCTCGCTGCCCCTCCATCTGGCTGGTGGATGGCACCGGCAAAGTCGTGTCCACCAGTGTGTCACCGAAAAACCTGACAGTGGAAGTGAAAAAACTGGTTCGCTGAAACCAAACCCGACAAAAAACTGCCTCAAAAGGAAGCTGCCCAGCGAACTCCCACGACGTTCATATCCGGCAGCCGGTTGACCGTAAAATTTTCGGACGGCCTGCCTGCCCCAGAATCATTGAATGCATAAGCCTGAGACTGCTGGTCCGGACGCCCCAGCAGACTCAGACGCGCTTCCCCCGACAGCAGCAGTTCGCTCTCCACATACCAGCCTGAAACGTGATCGCGACCATACTCGTCGTTGAACTCGTAGTAAGCATTGGTATTCCGTCGCGCGTATTAGGCCTGCACTCGCTGCACATCCGCCAAACGCCACGTCAGATCCGCTCCGGCAATCAGAAAACTCAGCCAACTGGCATCCGGACCAACGCCAAACCGCGGCGCATACGGCCCGGAAATCAGCGATGAACCCAGCTGCAGACTGGTGTTGCTGATCGTCCGGCGACCACCGACTGCCGGAGTCGAATTGTTGTCCACATAATCACGGCTGTCATCAAAATTGATCGGCACCACCGGACGGCCAGCCCCCGGCAATATCTCCGTCTCACCGTCCGCCGAATCCAGAAATTGCGATGCCTGCACCAGACCTGAAGTCCGGGAAAAAGCCTCAATTCTGCCATGCCGGCGAATGCGTCCGCAGTGTTTGAGAATTAGTCCCGAACACCTTGAGTTCCGAACCCTCGCCCCCGTCAACTGAACCAGCCCATCTGGACGTCGTCCAGTGCCCGTGCATAGCAGCCTGATATACCGCAAACGGTTCACACAGGGCGCGGTAGCTTCGCACTATGACACTGCGCACAACGCTTCTGAAACAAATTCCGCCCCGAATCAATCGTGCGCTGATCGGTCACTGCAGCACCCATGGAAACATTCCCCGTTCCGTTGCCCGGATTCTCAGCAGACGGACTCGACTCCGACTGCGGCTGTGTTGCAGATGCTGCCCTGACCGTGTGCAGCGACGGACGCACCGCAAACAAAACACGTCTTCAAACTCGCCAGCATCGACGGCAAACTCCTCTTTCACACTGACATCCCATGACTGCAGCGACTGCCTTCTACAAACCGCCCGCGAGTCCGAAAATTTCAGTTTTCGATGGGTAAATTGGAGTTCATGTGCCAGCTGTTCAGATTCGGACACCCAGCATGAATACCGGCAGTCCTCCCCTGTCACAAAGCCGCTCCTCCTACTGTGTCCCACTGGCAACCGCGACAAAACTGCGCATTTTCAGCCGCATTCCCGCCCTGACGGACAGATTTGAACGTCCCGGCCCGTTAGCCTATGATGCATTAGCGGTTCCGGCCTTTCTCACTTGCAGCGGAAGTGAACGTGATGCTCCACTGTCAGAAAACACCAGCATTCACCGCATTCTTTGCGGAATGCTTCCTCCTGATCGCAACGTTCTGTGCATTCCCGGTCGCCGCAGCGGCGGACGAACTGACCCCGCGCGAACAGGCGTTCACACAGCAGATGGAAAATTGCGTGCTGGTCGGCACCTTCACGGTCGATGGTCAGAACGACTCAGATCCGCTCAAACCCGAACGCTATGAAATCGAAAGTGCCGTCAAAGCCTCCGGAGATCTCTGGGTCTTCACCGTTCGTATCAAGTACGGCAAACTCGATACCAAACTGCCGGTCACAGTACCACTGCTGTGGGCCGGAGAAACGCCAATGGTCTCGCTCACCAATGCCTCGATTCCGGGACTTGGCGAAGGTTTCTCGGCGCGCGTGCTGTTCCATGAAGACCGCTACGCCGGAACATGGCAGCACGGGAAAGTTGGTGGTCATATGTTCGGACGGATTGAAAAGGCAAAAGCCACCGCACCCGGCGAGAAAAAAACTCAGACTGACTCGGCGAACAAACAGGGCTCAGACAAATAAACCGGCGGTTCAAACGAC
>Ga0209985_10003320_pt1 | contig 13787 bp, 16 predicted proteins | sample NOAtaG_FD_187305 | JGI IMG/M metagenome (GOLD analysis project Ga0209985, IMG submission 187305) | Freshwater lake microbial communities from Lake Erie, under a cyanobacterial bloom - NOAA_Erie_Diel6S_1000h metaG (SPAdes) (version 2) | ecosystem: Environmental > Aquatic > Freshwater > Lake ...
CGCGCGCCATGCTTCCCGAGTGGGTCTTCACAGACGGCGCGGACCTGCGAAGCGTGCAGTTCGCTGCGTATCCGTCGAAACTTGGCGTCGCCATCGGCGGCGCGCTCAACGACTCCGCGCTCTTCGTGTCGACCCGCAACCCGGCGGGCACGGTCGAACGCATCCGCCAGTCGATCGCGGCGTTTGCGGGCGAGGCGAACGGCGTACGCCGCGAGCCGAACTGGACGCCCGAGAAGAAGCTGAAGTCGGGTGATGTCGCGACGGCCTTCGAACTGAAGGAAACGGTCTTCGACGCCGCGCAGCGACCAGGGCTCGACACCCAGCGGCTGGTGCAGCAGTTCATCTTTGGTTCGCGCGGCTTGAACGGATTGCTGCGGCAGTCGGCCGATGGCGTCGTCATCACCTTCAGCCAGCGGCCGGACGTCTTGAGCCGCGCGGTTGGCGCGACCCAAGGCGGCAAGACGCTTGCGAACGACGCGACGGTGCAGTCGATCGAGGAATGGCTGCCCGCGCAGCGTGACGTTGAGGTGATGGTCGGCGTCGGGCAACTTGTGAATCTCGGAACGCAGATCGCCTCGAGCTTCGTCAGCGAGGAACAGCTGAAGACGCTGGTTCCACCAGTCGACAAGGACGCCGAGCCGATTGCCCTCACGATCGATATCGACGGTGGCCGCGTGCGCAGCGCCATCGTGCTGCCTGCAGCGGTGCTGAAGATCGCCGCGAGCGCAGGCGCCCGCGCCGGCCGTGGTGGTGGCGGTGGTGGTGGAGTGGGAGGCGGTGGCCCCGCCGCAGCGCCGACCTCGCAGCCGCAGCCTCCCGCAGATGGCGGGGGCGCAACCCCATGAGTGAATCCGAAGCGCCGCGATTCTGGCCAATCGGCCCTGACCGCGTGCTGTCGCTCGATCCTTTCGCGCTGATGGGGGTCGTCAACATGACGCCCGACAGCTTCAGCGACGGCGGCCAGTTCGCCTCTGTCGAGGAGGCGCTCGCGCACGCGCTGCAGCTTGTGGACGAGGGCGCGACCATCATTGATGTCGGCGGCGAAAGCACGCGCCCCGGTGCGCTGCCAGTCTCGGTCGACGAGCAGATCCGCCGCGTGGTGCCGCTCATCGCGCGCATCCGCTCGCGATCGAACGTCGCGATCTCGATCGACACGACTTCCGCGACCGTCGCGCATGCGGCGCTCGAGGCTGGCGCGGACATCGTGAACGACGTGAGTGCGGGAGGCGACGACCCCGAGATGTTCCGCCTCGTCGCGAAGCGCGGAGCCGGCATCGTGCTCATGCACCGGCTTGTGGCGCCGAATGAGGACAGCTACTCCGACCGCTATGTGAAGGAGCCGGCGTACGGCGACGTGGTGCGCGACGTCTGCGATTTCCTCGTCGAACGTGCGGATGTGGCCATCAACGCCGGCATCGCGCGCGACCTGATCGCAGTCGACCCTGGCCTCGGCTTTGGAAAGAGCGTGTCGCAGAACTACGAACTGCTGGCGCGCACCAGCGAGATTGCCGCGCTTGGTTTCCCGGTGCTGATCGGCGCGAGTCGCAAGAGTTTCCTCGGCGCTGTCAGCGGTCGGAACGATCCCGAGCAGCGAATCATCGGCTCGGTGGTCGCGGCCGTCGCCGCGTTCGGTGGCGGGGCACGGATCGTGCGTGCGCATGACGTCGGCGCACATCGCGAGGCGCTGCTCGTCGCGCACGCGGTGCTGCGCGGCGCCGGGCTTGGTTGATCGCGCGGAGGGCTGCGCGTCCCCCCGGTTTTTCCGCGCGCCGACCGCGAGTTCGCCTCGCTACCATGCCGTCCCCACGTCGGCACCCGTCGCACGCAGGGCCTCACGCGGCATCAGAAATCAGGAATCAGGAGTCATCCATGGCAGGCGCAGCCACCCTCACCATCACCGAGTCGAACTACCAGTCTGAAGTCGCGCAGAGCCAGATCCCCGTGCTCATCGACTTCTGGGCCGAGTGGTGCCAACCCTGCCGCATGATCGGTCCATCGATCGACCAGCTCGCGGTCGAGTACCAGGGCAAGGCGAAGGTCGGCAAGGTCGACATCGACACGAACCGCAGCCTCGCCCTCCAGTTCAACGTGCAGAGCATCCCGTGTGTGATCGTGATGAAGGGCGGTCAGGTCGTCGCGAAGACGCAGGGCGTGAAGCCCAAGGCCGAGTTCGCGAAGATGATCGACGCGGCGCTGTGACGACTCGCGCCACATCCACGTCGCGCGAGCGTTCCACACTGTACCCATACTTGGTGAAGGAAACCTCAATTCGCCTACTTCCCTCGGGTAGGTGAATTGTGTCCGTCTGCATTTGCGCATCGGATCACGAGGCGTCGAGTTGTTCGCCGCCGTGCGCCGACCGCTCCGCAACTGAAGAGCGGCTTCAAGCGTTGGGATCGACCGTGAGGCTCGCCCCGCCGCCTTCCGGGAGCCAAGATGTCTACTTCTACAAGCGAATTCCTTCGTTCCGTAATCCTCGCGTCGACCGCGCTCGCAGTTGAGTGCGCCAGCGCGAGCGTGGTGCTGATGCACGCAGGCGGTGGTGAGACCGACTTCGGTTCGTACAAAGGATTCTTGGACTACGGCAATTTTCAGGACAGCGCGATCCATCTGGCGATCGCCGCAGCGCAGTCGGGTGACATTGTTGAGATCCGCAACAACGACGTGTGGACGCACCGCAACAACAACGGCTACCGCATCAACACGGATAACATCACGGTGCGCGGCGGCGCTGGCTTCAACCCGGTTCTGCGCTCGACCTCCGCGGGCACGAATGCACTCTTCTTCGTGAATGCCAACGGATTCACGGTGCAGAACCTCACCTTCGACAACACGCCCGCGCTGCACGGCCTGCACTTCATGGAGCTGACCAACGGCATCAATCAGCCGTCGCAGTGGCTGCAGACTGTCGACGGCCTCACAATCGCCGATGTCACCATGCTCGGCGGGCGCAGCGCCATGCGCTTCGGCGTCGGCTCGCGCACGATGACGAATTTCACCATGGTGAACAACACCATGACGAACCTGCGATTCGGACTCGGCTCGATCGGCGTTGGCTTCGGCGGCGGAACTAATGTGATCTCGGGCAACAACTTCGACGCGGTGGGGCTCGCGACGGCGGGCGACGCTGCGCTGTGGTTCGGGCAGATCGCGGGCATGCTTGAGATCACGAACAACACCTTCCGCAACTTCGACGGGCACTACGCGATCTATGGAAACCAGTGGCCCGTGGGAGACCTCGTTATCAGCGGCAACGACTTCGGTACGGGCATCGGCGGTACGGGCGCCCCGTGGAACGACTTCGCGCTCGATGGCGGCGGCCATGCGGTCGGCTTCGTGCCCGCGCCGGGGGCGGTGGCGCTGCTTTGGATCGGGCTGTTTGGTTCACGCCGCCGCCGGTGACCAGATCACTCGAGGCGTACACGTGCACGCCAAGCGACAGCGTGTAGATCGCCTTCATAACCCGAGCGCTACTTCAATGTTGCTTTGCGCGCGGTCACGCGCGCGGACCGCGGCGAGAAAAAGTCCTGACGCGGATCGAGCGAAACGCGCTGCAGTTCTGCGGCACGCTTGATGTTGAGTTTCTTGAAGATTCGCTTGCAGTAGGTATGAACGGTCGCTGATCCAATGCGGAGTTTCGATGCGATTTCGGTACGCGTACAGCCGTCTTGAAGGAAGCGGGCAACGAGCAGTTCTCGTTCGCTCAGGATGCGCTTGACGCCCTGAAAGGAGTGCTCGGTCTGTGTATCAACGTAGACGACTTGAATGCTTGGTGTCGATCGAGGAAGCATCGCCTCGCGCAGCGGCGCGAAGCGGAACGTACAGGCGTAGTTGCAGCGCTCGATCGTGCCCTCCGCGACGCGCTGCGGCCGCTGATTGTGTAGTTCAATAAACTCTGCGAGATGCGCCACGCGGCGGCAAAGTTCGGTGACCTCTTCGCGCTCGAGGGAGAGCAGCGCCACGGAGTTTCCAAATGCTTCTCCCTTCACGAACTCTGAGCAGAGCTTGAGGTTTGGTAGAAGTGCGAGCAACTCCTCGGTGAGCATGGTGTCTACGGTGACACCGGCGGCCTGCGACCGTGGATCACTTGGGTTTGCAACCATCCGGATGCGATCGGTCGCAACCGCGTAGCGGATTGCGCGCGACCCGCGCGAGGCGCGTGACTTTACGACCAACCGTACGGCAAGGAGCCGATCGAGTGCGGGGGCGATGCGCGAGATCGGCCAGCCCATCTCAGCGGCGAGCGCTGCAATCGGAATGCCCTTTCCCATGCGTCGCAGGCACTCCCACACGGTTCGGAGTTCGATATCAAGCGCAATCGCAACATGTTCAGGATTGTGGAAGTCGAGCGCGACGTTGTGAACGGAGGCATGGGTGCTCGACCTGGATCTGTAGGGATTTGAGTCGGGTTGCTTCATCCTGCGTGCTTTCTCAAGTGCTGCTTCGAGAGACCGCCATTTGCGCGCCGCGTGCGCGTCCGTTCCAATGTGAGTAGACCGATGCCTGTTCATCGGCGGGAAGCGTGGCGTTCGTGAGGTCGAGTTGTCGACCCGAGAAAGCATCAGCGACCGGGCTTTGAGGACCGCGCGACCGTACGCGGGTATCGGGCGCGCGGAGCCAGACTCACGCGATTCCGCGCTGCAATTGCTGCCTGAGCGCGTGGATTCGTGCCACACAGCCGAACTGTTGTACCCATGAATGGTGAAGCCACGCGCCCTGGAGGCTGCGGAAGTCTCCGAGATGCGCGGTCGGATACGCTCTGCCACATGCAAAGGGCACTGCACCCGACCGTCCAAGCGTGCTGCGCGGCGCTTGGCCTCCTGTCGGCAGTCGCTGGCTGCGGCCCGGCCGCGCCGCAGCCGACGCAGCAGCAGCAGGCGGCGCGCGTCGTGCCCGCAGCGCTCCCGGCCTTCTGGTCGGGCCTCGTGTCCAACGACCCGCTCAAGCTCGAGGGTGCGCTCGGGCTTCTTCTCGCGACCCCCGAGATCTCGGATGCGCCGTTCGTCGCGAGCTTCTCGCTCTTCGGCGCAGGCCCGCTCGGCTCCTCGAACTTCACATGGTCGTTCGCCGATGGCACGACGATCACGCTCGATCCGGGAGTGCTGAAGCGGCTCGGTGCCGCGATCGACGCAGCCGTTGTGGCGGCGGAGCCCGATGCGGCGAGGCAGGTGGAGCGCAGGGTCGAGCTGCTCGACTGTCTCGACGAGCTCACCATCGGCCTCTGGGAGACAAGCGCCGCGTTCGAGGCGCCGCGCGGCGGGCTCCTCGGGGAGAACTCGGACGATCGGCTCGTCCGCGAGAGCGCGCTGTTCGACCTCCGCTCCTACGCCGTGCTCCTCGGGCGCATCGTCATGGAAGAGCGCGGGAAGCTCCCCGCGGGGCTCGTCGATCAAGCGGAGCTTGCACGCCGCAGCGAGGAACTGAAGGCGTGGCGGAAGGCCATGCTGTCCAACGCACCAGGCACGGGTTCGCCGTGAGGGACGCGCGGCGCCTGGCATCGTCGAGCCTCGGGAATCGGCTCCACATGGAGAAGCAGGAATGACGGACTGGCAACCAACCCTCCGCGGCGAGCGCGTGACGCTGCGCCCGATCCGCGCCGACGGCGCCGCTTCCGACCTCGACGCGATGCACGCGGCCGCGAGCGACCCCGAGGTCTGGGCGCAGCACTCCGAGACGAACCGCCACGAGCGCGCGGTGTTCGAGCGCTTCTTCAAGGGCGCGGTCGAGTCGGGCGGCGGGCTCGTCGTCGTCGACAACGCGACTGGCGCCGTGATCGGCTCGAGCCGCTACTACGACTGGAACCCCGCCGACGAGTCTGTGGTGATCGGCTACACCTACCTCGCGCGCGCCTACTGGGGCGGCGCCGTCAACGGCGAGGTGAAGCGGCTGATGATCGCCCACGCGTTCGGCTTCGCGCGCACGGTGTGGTTCCATGTGAGCCCGGGCAACGTGCGCTCCCAGCGCGCGCTCGAGAGGATCGGCGCGCGGTTCGACCGCCGCGAGATGGTCCCGGTGGGCGGCGTGCCGAGCGAGCGGATGATCTATCGCGTGGACCGGGGGTGAGGGTGCGGACCACCCAAAACGACACCGCCGCAGGCGTATGCCTGCGGCGAGTATTCAGATCGCTTCGCTCTCGCTGTGATCGTCGCTTCGTCGTGATCAACTCTCACCGGTGATGCGTACGGCAATCCGAACTGCCTTGCACGTATCGCCAGCGTCTCACTAGTCAAACGCGTGATTAGAGGATCGTCTGAAGCAAGACTAGGAGTAAATGTGGGCGTACGACCAGAAGAGCGCCTGAATCAAGACTAGCCACAGAGTCGAGAAGATCGCAAGCACAGCAAGGAATCGTCTAGCGCGCGGAAGACGCCCTGTTGGGCCTTCCAAGACCCCGTACGCGACGATGCACAGGATCACCGCAATCGTGACAATCCAGAAGGCGATCGGCCATTGGCTGTAGACGATACTGAGCCACACATCTGGCGGTCGATTCGTTTGGACTTGTGCGACCATGAGTGGACTTTAGCGATCCTCGCGCCAGAAGGAGGGCTGAAGATCTTACGCGGTAGCCCCGCTGCGGAGCGTGAAACCGCACGAAGATTCATCGTCAACCGTGTCGAATTCCGACTACAGAACAATGAGCCCGACTTCACCGCTTCCTCCCGCCAGCAACCGCCAGGACTCTCAGATGTCAGCTGCAGAGATGAAGATGCTCAGTGAGGTCAGGCGGATCTCCGAGTCCGCACTCGTGGCGCGTCCGACGCGGACGATTGCCTCCGCGATCATCCTTTCATCGATTGTGGTTGGATTCTTCTGGTTCGCGATTCTCTTCGCTTTCCGCAACTACCTGCCGTGATTGTCTGTCCGCTTTGAGAAGGACCCGTAGGTGCCTGCTCTGCGTTTGCTTCGGTCAGCGCGGGAAGCCGGCCAAGGCAAGGTCGGGGCAGTCAATCTCCTGTTTCCAGTTGCGATTGGACTCTGGAGTTTGAGGTCCTGCCCATGAAGATCGGCCTGCCGGAAGTTCGTTCCAACGCGTTCGCATTTGCGGCACGGTGTGGTTCCACGTGAGCCCGCGCAACGTGCGCTCCCAGCGCGCACTCGAGAGGATCGGCGCGCGCTTCGACCGCCGCGAGATGGTGCTCGTCGGCGGCGGCCTCGTGGGCCTTCATCCAGACGATTTCAAGAAGGCGTGGGAAGCCATCCGAGAGTTCCACAAGCACCTCAGGCAGTGGAGTTGGTAACGTGCGAGGAGACTCGATGAGCAGGGTTGTTGGAGAGCGTTTGCTGCATGGCTGGAAGAACTGCAAGTCTTGTGACGATCCTTCGACTGATGCCTCTGACCTTGGGGACAGCGGCACAGCTCGTAGTGGGCTTTGCATCCTTTGCTCGGGCAACTGAGTTGGAGCGCCATCTGGCCGATCTGTCATTCACCGTCTTTGCCATTGGAATCTTTGCCCGCTTCTTTGCACTGCTTGTCGGGCGTTCGCAGACTGAACCCCACCCCGCGTCAAACCTCGTCGGGGTGGCTCTGCAGCTCCTCTCAATCCCGCTTGCGCTTTGGTTCTTCCTGCTGTGGGTTCGTTCGGCAGACTGAAGGTCGGCATCGGCTTGGGCGATACCCGGCTTTCCGACCGCAGCGCTTCAGTGCGCACGGAGGATTGACCGTGCGGATCGGGGTTCGCGGGCCTGGTGATAAGGATTTGGTGAGAGCTCTCGCATCGTCTTGTCTCGTGTACCTCGCGGGACTCACGCCGCGCGCGAGGCTCGCGGCCTGTTGGCTTGGCGGGCCGAAGTCTTGGTGCCGACCCGCGTGACGCGCACTCGGCGATGCGTCGCCGTGCTGGCGGGCTGCACCGTCAGCACGAGGCCGAGGGCGCCGAGGACCGCGACGATCGTGGAGAAGCGCGGGTTTCCCCGATCGGACAGCGCGCGGTAGAGGCTCTCCCGTTCGATTTGTGCCCGTTCGGCAACCTTGGCGATGCCGTGCGCCTTCGCCAGCTGGCGGAGGGCGATGAGAAGCACCTTCGGCTCATCACCTTCGGCAATCGCAGCCTTCACGTACTCCGCCGCAAGGGCGGGGTCGTCGCGAAGCTCGTGCGCGACCGCATCGTCGTGCAGGGTGCTCGGAGCCGACGGCGCGGCGGCGCGCGGCTTGCCCGAGGCGGTTCGTACCGGCTTTGCTTGCGCGGTGCGAGACATGGCGAGAACTCCTTTGGAATCGCTGACGACTCTGACGGGGCTGACGACTCTGACGGGGCTGATGACTCTGACCCGCGCCGGCGTCCCTCGATGCATCTTCAGTGGCCTATCGACCTTCACTTGTGCCCGTTCGTCGCTTGTAGTCGGCGAGAGAGGCACGCGCCGCCTTGATATCCCTCGACTGGCTCCGCTTGTCTCCCGCGCAGAGCAGCAGCAGGACCTCCTTCCCGATTCGGGCAAAGTAGACGCGATAGCCGGGGCCATGGTCGATGCGAAGCTCCTGAAGGCCTCCGCCCAACGACTTGCAATCGTCCATGTTGCCTGCCTCGAGCCGTGCCAAGCGCACCAGCACCGCCGCGCGATCGGCGGCGGCGCATGCGGAGGCGGCCAGAAACGACGCTGCGAGGAATGCGAGCATGTCGGCAGCGAAACTCCGGGCGAAGCGGGGGATGTACCCGGACACAGGGGCCGCCCCGCCAGCTCGAAAGGTGCGGATTGGCCGACGGATCAACCCACCCGACGCATCTGTGACCGACTCCAGCTGTCGGCGATCACGGCTCGCGACGGTGCCGAAACCCCCACGCTGTCGCGCCATGAACCGAACCTTCCCAGCGGTCCTTCTGCTTCCCATTCTGCTTCTGACTTCCTGCATGGCGGCCCCGTGCGCGGAGAGGGCCGCCGCGCCCTATCGCCTCGAGCGGCAGGGTCCGGTCGCTGAGATTTCCTGCGAACGAAACTTCACCACCGACCGCTTCGGGCGGAGGATCACCTTCTACCTCTACATCCCCGAGGCGGCGAAGGCGACGCCGCTGCCGCTTGTCGTCTACATCCATGGTTCAGCGTGCTGCTCGGTCTTTGGGCGTCGCCCTGAAGATGGAACGATCCGTCCGATGGGAGGGCATGGGACGGTTCCCGCGGTTGCGGGCGAACGCGCGGTGACGCTGGTCGTCGAGAAGCCCGGGATCGAGTACCTCGATCCGTACCGGCAGGCGACGCCATGCCCCGATTCGTACAACGAAGAGCACACGCTCGAGCGTTGGTCCGAAGCGATCGAGGCGGCGATTCGCGCTGCGCAGCAGTCGCCTGCGGTGAAGCGGGCGACCACGCTCGTCATCGGCCACTCCGAAGGCGGCCTCGTCGCGTGCAAGGTCGCGCGCGACCTGCCGGGCCTCGTGACGCATGTCGCCTGCGTCGCGGGCGGCGGAGGCAGCCAGCTGTTCGACATCCTGACGCTCGCGCGCAAGGGGATCTTCTTCAACGGGGTGTCTGAGAATCCCGATGAGCGCATTCAGTTCGTGGTCGACGAATGGCGCAGGATCCAAGCCGATCCCATGAGCACCGAGAAGCAGTTCTTCGGCTTCGCCTATCGCCGTTGGTCGACTTTCCTCGCATCGTCGCCGATGGAGCAACTCGAGGGCGTGGACGCGAAGATCTACATCGCGCAGGGCACCGCAGACGAGGCGGTCGATCCCGCGTCGGCCGATCTGCTCTACGCACACCTCCTCGCGTGTGGGAAGGAGCCGTCCTACGACCGCGTGGAGGGTGCGGACCACGGATTCCGATTCGCGGGCACCCCGCCGCGCGACGGCTGGGCAGATCTCTACGGCCGCGTGCTGGCATGGTTCTTGACGCCGTGACGGCGGAGCCGCGCGTTCGGCGGCGACGCGGGTGGGGAAGTGCGTTGCGAAACGGCCTGTCGGACGGAACCGATGCCCCAGCCACAAAACGACACCGCCGCAGGCGTATGCCTGCGGCGAGTCTTGAGGTGGACCTGATCGGGCTCGAACCGACGACCTCTTCCATGCCATGGAAGCGCTCTCCCAATTGAGCTACAGGCCCGTGAGTTGTGCCGCGGACAAGGCTCCCGCGGGTCGGGAAGCGTACTGCGGACGGCGCACGAGGGCAAGTCAACGCGCCGTCATCGACCGGGATCGAAGCGCGGATAACTTCGGCAGGGCCGCGTCAGCCGCGCCGGGCGCCCCTTGCGGCGGCACGGCGCTTCGAGCCGGCGTCACCAGTCCGGTCGAGCGCGCCGCCTCGCCATTCCGTCGACAGCATCGACCACACGACATGGTCGCGCCACGCGCCATCGATCTCGATGAGTCCGCGCGAGACGCCTTCCTTCGTGAAGCCAAGCGCCTCGGCGACGGCGTGCGAGCGGCGATTCGCGGGCATGATGTTGGCGACCACGCGGTGGAGCTTCTTCTCCTCGAACGCGATGTCGAGGAGCGATGCGAGCGCGTCGCGGATGAAGCCCTTGCCCGTTTCGCCCGCGCCGAGCCAGTAGCCGGTGGTGGCCGCGAGCTGCGGCCACTCGGTGATGTTGCCAAGCGAGACGACGCCGACGATGCGGCCGGCCGGACCGGTGTCGTCGGCTTCGCGCGCGCACACGAGGACACGCAGCTTCGTGGGCGTGTTGCACTCGGGCGGCAGCATGCGCTTAAACTTGCTCGCAAGCGTCTGCTCGCTCGCTCGCGCCGAACGGGGCAACCACGGCGCGAGGTGCTCGCGCGAACGTTCCATCATCGCGAGAAACTCACGCACGTCGTCCTGCCGCGCGAATCGCAGCACGGTGCGCTCGCCGACGCGCAGGATGCCCTTCGCGCGGTCGCGTGCGGTGGGCTTCTCCGAGAGCGTCGGGATGCTTGGGCGCGCCATGCGCGGAGCGTATGCTGTGCGCATGATGCGTGCAGCGTTCGCCGTCCTTTCCGTCGTGTCCGGTCTCTGTTCGACGGCGCGGGCGGGCGAGGCACTTCCGCCTGTCGACGCGGTGAAGATCGCCCGCGAGATCCGGCCGGTCGGCAAGGTCCCCGCGCTTGTCTGCGCCGTGGTCACGAAGGATGGCGTCCATGCGATCGGCGCCGATGGTGTGCGCCGCGCGGGTGAGGATGCGGGCGTGACCGTCGATGACCGCATGCATCTCGGCTCCTGCACGAAGGCCTTCACGGCGACGCTTGCCGCTGTGTTTGTGGCAGAGGGTGCGCTTCGGTGGGATAGCTCGATCGGCGAGACCGTCGGCCTGACGCTTCCGGACATCGACCCTGCATGGCGGCCCGTGACGCTCGAGCAGTTGCTGCGCCACCGCGGAGGCGCGCCCGCGAACGCCGATCCGAAGGCGTGGGACGCTGCGTGGAACTGTGCGGAGTCGCCGAGCGCCTGCCGTGCTGCCTTCGTCGAGGCGACGCTCGGGAAGGCGCCGGTCGGCATCGGCACCTACGCCTATTCGAACCAGGGCTACGCGATCGCGGGCCGCATGATCGAGGTCGTCGCGGGCGAAGGGAAGGACTACGAGACGCTCCTCGCCGAGCGTGTGCTGGCACCGCTTGGAATCAAGCGCTTTGGCTTCGGCGTGCCCACGAAGACGGACGCGGCGTCACCGGTCGGGCACACCGAGAAGGGCCTGCCTCGCGAGATCGACAACCCGAACGCGATCGCGCCGGCGGGCACGCTGCACATGCCGCTTGGCGAGTGGGCCAGGTTCATCGGGTTTCATCTTGGGGCAAGGGCCCCAGCGCCACTCGAGGGCGCTGCGCGCGAGCTGCCGAAGCTGCATGAGCGCTCGAAGGATGCGCCGTACGAAGCGCTCGGCTGGAAGAGCGCAACGCGACCATGGGGCGGCAATGTGCTGACGCACGCCGGATCCAACACCATGTGGTACTGCGTGGCGTGGCTTGCGCCCGAGAAGGGGTTTGCCGTTCTGGCAGCCACCAACCAAGGCGGCGACGCGGCTGCGAAGGCCTGCGACGACGCGTGTGCGCGGATGATCGAGGCTGTCTCGAAGCCTGCTGCGCCCGGGCCGGAGCCGGCCGATCCAGCGGCGTCGCAGCCCGCCACGACCCAGAAGTAGCAGCGCTGCCGCAGCGGCGCGCGCTTCTCGCACCGTGCACAAGTTGGCAGTCGACGCCGGCCCGCAGGCCGCATCCACGTTGGCACGCCGTTCGCGTGTCGGCGGTGTCGCGCACCAACAGTCCGGCGGCGACGCGATCCAACGAGATCCAACGAGATCCAACGAGATCCAACGAGATCCAACGAGAGCCACCATCGGAGAGTCGCCATGAACACTATGAACACTATGAACAACATGATGAACATGACCGCTTCGCGCCGTTCGCCCTTCTTCGCCACGACCGACATTGCAGAGCTTTTCGACGCCGTCGTCGGAGGTGCGCATGCCGCCGCTGCGCCGAGCATGCCGATCGACGTGTGCGAGAGCCACGATGGCATCACCATCACCGCGAACGTGCCGGGTTTCACGAAGGACGAAGTCGGCGTCGAGTTCCATGAAGGCGTCCTGACGATCTCGGCCACGCGTGCCGAGAAGCCAGTCGAGAGCAAGTCCTGCGGCACGGATTGCTGCAAGGCGCCTGAGAAGCCCGCCCGCACGCTGGTGCGCGAGCGGCCGACCTCGAGCGTTCGGCGCGCGCTGCACCTTCCCGAGCGCGTCTCGGGCGAGGGAATCAAGGCCGACCTCGCCGATGGCGTGCTGACGGTGACGGTGCCGTACACGCCGCGACCGACCCCGCGCCGGATCAGCGTGAACTGACGGACTGACGAGAGAGATCAACAAGTCAATACGGCGCAGCAGCAATGCGGAACACCCGAGGAACGTGGGGACCGCGTTGCTGCTGCGTTTTTTCGTCACCCCCAGAAACGGTGGCAGAAACGGTGCCAAGCACGTGCCGTGCACCCCCCGGCACGTGCCAGGCACCGTTGCTGGCAGGCGGCGTGAATCTGTCGCTTCCCGCAGGGCGCGCTTGTGGAACTGGGCGATCTGCCGCGAAGATGGCATCCCATGACCTCCCGCGCCCTCTCCTCGCTCGGCCGTCTTGCATGTGTCTCGGTCGCCGCAACCGTGGCGGCCTGCGCTGCCCCACGCGTGCGCGACGCGACCGTCGCGCCCCAACCCGTTCTCCCAAACGATGCAGCCGCCGCACGTGCCCTCGATGAACTCGTGCGCCACGACGTGCAGTGGAGCTCCCCCGGCGGCGACGAAGCCGGCTCGATGCCGATTGGCAACGGCACCTTCGGCGCGAACGTCTGGATCGACGCGAAGGGCGATCTTCTTCTCCTCCTCTCGCATACGGATGCCTTCAGCGAGATCGAGCGCCTCCTCAAGCTCGGGCGCGTGCGCATCTCGTGCGACCCGCCGCTTGCGGTCGCGCCGTTTGCGCAGCGCATGCGCTTCGCCGACGGCATGATCGAGGTCGAGTGCGGTGAAGGCGACGATCGCGTTCTGCTGCGCGTATGGATCGACAGCGCGAGCGAAACGCTTCACACGACGCTCGACGGCAGGCGCCCGCGCACCGTGACGGCAACGCTTGAGAACTGGCGCGGCACCGCCCGCACGCTCGAAGGCGGCGAACGCAACAGCTCGTGGGTGATGCGCGACGCGCCGGGTTCGATCGCGCTCGTCGAGTCGGCCGATGTCGTCGTGCCCATCGAGGAATCACCGGATGCGATCGCGTGGTACCACCGCAACGAGTCCTCGATCGTGGCGTTGACGCTCGAGCATCAGGGGCTCATCGCGTTCGAGAGCGCGTTTCCAGATCCCTTGATCCTACGTACCTTCGGCGGCCGCATCGAGGGAG
>Ga0209985_10003322_pt1 | contig 13776 bp, 16 predicted proteins | sample NOAtaG_FD_187305 | JGI IMG/M metagenome (GOLD analysis project Ga0209985, IMG submission 187305) | Freshwater lake microbial communities from Lake Erie, under a cyanobacterial bloom - NOAA_Erie_Diel6S_1000h metaG (SPAdes) (version 2) | ecosystem: Environmental > Aquatic > Freshwater > Lake ...
TATCACCCGATACGCTCGCTGGCCGCGTCGTCACAGATTCGGGTGCACCGGTTGCCGCGGTCCCGGTCGTGGTGACACGCGGTCCGGACCGTGCGGTGTTCCGCACGATGACTGACGCAGACGGCCGCTGGCGAATGGTCGTCGACTCGGGCACCGGCGACTACCTCGTGTATGTGGCGGCGACGGGATTCAAGCCAAGTCGGACACGTGTCACGCGCGCCGGCGCCGAGACGCGACTTGACGTCGTGCTCACGCTGACGTCGAGTGCCCCGAGTACGCTCGCGACGGTCACGGTGGTCGCGCGCAAGCGCGAGGCCCCGCAGCGCGGCGGCGTGGATCTGTCGATGCGCGCAAACGCCGAAACGCCAGTAGATGGGGTCGCGAGCAACCTCTCCCCCGCGCAGGCTGGGGACATCGCGTCGATGGCTGGTACCATCCCGGGGCTGCAGGTCACGCCCTCCGGGATCGCGGCGTTGGGGCTCACTGGCGGGACGCTGGTCACGCTCAATGGCATGGGCTTCGCCGGCGCCGAACTTCCGCGCGGTGTTCCGGTGACGACCCGCGTATCCACGACCACGTGGGACGTAGCGCGTGGTGGGTTCAGCGGGGCACAGGTCGACGTCTCAGTAGAAGAAGGCAGCTTCTTCAAGCGACGCTCCTTCACCAGCTCGTTTGACGCGCCGGCTTTGCAGGTCAGCGACGCCTCGGCCCGAGCGCTTGGTGTTCCGATTGCGCGGCTTGATCTCAACGCCGCCTCCAGCGGGCCGATCGACGCCCACGATCGCTTCGCGTACAGCGTCGGGATGCGCCTCCGGCGGCGAACGGCGCACATTCCGTCACTCGCGACCGCGTCTGATCAGGCGTTGCGCACGGTCGGCGCGAGCCCGGACAGTGTGCGCGCATTGATCGCGATGCTGGCGACGCTCGGTGCACCGGCCGCACGAATCGGCGGCAGCTCGCGCACCGACGTGCAACTGCTTGGCCGCGTCAACCGTATCTCGTACAGCGCCGAGACGTTCGAGCCGACGCCCAGGACATACGGGGTCGTGGGATATCTCAGCGTCTCCGACGAGTCCGGCGTGGGACGCAGCGCCCTCGATGCCGCCGCCACCGCTGCAACGCGACGGGATCTCGTGGCGTCAGTACAGGGAGAGCACTCGATGCGATCCGCCACGTGGCTCCGCGACAGCAAAGTGGCCGTCTCGCTGCAGCGGCTCGAAATCGATCCCGGTGCGTTCGGCCCTGTGGGCACAGTACGCATCGCGGGTGCCACGGCGAATGACGGAGGCCTCGCGTCAGTGCGCTTCGGCGCTGGTGACGCGCTGGCTCGTGACCTCACGCGTGTGATGGTCGATGCAACGCACACCGCCAATACGTTCGTCACGGCGAATCGCCGGCATCGGCTCAAGCTCTTTGCGCAGGCCAGAGTCGATCTGTCCCGTGATGCGGCCGTACCGGGTGCTGCTGGTCAGTACTCGTATCTGTCGCTGAACGACCTGCGTCTGAACCAACCCGCGTCGTACAGCCGCGTGCTGACGCAGCCGGAACGTCGCGGTGCAACGCTCAACGGCGCCGTCGGGGTGGGCTCCACGTGGCGCCGCTCGCAGTTCTTCTCGATGGAATACGGGCTCCGCAGCGAGGTGAATCAGTTCCTCACGACGCCAGAAGAGAACGCCGTGCTGGCGAGCAGTCTCGGCGTCAGCACGCGTTCCGCGCCGACGAGAGTCGGCCTGAGTCCGCGGATCGGCGTGCGCTGGGTGTATGCGAAGAAGGTGGAAGGTGGAGGCATCTTCTTTGCGCGTGACGCGATGCGCTATCAGGAAGTCAACGGCATTCTCCGCGCTGGCATCGGCGAGTTCCGCAATTTCATCAGTCCTGAGTTTCTCGCCGGCCCAATGGCTGGTACTGGCGTGCCGAACGCCAGCATTGCGCGATTGCTGTGCGTTGGGGCCACCGTCCCGACTGCCGACTGGGGAGGCTTTGCCAGCGGCGCCACCCCGCCACCGTCGCAGTGCGCGACCGGCGCACCGGGGCTCGGCGCGATTGCGGCCCCCGTCTCGGCGATCGATCCCGCCTGGCGCACCCCACGCGCGTGGCGCGCCAGCCTCGGGTGGTCAGCGGCGGTGCGTGGCACGACGGTCTCGGTCGAAGGCATCGGCAGTCTGAATCTCGACCAGCCGGCCACCGTCGATGCCAACTTTGCTGGCGTGTCCCAGGGAACACTCGCTGCCGAGGAAAACCGGCCAGTCTATGCACGAGCCGCTGATATCGCACCGACGACTGGGCTCATCTCGCCAACCGCCTCACGGCGCGACCCGGCGTATGCCGGTGTTCGGCTGCTGACGTCCTCCGCACGCTCGGTGAGCTCGCAGTTGCGGATCAATGTCGATCCGCCGTACTGGAAGGGACTCTTCACGCGAGGCACGTACGTGGTGGGTCAGGTGCGGTCGCGGGAGAATGGCTTCGACCAGAACACCGCCGGTGACCCGCACGTCCCGGAATGGACGCCGAGCACTCTCGACGTGCGGCATCAGGTCCAGTTGCAGGCGAGCTACGGCTGGAAGCTCGTGTCGCTCTCGGGCTTCCTCAATGTGTTCTCTGGCACGCCGTTCACCCCGATCGTGCAGGGCGATATCAACGGCGACGGTCTGGCGTTCAACGATCGCGCCTACGTGAGCCGTACCGTGCCCGGCGATCCGGTGGCGTCGGCACAGCTGGCGACGCTCTTTGCGAACTCGCCCGCTGCCGTCCAACGCTGTTTACGCGCCGACGAAGGGCGAATCGCCCGTCGCAACGGCTGTCGTGGACCGTGGACCGCGACGCTCAATGCGTCCCTCAGCGCGTCGTTCCGACGCGGCGCGTTTCGTGAACCGATTCGTGTCGCGCTGTTCTTCGAGAATCCGCTTGCGGCGGTCGATCGCGTGCTGCACGGGCAGAACATTCGTGGCTGGGGGACCGTCGCCGCACCTGACCCGACGCTGCTGGCGGTCCGTGGCTTCGATCCCGTCTCTGGGCGCTTCGCGTACGAGGTCAATTCGCGGTTTGGCGCCACCGATCCGCTGTTGAGCGCGGTGCGCGCCCCGTTTCGCGCCACCATCGACGTGACCGTCCCGCTCGGCGCTACGTTGCCGCAGCAGCAGCTGGCACGATCGTTGCGCGACGGCCGTACCCGACCCGGCCCAAGGCTGGATGTGGCGCAACTCAAGGCGCGCTACGCGCGCAACGTCTCGAATCCGATGGCGGGGGTCCTGGACGAGCGCGACTCCTTGTTTCTGTCGGCGGAGCAGGTCAGGCAGATCGACTCGGTGAGTGCCGTCTTCCAGACGCGCGTGGATTCCGTGTGGACGGAGCTCGCGACGTATCTCACTGTGCTCGAACAGACGTACAACGAGCGCGAGGCGTTGGAACGGCAGGAACGCGCGACCGACGCCGCGTGGGAGATTGCGCGACAGGAGTCGCAAGTCCTGACCCGAATTCTGCTGCCGGTGCAACTGCCGCTGTTGCCGTGGCCGGCGTCGTACCTGCGCACCGCAGAGCCCGGCATGAAGATAAGGATCTTCACCGGATGAAGTGGCCTTGGATACCACGCCGCCGCCAAGTGCGATGCGATCGGTGAAGACCCCAGTGAGCGGCACGTCGGCGACGAGCCCCAGCGCAACGACGCGACGCTCCCCGTAGTCCCGGCGCGTAGCGCCAAAATCGACATGGGGCTGCTCGAAGATCTGGACGGCGAACGCGAAGTCGAACGAGACTGTAGGACAAGTCGGCGCGCGCGCCGATGTGGAAACGCCACCGCTGGCCCTGACGGGTGTTGGCCTCACGGGGAATCTGCGGTGGAGACCGTCCCGCGTCGAGTGACCGCCATGGCCCGCTACAAGCCTAGCGATAATCCAGCCCACGCTGATTCCGGTTGACCTGGCGGCGCAGTTGCTGCCGGGCCCGTTCGAGCGTGCGCTGCACCACCTGCTCGAGCACGCGATCGACCTGACGCCGTTCGATACCCGGTATCGGAATGACAACACGGGCGCGCCGGCCTACCCCTCGGCCAAGCTGCTGCGGATCGCGCTATTCGGCTACGCCCGCGGGATCGTGAGCAGTCGCGCCATCGCGCGGGCCTGTGAGGGCACCATCACCTTCCTTGCCCTGAGTGGCGATACCCGACCCCCACTTCAGCACCATCGCGCACTTCCTGTTGACCTTGGGGGATCAGATCGCGCCGATCTTCGCGGCGGTGCTCGCCGTCTGTAACGGGCAGGGGTTGATCGGGCGGGAGGTGTTTGCCATCGATGGCGTCAGGCTGCCGAGCAATGCGTCGAAGCACCGGAGCGGGTGCCGGGCCGACTTCGAGCGCCAGGCCGCCAAGATAGAGCGGGCGGCGGACGCCATGCTGGCGCGGCATCGCGCTGACGATGCCCGCGATCTGGAGCCAACGCTCGCGGCGAAGGACACGGCGCGGCGAGAGCGGCTCGTCCGCGATGCAGCGGAGCTCCGCACGTGGCTGGCCCGGTACCCCGACGACCGGCGCGGCGCCAAGGGTGCGGTTCGCAAGAGCAATCGCCCCGACAACGAGCGCGCGAAGATGGCGACCAGCAAGGTCGTCATCCAACGCTATCCCGGGGTCGCGACCGTCGACGCAGCGCATCAGATCATCGTGGACGCGCAGGCCCGCGGCGTCGGCGCCGAACAGGCGTTGCTGCTCCCGGTGGTCCCGGCAACGGCCGCGCTACGCACGCCGGATACGGTGATCACCGCAAATGGTGGCTATCACAGTGAGACCAATCCGGCCGCGCTGGCGGCGGCCGGCGTGCCCGCCCTGAGTGACCAGGGACTCCGTCGGCGAACACTTCCGCGGCGCGAAGCGCGACGGTGGCCCGTGTGTCTGGCGTGAGCCATGCTTGCGCACCCCGAGGACGACGCCGGTCCGTGCGGAGTATGCGCAGCGCTTCACCGCCATCGAGCCGGTGTTCGGGACCCTGTCGAGAAACTGGCCCGTACAGACGACGCCGCATAGACGACAAGCGCGGCGCCCGACGCGTTCGTGGCGCGAAAGACGGCGCGCGAACATCACGAGGACGACGAATCAGCCATCATCGCGAGCTGACTGGTCAATCGCGCAGCGGCTGAGGGTCATTTCAGGCTTGTCCTACAGCCTCAACGTCGCGGTTCAGCGGCCCGCACAGACGGGCGAAGCTGCCGGAGCGGGTCCGCTGCACCGCTTGTTATGCGCCGCCCTTCCTCATCACGTTCTCGGCTTGCCAGACCTCCTCGTCTCTCTTGTGCAACAGCAAGGTCTCATCGAACCTGCAGGGCACGACGCGCATACACGTACCAGTGCGAATCATTCCCAGAAGTTCGTTCACGATATCCGTATGGCGCGAGTAGAACGCCCAATAAGCTCCGTCCCAGTTGTCGAAAAGGACATCGACCATCTCCAAGATGGGGGGGCTTAGAATTCCGTCTTGGTTCCAGAGCGGTCTCGGAACGGTCACGGGCGAGGAGAAGCCAAACAGTCTGTTCCAGTCATCCAAGAAGAGTGCGCTCTTGGTTTCAAGGAATCTCTCGTCTTCGACAAGCGCCAGTGGCTCATCGCCAAGAAGGAGCTCTGTTGTCTCGCACTCCGCATCCGACATGCGGGAACGATCAAACGTATCGCGCCCAATAAGCCACGAGTAACCCCGAAATCGTGTCAGTACCGGCCAAAAAATGGGCTCGAAGCAAGAACCATTGTCCTCACGTGAGTAATGGACGCGAAATCCTCGCCAGTCCACCATGCGATAGGGCCACCAACCCCATCCTTGAGAACTACTCATCGCTCCTCCAAAGTCCACCAGTTGTTTCGGTGGACGAATAACATGTGCTTCTGCTGCAGTCACTCCAATAAGCTGCGGCTGCGCAGCGGAAGCCACCATAAAGTGGCTGACAGCAGCAAGCTTCGCTATACGGCGCCCTCGCCGCGTAAGCGACTCCAAGCGTCGCGGGGCGACAGGATCGGGAGCGGGGCACGCGAGGCCAGCACGAGAAGGTCTTGATCGCCGGATACCAGCAGGTCGGCGTCACCGGCCACTGCCGACGCGAGTACCCAGGCATCGTCCGCATCGCGGACCTTGAGGGGGAGCACGGCGGCCGGCTTCGGGACTACCGTCTGATCGCGGAGGAGTTGCTCGATCACGTCAACCTGAGCCGCCGGCGCCTTGAGCCGCTTGGTAAGTATGCGCCGGAATTCGACGAGGTTGACCTCGCCGGTAAGAACATCGTGCTCGGCGAGTAATCGGCGCATGAGGTCCGCGCAGAGTCCGCGGGCCGCGAACGCACTGATGAGCACGTTCGTATCGAGGAAGACCCTCACGAGACGTCGGCGAAGACGTCCTCGTCGGTGAGGAACCCCTGGATCTCGGCGAGCGGCAGCATCGCGCGGCGAGCCTGCTCGAAACGCGCGAGGGCGAGCTGGCGGCGGAGGGCATCGCGCACGAGCTCGCTGCGGCTCCGGCCGAGCTGGCGGCTCAGACGGTCGAGCTCACGCTCGAGCTTGGCGTCGAGGCGGATGGTGACGGAGGCGGACTTCATGTAAGACAATGTACTACGTGCACTGTCGTTGGGCAATGAGGCGCCTAATCCGGATAACGCGTGCTTCCGTTCCGAGCGCTCCCGCAGGATGCGGTTGGGGGGCCGATATGGTCCTTCCGCAGAGTGGAGCAGTCGCCCCGCAACCGCGACCGCACCTGCGCTCGTCGGCAGCAAGCGTCGTTACACGGCGCGGGCGCGAACCAGGGGTCTCACGGCCTCTTGAAGAAGCATCGTGCCACGCCAGGAGCATTCCGCAGGAACCGGCCGGGGAGAATCTGCGCGTCAGTCGGCTCGCCGCAGATGCGCGCGGAAAAAGGTGAGCGCTTCACGCGCTGCGCGCACGTGTACTTCGCCACGATCGACGCCCTCCGAAGCGCACAACGCACGCGCGAAGAGTCGTCCGCGCCACGTACACTCCGCAAGGAACGCGTAGTGCGACACCCCCTGCAATCGTAACAGCTGTGCCCTTCGAAGGTGCGCGGTGACAATGCTCGCGGTGATCTCCTGTGGAACCTGCTTGTCTTCATCACCGAGAAGCACGAGCACCGGCACACTGATTGTCCGGAGAGTGAGAGTGTCGCTCACCGGAAGGAGCGCTGGTGCCATGGCAAACACTGCAGCGATGCGCGCATCTTGGGTCGCCTCACTGCCACGAGAAGCCGCAGCCTGAAACGCCGCGTCACTGCGTCGCAGCGAATCGATGTCGCGCAACGTGGAGGAAGCCTCGGGGGGAAGTACACACCACGGAACGTTCGGCTCCAAGTTGCAGCGACGTTGCCATCCGTCCAATGGCAGGTGGGCCCCAGCGAGCGCGAGGACAGAGAATCCGCCCAGCGAGAATCCGGCCGCTCCGATGCGGCTCGTGTCCACGCGAGCCCCGAGAAGACTGTCTGCCAGAAGACGATCAACCAGCACCGAGAGATCCCGGGCGCGTTCGCCGGGGAGTACGAAGCCTCCAAGTCGGTACGCTGCTTCGGTCGCCGTATTGCCGTGATGGTCAACCCCCGCGACGATGAAGCCCTCTGTTGCGAGTGCCTCAGCCAGCCACGACAGCTGCGCAGCGCTTCCGCCCGTGCCGTGTGAAAGCACGATGAGCGGACGCCGTGCATCGTCCGCGAACGGCGCGTCTGGCGCGCTCCGCCCGAAGCGGAACACGCCTGCCGCCCACGTGGATTCTGCGCTTCCGGCACGTGCGGGGTACCACACGCGCGTCACTAACGGGCGTCCGAATCGGCCATCCCAGTCGGTGCGACTGGAATCCACAAAATGCCGCGTAGTGCGACCGACGGGCTGAACGCGTACAGCAGCATCGGCGCACGCTGTCGCGAGAACGAGAAAGAGGAGCGAAGCGAGAGGGTGGCGATTCATGCGCGCACGGGGTGCCCGGTTCAGTCCGTGAAACGTTCGAGCTAAGCAGCCCGCGGAGGCAGGCCTTGTACGCCCGGCCTGTGATGATGCACCAAATGCCAGAGGCCGGGCTTACCAAGCCTGCCGTAGCGGATCAGCTTGCGCGAGGGGTTACGCCGCCCCGCAATGCTTTGCATGAAACTGACGCAAGAAATCGTCGGAAGCCTCGTTACAAGCAACAAGGTCGTATCCGATCCAGTTGTCCCAGCCAGAATCGATGCGCAATCCGAAGCGGCGAAAGCTTGGATACACAGCGTCGTCTGCCATTGGCGGGACACCGATACCCCACCGCCAGAAGCCATATCGGAACACGAGCAGGAGACCCAAACGTCGTCGTTGCGGTGCAGAGTGAGTGCTGAGCATCGCGTACCCATTTGCAGCAGTCTCCAGTCGGACCTCTTCATCGCGTGGGTATGTCATTGGTGATCGCTTGACGTAGAGACACATCCGGAAACGCGATTAGTCGAGGGCGTGACTCGGAGCACGTCCACCGCTTGGCGTGTGTTTGTTGTGCCGCGGCCCCTTCCATATGGGAGCAGGTGGGCGACCGCGCCGTATCGAAATGTACGACAAGGCGCGGCCGCCCACCTGCCACCCGAGACGGCCGTCGGTCACGAACTGCCGTTGGGCAGTGCGTGCGCCAAACGTGCCCACGAGGTCCGAGCGCACCCGCGCCAACACCATCGCGCTGTCCGGAGCCTCGAACGCAAGCTACACCGCGAGCAGAATCGCGACGAAGAGTGCGCCGCCGCGGTAGTACCAGCACGCCCCGCTCACGGAGAAGAACCAGAACCATCCGATGCACTGAAATGGAACCGACCCGAGAAGGCCCAGTTCAAACTTCTATAGGAAGAGAAATGTCCTCAGATACCGCTGGCCGACTGGCTCCTTGTCGAAGGCGCTCAGAAGGTACGCGCGCCACGTTGGCTCAAACCGCGGATCTTACTCTGCAATCCGCGCGTCGATCCAGGTATTGATGCGAGAACCGATGTTCTCGGTGACAAGCCCAAGGCAAAGCTCAGAATGACCAGGCCTACGCCGATCGCGATCGGGTGAGAGTCCCAGAACTCGCGTCCGACACCCGGCGCCGAGTAGGCCAGTGCGCTGAACGGGGCGAGTGCGAGAGTAACGGGCGCGATGGTCGTCGCCAGTGGACGAAATAACTCGCCCTGTAGGGCCGCCGCTAGATCAACCTGACGCTCCGCACAATCGTAGCCAACTGCATAACGATCAGGTTCACCGGCGCGGCGCACACCCACTGGATGTCGAGCGAGCATCGGTTGCGCCGCGTCCGGTGCAACCGCTCGTTATGCCTCCCGAACGACAAAGACTGTCTCCGCACCCAGTTCTTCGAAACATAGGTTCACGGTCCGCCCGATCGCCCGCGTGCGGTGGATCGTCGTGGCCGGGATGGTCACACTCTCCCATGGCTGGAGTCGCAACTCCCGCCCGTCCTCGAGGTCAATCGCAAGGCATCCTTCCACGACGATGAAGAGCTCGTCCGACGTCGGATGATAGTGCCAGCGATACTCCCCGTCGAATACCGCCAGCCTGAGGCAGCTCCCATTGACCCGGTTGATCACCTGGTTCCGATACGAGTCGGCGACGCTTGCGCCTTCATCTTTCAAGTTCGTGATATGAAGCGCAGGGTACTTTACCGGCTCGTTCTTGTACGCATCAGCAGATGCTTCCATACTCTCCCTCCGAATTGAGAAAGCAAATCGACCCAGCGTGGCGGCGCAACATTCGAGCTGAGCTGCCGTAGCGGGTCAGCTTAAGCGAGGGGTCAGGCATCAGCGCTCGGCGTGAACATGGTCTTTACCAGGGGTACGGCTTCTTCAAGCGAGCGAAGAACCATGTGCACGGATGAAGCGAGCACCGCTGACGGAGCTTTGATATCCGGAACGAGAACAACCCGCGCGCCTGCGGCCGCAGCAGCTGCTGCGCCATGCTCGCTGTCTTCAAACGCGATGCATTGCCCCGGGTCAACGCCAAGCCTGGAAGCTGCCAGCAAGTAAACGGCCGGATCGGGCTTTCCGCGTTGAACCTCGTTCCCACCAGCGGCGGCGCTGGAGTAATGGCGAACTCCAGTTCGAGCAAGACGGCCTTCGATCTCTGCCGATGTCGAAGATGACGCCACGGCGCATGGCACTTTGCGTTCGCTGAGTGCGGCCAGCAGCGAGCGGACACCAGGCTTCAGTGGAAAGACAACACTGCCGGCTGAAGCTTTGAGCTTGCGCCTGGCGAGCGAGCGCACGCTCACGAAGGCTGCCTCGCTGCCGAGAAGCTGGATCAACAACGCGTTCGACTCTCCATTGTATCGCCCCGGGTTTGCCGGAGGCTCCATTCCGTGAGAGGTTGGAGCCATGCCCAGACCGTCCCGATTTTCCCCCGAAGTGCGTGAGCGTGCCGTCCGGATGGTGGTCGAACAGACGCCCGCCCACGACTCCCAGTGGGCCGCCATCCGGTCGATCGCCGTCAAGATCGGGTGCCACAGCGAGACGCTGCGCACCTGGGTCCGCGAACACGGGCGCAGCGCCGGCCAGCGCCCGGGCCCGACGACCACCGAGCTGAGCCGCCTCAAGGAGCTCGAGCGCGAGCATCGCGAGTTGCGGCGCGCCAATGAGATCCTCCGCAAGGCCTCGGCCTATTTCGCACAGGCGGAGCTCGACCGCCGACCGAGCTGATGGTGGCCTTCATCGACGCCCACCGCGGCGTCTCCGGAGTCGAGCCGATCTGCGCCGTGCGGCCGATCGCTCCGTCGACCTCCTACGCCCACCGCGCCCGGGCGGCCGATCCGACCCGGTACAAACCGGGGACATAGGTAACACTCGAAACCGGGGACATGGGTAACACTGCTACCCTGGCACGTAACCGAGGAGGTTGCGATGCCGTGGCGGGAGATGAAGCCGATGGACCAGCGGAAGGAGTTCGTGCGCGAGTACCGGCGCGGGCTGTACACGATGACCGAGCTCGCCGAGCGCTACGGGATCAGCCGCAAGACGGGGTATGCCTTGGTGCGCCGCGTCGAGGAGTATGGCGTGGCGGGCTTGCAGCCGCAGATTCACCGCCCGCACACCAGCCCCCACCAAACGCCAGAGCACATCGCGGCGCTGCTGATCGAGGCGAAGCGCAAACATCTGGCGTGGGGCCCAGCGATGCTGCTCGACTGGCTGCGGCCGCGGCATCGCGAGATCCGCGGCTGGCCGGCCGTGAGCACGGCGGGGGCCATCCTCAAGCGCGAGGGGCTCGTGCAAGCGCGGCGGAAGCGGTCGCCGCGCACCCACCCTGGGGTGGTGGACCCCTTCACCGAGGTGCCGAACGATCTGTGGACGGCCGACTTCAAGGGCCAGTTCCGGACACAAGACCAGATCTACTGCTACCCGCTCACGATCGCGGATCAGCACACCCGTTACCTCATCAGCTGCCACGGCCTGTGGTCGGTGAAGGGCGAAGCGGCGCGGCCGGTGTTCGAACGCGCGTTTCGCGAGTACGGACTGCCGCGGGCGATCCGGACGGACAATGGTCCGCCCTTCGTCACGCGGGCGCTCTGCGGCCTGTCGCATCTGAACGTCTGGTGGATGCGCCTCGGGATTCAGCATCAGCGCATCCGGCCCGCCTCGCCGCAGGAGAACGGCGCCCACGAGCGCATGCACCGGACCCTCAAGCGCGAAGCGATTCGACCGCCGCGGGCCACCATGCGCGCCCAGCAACGCGCCTTCGATCTCTTCCGCGCCGAGTACAACGACGAGCGGCCGCACACTCATCATGGCGGACGACCCCCCAGCACGCAGTACGAGGCCTCGCCCCGCGAGTACCCGTCCCGGCTCCCGGACCTCGAGTACCCCGGCCACTATCTGGTGAAGCGCGTGACCACCGTCGGCACGTTCCGCTTCAAGACCACGTTGCTCTTCATCGCGAATGCCCTCCGCGGCTCTCGCATCGGCTTGGACGAGGAAGCCGATGGTGTCTGGTCGATCTACTTCGGGAGCATCCTGCTGGCGAAGCTCGACGAGCGCGATATGATCATCCGGGAGTGACCGGGCGCGTAAACCAGGTGTTACCCATGTCCCCGGTTTGCAGTGTCACCTATGTCCCCGGCTGTTCAGCCTCGCGCGCCGGACGCCAAGTGAGGGCCAGCTTGCGGCCCGAGGCGGCGCAGTCGCGCAGGTACAGATTGATGAGGCTCTGGTACGGAAGCTCGGTCTCTTCGGCCAGCGCTTTGAAGTACTCGACCGTCGAGTCGTCGAGGCGGATTGTCACGGAACGCTTGAGGCGCTTCGCGTACGGATTCTTCTTGGCCTTCGAGAAGTCGTAGTGCTTTCTCATGGGCGTCTCTGGGCGGCATAGGAAGCACGTTCAGCGCGATCCGCCTTTCGCGCTGAGATGATGCGGAGGACGTCCCCGTCCTCGCGCTCACAGTGAATGACCACGAGGACCCGGAGGGCGCTGCTGAGCCCGATGAGGACGAAGCGTTCCTCGCCGTCCGAGTGGTCGGGGTCCGGGATGAGGAGACCCTCGGCATCCTCGAAGACCGTCCGGGCCTCCTCGAAGCCCACGCCGTGCTTGCGGAGATTGGCGCCGGCCTTGGCAGGATCCCATTCGAAGCGAAGCTGGCTCATACAGACACTGTATGTACGCCGTACGGCCTGTCAACGTTCCAGAGTCGGCTGGCCGTCCGGACAACGCCAGAGTTCAGCTGCAAGGCCGCAGGGTTGGAGCCGTGCTGCCGGTGAGGGACATTGCGCGGCCTTGTCAGCTGCAACGACTCGTTAGACCGCGCGCGCACGGCCGGCCGCGGGCGGGCCGTAGAACTGGAGGACGTTCGCGCCGGGGTCGCGCACGTGGAACTCTCGCGTGCCCCAAGGCGTGTCGGCCGGCGACCCGTAGGGGCCGTCGGCCGCGCCCACCAGGGTGCCGGCCGCGGCCGCCTCGGCGTACAGGGCGTCCACATCTGGTGTCGGAAACCGGTACGCCGGCCGGTCGCCCGAGTGCGCCCACTGCCCCGCGTCCGCCCACTGCAGGTGTAACTCGACTGGCCCCCGGCGCACGCCGGCGTACCGGGGCGCCTCTGGCGCATCGCGGAAGACCTCCGCGAACCCGAACCGGGCGTAGAACTCCAGCGACTCGCCGACGTCGCGGGCCATGAGCACGGGATGAACGGCTGTGATCTCGGCAGGCATGTACGACCCAGAAGATCAATGGGCGGTCAGATCAGATGCGAGCGGAGCGAGCTTCCGAAGGCGCCCGCCTGCAGCAAGCATCGTTACGCCGCACCGCGCCGGGGCTCCACGGACCGTACGGCTGGCAGATCGGCATCACGGAGGGCACGGATCGCCTCGATCGGCAACCGGACCAGTGCCTGGGTCCGGCCGGACGCGCGAACGAACTCCACGTCGATGGTCGCTTCGTCGTAGACGTGCACCACGGCCCCGAGATCGCCACGGCGGAGTTCGTGCTCCGGCAGATCGCGCTCGAGCACCACGGTATCGAGTTCACGTAGCATCATGTCGCACCTCCGGGGTACACCGTGATGAGCCGGGGCGGCTCACCTACTGAAGGAATGAGCCAAACACTCACAATCGGCAAGGCTCGGCCGGACGGTCCGGTCAGGATACCCGTGCCCACATAGCGCTGGCCGTACTCGTCCGCGGCGGCCGGCGTCACGTCGAGGACACCGGCGAGGGCGCGAAGCTCCTCGCGCAACTGCTGCCATGCCTCGCGACGGTACCCGGCTGCCGCGAACACGCGCGCCTTGAAGCGACCGACCGGATGCTCAGGCGAAAGCAGGTAGTCGCGAACTTT
>Ga0209985_10003325_pt1 | contig 13762 bp, 9 predicted proteins | sample NOAtaG_FD_187305 | JGI IMG/M metagenome (GOLD analysis project Ga0209985, IMG submission 187305) | Freshwater lake microbial communities from Lake Erie, under a cyanobacterial bloom - NOAA_Erie_Diel6S_1000h metaG (SPAdes) (version 2) | ecosystem: Environmental > Aquatic > Freshwater > Lake ...
CTCGAGCGGTCGCTACGCGACGATGGTGGTGCTGCAGACAGAGACGCGGCGAGATGCGGCGGCCGGCAGACAAAGTCCAAAGAACGGGTGATGTCCACGGAACGGGCGATGTCGGTCGGTCCGGTTCTCTCACGGAGACACGGAGAACACGGAGCGCCGTCGCCGAAGGCGGAGCGCAGCGAAGCCTGAGCGAATGGCGTGGAAGGTCGCGGATGTATCGTGTGGCACTACCCCTGCGCAGCAGGGGTAGTGGCGGCCGCGAACGCAGGCAAGGCCTTCAGACTGCAGTCGTGACGCGCCCAGTGCGTTCGATGCCGCCATCACCAGAGGTGATGCCACACGATACGTTTGGCGAAGTCGTCGCCAACCTGCTTGCGCTTCGCTTCGCTCCGCGCTCGCGTGCGCCCACGAAGGCGGAGCGCAGCGAAGTCTGAGCGAATGGCGTGAGAGGTCGCGGATGTATCGTGTGGCACTACCCCTGCGCAGCAGGGATAGTGGCGGCCGCGAACGCAGGCAAGGTGTTCAGGCTGCAGTCGGAGCGCGCATGGCGCGTTCAAGGCCACCGCTCAAACATGCGCGCCGCATTCGGGGCATACCGTCGCGTCCGTCCTGCGTGGGTACCCGCACTCCCTGCATGCCCCGCGCGCCCACTGCAGGCGCTCGCCGCGCGTCACCAGCAGCACCGCCCACGGCCCGCACATCCAGAACAGCGTCACCGCGCCGAGCACGATGCTCCAGAAAGAAGCCATCGCACAGTAGCAGTCCGTCTTCCGCCGCACCTGGAGGTAGAAGACGACACCCAGCACCAGTTCGACACAGGTCCCCGCGAACAATCGGCGCACCAGGCGATCGAGGCCCGCAGGGTTCCGCAGGCTCCCCGCGCGGGCAAGCAGCCTGAACCAGAGGAATCCGCCGGCGATCCACACGCCGAGACCCGTCAGGTACGCCGTCCCGATGAACAATCCGTAGATGGAGTTGAATTCCTGGGCGTCGCGACATACGAACGCGCAGATCCCCTCGACCATCGCCACCCAGAGGAGCCCGCATCCGAGCGCACCGATCGTCGCCGCCACGATCACGCTCGGAAGCATCGAGCGCCCCTGCTCCCCGAGCCTCGGCGGCCCGACGATCGGCGACAGGAAGAGCGCTTGCGTCGCCGCCCATGCCGCGATCAATCCGACGCCCACCCAAAACCCGCCTTCATCAAGCTCATCGGCCCACCTGAGGGTCACGATCTCGTTGAGATAGTCGATGTAGTCCTCGAACACCCGCGCCTCCTCGAAGGCGGCGGGAATGAGTGTCAGCGGCGCCACGACAACGCCCGCGATGAACGCCACCGCGGCGATGAACAAGAGCCCGGCCCACCGCGGCATCTCGCGCAGGATCACGCCGCCGCCCCGATCGGCCCCACGACCTCGCTCTCCGCGATCGCGTAGAGCTCGACGCCCGCGCGCGGCTCGTAGCGCACGCCGCGCGTGAACTTCGAGAACGCGGGCAGCACCAGCGTCCGCCGCGCGCGGTCGACCACGAACGCCGGCGCCTCGACGCTGCGCGTGCCGCGCGCCACCGACAGGATCGGGTGCAGGTGCCCGGACACCGTCCATGCGGCCGCGGCGGTCGCCGGCGGCTCGTGCTCGAACCGCACGCCGCCGAGCGCGAACGCGCCGCGCACGCGGTCGACCATCCACTCGCTCGGCAGCGTTCCGACGCCGCGGTCGTGGTTGCCCTCGACCAGACGGATCGGCAGCGAGCACCGCGCGCGGAACTCCGCGAACCGCTCCATCTCCGCTTCACCGATCCCGACCGCCGAATGCGTGAGGTCCCCCACCACCACGATCACCTTCGCGCCCGCACGCATCGCGGCGCGCGAGAGCCGCACGAGCGTCTCCTCGTCGATGCCGTCGGCGCTCGGCACGCCGAAGCGGCGGTACGACTCGCTCTTGCCGACATGGAGATCGGCGACAACCAGCGCCTTCGCGGCGCGCAGGAAGAGCGCGCGCTCGGGCATCAGGTCCATCTCGATTCCATCGATCGTGATCGCGGTACTCGGCACGCGCGCAGGATACCGCGCCGTCAGGCGGAGCCGACCGCGAGAATCGCGCGCAATCGCGCGAGCACGCCTTCGGTCGACAGCGTTGTCCCGAGCCGGTCGGCGACGAGCGGCAGCGCAAGCGGCGTCGGACGCACCGTCTCGCGGACGAGGAGCGGCCCTGCCTCGAGCGCGGCCAGCGTGCGCGCGAGCCGCCCCTCCTCGAACTGCCGGTCGAGCACTTCCTTCTCCGACTGCTGCAAGAGCAGGTTCTGCGGGTCGAACTCGCGCAGGACATCGAAGATGAGCCCCGCGCCCGCCTGTACCTGACGGCCCGAGCGCTCGGCGCCCGGATACTTCTGGAAGACGAGCCCCGCCACCCGCGCGATATCGCGGAACTGCCGCTTCGAGAGTTCGCCGAGGTTCACAGCCTCGAGGAGATCGGCCGCGAGCGCCTCGCGCGAGAAGAGCGCGGGCCCGAGCAGCTCGCGGAACGGATACGGCGGCGCACCCGCATCGGCGGGCGCCAGCAGCTCGATCCCGTAGTCGTTGATCGAAATCGCGAAGGTCGTCGCCCGCGCGCGCCCAAGCCGCAGCGCAAGCAGCACCGCGAGCCCCTCGTGCACGAGCCGCCCCTCGAACGGATACACGAACAGGTGATGGCCGTCCGCGGTCGAGCAGAGTTCGACGAGCGTCTCCCCCGGCGCGGGCAGCGCCGAAAGCCGCATCTGCGTCTCAAGCACCGGCCGCACGAGCGCCATCTCAGGCCCCTCGAAGACACCCCGGCGCGCCTCGTCGAGCGAACGCCGCACCGACGCGGACAGCGCGGTCGACAGCGGGAATCGCGACCCATTCCACCGCGGCGTCGCGTCGGCGCGCTTCGTCCGCTTCACCCACGCGGTCATGTCGCGGACGCGCACGAACTCGACGATGTCGCCCGCGAACAGGAACGCGTCGCCCGGATTCAGCCGCGCGATGAAGCTCTCCTCGATCGAACCAAGCCGCCGCCCGCCGACGAGCGCGACCGAGATCGTGGCATCCGCCGCGATCGTGCCGACATTCAGCCTGTGGAGCGCCGCCGACTTCTTCGACGCGATGCGATAGACGCCGTCGTCGCCGCGCGCGATGCGGTGGTACTGCGGATAGCGCGCAAGCGTGCGCCCGCCGTGCTCGGCAAGCGCGACGCACCAGTCGAACTCCTCGCGCGAGAGCCGCGCGAACGCAGCCGTCGTCCGCACCTCGTCGAACAACGCGTCGGCATCGAACCCGCCGCCGAGCGCGCAGGTCACGAGGTGCTGCACGAGGCAGTCGAGCGGTGCGTTCCACCCGTGGCGCTCCTCGATCTCGCGCCCTTCGATCGCGCGCCGCGCCGCCGCGATCTCGACGAGCTCAAGCGCATGCGTCGGCACGCAGAGCACCTCGCACCGCGCGCCCGGCCGATGCCCCGACCGCCCCGCTCGCTGAATCAGGCGCGCGATTCCCTTCGGCGACCCGACCTGCACCACGCGCTCGACCGGCGAGAAGTCGACGCCGAGATCGAGGCTCGAGGTCGCGACCACGATGCGCAGCCGCCCGTCCTTGAGCCCAGCTTCGATCTCCTCGCGCTGCTCGCGCTCGATCGAGCCGTGGTGAAGCGCAAGCACCTCGCGCCACTCGGGCTTCTCCCACGAAATCGCGGCAAACCAGCGCTCGGCCTGCGAGCGCGTGTTCGTGAAGACAAGCGTCGGCTTCGCGGGGTCAAGCCACGCGATGAGCGGCTTGAGCATCGTGAGCCCGAGGTGCCCGGCCCACGGGAAGCGCTCGACCGAATCGGGCAAAAGCCCGTCGACCGCGATTTCCCGCGGAATCGCAGCGTGCACGACCGACGCCGATCGCCCGACGCCGACGAGCGACTGCGCCGCCTCGTCGACATTGCGCAAGGTCGCCGACAACCCCCACACGCGCATCCGCGGCGCGAACGCACGAAGTCGCGCGAGCGCGAGCTCGACCTGCACGCCGCGCTTCGACGCGAGCAGTTCGTGCCACTCGTCGACCACGACCGCGCGCACACCGCCAACAAGCTCCCGCGCGCGGTCGTTCGCAAGCAACAGTGTCAGCGACTCGGGCGTCGTCACCAGCACATTCGGCAGTCTTTCGCGCTGCCGCGCGCGCTCGCTCGCGGCGGTGTCGCCCGTACGCGACCCGACCGTCACCGCAAGCCCTAGCTCCTCGACCGGCAGCCGCAGCGCAAGCTCGATGTCGCGCGCCACCGCACGAAGCGGCGTCACATAGACGACAGCAAGCCCGTCGGCCGGCTCGCGCGCGAGTTCCTCGAGCGCCCCGAGATACGCGGCGTAGGTCTTGCCGCTTCCGGTCGGCACATGGACGAGCCCGCTTTCCCCGCGCGCGGAGCGCTCCCACGCCTCGTGCTGGAACGCGTGCGGCGTCCATCCGCGCGACGCGAACCACGCCTCGGCGAGGCCCAGCTTGGGGGCGGGGTCGGAAGCGCGGCCCGCATCAAGGCCCACATCAAGGCCGACATCAAGGCCGATAGGGCTTCGCGCAGCGTCTCGAACTCCACGCGACGCGGACGCCATGGATCACCTCCGCACGATCGACAGGACCGTCACATCGTCGTCGAACGACTCGCCCGCATGCGCGCGCAGGCCGTCGAAGACATGCGCGACATCATCCTTCGTGCCGCCGGAGTTCGCGAGCGTCGTGCCGAGCCGCTCAAGACCGAACATTTCGCCGCCTGCGGAACGCTGCTCGAAGGCGCCGTCGGTCGCGACCACGATGCGCGATCCGCGTGCAAGCGTGATCGAGCTCGTTTCGTACTTGCCGTTGGTCATGGCGCCGACGGGCAAACCGCCTTCCGCCTTGATAATCGTCACATTCGCGCCCTCGGCGAGGAAGGCGATCCCGTGACCCGCATCGCAGATCGTGACGAGGCCGTTCGGATCAAGCACCATCACGAACATCGTCGCGAACTCGCTCGGTTCGCTCTTCTCGTAGAGGAACTGGCTGAGCGCCTGCACGGTGACTCCAAGCGCCTCGACGCGCGTGGCGGCCGCGAACATCCAGGACTGCGCCGATGCCATCAGCATCGCGGCGGCCGCTCCCTTACCCGACACATCACCGACCCACGCGAGCACCGATCCGTCGGGGCGCCGCGCGATTCCCGCGAAGTCGCCCGCGAGCATCAGGCCCGGCAGCGACTCGAGGTGCCACGAATAGCCTTCGAGCGAACCGGACTCGTCGGAAAGCAGCCTTCGCTGCACGAGCCGCGCGCGCTCGACATCGAGCCGCAGCGCCTCGAGACGGCGGCGCGCGAAGCTCTCGATGACGAGTCCGCAGATGCGCGCGGCGGCGCCCACGAACTCCGCCATCGCCGCGTCGACGGGCGCGCGCGCACCCGCGCTGTCGAGGTAGAGGTAGAGCTGGTCGTCGCCCTCGACCACCACGCGTGCGCACAGCACCTCGCGCACGCCGGTGCCCGCGATGCTGGCCGCCGCCTGGATGTTCATCGTCGACTGCGACAGATGCGCGACGCGCAGCGGATCCGCGGCCGACGCAAGCACCGTCCGGCTGATCGGCCGGTCCTCGGGACCTGCGCCCGCGATGATGTCCGCGTCGGCCCGCATCGGGTCGAACCGCACGAGCAGCGCGCGCTCGAGCTTCGTGACCGACAGCAGCTTCTCGAGCACCATCCGACCTGCGGCCTCGGTCGTGCCGTCCGAAGGAATGCTGCGCACCACATCGATCAGCACGCGCAGCGCGTGCTCCGCGCCGCCCTGCGCGCCGACGGCGATCGTCCGAACCGCGGTCGGCGACTCCGTGCCCGCTTCGGCGCGGACGCGGGTGGTCGCCGCGCGAATCCGCAGGATCCGAGGCCCGACCTGCAGCACATCGCCCTCACCGAGCTCGAGCGGGCGTTCGTTGCGCACGAACTGACCGTTCACGCGCGTGCCGTGGCGGCTACGGCAATCCTTGACTGTCACGCCCATATCGGTCACTTCGATGATGGCATGCTTCCGCGACACCGCGGGGTCGTCGACGAAGATGTCGCAGTCGGAAAGGCGCCCGATCTCCAGCCGAAGGCCGGGCCGCAGCGCGATGGGCGCAGCCTCCGGCCGCGACTCGTTCACCACCTCGAGCGGCACGCCTCGCGAACGCGCCGACATCGGCGCCATCGTGGCGGTGCCGTCGATCTTGATCTCGGCATCGGCGTCGCTTCCCGAGAGCCGCACCCGCAGCGCGCGCGGGCCGATGTGGATGACATCCCCTTCGCGCAACTCCGCGATCTGCTGCGCCGCAAGCACGCGCCCGTTCACGCGCGTGCCGTGGCGGCTTCCGAGGTCCTCGATCGACGCCGACTCGTCTGCGACGCTGATCGCAGCATGATGACGCGACACGGCGGGGTGATCGATGCAGAGGTCGCAGTCGGCCTCGCGCCCGATCAGGATCTTCGTGCCGGACTGCAGCGCGATCGGCCGCGCATGCGGGTCGACATCGTCGACGATCTCGATTCTGGCACGGGCGCTCTCGCTCACGGGGGCGCGATCGTACCGCAGGCGGGGTCACGCCGTCTGCGGTCCGCCACGGCCCTTCCAGCTGCGCTTTCCGGTGCGGTGAAGCCAAAGACTACGCCACTGGACGGCCGACAGCGCCACGATCGCGGCAAGATGCAGCGGGATGTTCCACCACGACTGACGGAAGCGCGCCGCGAGCAGCACCCGTCCGAGCAGCGCGCAGCCGACCGCACCCGCAGCAAGCGACGCGCCGAGCGACCACTGCGCGGCCAGCGCCGCGATCGCGAGCACGATCCACGGCAGCACCTGCCCGAGCGCGTGGTAGACGGTGATGAAGATGAGAAGCCCCATGCTTCCGAGCCCTTCATAGGCGTTCTTCGCAAACCCGCGCCAGGTCTCGCCGAATCCGCGGTACATGCGGCACGACACGCTCTCGGTGCCGTCGTAGAGATCGGTGCGTAGCCCGGCGCGGCGCACCGCGCGCGGAAACTTCACGCCATCGTGCATCGAGTCCTTGAAGCCTGCGTGGCCGTAGTCGGCGCCCGTGCCCGCCGCGCGATATGCCGCACGCGACACCAGGATGAACTGACCGCACGCGGCGCTCGCGGCGGGGTCGAGCGTCGAGCGCATGCGCCCGATCGGGAGATAGCTCATCAGCACGAAGTGGATCAGCGGCACGAGCAGCATCTCGCCGATCGAGCCCGTGATCTCGCGCGGCACGGTCGAGACGAGCGACGACTTCGAGCGGAGCGCAAAGCCGAGCGCGCGCGCGACGGCGTCCGGCTCGAGCCGCACATCGGCGTCGGTGAACAGGAACCACTCGAGCGCAGGGTCGTAGCCGAGGCCGTGCTCGGCCATGCGGAAGCACGCGTGCTGCTTGCCGTTCCAGCCCGCAGGCAGCGGCCGCCGCGGCACCACGACGACACGCGAATCCTCGGCCGCAAGCCGCGCCACGATCTCGCCCGTCCCGTCGGTCGACTCGTCGTCGTAGACATACGCGCGCACATCGACCTCGCGCGACGCGAGCACCGAGCGGACGCACGCCTCGATGTTCGCCTTCTCGTTGCGCGCAGGGATACAGACGGCCACGCGCAGCGGGCGCGTTTCGGCCGCGATTTCGGCCAGTTCGGGCGCGCGACGGTAGCGCGCCATGTTCACGACGCTCAGGAGCATCGGCTGCGCGGCCGCCACGAGCGACGCCCCGCACAGCCACGGGTTCTGAAGCGCGAGCGCGATGTCAGAGAGCGTCATGCGCCCCCCGCTTCTCACGCGCCTCGCCGAGTTCGCCGCCGGAGCGGCCGGTCAGGCGCAACCACAGGTCGTAGACGGGGTTCGTGCCCGACACCTTCGGCCGGAACGACGGCGCGAACGGCTCGAACGCGGCCGTGTTGCGGGCGCGCACGAGCTCGGCAAGCGCAGACTGGTTCGCGCGCATCGCGGTCACGATGCGCTTGTGCCACGCAAGCGTGCCGCCCTCGGAGCAATCGATCGGTTCCGCGCGCACGAACACCTCGGGCTTCTGGTCGACCCAGAACCCGTACTCGACCGAGAGCGCGACGGCGCGGTCGACCTTCAGCGCGGCCGCCATCGCGGCGGCACCCGGCCGCACCACGATCTCGTCGCGCACATCGGAGAACTTGCCCTGCGGCGTGACGCACAACGCAAGCCGCGGCGCGCGCGTCACCTCGTCGACGAGATACGCGCGCATCGCCTCGAGCGTCGCGGGGTCGTCGGGGTCGACGCCAAACAGCCCGACCTTCTTGAAGATCGCGAAGCGCTGGAGCTCGTTGCGGTCGATCGGCCCATACGGCGGCCGCGACGGGAAGAACTCCCGCCACGCCACGATGAGCAGGATCGGATCCCACCACGACACATGGTTCATCACGACAAGCGCAGGCCGCTCGCCCGAGTCAACCGACGCGAGGATGTCACGCGACCCGCGCGCCAGGCGCACGGCGTGGAAACTCCGCCGCATCTTCCCCGCGACCATGGCCGCGAAGACGCTGCGCACACGGGGCGACGGCGTCGCGGGAATCAGCGCGCCATCGCGGGTTCGGTCCATCCCTTGGCCTCCGTACCGCGCGTACCCGAGTTCCATTCGCCGGCGAGCATCGACGCCGCGGGCGCCTCGCGTCCGACGGTCGAGCCATCGCCGACGCTGGTCGCGCTGCGGTTGACATTCATGCCGAGATCCTCGCACGCGGCCCATGCGGCGGTCACGCCCGACATCATCACCATCGGGGTGCCGGGGCCCGGGTTCACGCTGCCGCCCGCGAGATAGAGGCCGTCGACCACGGTGCTGCGGTTCTTCGGCTTGAACCCGCCATGGAGCCGTCCGTGCGACGCAAGGCCGTAGATCGCGCCACCCGTGGCGTTGTACATGCGGTCGATGCCGGCGGGCGTCAGGCGACGCTCGACGACGATGTGCTTCTCGACATCCTCCATGCCGAATCGCTTCAGCTTGTCGAGGATCACGCGGCGATACTGCGTGAAGAGCCCGTCCTCCGAATCCCAGTCGTGGCGGTCGCGCCGGTACGGCGTGTGCACGAGGATGTAGAGCGACTCGCCGCCTTCGGGCGCCTGCGTCCGGTCGGTCGCGCTCGGGACGCAGAGGTAGAGCGTCGGATCGCGCGCGGGGTCGCCCTTCTTGTAGATGTCGTCGAACTCGGCCTGCGAGTCCTTCGAGAAGAGGAAGCAGTTGTGACGCAGATGCTCGTAGCGGCGGTCGAGGCCGAGGTAGAGCACCACGCCCGAGCACGCGGGCTCGTACTTCGAGGCGATCTTCGCCTGCTCGGCGCGCGCGGCGGGCGTGGCGACGAGATCGGTGTAGGTGCGCTGCACATCGCAGTTCGAGACCACGATGTCGGCCTCGAGGATGGTGCCGTCCTCGAGCTCGACGGCCTTCGTGCGCTTTCCATCGAGGATGATGCGCTTCGCGCCCTTGCCGAGCACGGCGTTGCCGCCCTGCTCGCGGAACACGCGCTCGAGCGCGCGCGCCACCATGCGCGTGCCGCCCTGCGCGTACCAGCAGCCGTAGTCGCCCTGCGCGCTCGCGATCAGCGAGAGGATCGCCGGCGCGAGGAACGGGCTCGACCCGACATACTGCATGAAGTGCTCGGAGAGCTGCTGGAGATGCGGCTCCTGGATCGAGCGGTGCTGGGTCTTCGCCACGGTCGAGTGCATGCGCATGCGCAGCACATCGCCGAGGATTCCCGCCTCGGTCGGCGGCTTCCGCATCATGTCGCCGATGCCGCCGAGATCCTTGTAGAAGAAGACCTTCTCGCTCAGGCGGTACATGCGCCGCGCGTACTCGAGGAACTCGAGGTAGCCCTTGCCGGGCTTCATCGCGGGGAACTGGCGGTCGAGGTCGCGCGCGAAATCCTGGGGATTGTCGCGGAGATCGAGCACCGTGCCGTCCTCGTAGAAGCAGCGCCACTGCGGGTCGAGGCGCACGAGGTCGAGGTAGTCGGCGACGCGGCGGCCGCTGCGGCGGATGATGCCGCGCACGACCTCGGGCATCGTGATGATCGTCGGCCCCATGTCGAAGGTGTAGCCCTTCTCGGTGAGGACATTCATCTTGCCGCCGAGATGGCGGTTCTTCTCGACGATGGTGACATCGCCGTCGCCGCCGAGCTGGGTGGTGAGTTCGGTCGCGGCCGCGAGGCCGGCAAGTCCGCCGCCGATGACGATGACGCGCTTCTTCATGCGTGCACTTTCTCTGATGGGTTCGCCGCTTTCGCGGGCGTTGCGTTCGATTGGACCGACGGGGCTGGCGACACCGGCTTCGGTGCGCGCGGCCACGCGATGAACTTCGAGAGGAACTGCTGGATCTTCGCGCTCGGCTCGTCGAGCGGCGCCGTCACGAGGCTCGAGGTGCGCGTGACGAACACCTCGCGCGTCAGCGCCACAAGGCCGGTTTCGCCGCGCGAACCGCCCCAGCCGCTCGCGCCCGTGCCCGTGATCACGATGCCCGGGTGCGCCGACGGCAAGAGCACCGAGTTGAAGTGGACGAGGCTCGAGCCACACGCCTCGACGCGTTCGGCGAGCTCGGCGCTCGGGCGGCGCGTCCAGATGCTCGTCGCGAGGTATTGCCCGACGCCGGCGTGCAGCGCGAAGGCTTCGTCGAGCGAGTCGACGGCGCGCACGGCGAGCGCGGGGCCGAAGTGGCGGCCTGCAAAGAGGTCGTTGCCGCTCGGGCAATCGAGCACCGCGACCGGCCGCATGGTGCGGCCGGAGGCCGGCTCGAGTGCACCCGCGATCGAGCGTCCGCCAGCGGAAATCGCGGCATTCGCAGCGCGCTGCGAGGCCTCGGCGGCGCCGGCGTCGACAAGCGCCACGCGCTTCGCGCCCGCGACCAACCGCGCGAGCTCGTCGCAGAACGCGGCGTACGCCTCGCGCATCACAAGCGCGCGGCGCGGCGCCATGCAGGTTTGCCCCGCGTTTGCGGTGAAGCCCATGAACACGGCCCGCGCAGCCGCGCGCGCGTCGGCGTCGGCAAGCACGAAGGCTGTGTCGGAGCCCGAGAGTTCAAGCGTGGTCGGGATCAGGCGCGGCGCACAGACCTCCGCGATCGCGCGGCCGACGGCGGTCGAGCCCGTGAACACGACATGGTCGAAGTGCTCCTCGGCGAGCACGCGGCGGCCTTCCTCGCGGGTCGCGCTGCGGCACTCGATCGAACCGCGCATCGACGGGATGGCGTCGGCGGCGCGGATCGCAAGCTCGAGCAACAGCGCCTGCGTGCGCGGCGCGCGCTCGGAGGGCTTCACGACGACGGCATTGCCCGCGACGACCGCCTGCACCAGCTGGATGCCGACGAGCTGCACAGGGTAGTTCCAGGTGGCGATGATCAGCACGCGCCCGACCGGCAGGCGCTGGCGCTCGACCGAGTGGCCGAAGCCGAACAGCCCCCCGCCACCGACGCGTCGCGGCTTCAGGATCGACTTCGCGCGCTTCAGGTGCCAGTTCATGCTGGCGACGAGCGGCATGATGTCGGCGACCATCGCCTCGAAGGTCGGCTTCCCGACCTCCTCGGAGGCCAGGGCGCAGAGGGTCGGATGCGATTCCCGCACGGCGTCGCGGAAGGCGCGCAGCCAGGTCAGGCGGTCGGAGAGGGTCGGGATCTGTGCGCGCATCGAGAATGGTCTGAGGGCATCGGAAGCGGGCGTCGCAGGACGCGCCCGCGGTTCGCATTTGTGCACTTGCTAGATTCGCCGCTTTGTGGGAATTTTGCAATCGCGTGAACTTCACCGAACCTACCCGAATCCACCCCGCCATCTGTCCCGAAACGGGCGCGATGATCGCAACCAATCCAAAGTCTCTCGAGCGCGCATCCCCCCCCAATCGTGCCAGCGTCGCGGTCATCGGCGCCGGCCCGGGCGGCCTCTCGGTCGCCATGCTCCTCGCGGGTGCCGGGCTCGATGTCACGATCTTCGAATCGCAGCCCGTGGTCGGCGGCCGCACCCGCCGCCTCGAGGCGGGCCCCTACGCCTTCGACTGCGGCCCGACCTTCTTCATGATGCCGTATGTGCTCGAGGAGATCTTCGGGTCGGTCGGCATGGCGACGAGCGACTTCGTCGAGATGAAGCGGCTCGACCCGATGTATCGGCTGCTCATCGGCAATGAACGCGGCACGAAGCCCACGCAGATCGACACGACCGGCGACCTCCAGAAGATGGCCGCGCGCCTGAACGCGGTCGAGCCGGGCGACGGCGACGCGTTCCTCCGCTTCATCGCAGACAACCGCAAGAAGCTCTCGCTCATGGAGCCGATCCTGCGCAGCCCGATCCGCGGCCTCGCGGATCTCATGACGCTCGACACGCTCAAGGTCGCGCCCGTGCTGCGGCCGTGGGAGTCGGTGTACTCGCAGCTCACGCGCTACTTCAAGAGCGAGGAATCGCGCCTCGCGATGAGCTTCCAGTCGAAGTACCTCGGCATGAGCCCGTTCGAGTGCCCGAGCCTGTTCACGATCCTGCCGTTCATCGAGTACGAGTACGGCGTGTGGCACCCGATCGGCGGCTGCAACGCGCTGACCGCCGCGATGGCGGAAGCGTGCTCGCGGCTTGGCGCGCGCATCGAGACGGCGAGCCCGGTTTCGCGGGTGATGTTTGAAGGCCAGCGCGCGACGGGCGTGGTCGTCCACGGTGAAGAGCGCCGCTTCGACCATGTCGTCGTCAACGCAGACGCGACCTGGGCGATGAAGAACCTCATTCCCGCGAACCTGCGCCGCGGCGACCAGCAGGACGCTGCAATCGACGCGAAGCGCTACTCGTGCAGCACCTTCATGCTGTACCTCGGCATGGAGGGCGAGGTCGACCTCCCCCACCACACGATCTACACCTCGACGAGATATCGGCAAAACTTGATCGATATTGGCGAAGGACGCCTGTCGGACGACGCGTCGTTCTATGTCTGCAACCCAAGCCGCATCGACCCGACGCTCGCGCCGAAGGGCGACAGCGCGCTCTATGTGCTGCTGCCGACCGCGAACACGAAGGCGGCCGCCGACGGCGCCCCGATCGACTGGAAGAAGGAAGCCCCGCGCGTCCGCGAGGAGACGCTCGCGCGGCTCTCGAGCGTGATGGGCATTCCCGACGCCGCGCGCCGCGTGAAGGCCGAGATCATGTTCACGCCCGACGACTGGCGCGCGCAGAACATCAACCACGGCGCGACCTTCAACCTCGCGCACAACATCACCCAGATGCTCCACTGGCGCCCGCAGCACAAGCTGCAGGGCTTCGAGAACCTCTGGACCGTCGGCGGCGGCACGCACCCGGGCTCGGGCCTTCCCGTGATCTTCCTCGCAAGCGAAATCACAAGCCGCCTGCTCTGCGCCGAATGCGGCGTAAAGAGCCCGCTCGACGCCCCGCACGCGCGCCGCGTCGACGCAGCCCTCCCCCGCGAACGCGGCGGAATGCTGGCTGGCGTGTAAGGCCGAGGGCGCAGCCCGAGCACAGACCATCCCGAGTCGACAGCCAAAACGGGTGCCACCACTTCCAGTGGTGGTTTCGCGCGCGTACCGGCTTCGTGCCCGTTCCAGCCACCCCGACTCCGCACTACTAGGCTCTGTCTGACGGATCCCCAGGACGTCGATCCACGCGGCATCCCGGCTGGCCGCGTCGGCTTCAACTCGCTGTATCGCTGCGGATACAGCTTCGTTTCACCTCCTTGCCATCCGGGCGCCGCGCGGATCTTTGGTCCCGGGGATCCGTCAGACAGAGCCTAG
>Ga0209985_10003327_pt1 | contig 13758 bp, 12 predicted proteins | sample NOAtaG_FD_187305 | JGI IMG/M metagenome (GOLD analysis project Ga0209985, IMG submission 187305) | Freshwater lake microbial communities from Lake Erie, under a cyanobacterial bloom - NOAA_Erie_Diel6S_1000h metaG (SPAdes) (version 2) | ecosystem: Environmental > Aquatic > Freshwater > Lake ...
CCCAAGGCCCCCAAGGCCCCCAAGGCCCCCAAGGCCCCCAAGGCCCCCAAGGCTCACATGAGTCATGTTCCACACGCACCAACCGCGCTGCGGGCCGATTGCCCGTAAAGCATTCCCGCGCCGCCGCTGGTGCGGCTTCAAAGGCACTCGCACAGCGCACGCGGGCACGCCAACCAAACACTTCACAGGCTCTGTCTGCACTTTCCTGATCTGTTGAGCCTTCTGGTGAACACGCCCGCATCCCCTGGTCCTGCCAAGCCGAATCACGCCGGCACCGTGGAGCCGCAGGCCCACGCCGTGGCACCGCGCCCCGGCGCGCAAGCCGATGAGAGCCCTGCCCTGCCCAGCGCAGAACCGCCCTCGCCTGCCGACCTGCGCGCCTGGGCCGTCAGCGTGGTGGACGCTCGTGAGGAAGAGCGGCTTCGCGTCGCGCGGGGCATGCACGACGAACTGGGGCAGCTGCTCACCGCTCTCAAGATCGAAGTGGCCGGTCTGGCCCAGGAAGCCACCGGCCCGGGCCCCGCGCAGCGCATCCAATCGATGAACGCCCTGATCGACGAAACCATCGTGGCGGTGCGCCGCATCTCCGACGACCTGCGCCCGCTGATGCTGGACGACCTGGGCCTGAACGCGGCCGTGGAGTCGCTGGCGCGCACGGCGGCCCAGCGCATGGGCATTGAAGTGACCGTGCGGCACGACGAGCTGGACCCCCCTGTTCACCCCGACATGGCCACGGCGCTGTACCGCATGGTGCAGGAGGCCCTGACCAACGTGGCCCGCCATGCCCAGGCCACCGATGTCAGCATCTACCTGCGGGTGCAAAACGGACAGGTGGTGCTGACCGTGGAAGACAACGGCATTGGCTTGCCCAGTGACGCATTGCGCCGCCAGGGCCACTGGGGCCTGCGCGGTCTGCGCGAGCGCGTCACGCAGTTTGGCGGCCAGCTGACGCTGGACAACGCCCCGGGCAGCGGGGCGCGCCTGCGGGTGCAGCTGCCCGTGGACGCCGCCGGGGCCGCCCGATGAACTCACGCCTGAAGGTGCTGGTGGTGGACGACCACGCCACCGTCCGCGAGGGGCTGATCCGCATCTTGACGGGCGCTGGCCTGGATTGGCGGGTGCAAGAGGCCGCCAACGCAGAAATCGCTCTTGGGCTGGCGGATCAGCAACCCTTTGACGTGGGAGTGGTGGACATGTCCATGCCCGGCATGAACGGGATCGAGCTGGTACTGAACCTTCGCGCACGTGGCCACTCGTTCCCCCTGCTGATGCTGAGCATGCACGCCGAGCCCGCCTACGCGCTGCGGGCTTTCAAGGCCGGCGCCACGGGCTACATCACCAAGGACAGGGCCGCAGACGAGCTCCTGCTGGCGGTGCAGGCGGTGGCCGACGGCGGCACCTACGTGCCACCCTCGCTGGACGGACGGGTGCAGATGAGCCTCAATGGCATGGTGCAGGAGGTACCTCATTCACGCCTGTCCGAACGCGAGTTGGGCTTGCTGCGCCACCTGGGCCAAGGCCTGACCCTCTCCGAGGCGGCAGAGCGCCTTCAACTGAGCGAGGCGACCGTGTTTGCGGCGCAGGGCCGGATGCTCGAGAGGCTGCGTCTGGCCTCCGTGCAGGAGGCGGTGGACTACGCGGCAGCACAGGGCTTGTTGCGCTGAAATCGGGGCTTGCCGCATTTGCAGACAGCCATGCACATCGAGACCGACGACCTCAGCCGCCCAGAAGTCCACGCCCTGTTGCAGGAGCACCTGGAAGACATGTACGCCTGGTCACCACCAGAGAGCGTGCATGCGCTGGACCTGGCCCGGCTGCGCGCGCCCAACATCACCTTCTGGACGGCCTGGGACGGGCCGGTGCTGCTGGGCTCAGCCGCGCTGAAAGACCTGGGCGACGGCCACGGCGAAGTCAAGTCCATGCGCACGCCACGTCACCTGCGCGGCCGCGGTGCAGGCCGCGCGCTGCTCACGCACCTGATCGAGCATGCACAGGCAAGAGGCTTCAAGCGCCTGAGCCTGGAGACCGGCACACAGGACGGTTTCATCCCCGCCAGACGGCTCTACGAAGCCTTCGGCTTCACCTACTGCCCGCCCTTTGCCGACTACACGCTGGACCCGAACAGCGTGTTCATGACCAGGGTGCTGGACGGTGCAGCGCCCAGACCGGTGTAGAAACGCAGGCCAGCAAAGGGCCAGCGCCATGCACACCTGCGACCTCGTACTCGAGGAACTACCAGGCACCTCCCGCACGTTGGCGACCAGTCTATTTCTGTAAATTGAAGATTCGATATTCGATTTACAGAACCGGGTGATATCATCCGTACGATGATTCGCCGTGCCATCACGCCAGTCCTGCGCCGGCTCGCGGCCCAATACCCCGTGGTCACCCTGACGGGGCCACGCCAGAGCGGCAAAACCACGCTGGCGCGGGCAGAGTTCTCACACCTGCCCTATGTCAGCCTGGAAGACCCTGACACGCGCCGTTTCGCGCTGGAAGATCCACGCGGCTTCCTGGCGCAGTTCCCTGGCGGTGCCGTGCTGGACGAGATCCAGCGCGCCCCGGACATCTCCTCCTACCTGCAGGGCATGGTCGATGATGATCCGCGCCCCGGCCGCTTCGTGCTCACGGGCAGCCACCAGTTCGAGTTGATGACCCAGGTGTCGCAGTCGCTCGCCGGCCGCACCGCCTTGCTCCGCCTCTTGCCGTTCACGCTGGCCGAGGCCAGGGCACTGCGGCAAGAGAGTACCGCTACTGACCTACCGTCAACCCTGCTGCGGGGCTTCTTGCCCCGCATCCATGACCGCGGGCTGGACCCATCCCAGGCCCTGGCGGACTACTTCGCCACCTATGTGCAGCGGGACCTGCGGGAACTGGCTGCCGTGCAGGACCTGCAGCGGTTCGAGCGCTTCGTGCGCCTGTGCGCAGGCCGCACCGGCCAGATGCTGAACCTGAGCCAGCTCGGCAACGACGCCGGGGTGTCCCATGTCACTGCCCGCGCCTGGATCGACCTGCTGCAGACCAGCTACATCGTGCATCTGCTGCCCCCCTGGTTCACTAACACGGGCAAGCGGCTGGTGAAGACTCCCAAGCTCTACTTCGTGGATGTGGGTCTGGCCTGCTGGCTGCTGGGGTTGCGTGAACCATCACAGGTGTCTCGCGATCCGCTGTGGGGTGGCCTCTTCGAGAACTTCATCGTCATGGAGGCGCTGAAGGACCGGCTGAACGCCGGGCGCACCGCCGAGATGTACTTCTACCGAGACTCCGACGGCAATGAAGTTGACCTGCTGATTCCCACCGGGATGGGGCTGCATGCCGTGGAGATCAAGGCCGGGGCCACCGTCAACACGGACTATTTCAAGGGCCTCAAAGCCTTTGCCCGCCACCACCCGAGCGCACTCGCTGCGGGCTGCGTGGTGTTTGGTGGCGAGGACGGACAAGCTCGATCAGATTGGCCCGTGCATGCATGGCAACGCCTGGAAGCAGGGCCTCCTGGCAGCTGAGGGAGGTAGGCGATTCGCCGCCGCCTTCATCGCCGCGCACATCGCCGCCTGAGCCTCACCCCTGCGCCAGCTTCAGCCGCTGCACCTTGCCCGACGGCCCGCGGGGCAGTTCGGTGACGAAGCGGAAGACGCCCGGGGTCTTGTAGCGGCCCAGCTTTTCCAGGCAGAAGGCGCGCAGGTCGGCCTCGGTGCAGGGCATGCCCTCGCGCGGCACGATGCAAGCGAGGATCTCCTGGCCGTAGTGTTTGTCGGGGATGCCCACGGCCGCGGCTTCCAGCACCGCGGGGTGCTGCAGCAGGGCCTCGTCGATTTCGCGCGGGGCGATGTTCTCGCCGCCCTTGATGATCAACTCCTTGATGCGGCCGGTGACGAAGAAGAAGCCGTCGGCGTCGCGGTGGCCCAGGTCGCCCGTGCGCAGCCAACCGTCGGGCGTGAAAGCGTCGGCGGTGGCCTTGTCGTTCTTGTAGTAGCCGCGCATCACATGCGGGCCGCGGATGACGATCTCGCCCGTGGTGCCGTCCGGAACGGGCTGCAGCGCAGCGTCCACCACGCGGGCTTCACCGCCCGAGGCGCGGCCCACGGCGCCGATCTTGCGCTGCGATGGCTCCAGCGGGTTGGAGAAGGAGGGCGCCACGGTCTCGGTCAGGCCCATGGTCTCGATCACGCCAATGCCAAAGCGCTCTTCGAAGGCTTTGAGGTGCTCGGGCGGCAAGGCAGACGAGGCCGAGCGGCAGAAGCGGATGGCGCGCGTGCGCTCGCGCATTGGCGCCTCGCCTTCCAGCAGGTAGCTGATCATCGTGGGCACCACGTTGATCCAGGTGCAGCCGCTGGCGGTGGCCTGGCCCCAAAAGGCGCCGGCCGAGAACTTGGGCGGCATGGCCAGGCTGCCACCATGAGCCAGCGGCGCCAACATGGTCACCGCAAACGCATTGATGTGGTACAGCGGCAGCACGGCCAGCACCCGGTCACCCGGCACCAGGGCGTGCTCGGCACTGATGGCCTGCGCGTTGGCCGCGAGGTTGGCTTGCGTCAGCATCACGCCCTTGGGCACGCCGGTGGTGCCGGAGGTGTACATCAGCAAGGCCAGGTCACCCGCGGAGGGTGCGTGCTGGCGTTCGCTGGGTGCCGGGCTTGATGCTGCCCGCGCAGCGTCGACAGGTTGCGACTGAGCCGCCTGCGAGCCCAGCACAGCCGCCTGCGCGTTGGGCAAGGCCTGATCATCGGGCGCCGTCACCACCAGCGTGACGGGCCTGCCCAACCCCTGCAGCACCGCCCGCACCCGCTCGGCCCACTCGGGGCTGGCGAAGACCACGCGGCAATCCGAGTGGTCCAGCACGTAGCGCATCTGCTCGGGCTGGGACAGCAGGTTCACCGGGTTGACGCACCAGCCGCCGTGCATGGCGCCCAGCAGCAGGCGCAGCGTCTGCAGGCCGTTGGGCATGACCATGGAGACCGTGTCGCCCGGCGCTGAAGCTAGCGCCCGCAGCAGGTGGGCCACGTCCAGGCATTGGGCACGCAGTTGCGCGAAGGTGATGGACTGGCTTCCATCCACGTCCTGCGCGTAGACCGCATCAGGCCAGCGCGCTGCAGCCTCCTCGATCAGTGCGTGAACGGTCTGCTCACCCACGACCGAACTTCCCAAAGAACGCGCCGAAGATCTCGTCCTCGCTGGGCACACGCTCGGCGATGGGCCGCGAGATGCGGGTGGTGTTGAGGTAGTGGCGGTAGCTCATGTTGTCCGAGAAATTGTTGCGGCCCCAGGTGCCGCAGCCCATGGACAAGGAGAAGGGCAGACCGTTGTCGAAGCTGCCGCCGGTGGCGATGCAGTGGGCCTGGTTGACGATGACGCGAGAGACCGGCAGGTGCAGGCCCAGTTGCAGCGCACGGTCTTCGCGCGCGCTGTGCAGGCCCACCGAGTGGCCGGCGCCTTGCCAGGCGTAGACCTGCTCCACGATGGCCATGGCGTGTTCGAAGTCGCGCGCCCGGTACAGCGTGAGCACAGGCGCGAGCTTCTCGCCTGAGAACGGGTGCTCGGGGCCGAAGCCGCTCTCCTCCACCAGCAGCATCGAAGGCGCCAGCGCTGCCACCTCCGCCAACCCGGCACGCTGCGCCACCACGGAGGCGTTCTGGCCCGTGGCGGCGGACGAGAGCTTGCCGTCTGGCCACATCAGCGCCTGCAGCTGCGCCTTCTGCTGCGCGCTCAGCAGCACGGCGCACTGGCCTTTCAGGGCCTGCACGGCCGCGTCGTACACGCTGTCCAGCAGCACCAGGCTGTTCTCTGAGGAGCAGCTGGTGGCGTTGTCAAAGGTCTTGGAGCGCCGCACCCGGTCGGCCACCAGCGCCAGGTCGGCCGTCTCGTCCACGATGCCGGCCACGTTGCCCGCGCCCACGCCAAAGGCCGGCGTGCCGCTGGCATAGGCTGCGCGCACATTGGCCTGCGAGCCCGTGGCCACCACCAGGTCGCACTGCCGCATGAGCGCGAGCGTGGAAGCCTTGTCCACCGGCTGGGGCAGCATCTGCACCAGGTCGCGCGGGGCGCCAATGCGGTCGAACTCGGCATGGACGAACTGCAGCAGCCGCTCGCAGGTGGACCAGCCCTTGGGCGAGGGCGCCACGATGACGGCGTTGCGGCCCTTCAGCGCGTTGATGATCTTGTTGGCCGGCGTCGCCCCGGGGTTGGTGGAGGGCGTGACCGCGCACACCACCCCCACGGGCCGCGCGATCTCCACCAGACCCTTGGCGGGGTCTTCAGCGATCACGCCCACGGACTTGGCGCCCTGCAGGTCGCGCAGCAGGCCCAGCGTCTTGCGGTGGTTCTTGCGGACCTTGTCCTCCACGTTGCCGATGCCGGTGTCCAGCACCGCCAGCTCCGCCAGTTCGCGGTTGCGGGCCGGCTCGATGATGGCCCAGCCGGCCGCGGCCACCAGTTCGTCCACCCGCGCCTGGTCGTAACCCTCGGCCACACGTTGCGCCGCGCGGGCCATTGCGACCAGGGCCGCCACGCGGGCTTCTGCTGCCTCCTGGCCCGCGGGCAAGGCCGTCGTATTCGTGCTCATCGTCGCTGCCTTCAATCCGCCTTGATGTTGGCGTCCTTGGCCAGCTTGGCCCACTTGGGCAACTCGGCGGCCACCACCTTGCCCAATGCGTCGGGCGTGCCGCCCACCGCGTCGGCGCCCTGGGCCAGCAGCCTCTCGCGGATGGTGGGCTCGGCCAGTACGGTGTTCAAGGCTCTGTTCAGACGCTCGATCACCGGGCGAGGCGTCTTCGCGGGCACGAACATGGCGTACCAGGAGTCCACCTCGAAATCGGGCTGGCCGGACTCATGCACCGTGGGCACGTCGGGGAAGGCGGGCGTCCGCTTGAGCGTGGACACCGCCAGCGCCTTCAACTTGCCCGTCTTGACGAACTGCGCCGCCGCCGGGATGGACACCCACAGCAGCGGCACCTGCCCGCCCATCACATCGGTCACGGCCGGCCCGCCACCGCGGTAGGGGATGTGCGTCATCTGCGTGCCCGTGCGCAGCTTGAACATCTCACCGGCCAGGTGCCCGGGCGAGCCGTTGCCCACGGAGGCGTACGACAAGTCTCCCGGTTTGGCCTTGGCCAGGGCGATCAACTCGGCCAGGTTGTTGGCCGGGACCTTGGGGTTGGCCACCAGGATCTGCGGCAGCGAGGCCACCAGGCCCACGGGCTCGAAGTCCTTGACGGTGTCGAAGTTCAGCTTGGGAAAGATGGCGGGGTTGATGGTGTGCGAGCTCAGGGTGAAGAGCACGGTGTAGCCGTCAGGCGCGGCCTTGGCCACCAACTCGGTGCCCACCGAGCCCCCTGCCCCGCCCTTGTTGTCGATGACCACCTGCTGCCCGAGCACAGCGCCCATGCGCTCCTGCACGATGCGCGCGATGACGTCCGTGCCGCCGCCCGGCGGGTAGGGCACCACAAAGCGCACGGGCTTGTCGGGGTAGGTCTGCGCCAGCGCCACAGTGGGCAGCGCTGCACCGGCGATCAGGGTGGCGGCGCAGGAAGCCGTGGCAGCCAGCACACGGCGGCGCTGCAGGGTCTTGGGCTGGGTCATGTCCTCGTGCATGGTCAACTCCTCTGGGATGGATGAAGGTGGGACAAGCGGTCAAGGTGACCACGGCGCATGCGCCGCGGCAGGTCAAAGCATAGAGCCCCGGAGGTCAGCGTGTGCGAAAGGCCTCACCACAAGTCCACCCGCGCCCCTTGTGAAGCCCAGCGCTTGACAAAGGACTCGAAGTCCGCCGCAGGCAAGGGGCGAGACACCAGGTAGCCCTGCACGAAGTCGCAACCCGCCTGGGCCAGCAGGGCCTGCTGGCCCGCGGTCTCCACGCCCTCGGCCACCACCTTGCAGCCCAACTCCTGGCCCACCTTGATGATGGCGGCGCACACGGCCCGCTTGGCCGGCGCGGCCTCGATGTAGTCCACCAGGGACTTGTCGATCTTCAGTGTGTCCAGCGGCAGGCGGTCCAGCTGACCGAAGCTGGAATAGCCCACCCCGAAGTCGTCCAGCGCCACGCCAAAGCCCATGCCCTTGAGCAAGGCCAGCACCTGCAGCACCTCGGGCGTGACGTTGAGAAAAGCCCCTTCAGTGATCTCCAGCACGATGCTGCCGGCAGGCACCTGCAACGCGCTGAGCGCCTGCAGGGCATCGGCCGGGTGGTCGGCACACCATTCCAGGTAAGCCGGCGGCATGTTGATGCTGATCTGGAAAGCCGGGTCCAGGGATTGCCGCCACGGCCGCACCTGCGCCACGGCACGCTCCAGCACCCAGGACGTGAGCGCCACGATCTTGCCGTAGGACTCGGCCAGCGGGATGAAGTCCGCGGGCGAGATACGGCCCTTGACGGGGTCGTTCCAGCGGATCAGCGCCTCGGCCTTGCGCAAGGGTTCGCCGCGCAGACCCACGATGGGTTGGTAGAAGAGTTCAAACTCGTTGTGCCGCATGGCCCGGTCGATGGCCTGGCTCATCTGGCCGCGGTCCACCACCGCAGTCTCCATGCGGGAGTCAAACCACACCGGCGCTGCACTGCGCAGGGTGTCGGCCATCATGAGCGCCATCTCGGCACGGCGCAGCAGTTCTGAAGCGCTGTGCCCGTCTTGCGGAAAACGCACCACCCCCAGGCGGGGCTGCAAAGGCACCGTGCGGCTGCCCATGGTCACCGGCTGCCACAACCTGGCCCACTGGGTGGCCAGCCGCTCCTGCAGGGCCAGGTCTGCGCCGCCGGGTGCACCGGGCTCCTGCAGAGGGACCCACCCTGCGAACTCCCATTTGCTCAGTCTCCCTTGCTCGCGCGCACCCAGGCTGTCGGTCAGACGTGACACCAGCAGATCCAGGAACACGCGCTGCTCGCTGGGAGCCAGGGGGGCGATGAATTCGTCCAGGCGCTCGAACTTCAGCGCCACGAGCACGGACGGGGTGGCGGCATCTGGCCCGGTCAACGCCTGCGCGAGTGCGTCCTCAAAAGCCCGGGCATTCAGCAGACCGGTCTGCGGGTCGGTGCGGGCGGCCAGGTCCCGTTCCTGGCGGGCGAGCAGCAACTCCTGGCCCAGGCCTTCAGCCATGGTGCGAAGACCCTCGGTCACACCCTGGGCCGCCTCGGCCAGCCGGCGGTTCAGCCGCGACAGGAACTGCACCACCAGCAGTGCGATCCCGGGCCCGCCAATCAGGCGCACGGCCGCGGCGGTTTCGACCTCGGTAGACCCCGCCAGCGTTGCGGCCGACGCCCCCAGAAACACGAGCGAGGCCACCAAGGCGATGTTCGGCGGAGCCGAGATGTGGACGAAGGCCACCGCCATGGCCAGGGCATACACGGCCATCTCGCCGTTGAGGGCCAGCGCGATGAGGTACGACAAGCTCAAGAGCGCCGCCACCACCAGACCTGCCCGCGCACTCACCACGGGACGGCGCCAGAAGTACACGGCCACGCCACTCAGCAGGACGACGCCGTAGACCGGCATCCAGGGGGCATTGAGGCCACCAGAACCTCGCAGATAGCTCAGCCCGGATTCCAAGGCGATGAACGCCATGATGCAGCCGATACCCGCCACCACCCAGGCCGTGGCCCGCGAGGACATCTGCGCCTGCGCCCGGTTGACGGGCTCCAACTCCTCCAACAGCACCTTGGCCTGCGCCAGCACATCCTCCTGCGGGGCAGGGTCGGTCAGCTCGGCGGGCTTGGCGTTGCGCATGGCGGCGGAGCTTAACCGCCACGGCGCTACGCCGCCGCGGCGCCAACAGCGCCACCTCGCCGGTGCGCGCTGTTGAGCCTGCTCAGCGCCCGCGCCGCCCGCGCTGAAACACTGACTCCCTACCTTGAGCAGACGCCGGGCTTTGCCGCGGCGTCATCAGGAGTTTGGCCCTCTTCAGGCCGTATCCAGTCCTTGCGGGCTTAAAGGAGCTGTCCCTTCATGATCCTTGCTGGCACCAGCGATCAGTCACTCCACCCTCCACTTCTTTCCACTGCAGGCTCGATCCGCGTTTACCTGGCGGACGGCCACCCCATCACGCTCTGGGGTTTGCAACAGCTCATCGATTCAGCGGCCCCCCGCATGAGCGTGGTGGGCTCCGCCACCACCCAGCACGCCTTGCTCAGCGACGAGGCAGCCACGCAGGCCGACGTGATCCTGCTGGACCTGGACCTGGCAGGCCCCGATGCAGCGGGCGCTTTGGGCAGCTTGAGCCAGCGCTGCCGGGGCCATGTGCTCATCCTCACCGCCACGGAAGACATGGCGCAGCAGCGCGCCGCCGTGCTGCGGGGTGCCCGGGGCATGGTGCACAAGTCCGAGCCCGCATCCACCATCCTGCACGCGATCCAGACCGTGGGCCGCGGTGAGGTCTGGCTCGACAGCAGGCTGGTCAGCCAGGTGCTGGGGCAACTCAGCCACCGCGGCTGGACGGCTGCATCCCGGCAGGCAGACCCCCAGGCCGAGCGCATTGCGAGCCTCACCGCGAGGGAGCGCGACATCGTGGCGGCCCTGGTGCAGAGCGCCGGGGCCAAGCTGCTGAGCGTGGCGCACGCCCTGCACATGAGCGAGCACACCTTGCGCAACCACCTCACCAACATCTACGCCAAGCTGGACGTGCGCGGACGGCTGGAACTGCACGTCTTTGCCACCGCCCAAGGCCTGGCAGCCACCGTACCGGCAGCGTCGGCCCCCAGGGCAGCGCACCCCGCGTACAGGACAAACCTCCTGCCCCGGCAGGTCCAAGCTCCCCCCATCTCCTGACCCCAACCTCCCTGGCGCCGGACTGGCCCGGTCCCTAGAGTCAGCTTCGAGGACATCCAGAAGAGACGCGAGTTGCTGGCCGGCGTCTGAGCAACAGGCCAGCCGGAAAGGGACCCGGCCGCATCCGGGTCCGCGGTGGGTTGACAGCCCCGAGCTGGAACCACCATGACCACAGGGAGTCTTGCATGCACGTGATTCGATTCATCCAGAAGCTGGCCCGCGACGAAGAGGGCGTGACCGCCATCGAGTACGGGCTCATCGCCGCGCTGATCGCGGTCGTGATCATCGGAGCGGTCACCACCCTTGGAACTGACGTTGCCAGCACCTTCGGCAAGGTGAGCGCCGGCTTGACCAAGTAATCCGCGACCCCGACTCGGGACGGCGTGCCTCTTGGTCCAGTACCGACCAGGAACGCCAAGCGCCCGCAGGCCCCGGCGGCCCCCAACACAACAGGGTCACCGGGGTCATCCAAACCGCTCCTCATCCCTCCAACGCACCTTGACTGGCCTGATGCCCGCATCTCTGACCTCCGCGCTGCTGCTGGCCTTGCTGCTGGGCGCCGTGTTGACAGACCTGCACGCCCGCCGCATCCCGAATGCCCTGGTGCTGGCTGGCACCACCCTGGCGCTGGCCGCTCACACGCTCAGCCTGGCAGGCTCGCACCCTCCGTTGGCCGGCCCGGCCTGGTGGGCCCCGTTGGCGGGCTTGGCCACCGGCCTGGCCGTGCTGATGCCCCTGTACCTGCTGCGCGCCATGGGTGCGGGCGACGTAAAGCTGATGGCCATGGTGGGCGCCTTCGTCGGCGCACCCACGGTGCTGATGGCAGCGCTGTACACCTTGCTGGCCGGCGGCCTGTTGTCGCTGGCCATGATGTTCGGCCAAGGCGTGGCCGCCCGCACGCTGGCCCATGTGCGCTTCATGCTCACCGACTGGGCCATGCGCCTTCGCAGCGGCCAAGGCTCCTTCACGCTGGGTGCAGCACCGCTTCAAACCACCGCCGCACGGCTGCCTTATGCCGTGGCCATCGCCGTGGGCACGGTGGCCGCGCTGGTGCAGGCGCACTGACCCTGTGCTGCGAATGTTCCGCCTCACCCCCATGACACCCCTGCCACTCCCGGCCCGGCGGCTGCGCCAGCCCCATTCGCACCCTGACACGAGGAGAACCCGATGAGATCAAGAGGACTCTGGATGCTGTTGATCGCGGCGCTGGCCGGGGTGGCGGCCGTGCTGCTGGCCGTCCGCTGGATGCAGGGCCAAGGGGCCGACCAGGGCCGCATTGCGGTGGCCAGCGCCGACATTGAGCTGGGCGGACGGATCTCCAGCGAGATGATCCGCATGACCGACTGGCCCAAGGACAGCGTGCCCCAGGGGGCCTTCAACGACCCCACCCGCCTCAACGGCCGTGTGGTGCTGGTGTCGTTCCAGCGCGGGGAGCCCTTGACCGAGGCGCGCCTGGCGCCCGTGGGCGCCAAGGGCGGCCTGTCCGCCGTGGTGCCCGAGGGCCGGCGCGCCATGACCGTGCGCGTCAACGACGTGGTGGGCGTGGCCGGCTTTGCGCTGCCGGGTACTTATGTCGACGTGATGGTGAACACCCAGGCAGAAGGCACGCAGCGCAACGACCGCGACCGCTCCATCTCCAAGATTGTGCTGGAGCGCATCCTGGTGCTGGCGGTGGCGCAGGAGGCCGACCGGGACGCCACCAAGCCCAAGGTGGTCAACGCCGTGACGCTGGAGGTCACACCAAGGGATGCCGAGGTGCTGGACCTGGCGCGCAGCGTGGGCACGCTGTCGCTGGTGCTGCGCAACCCGTCCGACCCCGTGCGCACGCCCACCGCGGGCATCACCAAGAGCGAGTTGCTGGGCACCGCCCAGGCCGAACCCGTCAAGGCGCCAGCGCCCCGGGCCGTGCAGGCCAGCAAGCCGGTGCGTGTGGTCAAGCCCGCGCCCGTCCATGTGCCCGCTGCGCCGCCACCTGAGCCCGCCGCTGCCCCGGCCACCCCCACGGCCCAGGCTGCCGCACCGCGCACGTGTGTGGAGATCGTGCGCGGCCTCGCCAAGGTCACGGAGTGCTTCTGATGCTGAACCACCCCACCCCCAACACCCCCAAGACAAGCGCCATGCAGCCACTCCCCCATCACGCTGCCACGAACGCTGCCACTAGCGTTACCACGGGCACTGGCGCCGGTACCGCCGCCAAAACCGCAGTAACCACCGCCACGACAGCCACTACCGCCGCCAGAGCCGCCCTGGGCGCCTGCCTGACCTTGCCCCTATGGGCCTGGGGCACCGCGCCCGTTGCCGCGGCGCCCAGCCCCGCCCTGTGCCAATCGGTGCAGATGGCGCCGCTGGTGGAAGTGCCCGTGGGCAAGTCCACGGTGCTGCGCCTGGCCACGCCCGCGGCGCGCATCCTGCTGGGCAACCCCGAGAACGCCCGCGCCGCCCGCCCTGCGGACGTGCCCGGAGGCCGCAAGGACGAAGGCGTCAAGGCGCCCGCCATCGACAACCGGCCCGGCGTGGCCGAGGTCGACGTGCTGCTGCTGGCCCCCACCGAGGTGGTGCTGCTGGGCAAGACCATCGGCTCGACCAATGTGGTGACGCTGGACCAGAACGGCACCTGCACCGCCTTTGACGTGGTGGTGGGCATGGATACCCGTGGCCTGGAGGCGGCGCTGGCCCGCCTGCTGCCTGGTGAGAAGGACATCAAGGTCACGCCGGCCTTTGACTCGCTGGTGCTGTCAGGTGCGGTCAGCGACAGCGAGGCCATGGCCCGCGTGGGCGAGCTGGCCCAGGCCTATGTGCGCAGCCAGGACGGCGGCGGCACGGGCGGCAGCCCACGCAGCCAGCGGGTGGTCAACATGCTGGAGGTGGGCTCGCCCCAGCAGGTGATGCTCGAGGTGAAGGTGGCCGAGGTGTCCAAGGCCCTGATCGACAAACTGGGCGTGCAGCTGAGTGGGTCGCGCACCAACGGCAACTGGAACTACAACCTGCTGGCGGACTTTCTCAGCGGCGG
>Ga0209985_10003328_pt1 | contig 13757 bp, 15 predicted proteins | sample NOAtaG_FD_187305 | JGI IMG/M metagenome (GOLD analysis project Ga0209985, IMG submission 187305) | Freshwater lake microbial communities from Lake Erie, under a cyanobacterial bloom - NOAA_Erie_Diel6S_1000h metaG (SPAdes) (version 2) | ecosystem: Environmental > Aquatic > Freshwater > Lake ...
GGTCCTGAACCAGAAGGTACTATCCTCAGATAATTCGAGCCTGTCCCGTTCCAGCTTTCTATGCATTGTAGTATATCTACCCACCCACCGATCGGGCAAGTTCGAGAACCCCAGGCAAACGACCACCAAGAGAAGTAGTGCTCGCATGGTGCTGCACTCGGATCAAACCACAGCGCCCAAGTTGACGGCTTCCACCGCCTTGATCTGTGGGGCCACACGTTTGATGGCCTCCTCCACCCCGGCCTTCATGGTCATGGGGCTCATGGCGCAGTTGGTGCAGGCCCCGTGCAGTTTCACGCGAACGATGCCCTCGGCGGTGACCTCTTCCAAGGAGATGTCGCCACCATCGGCCTTCAGGAAGGGACGCAGGTCCTCCAGCGCGGCTTCGATGCGCTGGATGGCCAGTTGGATCTCCTGTTCGTCCATCATCAAGCGATCATGCTCTCGGCACGTTCCAACGCGGCCAAACGCTGCTGGAAGGCACCACAAAGTTCACTAAAAGCGCGTGCTGCCGGTGTATCACCTTGTAGCACGGCCGGGCGGCCCACATCACCGGCCTCCCGGATGCTCTGCACCAGCGGCACCTCGGCCAGGAAGGGGACCTGGAGCTCATCGGCCAGGGCACGCGCTCCACCCTTCCCGAAGATGTAGTACTTGCTCTCGGGCAGTTCTGCCGGAGTGAACCAGGCCATGTTCTCCACAATGCCCAGCACAGGCACGTTCACGCTGGGTAGACGGAAGAGGCCCACGCCTTTACGGGCATCGATCAGTGCCACGTTCTGCGGAGTGCTCACAATGATGGCCCCGGTGAGCGGCACGGCCTGTACCAACGACAGGTGAATGTCGCCGGTACCAGGCGGCAGGTCAACCAGCAGGACATCCAGATCGCCCCAGTCGGCATCCTTGATCAGTTGCTCCAAGGCCTTGGTGGCCATGGGACCGCGCCAGGCGATGGCCTGGTCCGTTTGGGCGAAGAAGCCGATGCTGAGGAGCTTCACGCCATAGCTCTCCACCGGCACGATCCACTGGCGACCGTCCTTCTCCCGGGTGGCGGGCTTCTCGTGCAGGACGTCGAACATCAGGGGCATGCTGGGGCCGTAGATGTCGGCGTCCACAAGGCCCACCTTCAGACCGCGTGCCGCAAGACCGGCCGCGAGGTTCGCAGTGATGGTGCTCTTGCCCACACCGCCTTTGCCGCTGGCAATGGCCACAATGTGCTTGACCCCGGGCAGCACCTTCCGAAGGTTGCCTCTCTCGCCGCTCAAGGGAGTTACGGTGGCCATGACGGCCACATCCTGGCCAAGTGCCTGTTTCAGATTGAACAGAACGGCCTCCTCCATGCGCTTGCGGCTGTGCATCGCAGGGTTGCTCACCTCCACATGCACGCTTACCGTGTTGCCAGCGATCTTGATGTCGCGCACAAGGTCCAGGGCCACGATATCCTTTTTCAGGTCGGGCTCGACAATGCGGGATAGTGCGGAGAGGACAGCGTCCTTGGAGAATGACATGGGTCCGGAAAGGGAGTGCGAAATTAGAGCGGGAAGGGTCTTTGGTCCGCTAAAAGAACGCGCGTGGCCCCACCGTGTTCATCTCCGCCCTGCGCAACGGGCCTTTCCGCCGAAGAGATGGGCCGTGAAGGCAAATGGCTGCTGAGGACCAGGCCGGGTTCAGGAGCCTGTCTGGCCACCTGCAGAGAGATACACATTGGTGGCGTTGCGCTTCGGGTCCATCAACCAGAGCTGTGCAATGGCCGGGTCCTGAAAGAAGGCGATATCGTACGGCGCCTCCTTGGGTGTAGCATCGACCATTTGCTCGATGACATTCCTGTCCGAAAGGTCCTCCCTGTTCACAATGGCAATGCGGACCAGCCCGGCCTGCAGCACTTTCGGGGTGTACTCGGCCATGGTCCATGCCTGATCCTCCGGCATGATCCGGCCTGACCTTCGACCATCGCTCAACCATAACCTTGCCCCGGTCTCCCTCACTACATCGAGCAGGCGCAACAGCATGCTTCTGTATGCTTCGCCGTTACACGGTTGTTTCCATGTGAGCCGGACCAATCGTTGTGCGGGATGCACCTCAATGGTGGCATCCTCGTCATCGTGGAGGATCAGAACGGTCATGGTGGCCATGTTGGAGCCTTGAAGGTAATCACGCCCCGGGGAAATCCTAAAAAAAGTACGGGGCATCAGAGCCTCAATTCCGTAGATGGGTCCCAGAAAAGCCTGGCCATTTCGACGACCTGATCATTACGGACCTCGATCCCTTCCGCTTTTAGCAGCTCCTGCATGCGCTCGGGAGTGGCGAAATGATGCTTGCCTGTGAGCATGCCGATACGGTTCACCACGCGATGGGCGGGCACCTTCGGCCGCACGACGTGGCTGCCGTTCATGCAGTACCCCACAAGCCGGCTGCTGCGCGCGGCGCCGAGATACCTTGCAATGGCGCCATAGCTCGTGACACGCCCTTTGGGTATCTGCCTCACCACGTCCATCACGTCAGCAAAGAAGTCGCGCTCGGCGACCGCCCCATCGATCACCTTTCGTGTTGCCATGCTCAGGAACGCTTTGCCGCGGCCAACCAGGATCGCAAGCGCTGTTCCGACGCTGCATCAGGAAAAGCCGATCGGTCCAGGATGATCATTTGACCGGCGCTCAGGAACAAGAGCAAATGACCATCGATCTCCATCGTGCGCTGCACATACGACCATGGGATCTCACTTCGCCCGCCACCCGGTGTGGTGCCCAACAACTTCTGCTCGTCGAGCACGAAGCGTCGTTCTTCGTAAATGCGTTGGTTGTCCTTGCGGCGCGTCCACGCAAATAGCCAGACGACCATCACAGCAGGCCAACCCAAACAGGCCGAAATGAGGAAAAGGTGAAGAGGTTCACCATCGTAACCTATCCACAACAAGCCGCCGAGCAGCAAACACAGGGCATAGAGCCAGCCGCTTTTACGCCATTGCAGCATCAGCAATAGCCTGAAATAGGACTGTCGCGAAAGACGGATGGGGCTGAGCTCGATGGGCGCCATGACCTAGTGGACCCCGAAGCGTACATAGTGGATCGTCCGCCCCTCCTCCAACCACATGCTCTCGTAGTAAGTGCGGATGTTCAGCACCGCCTGTTCTTTCGGTGACACCCGCTTCACAAGGTCCGCGTAGACATTGGCGCTCTGCTCGAAGATGGGCAGCTTGTGCTCCGCGATCATCTCCAGTGTGTATTCGTAGAGGTCAGGGCTGTCGGTCTTCAGGTGTACGAACCCGCCGGGTTTCAGCACTTCCTTGTAGCGAGCCAGGAAGAGCGGGCTCGTGAGGCGCTTCCGTGGTTTGCCGAGCTGCGGATCACTGAACGTAAGCCAGATCTCGTCCACCTCCTGTGGCCCGAAGCATTTCAGCAGGTGATCCACGTGCGTACGCAGGAATCCGACGTTCGTAAGACCCTCCTCCCTGGCCATGCGCGCCCCCCGCCACAAGCGGGCGCCCTTGATGTCGACACCGATGTAGTTGCGGTCAGGGTTCATCCGGGCCAGCCCAACAGTGTACTCACCGCCCCCACAACCCAGCTCCAACACCAACGGAGCTTCCCGACGAAAGAGCAGCTCGTTCCATCGACCACGTTGCACGAGACCTTCATTCACCAATTGCTCGAACGTGGGTTGGAGAACATGTTCGAAGGTGAGGTTCTCGGCGAAACGCGCCAGCTTGTTCTTTCCCATTGATCGTGCGACTAGGCGAAGCCGCGAAATTAGGCCGTTGCCTTGGTGAAGAACTTCACAGAAGCTGAGCGAGGCTTCACGATCCCGTAACACAGGGACGAAGACCTTTGCAGCATGTTCCGTGGCGCACGCATACTGGTGGCCCCGCTCGACTGGGGATTGGGCCATGCCACGAGGTGCGTGCCGATCATCCGCGGGCTGATCCGCGACGGCGCAACGCCGATCGTAGCCGCCGATTCGGGACCAATGGCCTTGCTGAGGGCCGAGTTCCCCGAACTGGAGCACGTGCGCTTCCCCGGCGTGCACATCCGGTATGGCGGTGGCAACAGCCAGCTTTGGAGCATGGCCGCCCAATTCCCGGCGATGTTGCATGGCATCCATCGGGAACGGCGCCATTTCGAGCGGCTCCGCAAGGTCCTACGCCTGGACGCCGTGATCAGCGACCAGCGTTTCGGTATCCGAAGCACGGAATTACCGAGCATCCTTGTCACGCATCAAGTATTCCCGTTCACACCGGCGGCGCAACACTTGCTCCGCAGACTGAACCTCCACCACATCCAGCAGTTCGACCGGTGCTGGGTGATGGACGCACCGGAAGCACCAGGACTTGCCGGGGAACTTTCGCATGGGCCCGGACTTCCACAGAACGCACGCTACATAGGCACCTGCAGCCGGATCGAGGCAACAACTACGGCAGGTAGCGGACCATACCGGATCGTGGCCGTGATCAGCGGCCCTGAACCCCAGCGCACCATGCTCGAGGACCGACTGATGGCGCTTCTGCCCAACGTTCCGGGGGACCATTTGCTGGTGCGCGGACTGCCGGGTCGCGCCGAGCCCGATCGGGTGGGAAGGATACACCGCGTGCCACATCTGGCAGCAGCAGAACTCGCACGCACAATGAGCGAGGCGGAACTGATCGTGACGCGCAGCGGCTACACCACCCTGATGGACCTTGAAGCCCTTGGCCGATCAGCCCTGATCATACCCACACCTGGACAGGCAGAGCAGGAATACCTCGGTCGATTGCATGCCCTGACAGGCCGGTTCGTTGTGCAACACCAGGGAGCCATCGACCTGCGATCCGCCCTGGACAAGGCAACCGGGTCCTTCAGCACGGAGAGGAACAAGCCGGACAGCGGTCTGGAACAGGCTTTGAAGGAGTTGGCGGACATGCTCCACTGATCGAAGCCTGCTACCTTCGCTCGTCATGCGCTATCTCGTACTTCTCGCTCTGCTCTTTTCCTTTCTTGGAACTTCGCTCAAGGCCCAAGTGGACCTGGACCGTCGGCTGCGTGACCTGGAGCTCATGCGCCAGAAGGTGCAGCAACAGGAGGAGGCCTTGGTGGCGCGCATGGATTCAACAAAGCTGGCCATCATCCGGCGTGACCTGCAGCGCTGGGGTCTTCCGAAGCTGCAGACCGGTGAGGAAGTGGTGGTGCATCCGGGACACATGCTGGTCTACAGTGAAAAGCATGAGCAGCCCAAATGGGTGGCCCACATCGCTACACCGGACCTGATCAAAGGGAACCTGGCAAGGATCGACTCTTTCCTGCCCGACCCTTTGGTGCGCACGGGCACAGCGGTAACGGCCGACTACTGGAACAGCGGCTACGACCGGGGGCACTTGGTCCCTAGCGCCGACATGCGCTGGAACCAGGATGCACTACAGGCCACGTATTACTACAGCAACATCAGTCCGCAGCTACCCGAGCTGAACAGGGGCACATGGGCTGAACTGGAGGATTGGGGGCGGCGCTACGTGAACTTCAGCAAACGAAGGGTCTTCGTGGTCACAGGCCCGGTCCTGCGTGATGAACTGCCCACGCTGCAGAAAGCAGACCGCAAGAACGAGGTGAGCATTCCGGAGTACTTCTGGAAAGTGATCGTCGACCTTGATGGGGACGAACCGAAGGCCATCGGGTTCGTAATGCACAATGGCACCAACGAATATCCACCGGTGAGCTATGCGGTGACAGTGGACAGTGTGGAAGCACTGACCGGCCTGGACCTCTTCCCCGCTTTGGACGATGCCTTGGAGGGCCGGATCGAGGCCATGCGTGAGCCCAAGTCCTGGTATGCCGAAGGCGACCCGTTCTTCGGAGAGGCTGAGCCCATGCCAGCGCCCCTGCCCAACGGCATGTTCAACACCGTGCAGGCCAAATACCACATCGGCAAGACCGTGACGGTGTGCGGCACCGTAGTAAGCACACGCAAGACGGCGAAAGCGAAGGCCATCTACCTGAATTTCGACCGGATGCATCCGCACCAGGACTTCTACGCGACGATATGGGAATACAACGGGCCGAACTTCAGCTATGACCCGGAAGTATACCTGGTGAACAAGCGCGTTTGCGTCACCGGCAAGGTCACGGTGTTCGACGATATACCGCGGATCAGTATCAACAATGAAAAGGAAGTGCAGCTATACGACGAGGCGGCGCGTCCGAAGCGTTAGTCACCCTTCTGCAGGGTGAAACTGAACGTGGTGCCCTCCCCTTCACGGCTCTTCACGCTGATGGTCTGTCCGTGCGCTTCGATGATGTGCTTGACGATGGCCAGTCCAAGGCCCGACCCTCCTTCGTTGCGTGCGCGGCTCTTGCCCACCCGGTAAAAGCGCTCGAACAACCGAGGCTGGTGCTCTTCACTGATGCCGATGCCATCGTCCATGACCTCCACCAGCACCTGGTCACCCAAGGGGTAGCTGCGCACAGTGCACGTGCCGGACGGCCGGCCGTAGTTGATCGCATTGTTCAGCAGGTTGGTGAACACCTGCACCAGACGGCCCTTGTCGGCCATGACCAACGTATCTTCCACAAGTTCATTCCTCAACGTCACGCCGCGTTCCATGGCCTGCATTTCCAGCTCCTGAATGGCCTCCTGAACCAATGTGTGCAGGTCGGTGCGCACCACACGAAGGTCCATGACACCGCTTTCCAGCTTGGTGATCAGGTCCAGGTCCTCTACGATCTTCATCAACCGATCAACGCCGTTCGATGCCCGGTTCAGGAAGTCCCGGTTCACCTTGTCGTCCTCCAAGCCACCCTCGAGCAGGGTGAGGATATACCCTTGGATGTTAAAAATGGGTGTCTTTAGCTCATGGGCCAGGTTGCCAATGAACTCACGGCGGAACTTCTCCCTCTCCTCCAGTTCCTTGATCTCGGTGCGCCGTTCACTGGCCCATTCGCGCACCTCTGTATTCACCCGTTCGATCACATCGCCCTCAGGTAACACGTTCTCCGCACCGATGCGGGCACGCTTCAGGTGATGCACCGTTCGATAGAGCACCTTGATCCGGCTATGCACGAACCGGTCGATGGCGAAGGAAAAGACCCCATACGCCAGACCGAAAAGGGTCAATGCCGTCAAGAAGGGCACCCAGATGCCCAAAGGACCATTGATGACCGAAACGCCAACACCGACCAAAATGCCCCCACCGATCCCCACGACCAGAGCGGTCAGCGCGGACACCTGACGGGTGGACAATTGTGGCATGTGGTCCCGAATACCTTGAATGGCGTGTTGCGCCTGCAGATCGCGGCCAAAGTTAGCCCGGAGGCTGCTCATCCAAATGACGGATGGAGGCAGACACGGGCCTGGCCTGAATAACATTCAGGAAACACAGCCTCAGTACCTTTGCACGCTTTTGCGCTCCATGAATTTCGGGCTCCTCGAATTCCTCACACTGGCGGGCTCGCTGGGCCTCTTCATCTATGGGATGAAGGTGACCAGCGAGGGCCTGCAAAAAGTTGCGGGTGGTCGCATGCGTGGTGTGCTCCGCGCCATGACATCGAACCGGTTCATGGGCGTTCTGACGGGGGCGATCAGCACCACCGTGATCCAAAGCTCCAGCGCCTCCACGGTCATGGTGGTGAGCTTCGTGAACGCGGGACTGTTGAAGGTCCGCCAGGCGATCAGCGTGATCATGGGCGCCAACATCGGCACCACTGTGAAAGCGGTTCTGTTCAGTTGGGCGGTGTTCACCGACCTGAGCATCACCAGACTGGCCATTCCCATCATCGGCCTGGCCTTCCCACTGCTGTTCCTGCGCGCCGACCGGGCCAAGGCATGGGCCGAATTCCTGATAGGTACTGCGCTATTGTTCCTTGGGTTGGAATTCATGAAGCAGACCATGCCCCGGCCTTCGGCACAAGCGCTGGAGTTCCTGCAAGGCATGAGCGACATGGGCATGCTTTCGGTGGTGTTGTTCGTGCTGGTGGGCACCGCGCTCACCATGGTGATCCAGAGCTCCAGCGCCTCCATCGCCCTCACGTTGGTACTTTGTGAGAACGGCACCATTGGCTATGACATGGCCGCCGCATTGGTGCTGGGCGAGAACATCGGCACCACGATCACCGCCAATATCGCGGCGCTGGTGGCCAACGTGTGGGCCAAGCGTGCAGCACGATCGCATCTTCTGTTCAACCTCATCGGGGTAGCATGGGCGCTGCTCCTCTTCCACCCTTACCTGCGGCTGATCGACCGTGTCGTAACCCCCTTGTTCGGAGGCTCGCCCTACACCAGTCCAGAGCACATCAAATGGGCGCTCACCCTGTTGCATATCTCGTTCAATGTCGCGAACACCCTCCTGTTGATCGGGTTCATTCCCTATTTGGAGCGGATCGTGACCTGGATGGTGCCGGCACGAAGTGAAGTGGACGAGGAATACCGTCTTGAATACCTCGAGGGTGACATCCCGCTCTCACCCGAGGTCTCCCTGCTCGAGGCAAGAAAGGAGATCGCCAAGTTCGGTCACGTGACCCATGAAATGCTCCGCATGGTGCGTGAACTGCTAACCGCCAAGGACCAACGACGACGGGAAGCGCTCATGGACCGGATCGCCAAGTATGAACAGATCACCGATCGCATTGAAGTGGAGGTGAGCAAGTACCTCACCAAGACCAGCACCGAGGTGCGCAACGAGGAGATATCGGCCAAGATCCAGGGCATGCTCGGTATCACCGGGGACCTGGAGCGTGTGGGGGACATCTTCTTCCAAATGAGCAAGGCCATGGAGCGCAAGCTCGACGACAGGCTCTGGTTCACACCCGAGCAGCGGGAGCAATTAATGGAGATGCTCGACCTGTTGGAACAAGCGTTCGCGGTCATGCACCGCAACCTTGATGTGGATGCGGACATTGTGCAACTCGACGAAGCGGTGGAGGCCGAACAGCGCATCAACCACAAGCGCGACCAACTGCGACGCCTGCACCTGAAGAGCATTGAGACCGGCGACTACAACGTGAAAAGCGGCCTGGTATACAACGATCTGTTCTCCAGTTGCGAGAAGGTGGGCGACCACCTCATCAATGTATCGGAGGCCTTGATGAGCGAGGCCTGAACCCGTTCAAGGGAGTTCGATGGGCGTGGTCTCCACCTGGTTGCTCACATGGAGCGCCCTATCGACCAATTGCACCTTGTAACGCACGGTGTCATAAGTATCGTAGTGGTAGAGAGAGAATGGAGAAAGGGCAATGGCGATCTCACCTTCCAAGGCCTTGTTCTGTCCTGCGGGCGTGAGGTTGGGTACCCGGTATTCCAACGGCTGGGGAAAGACGACCGTGGTCCATGTGCCGTTACGCAACTCCTGATACTCGATCCGCAGATTGCTGTAGTTGGGGCCTCCCGGCTCATAAGGGGGGAAGGTATCGGCAGCATTCAACCCCACATCGCCATCACCATCGGTGAAGCGGATGACCAAGGACGCGGAGTCACCGTACAACGTAAAGGAGCGGAACGTGATCGCCGGCTCAACAGGGAACTCCTCGGTGCGGAGACATCCGGCCAACAACACCCCCAAGGCACCCGCCAACAGGGGTACTTTTGTCCAGTTAGAACCGGTCCGTTCCATTGTACCAAAGGTAATTCCTTCCGGGGCCTGTATGTCCATCATCCCGCCATCATTTACTGCCGACCTGCTGGACCGACCGTTCACTGTGGACGGTCCGGATGCTTTCAACGCATTGGCGCTCGATCTATTTCATCTGCACGCCCGGCATAATCCGATCTATCGCGCCTACCTCGATGCCCTGCGGATGAACCCGGCCTTGGTGACCGACGCCACTTTGATCCCCGCCCTGCCCATCGGGCTTTTCAAGAACCACCGCATTCTGCTGGACGGGCTCGAAAGCCCACTGCGCTTCACCAGCAGCGGAACCACAGGGCCTCTCACCAGTACCCATCACGTGCCCTGGCCCGCGCTGTACGAACGGTCCTTCATGACCTCGTTCCGTGCGGTGTATGGCGACCCGGCCATCTGGCGCATCCTCGCCCTGTTACCCGCCTACCTCGAACGCAGCGGCAGTTCACTGGTATACATGGCGGAGCAGCTTATCCGCGCCAGCGGCGACCCGCTCAGTGGCACCTACCTCCACGACCTCGAAGCACTGGCCACCGTCATCGTCCGCTCGGAACACGAAGGAAAGAAGACCCTTCTTCTTGGCGTTCCATTTGCGTTGCTCGATCTGGCCGAAAAGCATCCAATGCCTTTGCGCCACACCACCATCATGGAGACCGGCGGCATGAAGGGACGGAGGCCCGAGATCGTGCGCGAAGAGCTGCACCGGATCCTGAAGACCGCGTTCGAGGTGCCCGCCATCCATAGTGAGTACGGCATGACCGAGCTTCTTTCACAGGCCTGGAGCACTGGACATGGGACCTATCGGTGCCCGCCATGGATGCGTATCCGATCGCGGGATACCAACGACCCGTTCAACTACATCGGACCCGGCCGCACCGGTGGCATCGATGTGTTCGACCTGGCCAATGTGGCCAGCTGTCCGTTCATTGCCACACAGGACCTGGGACGCCTGAACGCGGATGGCTCGTTCGAGGTGCTGGGCCGTTTCGACCATAGTGACCAGCGGGGGTGCAACCTACTGGTGGAGGTTTGAACTACACCGCCTTTACCAGGTAGTAGTTCTTCTTGCCGCGTTGCTGCTGCCTTTCGACCGACTGAACCGGCGGCCGCCTATTGATGAGCAACGCTGAGGAGCTCTCCTAGTGAGATATTGAAGCCTTTTCCTTGGGTACAGGTCCAAATTCGTTCACCCCATGCTCACCCCTGGCAAACAACATCCTCAACACAAAAACGGGATCGAAGCACCACCACCATCGCTTTCCAAGATCATGGCAACGTTTGACTCCTTGTGCCACAAACAACCACACAGAAAGCAACGCGACCAGTGCTAACTGCCAGGGCGGGAATTTCGGAGAGAAGGCGACCCCAATGATCACATTCAATGTGACCAAGACCACGACAGTAATCGCATATTCAAGCCTGCGAATTCGCCCTTGGAACGAAAATGGTCTTCTGAACATGGATCACACCACCTTCACCAAGTAGTAGGTCTTCTTGCCGCGTTGCAACAAAAGGAACCGACCGCTCAGGAGGTCCGATGCACCTACCACGCGATCCTCTCCCACCTTCGCCCTGTTAACGGCGATACTGCCTTCCTTCAACGCTCGTCGCGCCTCACCCTTTGAAGGCAGCAACCTGTTCTCCCAGGCCAGCAGATCGGCTATGGGCATTCCTGCGGTGATCAGGTCCCGCGGCACATCGGCCTGTGGCACACCGTCGAACACATCGAGCCATTGCTGCTCTGTGAGTGCGGCCAAGACTTCCATGCCTGCATTTCCGAACAGGATCTGCGAGGCCGCCAGCGCGCCCTTTAGCTCCTTCTCGCCATGCACCCTGAGGGTAATGTCGGCGGCCAGTTCCTTCTGCAGTTGATGCTTGCCCGGATCTGCATTGTGCGCAGCGATCAGTGCATCCAGCTCCTCCTGTCCACGCGTGCTGAAGATGCGGATGAAACGCGGAGCATCCTCATCACTGCTGTTCAGCCAGAACTGGTAGAACTTATATGGCGAGGTACGCTTGGGATCGAGCCAGATGTTGCCGCCTTCGCTCTTGCCGAACTTGCTGCCATCAGCCTTGGTGAGCAGCGGGCTGGTAATGGCGAACGCATCACCGGCGCCCATGCGGCGGATCAGCTCGGACCCGGTGGTGATGTTGCCCCACTGGTCGCTGCCGCCCATCTGCACGCTGCAGCCCTTGTGCTTCCAGAGCCAGTAGTAGTCATAACCCTGCACCAATTGGTAGCTGAACTCGGTGAACGAGATGCCCGTTTCGAGGCGCTTTTTCACGGAATCCTTGGCCATCATGTAGTTCACGGTGATGTGCTTGCCCACATCGCGGATGAACTGCAGGAATCCCATGTCCTTGAACCAGTCGTAGTTGTTCACCAGCTCGGCCGGGTTCACGGGGTCGTTGAAGTCGAGGAAGCGCTCCAATTGGGCCTTGATGCAGGCCACATTGTGTTGCAGGGTCGCTTCATCCAGCAGGTTGCGCTCGGTGCTCTTGCCACTGGGGTCGCCCACCATGCCGGTGGCCCCGCCCACCAAGGCCACGGGCTTGTGCCCCGCCCGTTGGAAGTGGACCAGCAGCATGATCTGAACGAGATTGCCCACGTGCAGGGAGTCGGCCGTGGGATCGAACCCGATATAGCCCTTCTGGGGTCCTTTCGCCAGATGTTCCTCCACGCCCGGCATGCTGTCCTGCAGCAATCCGCGCCAACGCAGTTCGTCGATGAAACCGTTCGCCATGTGTACGATCGCCGTCCTGCCGGAACGGCGGCGTCAAAGATAACCGGGGCGTGGAGCGGCCGGGGCTAACTTGCGCCCGCATGGAACTCGTCACCGGTGGCACAGGGATCGTGGGTGCACATGTGCTCTTGGAACTCGCTGCATCCGGGCGTTCCGTAAGGGCGCTTCAGCGACCGGGTTCCGACAGCACCATCGTAACGCGCATCTTCGAGCATTACCGGCAGGATGCCCGGGAACTGCTGGAACGCATCCATTGGGTCCCGGGCGACATCCTGGACGTTCCCTCACTCTCGGACGCCATGGAGGGTGTGACACAGGTGTACCACGCCGCGGCCATGGTCTCCTTCGATCCGCGCGATGGTCGGCACATGCATAAGGTGAACGTGGAAGGCACGGCCAATGTGGTGAACGCAGCCTTGAACGCAGGGACACGGCGGCTGTGCCATGTAAGTTCTGTTGCCACCATCGGACAAGGCAGGGCTGGAGAGGCAAGGCATGAAGGAACCCCCTGGCAGGCCGACCGCCATACCTCAGCCTATGCCCTAAGCAAGTACGAAGCGGAAATGGAGGTGCTACGCGGCCTTGCGGAGGGCCTTGATGCCATCGTGGTGAACCCTTGTGTGGTGCTTGGACCAGGGCTTTCGGGCAGGAGTTCCATGACCCTGGTGGAACGGCTCGCCAAAGGGACGCACTTCCATCCTCCTGGGTCGAACGCCGTAGTGGACGCAAGGGACGTCGCCACGGCGATGGTCAAGCTCATGGAACAGGGAGGCAGCGGCGAGCGCTACATCCTGGCGGGGGAGGACCTGGGGTACAAGGAACTTTTCGCGCTCTTGTCAAAGTCCTTTGGCAGACCAGAGCCCTCACTACCGCTGCCTGCCTGGGCCTTGCAGCTCGCCTGGCGTGCCGAACGCATCAGGACCTATTTGCTCGGAGGCCGGGCCTTCGTGACCCGCAGCACCGTTCATACCGCCCTGTCACACCGGAGCTATGATGCTTCCAAGGCGATGCGGGCCGGAGTCGCGTTCCGCACGGCGGAGCAGGCCGTGGCCAATGTGGCGGCCTTCGTCAAGGCTTCTGTGGCGCACTGATCCGTGCGTCCTTGCGCCGGCCAAGCTCAGTGATGACATCCTCATAAATGGACTTGAGCAGCTCTGGGTCCGAGGCGTAGTGTTCAAAGCTCAAGGTGAACTGTTCGCGCGTAACGCCCCGTTCCTTGAAGGCTTCGTCGTAATAGGCGTTCATGGGCACATGGTCGCGGGGTTGCACCACCAGTTCGTGGTTCATGCGTGCCTCAATGAGCTGCAGGTCGGTGAGGATCGCGGTGAACTCAGCGCGGCTCAGGACCCCTTCGGGCAGGGTCGGCTCAGGGGCACAGGCCACCAGCAGCAGACCGAACAGAAGTGCGCGTGTGATCATCGCAAGAATCGCAGTCG
>Ga0209985_10003334_pt1 | contig 13743 bp, 12 predicted proteins | sample NOAtaG_FD_187305 | JGI IMG/M metagenome (GOLD analysis project Ga0209985, IMG submission 187305) | Freshwater lake microbial communities from Lake Erie, under a cyanobacterial bloom - NOAA_Erie_Diel6S_1000h metaG (SPAdes) (version 2) | ecosystem: Environmental > Aquatic > Freshwater > Lake ...
GCCCATTGGCCAATTGCCGTAAGGCTCCTTCTTTGAACTGGTTGTCGTATTTGCGATGTTGTTTTTTCTTCTCCATGATTACACAAATTTATGTCAGATTTGTGTCCGGATTTATTAGACCATCTCAAGGCGCTAGACAGAGAGCTCGAAGTAGGCAAAAGTCAAAAAAAGATTTCTGAATACTACAATGCCATTGCGTATACATTTGAACTAAAAGCATTAAATAAAATTGGTGTAGATCCTCTGGGACAAAGCAATTGTCAGTTAACAACTAACCAGTACAATACCATGCAACTCGACCTTGCAAAATGCTTTTTCTATGCAAGGCAAAGCGTGTTGGCCAATCCACAAAATCAATGGGGCTGGAGTACGCTAGCTGAGTACTATGGTTTAGAGTACCTGGCCAAGAAAAATGATAGTACGCTCGATACATTTTTTACCGCCATTGAGCATGCATTTAACAATGGGTTGCCTGTTGATGATTATGTGAAAGCTTTAAATATTCCTTATTGTCTACTTACAAAGGAAAGACTCACTGCTAGGTATGTTAAGATGATGAAAGCACCCAAGTTAACTCTTGAAGAGAATAACCTAAAGAAACTAGGGGTGTTGTAAAATTGAATCAAAACCTAACTTATATGAGATAGTAACGCTAAAACCCGTTGATCAGATGCGAAAAGTTGAGTGTTGAATTTTCCAACCACCGAGTTGTTGTCAACCGAAAAGCAAGCGCAAAAAGTAAATAGCAAATAGATTAAAAATATTGCGGTTTTATAAAATATAGACGGAGCAAGCCGAAAATCCGAAGAAGAGTAGGTGAAAATCAATAAATATGAAAAGATTATTTTTTCTAGTGTTTTCCATTCTGTCTATTGGATTATTGCCTTCAATTTCCCAAGATATTCAGTCAAACCAAATTCTAAAAAAGAAAATCAAAGACAAGCAAGACTTGCTTCGGTTGCAGGCGAAAGATTTGCGAACAACGAGCCGGATACAAAAACCTGTTTTTCGAAGATTCGGAAGGAACATAAAGGATATTGTTTTTGACTTTGACACTAAGAAATTTGTTTACGAAAAAGGTTTGTTAGATACACTAAACAATCCCCCTTACGAAATAAATGAGCTAGATGGGATAAATATTAAGATTAAGAATGTTAACCCATTTCTTTATTCCGTTGATTTATTCGAATTACAGGGTGATCAAATTAGTAATGAAAAATTATTGGAAGCAAAGCAAACGAATGCCCTAAATCTAAAAGTGGATCCTTTAAAACAATTTGAAATTAATTTTGAGCGAAATTTTCAGCCTGTTATAGATTGCGATTCAACTAAGTATTTAACAGCTATCGCAAGAAGAAAGTTAGCTCAAAAAAAACAACTTGCGTTAGCTGACTTACTTCAGAAACTCAAAGAAACAAATTTTAGAAATAGTTCACTTGATTTTGCCATCCGACATAAGTTGGATGCCACTCTTCTTTCTCCTCTTTCAGATGAGCAAGTGAAACAATTAAGTTTATGGTTAGAACAAAATAAGTTACGTGTTAAGGACCAAAATCAAGAAGTTATAGAGGCAAGAAAATTCATTAAAGATGAAAAACTTGATACAATAGCGTTAGACCAAACAATTTTAATTGAAAAGACCGCCTTGCAAAAACGGTGCACTGGTAGAATTTCTAAAAATCTATATGATGACCTTCTAAAGAGCATTGGAAGGTTAACAGATAATCTAAATCGAGTCAATGAGTATATTTTTGTTCATAATCAACTGATTTCAACCACAAGGCTTTCAATTAACAATGCAAGCGAACTAAAGGACATTACTGAAAAGCTAATTGGCGGGTTAGAGATAGGAGACATTAGAACTCTTCCTCAAAACTACTTCCAAGATCACAAGAAAGTTTTAATGGAGTTTAATAAAATTTTCTCAACCCTTGAACTACTGAAAACGTATGACTCAGCGAATGCGTTTGAATACAAGTCCGCCATTTCTAGCGCGACCGCAATGCTACGAGATTATAAAGAATTTGATTCGGAGAAATTGGTAAGTCAAATTACGGGGATTTATGAATTGGTCAACCAGAAGAATTTTGAACTTAGTTACCAAACTCTATCAATAACTGAAAATGCCGACTTTATTAAATATCGAATAGAATTTAAGCCTGTAAACAATTCGCAAATTCAACAAACTCAGGGGCCGTATAATTTGGATATGGCTTTTTTAATAAACGAAGGCCTTAAAATTGATGTTAGCACAGGTGTTATCCTGGATTTTAACCTTGCGGATCCATCTTACTACTTTCAAAAATTTAATACCACTCAAGGCGGGCAGTCTTTTGACTCGGTTCGTGTAAAGAAAAGCCCAAATACCGGAAACATTACACCCTCTGTCAATCTAATGCTTAATGCATACAAAAGATCGAGCCTAAACTTTAAGCCCGGTATTTCTTTAGGATTTGGAGTGAGTAGCGATATTCGATTTAGACTCTATTGCGGGCCATCACTAATAATTGGAAGAAAGGAACGAATAATGGTAAGCTCAGGTATCGCATTTGGCGCCATTGTTAGAAATGCGGATGGATATGATGATGGCAAAACATTTGCAAACAATAGCTCCGTGCCGAATCAAGTTCCCTTAGTCCAGGACTCATTTAAATTTGGCTGGTATTTTGGTTTAGGCTTTAACTTAAGTGGAAAAGATACAAAGGGGTTCGTTGAAAAAATAAAATTTAAATAGTGCATGCAACAACTCCGCACCTGACTGATCTACTTTTGTCGCAGCGCAACTTGTTTCAAAACGAAATGAAAAAAATATTTGAATTCTTAAAAGGCCCAACACTTGATCTTAGTACTCATAAAAAGAGTATTGTAACCTTCCGAAAACTCGAAATAAATGAACGTGACTTTAATCTGCTGAGCGGCTTGTTTATAATGATCGTTTTCCTTTTGGGCTGCCTAAGTGCAACACGGTACTATGGCCTTGAACTATTTTCAGGCGTGATATCAAATACAGGCATACAATCAACTGCCGCAATTGCGTTTTTGTATGGATTATGGAAGATGGATGCTGCTTTCTATAATCGCGTTAAGACTTTTAAAGGCCTTGAAGAGGCAATTAACAGTACCGAAACAACAGAACTCCTGAATGATCGTCCTTTAGACAACGATGTTATTAAAAATATAGTAGATGAGCTTGTTGAATCAAAACTAAAAGAAGAAAGCAAATGAGTAGGTTTCTTAAATTGGTAATGGCTGCCATTGCAGCGTTTACCCTTCCATTCGTTTTTGCTTTCCAGCAAAGCAAAGTTGATCAGAAAGATGCTTTAATTGATTCTTTAAAAAATGAGAGTATTCGACTTGCCCTTAAAAAGGATCCAAGCAACTTAGTTGAAGAAAATGCCGTGTTAAAAGAGGTAAACAGGTTCCTATTTCAGCAAAAATTAGTGCCTGGTAATAGCATCAATATCCCGGATAGGATATCTTTTACACAAGAAAGCATCAAAAGCCCTGCAAGAGCCATAGAACAAAAAGACTTAACGGCCACTCTTTTAGATAGTATAAGGCAATTAAAAAATGAGTTGCAAAAACAGAGTGATAGGAATAGATTATCGCAAAAGCAATTAAGTAAATTAGACTCCACTCTAGTTGTGTTCAGCAAAGAATCATCAGATGTTGCGATAAAACTGATCGAGTTGTGCGCTATCGTAAAATACAACAACAATAGAAATGAACGCACATGGTCAAGAAAAGAAATAGATCGCTTGCAAAATTATCTAAACAACCTCTGCGGAGTTACCGAAAATTGGCGCACTTCAAATCAACAACCTAGACGTAGTTTCTTTAGATTTGAAGAATAATATGAACGATCAAAGCCAATTTATTTCTTTTTGCCTTTTTTTACTTGCGGTCCTCCTCACCTCATGCATCTCCCCAGGCCGCCTTTCCAAGCTGCCCAAGGACATCCACGTTGTAGAGAAGAGAGAAGCCATTAATGAATACAAAACCGGCCCCAACACCCTAACCATCCAATACCTCGGGGCGGGCGGTTTGTATCTGCTGAATAAGAATGAAGGCATACTCATCGATCCCTTTTTCTCCAACCAAAAAGTGGGCAAGCTCGGATGGTCCGTGTTGTTTGGAAAAGAAAATATACGCGCCAACGAAAAGATGGTGACGTACGGATTGAAATCCATTGAAGCACAAACCGGCCCACTTGCCCCGCAGGTAAAAGCCATCTTCTCGGCACACGGCCATTACGATCACCTCCTCGATGTGCCGGCCGTGTTCGCCACACTCAACAAGCCCATGGTCTACCTCAACCAAACCGGCTACAACATCTGCTACAATACTATCGACAAAAATAAAATGGACGTGCTGGAAGCACACATGACCACCGCAGACAAAACACGCCCACCCATCACATGGGCGACCGACAGCAGCAGCGTACACGTGTACCCCATCCTGGCCGACCACAACCCACACCTCAAAAACATCAAGGCCTTTGATGGCGACATCACCACACCCAACCAAACATTTAAAAACCCTTACGACAAAACCACCGCCAACACATGGCTCGAAGGCAGCACCTTTGCGTTTGTCATCGACTACGTTACCAACAATAAAATCACCCTGCGCCTCTACATACAATCTAGTTCGTGTAATCCTTGTCCCTCCGTAGCTGCCTCAGCGAAGGAGGACTGTCTTGCACAATTAAAATCACTACCCCCACACCCCATAGACATTGCCTTCCTGGGCATAGCCTCCTATGCAGCTTCGCCACAGTACCCGGCCGAGTTACTCACCGCACTTAACCCCACGGCCGTGGTGTGGCTACACTGGGAAGATTTTTTTAGAAGCTATACACGCCCACCCAAAACGGTGCGCGCCACCAACGTGCCTGCATTTTTTAAACTCGATGCTGTAAACAAAGTAAAAGACAAAGCCTACCTTCCGTGGCCAAAGGCAGTGCTAGAGGTAAAGTATTAGAAACTACACTCTGTTGTTAACTCAACCCCGCTAATTTTAAAAAGTTGGTATCTTTGTTTCAATGTTCTACCGAAGAAAGATAATACTAGCGCTCCTACAAGCTTTTGACAATCAGCTTGAAAAAATCGCATTGCAAAAACTACTTTTTCTTTTCACAAATCGTCAGCAAAAGCCAGAGTATGAATTTGTTCCTTATTTGTATGGCTGTTATTCTTTCTCTGCAATAGCAGACTTAGGCGCCATGGTTAGAAATGGTAATATAGCTGAGGGCAAGAATCATTACGAATCAAAAGAAAAAATAATTTATGCGTCTTCCCTTACACTTCAAGACAAAGAAATTCTAAAAGAAGTCAAACACACATATAGTAAACTCAGTGCAAACGCTTTAATGAAGCACACGTACCTTAATTATAAGTACTACGCCATCAATAGCCTTAAAGCTCGGAGTATTCTAAATGTTGAAGAGTATAGTGAAGTGGTGGCGAGCCGCCCAGTAAATGAGACAACCACCCTTTTTACAATTGGGTATGAGGGAATTTCACTGGAAGCGTATTTTAATAAACTGATTAAAAACGATGTCAAGGTTCTAGTGGACGTGCGCAGGAATCCATTAAGTATGAAGTTTGGTTTCTCTAAAACGCTCTTAAAAAAATTCTGCGAGAATTTGAGCATTAACTACCTACATATTCCTGAAGTAGGTATTCGGTCTGAACAACGACAGCAGTTAAATTCTCAGGCTGACTACGATAAGCTCTTCAATATTTACAAAAAAAGAAATTTAACAGAAACCGTCACTCAACAGCAGCAAATATTGGAACTCCTCGAAGAAAAAGGGCGCATAGCCCTTACTTGTTTTGAGGCCAACATTTGTCAATGCCATAGAAAGCATTTGGCCGAAGCCATTACTGGACTAGCCGGATGGAAGTATGAACTTAAACATATTTGATGGCGCTTACTCGAGTCCTGATTACCGTTAAAACCTATCCGGCCATTTCAACTAAATATGATGAATTGGTTTGCACCGCAGGTTTTCGTGAGGATGGAAGCATGATCCGAATTTATCCAGTACAATTCTTTAAAAAATCATTCAGCGAGCAATACTCCAAGTATCAATGGATAGAAATGGATTTGGTGAAGAACTCATCTGATTTCAGGCCTGAAAGTTTTCGCCCTTACAGTCACGACACCGAAATAAAAATCGTGGGTGAAATTAAACCAGACGGAGATGCTTGGCATGAAAGACGAAAGATCGTACTCAAGAAAGTCTACACTAACCTTACTAAATTAATTACTGAAGCAAAAGACAAAGAAATTTGTACTTCTTTGGCGGTTTTTAAACCCTCCAAAATCGTTGACTTTGTAATTGAAGAAGAGAAAGAGAAAGAGTGGGATCAGAAAAAAATTGAGCATCTTAAGCAGATGAATATTTTTGAGTCGGCCACCACAGCTAAGCAGGAAGTCGTAAAAAAACTTCCCTACAAATTCTCATACACATTTCTGGACGATGTAGGACGAGAAGCAACTTTGATGAACGAGGATTGGGAGATTGGTGAATTATATTGGAATTGTTTGCGAAGACACGAGGGCAACGAGTCAAGGGCCTGTGCAGACGTAAGAAAAAAATATCTGGACGACTTTGCTTTAACGAAAGATCTACATTTCTATCTGGGGACCGGTCAAAGATTTCATTTTGTTGGACCAAACCCGTTTATGATTATTGGCACATTCCATCCAAAGCCTATTAGTCAAATAAACTTGTTTGGATAGTGTCCCAAACATAGAGAAAACAGTAAACTAAAAATGATGAGTTGCAAAAGTTGCTTAAGCGACCAACTTTAACGAAATGAAAACACGAACCAGGGCTCGAAGCTAGTCAAATGACAACAATTTGTTGTGACAGATCTATTTGCTTTATACCAGACTGTGTTTACCTTAGACTAAATCTTCTCCAATCATTTTATAGCCCATTTATGAAGCACCCTGTATTTAGTCTGTCTATTTCTTTGTTCCTTTTTTTCTCTTCTGCGGGTTTTTCGCAATCGACAAAGAGCTATGCTTTTATCAATGCAAGTCTTTTCAACGGCAAAGAAAATAAAATTTATAGCGGTTCAGTCATTTTTACCAAAGGAGGAAAAATTGAACGGATTGGGAAGAGTGGAGAACCAACAGGCGGCTATGAAGTGATTGATTGCGAAGGTTATTTTCTCATGCCCGGTTTAATTGATGCCCACTCTCACTTAGATAATCTGGCTGCCGCTAAACGGGCTCTAGAAACTGGCGTAACCACCGTACGAACTGCGGGCGTCTCGGCCTTTCAAGATGTTGCACTGATGGAACTAAGCCGAACGGGAAAAATTGCGGGCCCTGATGTAGTGCCCGCGGGAGTGTATGTGTCGCCCCAGCTTGAAGAAACGATTTTAGCAGATACACGGCTTGGCGTTCTTCTCAATGGAGTTCGTACAGATGACGAGCTGAAGTTGCTTGTAAATGTAAATATTGATAGAGGCGCGAAGGTGATAAAAACACGAGGTACAGAGCGAGCTGGCCGTGCTGACACAGATCCACGCGAGCAAGTGTATACAGCGCAACAGATTAGTGTGATCGTACAAGAGGCTAGAAAACGAAATGTGCCCGTGATGATTCATGCCCATGGCGATGAGGGTGCGCGCGCAGCGGTGTTGGCAGGAGCTAAAAGTATTGAGCATGGCACTTTCCTCTCTGATGAAACCTTAAGGCTTATGAAAGAACGTGGTACTTTTTTAGTGCCTACTTTTATCACGCTGGAAGATCTTACTCAACCCGGTGGCGACTATACAGGCCCGGTATTAGAATTGCGAGGGAAATTTATGATGCCTCAAGCTGAAAAAGTTTTTAAAAAAGCGTTGGCGTTGGGAGTCAAAATTGCTACGGGGGCCGATAACAGCTACACGGCCACTACTACCAGTCGCATTTCGTTAGAGTGTGCCCATTTTGTGCGGATGGGAATGTCTCCCTTTGAAGCTATTCAAGCCGCAACGATGACCAGTGCCGAGCTGCTTGGCATAGAGAAAAACACGGGGAAAATTGAAAAAGACTTTGAGGCAGATATGATTTTGGTTCCCGGAAATCCATTGGAAGAAATTCGCTTTCTTCAAGATGCACTAATGGTGGTCAGCAACGGAAACATAGCGCTGAAAAGAATTCCCTTTGGAAAAAAATAACTAAACATTGCCTTGGTTCGTGTCCTTCGGTTTTTGTTGGTCTCCGCGCAACAATCAGTTAGCCCGCGTTTGCAAGGTGTGTTCATTCAATAGTAGTGCGGCACTTGTTATAAACGAGCGCCAGCCGTGTTACTCACCCATGGTTTTTTTTCTAAATTTGTCAGCGCTAATCGCAAAGTTGTATGGATAAAATTCATTTCGAAAATCAATACGCTAAGGTGTATCTGAATCAAAGCCTGAATACCGTGTTTTTGGAATACAAGGCGAAAGTGCCCTCGCACAAAGACTTTATTGAAGTTAACACAAAAGTAATCTCGTGCTTTGAAGCTGCCAACACGCAGAAGATGGTTGCCGATATCCGAAAGATGGGGATTCTTGCGCTGGAATCGCAGCAGTGGGTGGCCGAGGTGCTTCTCCCATCACTTATTAAACATCTAAAGGGGAAACCCCTCATACATGCTCAGTTGTTGGACCAAAAAGATATTTTGGTAAAAGTTTCGGCCAACGGAGTGAAGCAAAGATCAACCAAAGCAATTGAGAACTTTGAACTCCATCAGTTTAGTGATAGGGACGAACTGGAGAAATTTTTGAAATCGCAACCTTAGGGCTCCCCTGCCTTGGTTCGTTTCCCCACTAACCAACACTTTGAACTCGTGTCTCCAGCCCCTCTGGCGCAAGCGTCTCGCTTGTGCCATCAAAATAAAAATTAATTTTTTCAACTGACACCATACTCCTTACAATTCACTATTAACCAGCCGCTCTGGAACAAATACAAGCTGCATCTCCGCCATTGCCTTCAACGCCTGTATCCGGTGCTGATGAAGAACCCCCAACACTTGAAACATCCGGCCAGTCAGTTTTTCGAAACCTTCAGGGCTGAACGTGCTCGTTCTCATATAATTCAGCTGGTCGCTATGAAATCTTTGAAATTCTTCCTGATCGGCCATAGTTTCTAACATCGAGGGGGGCACATCTTTTAAAAAACCTTTGAAGTGCTTCTCAAGGTCGCCCGCGCCTGAGTTGAATCCGTTGATCTCTGCTTCTGTCCATTTTTCTTTTGTATTCATGCGATGATGATAGCCTTGAAGGCGCTCAATCAATTCTCCAAATGCCCGGATTAGCTTTTGTTGTTGAAAGATTTTATCATAAGCGGCTTGTAATTCTTGATGTCGATTTTGTCTTTTTCCCTCTTGAAAGAAATACAGAAATGCTTCGTGATCCAGTTTCAGGCAAGTTTGATTATCTCGTTCTACTTCCTCCTCAAGCATCTTTGTCACCAAAGGTATTTGCGTAGCCTTGTACTTTTGGTTGTCAAACTCAAATACATCGTTGCGATTCATGGATTGTTGCATGAGTTTTAGTTGATCCATGTCGTTTTGATTGGTAGCATGTCGTTGAAAAAATTCTGTGGTACTTATGTGAAATAATTCATCAAATGCTTTATCTGTTTTTTCTGCACTTGTTGCGTATACATCAAACTCCTTCATCAATCGGTTGTCATAAAACCCTTTGTAAACTTTGGGTAAAGCGTCTTTTTGTTCTTCAGCATTTACTAAATCGATGAATTCATTTGTTGACACCTTTGTAAAATCAGCATGTTGCGGCAAGCCTACACTATACAACTGGGTCGTCATCTGTTGCATGCATGCTTCCGCGTTGTTGAATAGAATCCAAGCGGATGTGTTGTCCACTACTACCGGTGCATGTATGGTGTTAATACTTTTTTCCCTTTCTTCTCGTGACGGATGTGATGCCCACTGATCTTTGATGTTAAGCTTTGACTTTACGATGTGTTTTTCAAGATCAGCATCGGTAATCACAGGCGCATTATTCACCACTTTCAATTGGTGTTGCTCAGCCATGCGCAAGGTTATCGTCTGGTGTAACGCATAAAGATTGTCGGTTTTCTTCTTTTGGTCAGCCAGTTCATTGAGTTTTGATATCGTATAGTTGTAGGACGCATCGGTAAATTCAATCTTACGAAGCGTTTGGATCATCGGCTCGTTACCTGCCACGCTACAAGCCACCAGGTCTGCATGGTATTCCATCTCGCGAGAAAGTGCCATGTAGCGAATGTTCAGCTGTTTATACGCGAAAATGAGTAATGCACGTACTTTGTCCACAATCCAAAATGTAATACCGGCAAAAAAACCAAACACGCCTCCCGAATTTGCCCACCCTTCCAAGGTGGAGTCCCACCTGTCGCGGTGATTCACCAAATTGAATATTACTTTGTTCACTGTATACACGTAGCTTCCCAGTTTCATGCTCCGCTGCGAAAAGTGGCCGAACTCATGGGCTAGAGTGGCCTTAAATTCGCTCACAGTTAAAGAGTTTACCAAGCCGAGGCCAATGCGAAGATTTTTGCGGATGGGTAAGAACATGCTCCAAAAACTGGAATTGTAAAGCACTGCTGCGTTCACATCGGGCATCAGATAGATTCGTTTGGGAAAGTCTGTTTTGACCTCTAAGGTAAGCTGTCGGATAAACGCAAAGAGTTCAGGATGGTCTCGTTCATAAATTTCAACTTGTAGTGGGTCGTTCTCAGTGGTTTTCGCAAGGATGAACTTGATCAGGAAGAGAAATACCATAATGCCGAGTGCTACAATACCCAAACCAACAGCTAGGGTAATCAACATAGGTCGTAAAATGATGAGGCCTATGCCCAAAAATCCGCAGGCCGCAGCTAGACCAATGCTAGAAATGATGAGTAACATATACAGGAAGGCAAACGCAACAATGCCGGTAATCATAGAATGCACTTGCTTTTTAAATTTCTCAGAAGGCTCTAAAAACGAAAAGTCTTTTGTGTCAGGACTTGAAGGGTAGGATAAGGCCATGGGTGTTTTTTATTGAGTAAATTTATTACCTAGTCGCCAAATGTTGAAATGGTCATTGCAAATTTCTCGACCTTCTTTTAGTTTTTTAAAACAACGAGGCTGATGAAAGTTAGCAACAGACCATCTCTTTTTTTAACTTTTACTTTTGTAGATCTCCAACCAACAATCAGAAGCTAATATTGGTCAAAATGAGTTGTTATAGTTTTTACGGGTCGCCTGACCCCTAGTTGATGTTGGTCAAAATTAGTTGTTGCGGGTCGCCTCACCCGCAACGTGTAGAAAACAGTAAACCCCGCCTTGGTTCGTGTCCCCACGAATCAACATTTTAGCCCCCCGCATTGGTTCGTGTCCTCACGAACCAATATTTTAAACCCCAAAATTAATATCCTAAGTTAAAGCCTAAAGGATCGCGGAATGATTTCGAAACGGAAATCTTACATAGAGCCACGCCTAAGTTGACGTTGGTGAAAATTTGTTGTTGCAATAAAGAAATTTTCACGAAATTGATGAACGATGACAAGATGATGAGAATAGCATCGAAGCATGTGGGGAAATATGTGGGAGAGGTTGAGAGTGGATGGATAATGCAGAATTGAAGTGATCCCAATGGAAATTGATGAACTGTGGGTTTTTAGAATTATTTCCATTCAAAATCTGGAAAAGGATTTGATGAATGGACTGTATTCGAAAAATTCTGCTCCGGAAGACCCAGGTCGAGTGATCATTGGCAATAAAGAAATAATTGGAGAACGAGATACGAGGATAGTTAAATGCTATCCTGAAACAGTAGTTAACGATTATGTGCCATTCTACTTTTCGGTGAGAACGCCCATGTTATTCAATATTATTACAGGCCAAGGAGTTCCCAAAATAAATCAAAATGATATTGTATATCTTTGTTGCAAGATGACTGATCTTACGTCTTTGCAAAAGCCATGGTGTTTCACAGACGGCAATGCAGCAAAAAGAATCACTAAGTTTTACAATGACCTTGCGAACTTGGATAAAATTGACTGGCCATCTATTCAATCCGAAGATTTCAGACATATCAACGCAGACGGAGACGAGGATCGTGTTCGTAAAAAGCACGCTGAGTTTCTTGTTAAAGATAAAGTTCCTCACTCTAAGATTACGGGTATTGTTGTGGTTAATGCCAATGTGAAAGCCAAAGTGGAGGGAATTGTTTCTCAGTGTAATCTTAAAATTGAAGTTAAGGTTAAACCTAAATTTTATTTCTAATGAAATTTATAACAGGTAATTTGTTATCTGCCCAGGCACAGGCCTTGGTGAATACTGTCAACACCGTGGGCGTAATGGGCAAAGGCATCGCCTTACAATTCAAAGAAAAATACCCTGTTAACTTTAAATTGTATGAAAAGGCTAGCAAAAGAGGTGAGATGCAAATCGGTAAAATGCTAGTGGTGAAAGAGCAAACATTAGATGGTGAAAAACTGATAATTAATTTTCCTACCAAAACAGAGTGGTATAAGAAATCTCAATATTCTTACATAGAAGAAGGCTTAAAGAACCTTGTCAATGTTATTGGAGAATATCAAATAAAAAGTATTGCTATTCCCCCATTAGGCTGCGGAAATGGAGGATTAAAATGGGATTCAGTGAAGCATCTTATGGAGAAATATTTGAGCGGCTTGAATGATGTAGACGTTTTAGTATTTGAGCCCAATGAGGATGTTAAGGCGTTGTTGCAAAAGGAGCAAACTTCCAAGGAGGTGAAATTGACCCCTACCAAAGCGATGATTCTTTTGGCCTTGTTTAAATATGAAAAATTTGGAGAGCCCGCATCTGTTTTTGCGGCAAATAAACTAGCCTATTTTTTGCAAGAAAGTGGTGAAAAATTGAAATTGAAATTTGAACAGTATACATACGGCCCTTATGCGCAAGCAATAGACAAATTGCTGTATGCTATGAATGGGAAGTACCTAAAAGGGTTGGAGCAAATGACGGCTTCCCCTTTTGAGCCTCTTCAATTGAATTATGAAAAGTTTAGGGAAGTACTTCAATACGCCAAAGATGAATTCACCGATGAGCAATGGACAAGATTAAAAGATTTGTTTAAGGCTATTGATGGATTTGAATCTACTCTTTCACTTGAAATACTTTCTTCAACTCATTTCATTTTAAAGAATAACCCAGAAATTAACATGGAAGGGTTGGTAAGTAAAGTGCAGTGGAATTCTAGAAAAAAGGGATTGATTACGAGTGATTATGTTGATATTGCTTATAACCACCTCAAAGAATATGGCACTCAATTAGCGATCTCTTAGTTTATCCCAAGTAGTTGATTTCTCCCGCCTTGGTTCGTGTCCCCACGAACCAACATTTTTAACCAAACTAATATGCTAAATTAAAGCCTAAAGTAACGCGGCATGATTTCACCGCCTTGGTTCGTGTCCCCACGAACCAACATTTTTAACCAAACTAACATGCTAAATTAAAACCTAAAGTAACGCGGCATGATTTCTTTGTTCCTCGCAGTCTCCCGTTTCGGGGACGCTGCGCTTGATACTATTTCATCTTCACTTACCGGCCTCTGCTTTTTTTTACTTCGATCCTGTGCTTCCCTTTTGTTCCTCGCAGAGATTCTGTGATGAATTCCAAAGAACTTCCTTTGTTTTTTTGATGTCGAAATGATGGACAACCCCCGTGGTTCACCGCCATGCGATTGAATTTGGTGCGTTTTGGGTTGCCCACATTCCAAC
>Ga0209985_10003340_pt1 | contig 13727 bp, 21 predicted proteins | sample NOAtaG_FD_187305 | JGI IMG/M metagenome (GOLD analysis project Ga0209985, IMG submission 187305) | Freshwater lake microbial communities from Lake Erie, under a cyanobacterial bloom - NOAA_Erie_Diel6S_1000h metaG (SPAdes) (version 2) | ecosystem: Environmental > Aquatic > Freshwater > Lake ...
GAGGGTGCAAATTGTGCTGGTAGTGCCAGGCCATTTCAGGATCAATATCGTTCGCAGCTGCAATCGTGCAACCGGCTCGCTTGTATCCCATTGACGAACCGCCGCCGCAGGCAAATGTGCTCATTACAGTCAGTCCGTTTTGCGGGACTTCGGCAAGGTCTTTTAGAGACCATGCACAATCAGGCTTTTGGATTGAATTCAAAGTGACACCTCGGGCATTTGCATTCCATTGCAAATTCGTCTGGATTGATTTCTTCCGCGCTGCTTTCTGGTGGCTCCTGCGGTCCGGCTTCCATGTGCAGCAGCTTTTCCAGCTCCAGCGCGTCAAACCCCAACAGCCCCAAATCCAAATCGTCCGCGTGCAGGTCGCTCAGTTCGTTGGCCAGCATCTCTGTATCCCAGCCGGAATTCAGGGCGATACGGTTGTCCGCCAGGATGTACGCGCGGCGTTGGGCGTCGCTGAGATGCGTGAGACGTATGCAGGGGACTGTTTCCAGCTTCAGTAGGTTCGCCGCCATGACTCGCCCATGACCGGCGATGATGCTGTTGTGTGCGTCAATCAGGACCGGATTGTTGAAACCGAACTCCTGAATGCTGCCGGCAATCTGTGCTACCTGCTGCTCTGAATGCGTTCTGGCGTTGCGTGCGTAGGGTATCAGGTCCGAGACAGGTATTTGCTCGACCTGCTGAACGGTTCGCGTCTGCGGGCCTTCTGGGGCCTCTGGTTGCGTTTTCTTTGCCATAACTCCCCCACCCCAAAACGTTCCAACCCGGACCGTCAAACAAAACAAACTGAAATCATGGGCAAATCGAGCGAGGTATCCCCACCCCCTGCGGGGGAAGGACCCTTCTCACTTTTGGGAATTCTGCCGGTTTGGCAGTGTGCCACCTCACCCCAGTGCCGCCTGATACGCCTCTTCCGCCGTCTGTGTGTCGCTGTCAATGCAGATCTTCAGATCCTGCGTCCTGACCGGAAATGAATCAGTCTCGCTCGATTGCGTGACCACGAATGTTCCCCAGTAGATTCCTGCAGTATCCACCCCTGCCGCGCTGAAATCATACTGCACCTGTCCTGTCGCCGCTGTGGTCACCGTCACCCCTGTGGATGTCAGGGCAACTTCTGCGGCCCCTGTGGCTGCGTTCAGCATCTTGAACTGCACGCTCAACCCTGTGAGGTTTACAACCTGCAATACGCCCGCAGAGTCCGGCTGCTGCAGTGTAACCGGCAACACAGTTCTGGTATCCCCGACTCTCCGCCTGTGTATCTGCTGTGTCATTCGCTCGCCCCTGTCAGTGCCAATCGTTTGCCGCTTATTCCTCGCACACTCATCCGCTCGCCCGATGTTCCGTCAATCGCCAGTCGTTGCCGACTCGTGCCCACGATCATCAGCCGTGTGGTCAGTTCCTCCACAGGTATCGGCCCTGCCCCACCGTTTGCCAATGCCCTGCCCGCAGCCCTGTAACCCTGGCTGGCAAATCCCCGCATGATGAATCGACCGCTGCTCATGTCATGCCTTCGTCAGTGTTGTGGTTGACCTGTTGCCCGATCCATCCAGCCCGCTGTAGGCTGCCGTGTAGGTGTTGCCCCCGATCGACAGCACATAGGTTTCAGTCGCCGTTTGTGCCGTGCTGCAGTTGCCTGCCAGTGCACTCAAGCAATAACTGACCCGATCAATTGCAATCAGCAGATTCGCTGCTGTTGCCAATCCGCTCTGGATCTCTGCCACCGAATGGACGTGCGACGTTGGATCAATCAGCACCGTATCCCCTGCACTCGGTGCCGTAACCAGTGCATTTTCCAGCGTCACTGTGATTGTGCCGTCGCCGTTGTTCACCGTGTTCACAATCGGGCTGTTCTGCTCCTGACTGGCTCCGCTGTTCATCCACAGCACAGACCCAATCAAGGCCCCTGTCGGATAGTCTGCGCCCGAGATTCGGAACACGGTCGTCGTAGGCGTCGGGCTGGCCTGAATCGTGCCCTCGATGACCGTGTTGGACTTCCTCAACGTATCCATCAGCTTGCCAAACGTCCCCGCTGTCGTGTGCCCGCTGTATGCCTCATCCCAGACCGCATCTGCAATGGCTGCCGATGTCGGTGGTGCCGTGTAGCTGCCTGTAGGCAGTGGCATACCCGTAACTGCCACACCGCCCCATTGATCAGTATTTGCTGTGACTCGTCCGGCAGTCAGGGTGATCGCACTCGGAAGCCGCGTCAGTAGTGTGGTCGTCCCTGCAGTGTCTCCGCCCGCATACGTTGAGACAGACCCGGCCAATGCAGTGATTGCCGCAGTCGCCGCCGGAAGCCCGCCTGTGGTGTTTACTGCGTTCGTGAACAGTGCATCGTAAACCGTAGGCTGGCAGATATCCCAGCGAAACACCGGCATAGCCTGTGCCGTGTTGTTCACCGATATCGTCAACCGTCCAATCGTGTCCGTGTTTCCCGTGGTCAACGTGATCGCGTAGTGCCCGTTATGGCTGTGGCTGATTGTGTTGCCCGACATCGCCGCAGACGTGCCGTTTTTGGTCAGGGTAAAATCGCCGATGACGGCTGTGGTCACAGCCACGCCAGACGCATCCAGCACCGGACCCACGAGCACAACAGCGGACGTGCTTTGTTTCAGAAACATGTCAGACCATTCCCGTTAAGATTCGTCGCCGTCGTGCCCCTGCTGCACCCTGCTCAACCCCAACCCGTCGCAGCGTCCGCCGTCTGCGTTGATACATGCCACCACGGCCAACGTGATAATGCAGTGAAATTTCAGCGGGCGAAATTGGTCGATTCCAAAACACCAAATCGGAAACCTTACCAACCCAACCTACAGCCCCGTTGCGTGCTCCAATTTGCCCCATCCGCACAACGCCAGGCCAGCCCGCTGACATACCTTGATATTTTCCCTGCAAATAGAATTCCACTGATGCTGGCAGAACACGCCAGCAAAAGTGCTGCCACGTGTTCAGAGCGAAACTGTCCGTTGTGGTGATCGTCGTGGCTGCCGTGAAAACTATGGTAGACTGGTTGCCCCACATATTCGCAGTGTTAGCTGCAGACATGTACAGTAGATAATCATTTGTCACGTCTGCTGCTCGCCCCAGTCCGCCGAGCAAATTGACGCCGAAGCTTCCACCCTCGTGTCGCACCCATCCACACACTGACCACTCACGGCTGCACCGGAATTCAGTCAACGCATGGTAATTCGATCCGCTGTATGTTATAGCATCCGCACTCCACGCGGATGCTAAAGTTAACCCAGACCCGTTACCATGATTGCGGGGAAGGCCATGGTCTATAAGAATATTGCCAGTCGGACCAAGACACGGTGCCCACGCACCGACTACCCCGTCCCACAGCTCGGGATAGGCTGATTCGTCGTGTGTCCCGAAGTCGCCCCATGACGGATTAGTCATTAATTACGGTCCTTCGGGGAACCAGAATCAGCCGTGTGCCGTTGTCTGTTGCTGTGGTCTCGTCTCGGAATGCCTGCCCGAGGTTATTGTCGATGATGGGTGCCACATAACGCCCACGGGGACGCCAGATCGACGGCACTTGCCCGAGCACTGTATTGGCGTCCGCTGTTGCCACTAAGCTAACAACCGGCGGCCCAACCTGCTTGAGGTTAGCGTCGAGAGTACCCAGCGTGTAGGCTGCATCACTTCCCGTTACTTTAGCCGGCCAATACGACGTGTCCCACGTTGATACCAGATACGCCTCGACCGTGTTTCCGGCTGTCGGTGCGGTGCCTGTTTCAACGAACAGGTAGACGTTGTATTCGTCATCCCAATTCGCTCCGAGGTCTGCATAGTCACCCTGCCGGGCTGCCCCGTTGGCCAATGCGTCCACGCTCAGTTTGTGGGTAACAGTCGGCCCTGTCGCTCCGGACTCACCCCAGATGATCGCCGTCCCCTGCGTAACTTGAATGTAGTCAGGTAGTGCCATTGCTCAGTCCTCCTGTCACTCTGTGCCATTCTCTCGCCGCACCCACCTGCTGCTGTGTGATCGGCTGCGGATTGTCTGCCAGCACCTGCAGCGCGTCCAGTTGTTCCTGCGTTGCCAGATTGTACGACAGCAGCACAGCTCCTACGCCCTGCACAGTGCCGCCGTCCATGTCGATCGGACGCCCTGCCTCAATCCAATCAACAAACGACATTGCAGCCCCTCGGGGAGGGTTCGGCAGCCCCACGTTTTGAGCAGCGATTTTGACAATCGCCCACAACCCCGAAGCGATTGCTGCAGCCTGAACACGCTCCGCTGCTACCGGCTGCCGAATTGGTGGCGCAATTGCGGAACAGCGCACCGCGCACCCCTCATCGTTGCCCTCGGCATACGCCGCTGCCGCTTGCGTATCATTCTGAATCAGCGTGTATAGTTCTGCGTCTGTCATTGTTGTTCCCGCTGTGTCACAATCTCGATTTCATCCACCACCTGCCGCACCCGATTCGCCGCCGTCTTCAGCAGCAGTTTTGCCCCGTCGAGGCTCTGTTGCGTGACGTTGTGCCGCTGCAGCCTGCCGTCCTCAGTGCCAACTGATTCCGCCAGTGCCTTGTCTTTTCGGCACTCCCACAAACGGTCCAGATTGAAGTCTATTCTCTCGCAAAGCCTGTCCAGCTCGTCCGTCAACTGGTCCAGTGCGTCCGTAAATATCTCGCAACCAACTGGCTCTGGTTCCGTCGCTGTAGTCGGCTCGCTCATATCTGCGCCCGCCACGAGACTCGACCACGTCTGACGCAACCAACCGTACAACGTGCCCATCATCAACACCCTCCGCCTTTTTTGCGGCCACCACAGCCGCAAGCTCCTGATTTACAACCACCATTTCGTAATACCCGCGAGTCAGCGTCGCGGGACACAACACACCCGTCAGACCTGCCAGTACTCCGCCAGCCAACTGCCAACGAAACGCCCGCTGTCGCCATGCCTCCACGGCACACAAAACGCTGATAATCCCGCAGGCCCAAGCGACCGTTGCCGTGTGCCAGAATTCTTGAGTGAAATCCATCACACACTACCTCTCACAAAACCGTTGATTGCATAGATGATGATCGCGATGGCAATGGCGAAAACAACCGCCATCCACGATTTGCCGGTGTATTTGCCAACCGTCTCAAGAGTACGTTCCGTAATGCGGATTGACAGCCCGGGCATGGTGAAATGAACAACCTCGCGGTCGTCCTCAGCGTCATCGTCAGACTGTCGCTCATCTGCCATCGCATTTTCCGGCCTGTGTCCGTTTCGGGAATCTTCCCAGAATCCTACAGATTTTTTCCCCGTCGTGCAACATGCGCTGCCTTTACCCTGTCGAGCACAGCCGCAATGGTGCCTCGCGTGTAGCCTGTCTGGACCACCTGTTTGCCGTCCGCGTTTGTCCATCGCATGGCCGGAACCCTGTCAGAAAACCGCACCCATCGGACCGCCACGCCAGCTTCCCCCAGTGCCCGCAGATCGGCTTTCAGCACTTGGCAGGGACCACACCACGTTTCGCTGTGGATTTCCAGAATGGGCAGATCCTCGGCAGCGGGTGCGGATGCCACCGGTGGCTGTGCTGGCCGTCCGGACTCAAGATCCCGCACCCGCTGCTCAAGATCAAAGACCCGCTTCGAGAGTGTGGCCAGATCAGCCACGGCTGCGGGAGTCGGTTCGTCGGCGTGCATCATTGCCGCCAGTGGCACCGCCGATACCACCGCAAACAGTCCCGCCACCGCAAGCACTGACCATGTCCTAATCATGCGAAATACCCTCCGCCCTGCGTGATTCTGTCGTACCGTTCCACCATCTTGTCAGGTGTCAAAAGGTAGCCCCCAAACGGCTCCCAGCTATTCTTGCACAGTTGTTCGTAGCACCGCCGCGACATCAGATAGTAACCATCGCCGTGAGAATTCCAGACGGCCAGATACCAATCAGTGCCGACTTCGACGGCCCAAATGATCTCTGTGGCATGTCCGCCGCCATTTCGCGGTGCCTGATCCATGACTCGCCTCGGTGCACCCGGTACCGTCCGCCAGCTCACGCCCCAGAAGGTGCCAATGTGCCCGGTTGAACCTGCAGCCAGTGCGGCCAGCATATCATCCCACGGGGGCAGGTCTTTGACCTCGGTGACGTGTGGGCTTTCCACCGTCAGCCCTTGGCAACATCGCACAAACTCAGACGCCCTCCGGCAATACTGCTGATACGGCCAGACAGACTCAGTGGGTAATCCCGGATCGACCTGCAGACCGGGAATTCCCTCGCACAGCACTCTAACACCCGAGTGTATCGACGTGCCACGGTCGCCGCCCACGTTGCTCGGCTGCATCACGTATTCGCTCGCGTTATACGCGTACATCTCGGACAGCACCGGCATGCGCTGCCGACCGCTGCAATACCACGACCGGACCTCTTCCCCGTTTGCGGTCGCATTGCCCTGGCAGTCGTTGCGCTGCTGCCTTTCAATCTGCATCCGCGTCAACGGACTGTTGGCGGGATCTCTGAGCACGTCCAAATAACCGGGGAAATCCCCAGCCCTCGGCACAATGTCCACGAGACGACTGACCGCCTCACGCTCTGCATCACTGGGCCTGTGCAGATTTGCGATTGCCACCATCTGCGTACCTCCTGACATAGCGTGCGTGTTTTTCCGCCGTCCAACCCTCGCCGCCGAAGACGACAGACTCAGCCCGCAGCAGCGGAAGAAACGCCTGTTTCCTCGCCTCCTGTCCGGCCACGGAAAACCAATCAGCAGCCGCCTTTTCGCTCGTGATTTCTCCCGACTCCAACCGGTCTGCCAATTCGCCCTGCGCGGCTCGCCATGATTTTTCGTAGGCTCGGAACGCCGCTGCCACGTCATCCGCTGGAGGCTGTGGCCTGCCGTCTGGTGGTGTTGTCTCGGCTGCCGTGACGTTCAGAATTCGGCGTCTCAGGTCCGTCAGATCCGCAGACCCGGCTGGAAGAATCAACAGCTCCGCAGTCCCCGCAGCCAGACCGCGCACAACGTACCCATGCGCCCGGCTGACGGCGCGTTCCTCCAGCCCCTTGCCGCCGGCAAACCGGCTGAAAATGACCGCTCCCTGTTTCGTGGGTGTGACCTGCAACACGCCTGCAGGACTCGCCAGAATCACGAGAGCAATGTCCGATTGAATCAGGTATAGCTGGTCAGTGGCGAACGTGTCCACGCTCGGCTGTGGCTGCGTGTCATGAATGACCGGCGAAGGTGCAGGAGGCTCGGGGAATTCAATCGTGCCATCCTGCAGCATTGTCAGCAGCAGCAGGATAGCCCTCATGTCACACCGCACTCAGCACACAATGCAGCCGCGTCCTTGGCTGGCATTGTAGCTGCTTTTGTCAGAGTCTTGTCGGCCATTCTCCACGCCGAATCAAAGTCCATCGAGAACCGCCCGATGTCCGCCGGCATGCCTGTCTGGCGTGCCCGCTTGCGCTCAGCCTTCCTGCCGTCCTCGCAGACTTTCAGAATGCGTGTTTGCATTCCCTGAATTACCTTCGACCGCTCTGCGGGATTTGCGACGATTGCCGCCACATGCTGCTGAGGTGTCTGGTCCTGCTGCTGCCGTCGCTCGCGGCATCGCTGCAGCCACGCCTGCAACGCCGGCCACACGAGCTGGAAGATGGTCCCGAACGCAATCGGGTCGAATGAGACGGTCTTGCCGTCCTCGTTCGTCCCGGTCAATCCACCGCAATCAGCCGCCACCAATGCCTGGAACTTCTGCACCGCCTTACCCATAACGCCCTCCGTAATCCCACCACAGGAATAAGAATCGCGGCTGCCGTATGGTGCGCCCGGAGGTGGCACGGCAGCCGCGCGGCCGTCCTGGCCCTGTAATGTGTTGGCGTCCTGCCGTCCTCCGTTGCGTGTCATTGTGGGCGCGGGATCTGAGATTGTCAATCACTTCGGTCCGGCCTCCAGCCGAACCCTTGCCCTGACTTCTTCACCTGCTCATGCACTCGCTGCCAGTCGCTTGTCCGTCGCATCACTACCCACCGCATTCCCTTGCTTGTCTCGCAGTGCACCCACTGGCCCTGATGCGTGGTGCCCACAACCCACACACAGACCTTCCCCGTCCAATACCACCCGGTCAGGATCAGTTCTGGCTGCCCCTGTGGCTCGCTGATGTCCCGCCCGGTCTCGTCGATCGTTCGTCCGCTCATTCGTGCCCTCGCTTGTTCCTGTGCCTGTTGCAGTAACGCCCTGTCCGCCGCACTCAATTCCGCCATGCGTCATACTCCTGAAATCTGTCGTCCTGAATGAACTGATATTTTGCCCCGTCCAGCTGCAGGTCCAGCCGCCCGGTTTTGCCCCTGCGATGTTTCGCGACTTCCACCGATGTCTTGCCGCTGTCCGCGTCCTTGTGCAGCAGAATCACGATGTCCGCGTCCTGCTCAATCGCACCCGACTCCCGCAGGTCATGCAGCCCCGGTTTACCCGACTTCTCCGCGTTCCGGTTCAGCTGGCTCCCAACAATCACGGGCAATTGCAGATCCAGTGCCAGCCGCTTCATCTGCCGACTCGCCTTGGCGATTTCCCGCTCACGGCCTTCCCGGTTGTTGCCCGGCACCTCCAACAGTTGCAGGTAATCAATCGCCACGCCACACAACTTCATTCTCCGGGCTGTGACGTTCACCAGTGCCACGATGGCCCCCAAATTGCTTGTGCTGTCGATGTATCTGAGATTCAGGGCAGATAGCTGCTGTTCGCTGTATCGCGTCCTGAGACGTTCCACAAGCTCATGAGCGAGCATTTCCAGACTGACCACCAGACCGGCCTGCGCTGCGGATACACTGCCCAGCAACATCTGCAGCATCAGGACCGATTTCCCGCTGCCCGGTCGGCCACCCACGACAATCAATTGGCCGGCCCGCAATCCGCCCCCCAGCAGCTCATCCAGCGGCCTCAGTCCGGTCGGATGCACCGCCGTGGGATTCTGCCTCTCGTGGTTTGCCCTCGCGATTGCGTCTGCCTGCGTGACCAGTTCGGCTTGCTGCCGATTCCGCAATTCATCCAGCTTCGTGATGTACTCGTCAATGTCGGGGGCATGATCCTTGCCCAGGGTATTCCCCAGTGCCCTGACATCGTCAATTTCGTTCAGCCGCTGCAGTTGCTCGCAGTAGTACGGGATGTGCGCGGTCTCGAATCTCGCCGCCTCAAGTCCCACCAGCACCTGCAGATTCAGTCGCCGCTTCTCGCACTCGTCGATGATGGTGTCCAGGTCAAACGGCTCAAAGTGCTCCGCCCTTCGCTGCAGGATCTGCCAATATCCCGCCTTGTCCGGGTCTCTGATCGGTCTGGCCTGTGTCCGTGATTGTATCTCAGCCACAAACTCAGGACCGCACAGAGCAGCGCACAGCAGCCCCGTTTCGATGGTGTCTCTGTTCGCTATCATTTCATGCCCTCCCTCACGATGCCCCATTCTGCTGCCAGTTGTTTCTGCGTGAATTTGTCGGCCTCAGCCAGTCTGGCAGATGTCATTTTGCGGACGATCCGGATCAGCTCCGGCCCCAGCGTGGTTTCCCGCTTCTCCCGGTCGAAGTCGCTCCCGCTCGGGAATTCCTTGCACACCTGCACGGCCCGCAGGAAGTCCGGGTCGGTGTCTGGTTGTGCGCTGCGCACCTGTCCGCCCCTGCTGGTGCCTGCGTCGTCCACGTCTCGGATCGTCTTCCAGCCATGCGAGATGCTGCCCCTGACATCCCGCAGAAATTTATCCCGGCCCTTCCGCGCCATCTGCCGCCACCACTCCTGCAGTTGCGTCGCGCTGTTTTCCGGGCTGCGTTCGTCCAAGTGCTTTTCTCTGAGATACTGAAACCACGTCTTCGCGACGTGCCTGCACTCAGGATCGTTCAGGCTTTCCGGGATGATGATGTCGTCATGTCCTCCGCCGATTTTGCCCGTTGGCCGTTCCGGGTCCGCGCCCGGAGGGACAGGACTCGGAACAGGATCAGGGACAGGGACAGAAGATGCTCCCTGATTCGTGCCTGATTCATTCCGCAATTCGTGCCCGATTCGTGCCGTATTTGGGTCAAATTCGGAATGAATAGGGGAATGAATACCGGAATGAATAGGGGAATGATTCCCGGTCGTTGCTGGTCCATTCTCGCCCATCGGGCTGTCAGACAGATCGGCAAACTGTTCCGGGACTGTGACCCAGTACCGCCCAACAGCCCGATTTCCGGGCCTGTCATACACCAGCCATCCGGCTGCAACCGCCTTGTCTCTGGCGTTGTCCAGTTGCTTCGCTGACCGGAAGCCCATCACGCTCAGTAGCTGCTCATTCCAGAACCTGCACGCCCCGCTGTAGTGCATCGCGTCTTCCGTGTGAGCGATGAAAACACACAACAAAACGGCATTCTGGCCCATGTCCTGCGCAGCGCAGGACTTCATCATCAGCCGGACGAACTTGTGAGCGAAGAACTTTCCTCGGCTCGACTTTGGATAATCCACAACACGGTCCTTTCCATCGCTTACCGCCCTCCAACAGTGCACGAAAAAACCCGCAGGTAGCGTGGTAGAGACACGCCGCCTGCGGGTGAAGCCAGAGCAGATAGGGCTGCTCCGGGAAGCTTGTTTGGTCAACCGAGTGTTTCTCTACAACATCCGGTCGCGTCATTGTACCGCGCCCCGCCGGGTTATTCAATCTCTTCGGGGTTCAGCCCCGTGAGACTACGCATAATGTGGGGCAGTGCCTCCAGTAATAGCAGTGCCAGTGACGGGCTGTTACAGCCCCGGAAATGCTGCAGCCATTCAATAATGGCCTCCACGGTCTCCGCTGCTGTGGTCTCTCTGATGGTTGTCTGGTCCGTAAAGATTTGGTTCCAAGCGTCCTTGTACTGATCCCTGTCGAGTGTCATGTCAGCGAGACGCAATCGCAACTGCTGCAGGTCTGGCAAGTCTGCGGGCACCTGCTGCGCGGCGTCCAGCTCGATCTGCAGTTGCTGGGAAACGGCTGCCGCAATTGTCAATTGTTCCTTGGATACTGCCAGCTCTCTCTGCAGGCTCGTGACCAGTTCTTCCAGCTCGCCTACCCGCCGCTTCTCGGTGCCCAGCAGATTCTGCACGTAGGAAACCTCGCTGCGTAGTTCGTCGGCCTGTGTCTGCAGCTTAGCGTTTTTGTCCTGTACGGCTTTTAACTCGCGGCGCAGGTCTCGCACGCTCGGCCAATCGTTGACCTGCTGTGGCTCGGTGTCTGACTCTGGCTGCGACTCCGGCTGTGGCTCGATCGGCCCGAGATACCCCACGAGATCCAGCGGGCTGTCTCCACCAAAGTGATAGCGACCGTTTGACGTCCACGTCTCCCGATATTGAGCATTAAACCACGGCCACCGCTCCTTCCGTTCGTCGCCTTCCGGCGTCGGTGTCACGTTCCGGATCTCGCCGTTTCGAGTCCGCCAGCGGCCCTCGCGGACCTGAACTGTGTCGGCCTGTCCCTCAATCTCCGCCAGTTGCTCCGTTGTCGTTTCCGGCTCCGGCTCACTCGCCGGCAGCGGCCTGACCCAGTGCAGCAGATCCCACCGCCCGGTGTCGAGCGCACCCCGAAATCGCTGACGGCCATCGCTACCGTACCAGTCGCGTGTCCCGTTCAACTCTGAGACCCACCAGCCATCGCCCCAGCCAATGATTGGCATGATATCGCCACCTCGGCTCTCATACAGCCCCGGCCGCGTGATAACATCTCCCGCCATTACAGTCGGGCCTGTTGTCGTTTCGCTACTCATGATCGTCTCCAAATTCAAATAGTGTTCGCAGTTTCTGGCTAGGCTTCGCTGGTTTGGTTTGTTCCGAAACAAAATCTGTCCACTCCTGATCTTCGGCACCGTGCCACAGGATCACACCGTCCACAATCCGCAGCCAAGCACTTCGGTTGCCCCTGTCGTGCTCGATCCATCGGACTCGCTGCCTGTCAATGACGGCCTCTCCCTCGACTCGCCAGCCGTGCTGCCGCAGCCACTCGCACCGCTGTAAATCTGTCTGCACGTGTGCCGCCCCCCTGTTGCGCGGACCTCGACATCATCAATCACCGGGACCGATTCCCACTCATACCAACCGGCGTCAATCAGGCCAGACTCCCCGGCGATCAATCGCCGTGCTCTGAATTGCAGTGTTGGCTGCCCCTGTGGATTCACCACGATTCGCAGGCTGCATGTTTTGATGTTCATGTTGCCTCCAGTACGGCCGCCCGCTGCTGACACAGTTTTTCGACCGACTTGCGAATCTTCCCGGAAACCTGCAACTGCTGCAGTACCGGCACAATTTCCGGCTGCCATCGTGCCCGCAGTGCTGCCACGTCTTCGGCCTCTGCAATGCAGTCGAGAATGCTCTGGAATGCGATTCGCATCCCGTCGTCCTGAATGCCCGTCGCATACGCAACCAGCTCGCTGCGTGTGCCGTCATAGAGGGCCTGTGGGCTGATGTTGTTGTCCGGCAGCCGTGTGGCTGTGCTGTCGATAACGACCGGTTGCGGTGGCTCAACCACGTCATCCAGATCAGCCGCAAACTCTCCAGACACCGCTGCCCACAGGTCTTTCAGCAGCCGCCGCCGGCCCTTGGCTTCGTAGCTGTCTGGTCCTCCGGCCTCGTGGCATGGCAGCCCATACGGCATATCCTTCGCTCGCTTCACCACGACCGGCTTCCCGCTGAAGACACAACTGGCCTCACCGTACACCAGCAGCTCCTGCTTGCCGGGTGCGTTCGGACTCTGGCGTGTGCCACAAGTCACCGCTGTGACGCGAATGTCCGTGCAACCAGCCTGTGCCAACTGGTAGCGATAGCCCGCCTCCTTCGGCATGACCGTGCATTTCCCGCCAGACTTAAACAGGGAAAAGTGTGCACCTTCCTTCGCGCTCAGCAGGTAGCCTTTGCAGATGGCCCGCTTTGCACCCGCCAGGATCTGTGCATCGTTGAGTGTGTCTACATACTCAAACTCTCCGGCCTTTGCCGCGAACAGTATCATGCCTTCGACTTCTGGCTGATCCAGAATCCGACTCACCTCCTGCAGCAGTGCAACCCGCTCAAATGTCACCGCCATTGCGCCTTCCATCGCCTCGCGTTCTGCCAGTCCCTGCAGGCCCTGTGAGACGTGCTTAATGGCCTGTCCTGCAGCTCGTGCTGCCTCTTGTGTAATGACCCCGTTCTTTGTCATTTCATCGCCTCCAAAAACGCCTTCACCACGTCCGCAGTCAGCACCATACTGACCGCCTCACGTTCTCGATTGTGCCGCTGCTGATCTTCGATGCGCTGCAGCGTCCTATCTGTCTCTGCTCTCCAACTGGCAACCAGTGCATCGGCCTTCGCAGTCTGCTCTGGTGTGCTCTGTATCAATCGCGGGTATCGCTCCCGAAACTGCCTGAACTCAGTCGCGTGTGTGGCTGCATTGTCAACGTCAAACCACGAGTCCTGACAGTCATGCTCTGTGTATCTCACCACGCCTCCTCCGCCGGCCCTGAGTCCTCCAGCAGCTCGACGCAACACGGGCACAGATGCTGCAGGCTGTGACCGTCCGCTCGTTCGGTCCATGAGTGCTGGCGGACCTGCTGCAGTAGTTCGGCACCATCCACCGCCTCACGCACGGGCAACAGAATCTGTGTGTCGCAGAAGTCGCACGTGATGCGCAACAACATCTCAGTACTCATGGCCCCACCCTCCCGACGATCCACCGGCTGCGTTTCTGCGCGTCAATATACTGGACGAGATCCCATGTCTGCGCACCCGCCGCCGCCAGCAGGTTCCGCACGTTCATCTCTGCGGAATACC
>Ga0209985_10003346_pt1 | contig 13713 bp, 9 predicted proteins | sample NOAtaG_FD_187305 | JGI IMG/M metagenome (GOLD analysis project Ga0209985, IMG submission 187305) | Freshwater lake microbial communities from Lake Erie, under a cyanobacterial bloom - NOAA_Erie_Diel6S_1000h metaG (SPAdes) (version 2) | ecosystem: Environmental > Aquatic > Freshwater > Lake ...
GCGGGGCACGAGACGGCGTCCGTCGTGCGCAGTGCGCTGCCCGATGAAGATGGTGCGGGCGCCGGAACTCGAATCCGGTCTTCGAGAGTGGCACTCTCACGTGCTGCCGTTGAACACCACGCCCGCATTTCTGCCGGGCCGCGGCGCTCGACGAGCAGGCAGACAGCAACCTGCGCGCCGGCGTGCTCCGCAGCCCGGCACATTGGCAATCCAAATTGTTAAAGAGCTGCCTCTGTCGAGGCGCCCCCCTTCCGTTGAAGCGGGGGTCGTGCAAGTGCAAAGACAAAACAAAACGCCCGGAGGACTCGCGTCGATCCGGGCGTTCATGACCCCGAAGGGTCTGGACGGAGAAGGTGCGGCTTAGCCTGCACCTCCCGGATCGAGCGCGCACGGATCCCAATTGCTCCCCGCATGCTTTCTCTCGACGGACCGATAACCGCGCTGCGCAAATAGCGCACAGCCAAGCACGGCCGCCGATGTCTCGGGGCGCGGCATGGGGGCGGCGATGGTCAATAGGACAAACATGGTCTTCAGCGCGTTACGTTCGTTCGTATCTCGATTAACTGGGGAGATGTGGCGGCGATAGATCGCCAACGAGGTCACCACATCCAAAGCAGAAAGCAATGCTAAATCGCTTTAGCAGTAATTGTCAACGCTTTCCGCGTCCAAGTTGAATCACGGGAGCGCGGGAGGCCGACTTCGTCGCATCTTGCTTCAGCAGTTCGGCCTGCAGCACTTCGAGCAGGCGGGACTTCGTTGCTTGCGGATTCATCCGATAGAAGACCTGGAAGAGCTGCGTTGCGTGGCGCTCGTCCTCGTTCTGGCACTCCAGCACGGGCTGCGGCTGCATCTTCGCCGGCATCGCCTCCGCCCCAGCCGCATCAAGACTCCCCTGGGGCACCTTGCACTTTGCCTCGATCTGCCGCGCCAGCTTCTCACCAATGTGACGGTGCCCGCTCTTGATCTGGCTCCAGTGGCTCGGGTTGACCTCGATGAGGTTGGCGAAGCTCGTCTCGAGCGTGCGAGCACGCTCGTCGCCTTCCGCGCGCCACTTTCGACTGAAGTGGTCGCGCAGAACGAGCGTGTTCTGTAGGCGGACGTCTGCGAGATCCATGCGCAAATGCTAAAGCAGTTGCGCTCGTACATTTGCTACAGCCCCCAATTAATGCTGTCAATGCGCGACTTCATCAACATGGACGTCTTGATGAAGGCGGCAGCGTCCGGTAGCTTGAGATCAACAAAAAGCGCTGCGCAGGTGGCAGCGAAGACTCGGGACGTCGGTCATGGGGAGCCGTCGTCATGTCCGGCCCGGCCGACGAGCTGCTCGTGGCACTCCCCGCATCCAGGGGAAGCTGCAATGCTGCAATGGGTGAGCAAGCTCCTTGCCGGCGTCACCATCGATGTGCCGGCAGGGGTCCCTGCGGCTTGGGTCGCGCGGGTCGAGATGCTTCTTCGGCCTCTTGACGCCGACAAGACCAAGACCGCGCGACCCGGGCTGTCACGCGATGTACTCAGCTATGTCCTGCAGGGCGAACCGATTTCTGTCCTTTCAGAGTTTGCTAGCAATCGCACGCTGGCTGAGCTCGTGCAGGACCGCAATTACGGGGATCGAAAGGCGTCCGATGAGTTGTATGAAGGCTTCGAGGACTTGCCTGGCGACGTCACTTTGCGGTGGGCGCGGTTTCTCGACGCCATCGTAACGTCGTTGAATCGGACGCACGGGTTCGTCTTTCCGGGCGGCATTCACTGGCCCGAAGCTCTGCTTCTGCATGCGACGGGTCGCATGCAGTACTACTCATCCGACGCCCACGTTCCCCGAGGGCTGTCCGCGCTGGCCTTCGAGAAGGGGCTGGAGGCTGCTGGGCTGCCAACGTCGACCTTCGTGACTTCGAGTTTTGCGAGCCCTGTCAGCGCCGGTTACTACGGCCGGGGCATCCTGGAGTTCTGTTCAAAGATCCCGGGGTTTGGCGAGGCGATCCATAGACACGCGGAAGCAGTGCGGCCGCTATTGCTGGCTGCCACGGCCACGCAGCGGCTGCATGTGCTCGATCTCCTCTCGGCCGCTGCACCCGCGACGCTGACCGTGTTTATCGAAGAGTTGACGGAGCTGGGGACCAGCAGCAGCAAGCAGGTGCGTGCGGCTGCAGACCCACTTCTGCGGAAAGTCGCAGATGCAGCGGTCGCACCCCTCAAGCAGCTGGCCGCCGACGCCAAGCCGGAGCAGCGCGTCAACGCCCTTCGCTGGCTTTGGGAGGCCGCTCGCGTACGGAACGACGATGCGCTACGCGCGGAGCTGCGCGCGTCAGTCGCGGACGACAAGGCGCCGTCCGTCCAGGCCTTGCTCTCGGAGTGGGACGGCGCGAGCGCGCCTGAGCTGGAGCTGACGACCTATCGGGTGGAGATTCCCGCCATCCTTTGGGACAACGTCCTCACGCCGGCCGTCGATGCTGCTCTCGACGACCTATGGGCGGGCGTGCAGAAGGCGATCGATCAGACCAACAAGGACGGACGTGATCAGGAGGCGCGATCGCGGGCAACCTCCTACAAGTTCACCTGGAAGGACCTGCCTCCTGTAGCCGCATCCGAGCAGCGCCGGCTGCGCGAGTACATCGCTTCCGCGGAACCACGACTGAGCGGAAAGCCGCTCATCCTTCGGCTGAACTGGCGTCACTCCATAACTCCACTGCTCGACGCATTTGGCCAGGCGCCGGGCGTTGGTCCTGTCGCGCTCGCGAAGGCCTGCTTGTTCTTCTGCGAGCCGAACGTCGATTTGGTGCGCACGCCGCTGCTGACGGCGGTAAACGCAATGCACCGGAGCAAAGGCACACCGACGCTGCTGGAACTGCAGGAGATCCTGCGCCCCATGGGGGTCCCGTCGTCAGCGATCTTCAAGGCCTATTGCCTCGCGTGGGGCAACTCGTTGGCGCAAGACTGGCTAGCGGAAGCAGTGTGGCCGTACTTCGCTGCAAACCTTGAGCTGCTGCTCAATGCCCTGAAGCCGCCCACGCAGCGCGACTATGCGTTTGACCGGGGCTCAGTCTTCCGCGCAATTGCGACCCTCCCGGCGCCGCCGAGTGAGGTGGTCAACACGCTGTTCGACCTGGCCCTTGGCACGGCGAAGTCCGAGCGACCGAATGCGCAAGCGGCGCTCCAGAACCTGCCTGGCAAGGAAGCGCGAATCATCAACGCGCTGTCGGACGGGAAGTCAGACGTGCGAGCCCTCGCTGCGACGTGGCTAGCCGCGCTCGGGTACGAGCCCGCAATTGCTCCCATCGAGCAGGCGTTGAAGAGTGAGAAGAATGATGTGGCCAAAGGCGCCTTCCTCGATGCACTCGAGGCCTTTGGTCAGCCTGTCGAGAAGTACATCGATCGTGACAAGCTGACCGATGAAGCACGCAAGACCGTGTCGAAAGGCATGCCCAAAGAACTGGAGTGGGTGCCATGGGACGGACTGCCTCGGGTCCGCTGGGCGGATAGCGGCCGCGAGGTCGCGCCAGAGCTTGTAAAGGGGCTGCTACATCAGGCCTACAAGCAGAAGTCTCCTGAGCCGAACGCCATCCTACGAAAGGTGTGTGGGATGTTCGATCCCCGGGACCGGGAAGCGCTCGGTCAATTCGTTCTGGAAGGGTGGCTCCGCGAGGACGTTCGTCCGATCTCGCCGGAAGAAGCACTGCAGCGGGCCCGCGCTCATGCGCAGCAACTGCACGGATGGATGACATCTTATCCGCAGTACCACCAGAACGATCCCAATCTCGGCAAGTCGGTCGAAGAACTGACAGCAACGTATCTGCCGGCGATGCAGCGAACACCGGCCGGGTCGGCAGCGCCGTCCAAGGGGCTGCTTGCGATTGCCGCGGCGTGCTGCAGTGAAAGAGCCGCAGCACCGGTCGCTCGATATCTGAGGGAGTACTACGGCACTCGGGCCGCGCAAGGCAAAGCGCTGATCGCCATGTTGGCGTGGATTGAGCATCCGACGGCGACACAGCTAATGCTGTCGATTGGCGGCCGGTTCCGGACGAAGAGCTTTCAGGAAGAGGCCACCCGGCAAGCCGAAGCGCTGGCCGAGCGCAAGGGGTGGACCCTGTCGGAACTGGCGGACCGCACCATTCCGTCAGCGGGGTTTGACGAGACAGGAGAGATGGAGCTGAGCTACGGCATGCGCAAGTTCACCGCGCGGCTTCTGCCCGACTTCAAGATCGAAGTCTTCAACCCTGACGGCAAGAAGATCGCCGCGCTGCCGGAGCCGCGCCAAGACGACGAGGCCGAGGTCGCTAAGGAGTCGAAGAAAGCCTTGTCCACGGCCAAGAAGGAGATCAAGAGCATCGTTGATCTGCAGACGGACCGCTTGTACGAGGCAATGTGCACCGGCCGAGACTGGAGTTTCGCTGACTGGCAGCTCTACCTGAATCAGCATCCCATCGTGCGTCGCCTCATTCAGCGTCTGGTCTGGGCGCAGGTCGACGGCGACAGCGTTGTGAAGATGTTTCGGCCCCTGGACGACGGCACGCTGACAGACGCGTCAGACGAGGCAGTCACCGTCGACGATGCAGCGCGTATTCGCGTCGCGCATGATTCGGCTGTAAGTGCCGAGCAGTCATCGGCCTGGCAACAGCACATGATTGACTACGAGATCCAGCCGCTATTCCAGCAGTTCGGCAAGGGCCAGTACGCTCTTCCGGATGGACAGCGCGATCTGGACGAGATCCACGACTTCAAAGGGTATCTGCTCGAGGCCTTCGCGTTGCGCGGCCGTGCCTCAAAGCTTGGCTATACGCGCGGTCAAGCGGAGGACGCCGGCGTGTTCGTGACCTACGAAAAGCGATTCCCGACCTTGGGCATCAACAGCCTCATCGAGTTCACCGGCAACGCCTTGCCGGAAGAGAACCGGACGGTCGCTTTGCTCGGGCTCTCGTTCTCAAGAGCCGGGGAGTCTGGCTGGCATCGATCCAAGATGAAACTGTCGGAGGTGCCTGCGGTCCTGCTGTCCGAGTGCTACCACGACATGCGCAGTATCGCCGCCGAAGGTGCTGGGTTCGACCCGGATTGGGAGCGCAAGTCGGCGTTCTAGTCCACGTGTTGAGAGGAGCAGCAAATGAGTGAGACGAGCGCATCCGTGTCCATTCTGCGTGCGCCGGCGGAGGAGGTGCACGCCGAGGAACTGCGGCGTCTCGCTGAGAAGGATGACGCGCCGCGACCGCCCGGCTGGAAACTGTCTCCGCGCGCGGTGCGCAGCTTCATCCTGGGGAGCGAACGGTTGGGGGTCCGGCGCAAGTTCTTCGGCGACGATCCGCTCATCGATCGATGCGTCGTGACCCTCATGAGCAATCGCGGGCTCCTGCTGGTCGGAGAACCGGGTACTGCCAAGTCGATGCTCTCGGAACTCCTGGCGGCCGCGATCTGCGGGGACTCCACGTGCACGGTCCAGGGCACCGCCGGGACGACCGAGGATCAGATCAAGTACTCATGGAATTACGCGCTGCTTCTGGCCGAGGGGCCCAGCCCGCGCGCCCTCGTTAGAGGCCCGATGTTCAATGCCATGGCCAGCGGGTCCATCTGCCGGTTCGAGGAGATCACGCGCGTGCAGCCAGAAATCCAGGACTGCCTGATCAGCGTCCTGTCCGACAAGGTCCTGCATGTGCCCGAACTGACCGGGGAAGACACAACGCTTTATGCCGCCCGCGGCTTCAATGTGCTCGCGACGGCAAACATTCGGGATCGCGGCGTGCACGAGATGTCCAGCGCGCTGAAGCGCCGCTTCAACTTCGAGACGGTCAAGCCGATTGCCGACCGCAAGCTCGAGACGCAATTGGTGCGGGAGCAGACGGAACAACTGCTGAAGAGCGCAGCGGTCGAGGTGGAGCTGCGGCCGGACGTCATCGATGTGCTGGTGAGTGCGTTCAACGACCTGCGGCAGGGAGTCACTGCCGAGGGCATCGTTGTCGAGAAGCCCACCGCCGTCATGTCTGCCGCCGAGGCGGTCGCGGTCGGCTACGCGGCCTGCCTGGATGCGCACTACCTTGGCGATGGCCGGGTCGGCGGAGATCACATTGCACGTCAGCTGATCGGCACGGTCCTCAAGGACAATCCAGATGACGGCAAGAAGCTCAGCCATTACTTCGACGTCGTCGTGAAACCGCGAGCGCAGAGAGCCGGCGAATGGAAGAAGGTCTTGGAGGCCCGCCGGGAACTCGACCGATAAGCGGGCGGCTTGTGCTGTGAGCACTATTGCACTAGAGCACGCTGAGGTCCGCGCCGCGGGCGAGCGCTTGGTGAGCGATGAGCTCATCCTCTTTCCCGTGCGGCACCACAGTCCCGCCTGTGCATTTCACGTCGCTCGGGTCATCGAAACTGCGCGGCCGTCGGTGGTGCTCATCGAAGGACCGCGCTCGTTCTCGTCGCTGATATCGCTGCTCGCTCAGCCCGAAACGCAGGCGCCCGTTGCCATCTACACCTACGCTGCTCTGCGCAAGGACGGCGACGCGGACGACCGGCGCTCGGCCTACTACCCGTTCTGTGACTACTCGCCGGAGTTCGTCGCCGTTCGTGAGGCAGCCAGACTTGGGATTCCAACCCGCTTCATCGACCTCGACTTTTCGGAGCAGATCCTTTGCGACGCCACAGGCGAGGACGAGGAACAGGCGTCTCTGCTCGATGAGCGCCACTATCGCCGAAGCCGCTATCTGCAAGCGCTGGCGGAGCAGCAGGGTTGCAGAGACCATGAAGACCTCTGGGAGCACTTGTTCGAGCTCGGGGCGGAGAGCATGCCGTCGAAAGAGTTCGTCATGCAGGTCGCCGCGTACTGCTTGTTGTCACGCAAGGACGCCACCCGTAATGAGCTCGAGGCCGACGGGACCCTCCAGCGCGAAGCCGAGATGGCGCACCACATCGGCGCCGCCCTTCAAGCCCGCCCGCGGGACGCAGGACCGGTCCTCGTCGTGCTAGGGGGGTATCACGCGGTTGTGATGCGTGAGCTGGTCCAGCAGCGCCCGAGCAGACCAAGCCTATCGAAGAGTGCGATTACCGATGAAGCAGCGGCCCTGATCCGCTACAGCTTCGATCGTCTGGACCGTCTGAACGGCTACTCCGCCGGCATGACGGCGCCTGCGTGGCACCAAGCGCTGTGGCAACGCCTGCAGCGTACTGCCGGCGCAACTGGCCCCACACAGGTCGGTAGCCGGCTGCGGAAAGACGCCGTGCTGGAGATGCTGTTCGCCGTCGCGTCGGAGTTGCGCGACAAGCACAAACTGCAGTTACCAGTCCCCGCACTCACTGCTGGATACGAAGCAGCGCTGCGGCTGGCGGCGCTGCGCGGCCGCGCAGCGCCGTTGCGCACCGATCTGCTCGACGCGATCACCAGTTGTTTCATCAAGGGCGATACGGATGGCGAGGGCCGCCTGATCCTGGAGGTGGCGCGTCGCACACTCAGTGGCAACATGCTCGGCCGCGTCCCGCCGGGGGCCGGGACGCCGCCGCTGGTGCGCGACTTCGCCTTTCGTGCACGGCGCCAGCGCTTGAAGATCGACGACAGCGAGCCCCGTCGCTGCGTTCTGGACATCTACAGGCGGCCCGACCACCGACTGACCAGCCGACTGCTGCACGGGCTAGTTCTTCTCGGCGTGCCGTTCGCATCGCGCTCCGCCGGCCCGGATTTCATTCATGCCATCGGTCTGGATCGCCTGCAGGAGCACTGGGAGTACCAGTACTCGCCCATTACGGAGGGCGCCCTCGTCGAGGCGTCGATGTATGGCGTGACAGTGCCGCTCGCTGTGGCCAACCGCTTTGCAGCCCAGCTGGAGCAGCTGGAAAGAGAGGGAAAGGCACGCGATGCTGCGACAGCGTCCAACAGCGTCGTCCAGGCCTGCGTGCTCGGCCTGCACGATCACCTGCCCCGCACGCTCGCCACGCTGCGGCTAGCGATCGGTGAGGACGGAACGTTCGAGGGCGTGGCACGTGCGGCCAGGACGCTTGGTCTGCTGTGGGAGTCGCGCGAGCCACTCGAGGCGCGCGACGTCGAGGATCTTCCGCCGCTGCTGCAGGCTGCCTATGAACGTGCGACGTATCTCATGAGAGAGCTGCGTGGCCAGGCCTCGGACCGCGCGATCGATTGCGTGACGCACCTGAAGAGTCTGCGGGAGCTGCTAGTGAGCGGTGCCGGTCGCCACCTGGACGCATCGCTGTTTTGGAGCGCCATCGAAGCGCTGCACGCAGGCAGCGACAGCTCAATCCTGCGCGGCGCGTCTGCCGGGCTGCTTTATGGGGCAGGTCGGGTGTCCGACGACGACCTCAGCACCGAACTGGATGGCCATCTGTCGGGGTTGAGCCAGCCCAGGGAAGCGGTTGCCTATCTGCGAGGCTTGACTCAAACCGCACGCGAGGTTACCTGGCAGCAGCCGACGCTGATCGCGGTGCTTGATCGCTTGCTCGACGGCTGGAGCGAAGAGGACTTCGTTGGAGCGCTCCCGGAACTGCGTCTTGCCTTTGCAGAAATGACGCCTCGCGAGACAGACCGCATCGCCGAAGCCGTGTCCCTCTTGCACGGAGGTCACTCTCTCGGTGACCTGGTGACCAGCGACATCGGCGAGGCGGAATTGATGGCGAATCTGTCGCTATCCCGTCAGCTTGCAACCGTCCTGAATGAAGACGGGCTCGACGAGTTCCTGAGCCGGGAGTCAGCGCAATGAAATCCACGCAGCGCTGGCGCCTCGTACTGGGCAAGTATGCGGATGGCCGTCTGCTGTCGGGGCAACAACTGGGCGGCGCTTACGGACGCATGGACCGCACCCTGGAGTTCCTCTACGGTCGCGAGTACCAGGGACGAGGCCTGCGCAAGGACCTTGGACCTGGCTCTCTCGATCCGTCGCAGATCACGCTGACAACCTGGCTGTCTGAGGTCAGAGAGCTCTTTCCAACCGACACCGCCGAAGTGATCGAGAAGCACGCGCTGGATCGCTATGGCCTGACGGAACTCATTACCGACCCCAAGACACTTGAGCGCCTTCAACCTAACCAGGATCTGCTGCGCACCCTGCTCACACTGCGCGGACACCTGAAGGGCGAGGTGCTGCATGTGGCGCGGCGGATCATTCGCCAGGTGGTCGAGGAGATCAAGCGCAAGCTCGAGGACGAGGTTCGCCAAGTGCTGGCCGGGCGGCTTAACCGGTTCAGGCACAGCCCGCTGGCGGTGTCACAGAACTTCGATGCGCTGGGTACGGTGCGTCGCAACCTCAAGCACTTCGATCGCGAGCGCAACAAGATCGTCGTCGAGCAGATGCTGTTCTTCGAACGGAACAGCCGCAGGCTGCCCTGGGACATCATTCTCTGTATCGACCAAAGCGGCAGCATGGCGGATTCCGTCATTCACAGTGCCGTGATGGCCGGGATCCTTGCGGCCCTTCCTGCGTTCCGGGTCAAGATCGTCGTGTTCGACACGAGCGTGGTCGATCTTTCGGAGCACGCCGACGATCCGGTTGAGATCCTCATGTCGGTGCAACTGGGCGGCGGAACGCATATCGCTCAGGCGGTCCGATACTGCAGTCAGCTGGTCGAGAATCCTCACCGCACGGTGCTCGTCCTTGTCACTGACTTCTGTGAAGGAGCACCACCCGGTGAACTGGTCCGCGTGGTGAAGCAGCTGGCCGAGGCCAGAGTCAAGCTGCTCGGGCTCGCTGCTCTCGACGGACAGGCCCACCCTGTGTACGACCGCGAAATGGCCGAACGCCTTGCAGCCTACGGCATGGAGATCGCCGCATTGACGCCGCAGCGGCTCGCGCAGTGGCTCGTCAAGGTCATATCGTGACCGGGAACGCCCGCATCGCTCTGTTCGAACAACTGAGGCGTTATGACGAGGACGCCTTCGTCGCGCTCGCGAACCGTGGACTGCTGCGGCGAGCGCAGAAGGACCTCGAGAAAGACCAGCTGCGATTTCTGGAGACTGCCTCCGAACAAGAAGTCGCCGTGGAGTTTGGCGGGCATCGCATCCGCTTCGACAGCCGCGGCCCGTCGCACGCGACCTGCTCGTGCCCTGCGAGCGGCATATGCCAACACATTCTCGCGGCCGCCCTCGGGCTGCAAAAGCTCGCCTTCAGCGACGAGAGCGCCGCAGCCAACACGTCGCCGAGCGAAGTGAATACGGCGGCAGCGCCTGCCGACTCGTCGTCCCTGCACAACGCCATCTCCGCGATCGATACCGCTGCCTTGATCAAGCACGCGGGAAAGGCCGGTTACCGTTGGGCGTGGCAGTTCGTCGTTGATCTCGAAAGCGAACCGGACGCGATCCAACTCAGCGGCGATCGAAACGTTGTCATCGAGTTTCGGCAAGCACGCTTGCGCTTCCGCTATGTGGGGGGCGGCCCGGAGAGCGTGCTTGCTGACTCGGAGGTCAAGAACCTCGAGAAGTACCAGGTCGCGGCTGTTCTTGCCTACCGCCGTGCGCACAACCTGGAGATCGCGCCGCCGCCGGCTCAGTCCAAGGAGAAAATGGCTGCAAGCCTCGATCTCGGCAAGGACCACGCGCTGGCCGAAGACAGCGAGACTGCGCAACGGGCATCGCGTGAACGGTTGCGTGAGAGCACGTGTCAGCTCATTGAAGAATGCATCGACCTCGGCTTGGCGCACCTGTCCGGCGCGATGCAAGAGCGCTTCTCGACGCTGGCCGTGTGGTCCCAGGGGGCCGAGTACTACCGCTTGGCGTTGCTGCTACGGCGATTGGCCGATCACCTCGGGCTCATTCTGGATCGTGCAGGCAGCGCGGACGAGCATCGCTTGCTCGATGAAATGACGCTCACGTATGCGCTCACCCGCGCGTTGGGCAGCGCAGAACGCTCTGGCCGCAGGGCTGCTCATCTGCTTGGCCAAGCCCGCAGCGCGTACGAAGCCAGCGGCCAAATGGAGCTTCTGGGGCTTGGAGCAGTGCCATGGCGATCTCCCGCCGGCTATCTCGGACTCACCTTCGTGTTCTTCTGTCCGGACGACAGACAGTTCTACGCCTGCACGGACGCACGTCCCGAAATGCAGCGCGGCTTCAATCCGCGCGCGCGCTACAAGGCCCCCGGTCCTTGGACAGGACTCGGAGCGCCTGAGCTGGCAACGGGTCGGCGGATCCGCTTGCTCGAACCGCAAATCAACGCGCAGGGCCGTCTCTCTGGGTCCGAATCGGTCAGCGCTGCGGTAGAGAGCGCTCCAGATTTTGCAGAACGGTTGCCAGCTGACGCCGACTTCAACGCGCTTGCTGAGCGGAGGCAGAAGTCACGACAGAGCCTGTTGGCCGAGCCGAAGCCAATGCAAGACTGGGCAGTCCTTGAACCCGCCAAGTTCGGGGCGCCCAAGTTCGACGTCAACCGGCAATCACTCTCGTGGCAAATCTTCGACAGCGAAGGCGTTGTCATCGACGTGGAGCTGCCCTACTCCGATCTCAACGAGCACGCAATCAAGCGCATTGAGCAGATGGCCGAACTTCCGCCCAACACGCGCCTTGTGGCGCGTGTGACCATGGTCGGGGGCCGACTACGTGCAGAGCCGCTCAGCCTGATTTACCCAGGTGAGGCGCGGTGCGTGGACGCGCTGCACTTTGACGAGCCTAGAGCGCAAGGCATGGTTTCCAAGTGGCTGAGTCGAATCAAGGCATCCGCGTCCCTGGCGGAAGGCGCTACGCAAGTGGTTCCGACTGCCTTCCGCCCCACGCTCGACCTGGCGCACAGCTTGTGCCGGCTTGCAGAACGAGGTGTTGCCGCCGGCGCCGGTGGCGAGTCCAAGACGCTGTCGGCTCAGTTGAGGCGGCTGAACCGCCAAGGGTTTTCAGCAGTGCGCGAGATGCAAGATCAGTGGACCGTGACGCCAGCCGACCTGCTCCGCCTCAACTACGTGCGCCTTCAGTACGAGCGGCTCGTTGGGGCGGAAGAGGACGCCGCTTAGGGTTCCCCGACCGGCGGCGGGACCAGTGGCGGTAAGCAGTCAGAGAACTCTTGCTGCAGCCTTCTAACATGTCCTGCGAGCGCGGGCGATTGAACTGCGATGGTCGCAACGTTCGTAGCGATCAGCGCCATGCCATTGGCGTTCCTCAGTACGGCGGAGACCTGATAGTCGGAAGTGCCAACAATCTGATGAACGAGAGGTCGCGCACCTCCATGAACGAAGGAGTGCATCGCAGCCCACGAAGCAGCCTTGAGTCCTTCCAACATTGACGCAAGCGCTGGTTGCCGTTCATTGATCGCTTTGAGCATCTCGCCTACAGGAGGGCCCATCTCGGGCTCGCCGAGTTTCCCGCTGGGCTGTGGCGCCGTGAATGCGTCCAGCCACCTCTCAGAGGCGCACTCGATGATCCAAAGAGCACGAATGGTCACCTCGAACTGAACGCGTATCAGCGCATAGGCGGATAGGTCGAGGCCTTGGGCGAGCAGCAGGCGCTGCGCGCCCCAGTGCTCGATGGATAACGCCGCGAATCGCAAAGTAAGCGACGCGCGCCGACCGTGTGGAGGGTTAGCCTCAGAAAGCGCAGCGGCAACCGCACCCTGCAGCGCGTTGCTGCGATCGAAGAGCGCCTCAAGAGGAATCGTGCTTGGGACGTTGGTCGCCATACTGAGACGTTTCCACTTTCTGCGTCACAGTTGTAGGAGAATCCCAAGAATCGTGGCGCGCTTCGACGGAGTTATGTGGCGCGCCGGCCTGCAAGCCCTTGATCTTATGGCGAATGGTGCCTCATTGACCTTGACGTCCTACAGCCACGAAGTCGGGTGGCCGGCCACGACATCCCTCCGCCACGTGTTCGATTTCTAGGGTGGCCGATGCGCTCAACATGAAATTCCCGCATGAAGAGCGGGAGTTTCAAGGTGGCGTTTGAACATGCAGACCGTTCGGACACGGCTGACCCAGAAGGAGTTCGACCAGTGCGTCTCGCCGGTCAACAACGACAAATGTCTGGACCGGACCGCCTGCGTCTACGTCAGCACCATCCAACGTATGTACCCGATGCTCAAGGGCCGCCATCTGCCTGAACAAGACGACGAAGTCTCCTGCTTGACCCCCTCTCCCACATCAGTGGGAGAGGGCAGGGGTGAGGGCGCCCTTTCCCTTGAGGTCCCGCCCGTCGACTGCAACCCCGCGCTCCCGATCGAGACCTTTGACATTATCGTCACCGACGAGGCGCACCGCCCCATCGACAACCTCTGGCGCCAGGTGCTGGAGTAGTTCGATGCGCACCTGATTGGCCTGACCGCCGCGCCCAACAAGCAGACCTTCGGCCTCTTCAACCAGAACCTGGTCGAGGAATACGGCCACCCGCAAGCAATGGCCGACGGCGTGAACGTCGACGACGACGTCGTTCGCATCAAGACCGAGGTCACCGACGCCGGCAGTAAGGTCGAAGCCGTCTACCGGCTGCAAGAGCTGGACGAGTTCACCCGCGCCCGGCGCGACGGGCAGTTCGATGACGACTTCGAGTTCTCACCCGGGGACGCCAACGTGCGCGCAGCGCCGGCCGGAACCACGCCGAAGGCGGGTCGGCCATGGGCGCCGACGTGAAGGGCAACGCCTGTGAGGGCCTGCTGGAGCGCAACGCGCAGGACATCGGATTAGTAGCTTCCGTCCATACACGGCACCGCCTGATGCAGCACACCCCCGGCCCGGCAAGGGTGGACGACACTGCAATCGTCCGGCGCGGGTTGCGCCGGCTTGGTGGTGGCTGCCGGGTCGTTGCCGGGCGGTCACCGCGAGATGGCT
>Ga0209985_10003350_pt1 | contig 13708 bp, 8 predicted proteins | sample NOAtaG_FD_187305 | JGI IMG/M metagenome (GOLD analysis project Ga0209985, IMG submission 187305) | Freshwater lake microbial communities from Lake Erie, under a cyanobacterial bloom - NOAA_Erie_Diel6S_1000h metaG (SPAdes) (version 2) | ecosystem: Environmental > Aquatic > Freshwater > Lake ...
CCTGCCGGAAGCGACCGAGCGCGCGGCTGCTCCACGCGCCGATCCCGAGCACCTTGATCGCCACCGTGTCGCCCGACCTCGGGCACACGCCCTTCAGCACCACGCCGCCTCCGCCCTGACCGAGCAGTCCCGTCACCTTGTACTCCCCCACCATCGCCGGGATCTCGAGCGGCGCGTTCGCCTCGTCGATCGCGCCAACAACATCGACCACCGTCCGAAGCGGGCTCTCGTTCTTCCGGTCGGCGTCGAGCATCTCGAGCACCTCCCGCTGAACTTCCTCCGACGGATGCTGCCGCACCCGTGCGCGCGCCTCCTCGTCCGAGAGGTCGCGGAGGGCGTCGAACAACGCCGTCACCTCGCGGTAGCGCGCGGCAGGGTCATCTGGCGAGGAATGCGTCGATCGGGGATCCATGAATGCACGGGCGCGGGGCTCCCCTCCTCACTCAAACCCCGCCTCACTCAGACTCTGCCTCACTCAAACTCCGCCTCACTCACGCCACGAGGCTCCCATCCTGTCGGATTACAAGAAATTGGGCCGGTTCACACAGGGGCATCGATTGAGATTCGGCCGCCGAGGCGAAAACTGCGCCTCGGCGACGGGCTCGCCGGACCGCTCAACCCTCTTTCCCGGCGCGCAGTTCCTTCGCGAACCACGCCCGGGCGGTCCGCCAGTCGCTGTCGACGGTGGAAAGCGAGACGCCGAGAACCTCGGCCACCTGCTCGTTGGTCAGGCCGCCGAAGACCTTCGCCTCGACGACCGCCGCCCGCCGAGGGTCGAATCCCTCGAGCCGCTCCAGCGTCTCGTGGAGGGCGAGGATCTCGAGCCAGTCGTACTCGACCGCGCCGCCCTCGATCGACTCGAGCGAGACGCGCACCGCGCCGCCGCCCCGCTTGGTGGTCTTCTTGGCGACCGCGTGGTTGATGAGCACCTGCCGCATCGCCTTCGCTGCGACGGCCACGAAGTGCGAACGGCTGCGAAGCGCCTCGGGCGAACTGGCCGCGAGCCGCAGATACGCCTCGTTCACGAGCGCCGTCGGCTGCAGCGTGTGCTCGCGCGGTTGACCGCGCATGAAGGCCGCCGCAAGCGAGCGAAGCTCGGAGTACACCAGCGGCGCCAGCTCATCGGTCTTGGCCGCATCGCCGGCAGGCCTGCCGATCGGGGTGCCGTCGGGTGCACCTTCTTGGTCGTTCGCGCCGTTGCTCATCGCTCGGTATCCGTCTCCGGCACGGATTTCTCTCAACGAAACGACCACCCGTGGAATAGGCCGCTCCGGGTGAAGGTAGCAGCGGCAGCGAGGCACGCCAGCACCCGAGACCCGAATCGTCGCTTTACGCCCGCCGGGCGATGCCCGGGGCGGTCCAAGAACACCTTGAAGGTTTCGGCACGGTCACGGCGGCGAGGTGCGGAATCCGTCGATGTCGATATGCCGCCGCTGGGGCTGAGAGCCCCGCTCGCCCGCCACGGCGAGCCGCACCACGAAGCGACCGTCCTTGGGCGTGTGGACGCCGAGGTCGATGAGGTCGCTTGGTTCGTCCGACTGCGATGGAAGCACGAGCTCGCCTGGAACGGCAACGCCGTTCACGGTCACGAGCACCCGCGCGGCATTCCTCGACCGGACAAAGCGCCCGGTCAGGCGGCGTGGCGAGTCGTCGCGCGCGGGCACGACGAACTCGAACGCTTCACCTGCACTGAACGACAGGAGCCCCATGGTGTTGCCGCCGCCCCAGCTGTACGCGGGGCGCACCGCGCCCTGCTCGGTCGGACCCCAGTTCGAACCCTTCGTCCATCCCGAGATCAAGAGCTGCTCCGCTTCGAACCATTCCTCGCCCTGTCCCGCCGGGAAGAGTTCTGAAAGCGGCGCGTAGTTGCGCGGCGTCGTGACCGCCGGCATCGACGAAGGGTCGGCGAATCCGGCACCGCGGCTTTCGCCTGCGCGTGCGTACCAGAGGACGGAGTGCGAGAGCGTGATCTCGCAGCCCGGGAACGCGGCGGGCTGCACTTCGAGCGTCTGGACAAGCGACTGCGAGAACCGCACGCAATCGAGCGCGCGCAGCCGGGATGCGGACCACCGCCTGGCTCCCTGGCCCTGGTCTCGGATCGGAATCGACACGAGCAGCCCGCGCGCCAAACGCGGGAGTCCTGGCGCGCTCCCGAACGAGAGGTCGTAGGACGGGCCGGCGAGCTCGTCGCGGCCATCGATCTTGATGCGCTCGTCGCCGCTCGGCCACCAGTTCCAGAGCGCGGCATGTTGCGTGACGCACTCGCCGACAAGTACGCCGGCTCCGTCGACGCGCGCGAGTTCGACCTCGACAGGCGCGTCGACGACGAGCCGTGGATGCAGGCGCCACGCGCCGTGGAGAAGCTGCGGCTGCTCCGCCGAGGTCCGCGGCTCGACCCGCGTGACTTCGAGCGCGCAGTCAAGCGACGATCTACCTCGGTTGACGAGCGCGATGCGGGCGCTGCGCGCGAACGGCATCGGCAGCCGGAACTCCATGGCGCCGTTCGGGCCGACGCGGCGGAAGGCGTCGGCCGTCGGGCCTGTCTGCTCGCCGAGGCCGATGAAGTGGCCAAGCGGCATGCGTACCGCGCTGGTCCCGTCGAAGTCGCATTCAACCCAGAGGTCCCGCACCGCTGCGCCCGCCTGCATCGGATCGATCTGGATGGCGAGCGTGCGGATCACGCCGCCCCGCTCATCGCGCGGCTCGACCGTTCGCTCGAGGCGCCCGCCCGGCGCGAGCGCTGCGGCCGACAACTTGGCCGGATTGCCGATGGAGAGACGCGTCCGCGCGTCCGCCTGCAGCGTCGCAAGTTCGCTTCCGCTCGTGGCGCGAAGCCATTCACCCGTCAGCCGCTCGACCCGTGCGCCTTCCGCAAACGAGACAGACTCGATGCGGTAGAGATCGGGGCGCCGGTCGAGCGTGACGACGCACGACCGCTCGAAGGGAATCGGAAGCACGCAGTCGATGGTGCCCGAGACCTGCTCGGCGTCCCCCTGCGATGTCGCGCCTCCCGCCGTCATCGCCTGATGCCACACGGCATAGGGCGCGAGCCGAGGCACGATCGACCGCGCGACTTCGCGGAGCGGCCACTCGATCGACGGCACCGACTCGCCGTCGAGGCGGATGCGGAGCACCGCGTCGCGCAGCACGGAGGACGACTTCACCACGATGCGCGTGAGGGCGCCCGCGCCACGGACCTCGGCGAGCACCCACTCCGATCGCCCGTCGACGCGGTCGACGCGCAGCGCATTTCCCGAGTCCGACTCGGAGTACCACGCGGCCGGCTCCGTCGGCGTGATCGAGCCTTGGTCGCGCGACGAGTACACGGCGCTCGATGCGACGGGCAGCGCGACGAGCGACTCACGCGACTCGTCGAGAAGCGCGCGGAGGAGCGAGGCGACATCGACGACGGGCGGCTCGTCGGCCGCGCCGCGCGCGGGGGCGGAGAAGCACGCGACCATCGCGGCGAGGGCGCACGCCATCACGGATGCGAGCCTCATGGCGCGCCTCCATTCGACGCTGGCGCCTCGGGCGCCTCGATGAGGCGGACCGAGCCATCGATGAAGCGCACCGCGAGCGCGCGGCCATCGGGCGACATCGCGAGGTCGACTGCATCACGGTCGATGTTCCATGGCGCGAAGTCGAGGGCCACGAAGATGTTCGCGCCCTGCTCCGCCTCGTAGATGGCGATGTCGGCGTCGCCCGTCACGGTGATCGCGCACGACCCGTCCGCAGCGATCGCGGCATCGAGGGCCGTGGCTTCGGGGGAAGCGCCAAGAGGGCTCTGCCAGACGACCTCAGGCGCGCCTCCCTTGCTCATCTCGATGCCGACGAGCATCGCAGGCGATCCGCCGGCGGCCGCGACCGTGGCGACGGCCTTGCGCGCGTTCGGGGTCGACGACACGCTGCGCACCGCGCTCGGAAGCTCGCAGGAGCCGAGAAGTTCCGCGCGAACCGCGGAAGGCGTCGCCGTCACCGCGTAGTGCAGGAACCGGCCGCCCGCACCGAGCACGAAACCGCGCTCGGTGGCCGCGATCGACAGTGGTGCGTCGGTCGACATCGGCGCCTCGATGCCAGTGCGGCCGACCTCGGCACCGGATTCTGCGAAGAAGCGCACGACGCCCGACGCGCCGTCTGCAACCGCGAGCACCGCGCGACGCGTTGCATCGGCCGATGGATCCGCGAACGAAAGCACCGCGAACGGCCGGCCGGCAACCGCATCGCTCGCGAGCGGCCATCGCTCGAGCCTCGTGCGCGAGGCCTGTCGGTCGCGGTCCCAGTTCCACCAGAAGACGCCCTCTGCATTCGAGACCACCATGCGGCCGCCGTCCGCGAAGGCCATCCGTCCCACGGGGCGCGACACGCTTCCGACCGACGGCACAAGCACTTCCTGCAGAACCGAGCACCGCATCAACTCGCCCGAGGTTTCGCCGATGAACAGGCTTTCGCCGTCTTCGGAGAACCCAAGCGAAAGCGGCGAAGACCGAAGGCTGACGGTGCCCGCAAGTTCGCCGGTCGCGAGGTCCCACACCCGCAGCGTCCCCCTGCGCTGATCCGGACGATCGCCGCACCCCGCCACAAGCAACCCTCGGCGCGGTTCGACCGCGACGACGACGATCGGGCTCGAAGCGAACGGGATCGTCCGGGTGATCGATCCGTCCGAAGGATCCACGACCAGGACCGAACCCTCCCGCGTGCCGACGAATGCGCGTGCTTCTCCGTCGATCGACGCCGAGGCGAGGCAGTTCATCGTGAGCGCCGCCAGCGGCACCCTGCGCGGCGCCGCCTCCGCGGCATCCGTCCGGCCCGCCGCGCCGCTCGGCCGCAGCCTCCATGCGAACATCGCATCATCGCCCTCGACGGCCGCCATCAAGACCCCGTCGACCATGCGAACGAACACCCGGCCCGCATCGCCACCGCGCCACTCCAAGTTCGCCCGCTGCACGGCGCCTGTCTCGAGATCGACGGCCGCCAGTAGTCCGGCACGGTTGGCAAGCGCGATCGTCGTGCCGTCGTTCGACCAATCGATGTCGTCGATCGACGCGAGCGGTGATTCGATCGCGTTGAGCGCGATGCCATCGGCGACCGCGCGCACCAGCAGCCAGCCGTCGGGCGCATACGCGCGTACGAAGCGCGTGCCATCGGGCGAGATCGCGATCGGCGCCGATGCGTACGGGCTATCGACCCCCCGGCGCGTCGTTTCGCGCAGGTCGAACACCGCGGTCGAGACGCCGGCCTCGCCTTCGCGAACGAAGAGAAGATCTCCGCGCGACTTGATCTCGTAGGGCCCGTAGAACACGAACGACTGCAGCGATCCCATGTCGAGGAAGCGGCCGAGCGCGCGCCATGCCCAGTTGCGCTTCGATTCGGGAACCGCCGCGAGAGAGGTCCGCGAGGTTCCCAGCTGCCCCTTGTCGACTTCGAAGGCCGCCGAAGAGAGGTTGAACCGCATGGCGACCTCGAGTTCGGTCGCGCGTCTTGCACGCTCCAGCCGCTCGGTGACGACGAGGTGGGTCACATATCCGAGCGAACCGACCGCGATGGCCGCGAAGACCGCAAGCGATGCCGCGTAGGCCGGATACCGCTTCACGAAGCGCCCCATGCGCACATGCCACGGCAGCCGCCGCACGCGCGTCCGCTGGCCGCTCAGGTACCGCCCGAGGTCCTCGAGCAGCTGCTGCGCGCTCTGGTAGCGGTCCGCCGGACGCTTCTCGAGGAGCCGCGACACGATGATCTCGAGGTCCCCGCGCAGGCCCCGGTCCACACGCCCGAGCGTCGTCGGGATCTCGCTCCGGATCACCATCGCCGCGTCCGTCAGCGACTGAAGCGACAGGTCGTACGGCAGCTTTCCGCTCAGCGCCTCGTACAGCATCACGCCGAGGCCGTAGAGGTCGCTCCGCGCGTCGACCATCTGCGTGCCCGAGATCTGCTCCGGCGACATGTACGGCAGCGTGCCGACCACCGAGCCCTCCGCCGTGCGGCCCGCGCCTTGCGTTCGTGCGCCATCGCCGCCGAACCGCAGCATCATCGTCAGCGTCCGCAGCGGGTCGAGCGACGGATCCGCGTCCCGCGCCACCGTCGCCACCCCGAAGTCGAGGATCTTCGCGTGACCCTCCGCCGTCACCAGGATGTTGCTCGGCTTCAGGTCGCGGTGCGTGATCCCGCGCGCATGCGAGTACGCCACCGCCTCCACGATCTCCGCGAAGAGCGACACGATCTCCCGCGGCGTCCGCTGCGTCGCGCGGCGCCACTCCGACAGCGACTGCCCGTCCACGAACTCCATCACGAAGTACGGGTGCGGCGACACCCCCGAGCGGTCGGTGCCCGCGTCGAGGATCTTCGCGATCCCCGGGTGCGACAGGTGGCCGAGCAGCTTGATCTCCTGCCGGAAGCGACCGAGCGCGCGGCTGCTCCACGCGCCGATCCCGAGCACCTTGATCGCCACCGTGTCGCCCGACCTCGGGCACACGCCCTTCAGCACCACGCCGCCTCCGCCCTGACCGAGCAGGCCCGTCACCTTGTACTCCCCCACCATCGCCGGGATCTCGAGCGGCGCGTTCGCCTCGTCGATCGCGCCGGCGACATCGACGATGCGGCGCACCGCGTTGCCCGAGTTCCGGTCGGCGTCGAGCATGTCGAACACCTCCCGCTGGACCTCCTCCGAAGGATGCTGCCGCACCCGATCGCGCGCGTCCGCCTCGGGCAGGTCGCGAACCGCATCGAACAACGCCGTCACCTCGCGGTAGCGGGCGGCTCGGCGCTCTCGATCGGATGGGCTCCCGGGGTGCTGCATCGGCGGACGGGCGGACGACTCCACGACCTTCTTAACAGGATCGGCACGGTGCGACCTCAGTCCGAGGGGCTCGATGGGCCACTTTGGCCGGCCTGAGGGCGCAATTCCTTCGCAAGCCAGGCCCGGCCGGTGCGCCAGTCGCTCTCCACCGTGGTTGCGGAGACGCCGAGAACCTCCGCCACTTCCTCGTTGGTCAGCCCGCCGAACACCTTGGCCTCGACCACGGTGGCCCGGCGCGGGTCCAACTCCTCAAGCCGCTCGAGCGCCTCGTGGATGGCCATGATCTCGAGCTGGTCCATCTCCTCGGTTCCGTCGAGGGAGGTCAACGAGACCCGCGTCGCCGAACCACCGCGCTTCGCGGTGTTCTTGGTGTAGGCGTGGTTGATGAGCACATGCCTCATCGCCTTGGCGGCCACCGCGAGAAAGTGCGAGCGGCTGCGCAGCGCCTCGGGCGAGCTCTTCGCAAGGCGCATATACGCCTCGTTCACGAGCGCCGTCGGCTGCAGGGTGTGACCCGGCGACTGCGCCCTCATGAACGCGGCGGCGAGCGCGCGGAGCTCGGTGTAGACAAGCGGCGCGAGGTCGTGCGGCGTCGCGCCGCCTCCGCCGTCGGCCGAGGTGGACGGCACGGACGGATTCCGTGTCTGGGCCTTCTGGTCTTTCGAGTCTGATTCCATCGCGGCGATTCCGTGCAGCGCGGACGCTTCTCTCAATGACGGCCATGAACTCGCATCGAACGCGTGCGAAACCCCGATGAATCACCGCGAACGGGCGCGCCGGCCGCGATGCGAGCGGAGGCGCTTCAACAGGTTACTTCTGCGACCGCCCGCGTCCACAACCAACGGGCGCGAATGCCGAGATCGGGTTTCGGATTGCAACGGCTGAACCCGCCCGTGCGCACTGCCCATCGCCTGCCCCCGATTCCAGTAACCAAAAAAGGTGGCGCGGCGCCGTGTGCCTTTCCGCAGCACGCGACGCCGCACCATGTGGGTTCACACCGTGTGGCTCAATCATGTGAGGCCCGCCACTGGGGCGGACCTGTGTGATCAACGGACGGTATTCAGTTGTGCGACGACTTCAGAGGGACCGCACGCACTTGCGCTGTACGGACGCACAAGGGGGAAGATCGGCTTATCCACCCACTTTACGAAACTTGAGCCAAGGGCCTGTCAAGGTTCCACCCAGGAGGGCGACAATTTTAGGACTTTGTGAACAGCCGGTCGTCCACAAGCATCCCCTGCGGGATGGCGAGCTCCGCCGTGTCCACCATGGTCGCCACGGGGTAGGCCACGGCGTCCACCGCAAAGGCCCCCGCCGGACGGTGGTTGCCGGACCGGCCGAGGCCGCCGAACGGCAGCTTGCTGCTCGCGCCCGCCGTTCCCGTGTTCCAGTTGATGCACCCCGCGCGCACCGCTGAGAAGAACGCCTCCCACTCGCCTCGGTCCGCCGAGAAGAGGCTCGCCGCGAGGCCGAAACTGGTCGCGTTCGCCTGTGTGACGGCGTCGTCGAGGCCGCTCGCGCGCGAGATCTGGATGAACGGCCCGAAGATCTCCTCCTCGGCGGCGCTGCGCTCGAAGCGTGCGACCTCGACCGCCCCCGGCGAGAGGAAGAACCCTTCGCGGTCGAGCGGCGACGCCTCGAGCAGAAGCCGCCCTCCCGCTGCGATGCGCGCCTGGGCGCGCAGCACGGCGTCGCGCGCCTCGCCCGTCACCAGCGGACCCATGAACGCAGGCACGCCGTCGTCGGCGGCCGCGATCACGAGGTTCGACGCGATCTTGAGCACCATCGGGATGAAGCGATCGGCGATCGCGTCCTCGACGATGATCCGGCGCGTGCAGGTGCATCGCTGGCCCGTCGTGGCGTAGGCGGCGCGGACGCACTCGATCGCCGCGCGGCGGAGATCGGCCTTCGCCGTCACGACCGCCGGGTTCGAGCCGCCCATCTCGAGCGCGATCAACCGACCGGGCGTGTCGAGGTTCGCCTCGAGGATGCGCCGCCCGACGGGAAACGAACCCGTGAACAGCACGCCGTCGACCTCGGGATGCGTCGCGAGCCGCGATGCGATCGCGCCGCCGCCCTGCACCACATTGAAGACGCCCGCCGGGAACCCGGCCTCGTGCGCGAGTTCAGCGAGAAGCTGCCCGACCGACGCGCCCTTCTCGCTCGGCTTGAACACGATGGTGTTCCCGAGGAGGAGCGCAGGAACGATGTGCCCGTTCGGAAGATGCGCGGGAAAGTTGTACGGCCCGAGCACCGCCATCACGCCGTGCGGCTTGAAGGTGCAGAGGCCCGTCTTGCCCGCACCGGCGGCGACCTCGAACCCGGCGACGCGCGCAAGCACGCGGTCCTCGAGCGTGATGGTCACCTTCTCGGCGACGATCTTCGCCTCGAGCTCCGCCTCCCACTTCACCTTGCCGATCTCGCGCGCGATCGCGGCGGCAAGCCGCGCGGCGTGCTTGACGCAAGTCTCGCGCCAGCGCTCGAGATGCGCGCGCCGCGCGTCGAGCGAGAGCGAACTCCACGCAGGCAGCGCGCGCCGTGCAGCGGCGACCGCGTCCTCCGCATGCGCGGCGACCGGCGAACCCGACCACACGACGCCGCTCGGACGCGCGGGATCGCGCGTCACGACGCCATCGCCCGGGAGCGGCCGGAACGCGCCATCGATGTAGTCGCTCGGCGCCTGCGCGAGGTACGCCTTCGAGAGAAGCATGCGTCAACCCTTCTTCGTGTTGCGGCGCTTGGGAGCCTTCGACTCCGGCAGCGGCGTGAAGCCGACGACCGCATCGTGCGGCGCGCCGATCGCGGCAAGCGCGGCGACCGGCAGCGTCACGCGTTCGCCGGCGAGGTCGTAGCGCGTGCGCGTGGCGCGGAATCCGCCGCGGCCCTTGTAGCTCACGAACGCCTCGCTCGACGACTCGACTTCCTTCGCGGCGGCGATGTGCCGCGTGCAGGTCGCCTTCACCAGCGGGATGTCGGCGATCGCGGCGTCGAGATACGGGCCGCCGTCGAACGGATCGACATGGCCATGGTGCCGGAAGCCCTGCTTCTCGAGCATGCGCTTCGCGGGCTCGGTCTCCTCGCCCACCTTGCCGATCAGCGCGCGCGCCTCGGGCGGCAGCAGCGACGCGTAGATCTCGCCCTTCGGCCACAGCGACAGCAGGAACTCCTTCGAGCGCGAGCTGAAGAGATCCGCCTCCTTGTAGGAGAGGTTGATGAAGCGGCGGCCGAGGTACTCCCAGAGGAGCGTGCCGGAATCGGGCGTCAGCGGGCCCATCATCTCGGCGAGGATCCGCTCGGCGAACATGTCGCGGTTCAGGCCGATGAAGTGGAAGCGGATGAGCGAGAGGAGCGATCCCAGCCGCTCGGGCCGCCCGCGGAATCCGGGCGCGAGGATCAGGCCGCCGACCTCGCTCGGACCGCTCGTGTCGGTGCCGAGCTCGAGCGTCACATGCGTCTGCCCGAGCTGCAGGTCCTCGCTGTAGAACGAACGCTTGCCGGTCTTCAAGTAGATGTGCGGCCGCCCGTCCCACGAGACGCAGCAGAGGATCGAGCAGGTCCCGACGACTTCGTCGGACTCGCCGTCCTCGAGCACGAACATGAACTCGCGCTGGCGGATGTCCTCGACATCGCCGGCGAAGCTGCGGCGGCTGCGCCCGATCTTTGCGGCAAGAAGCTCCTTGTCCGCGGGAAGGTTGATGAAGTGGACCATCTTCGCGAGCTTCAGGAGCGTCGGAAGGTCGTCGAGGATGGCCGGGCGGATCACGAACATGACGGTCTCTTTCAGCGGCTCACGCCGTGCGCGCGAACGACTTCTCCATGATCTCGAACACGGGCCCGAACTGCTCGGGCTTCATCACGCCGACCGGCGGCAGGAAGCGCAGGTGATACGGCCCGTGACCGCAGCTGAAGGCGATCACGCCGTCCTCGAAGAGGTTGTTGAGGAGCTTGCCGATCTTCTCGCGGCTTCCGCCGAACGGCGTCAGGCGCATCATGCCGCCCGTGCCCGCGACATAGGCGTTGCTCGCGCGGCCGAGCGAGTTCACGACCGGCGGGAACCACTCGGGGTGCTTGGCGACGAACGCGTTCGCGTGCTCGCGGTAGGCGGCGTGCAGCTTCGCGATGCGGCCGGTCGGGCCGTAGTAGCCGTCCGACTGCAGGCGCCGAAGGATCGAGAGGCCCGTGGCGAACGCGCTCGTCGACGCGGCGAAGGTGCCCGAGAGCAGGCCCGCCTTCGGGTTGAAGTCGGCCGTGTAGAGGCACGCGCAGGCCTGGGTGATCTTGCCGATCGTCACGACATCGATGTACTCGCCGAGGCCGAGGCGCTCGAAGCAGAACATGCTCTCGGTGCGGCCGAAGGTCTGGACCTCGTCGTCCCAGATCGGGATTCCCGCCTTCTTCGCCGCCTCGAAGAGCTTCACGAAGAACTCGCGCGGCGCGGTGTTGAAGCCGCCCTCGCCCTGCACGAGTTCGGCGATGAGGCAGCAGTGCTGCCCCGGATAGCGGTGGATCAGCTGCTCGAGGTGCCAGAGCGTCATGTCGATCGAGCGCTGCTCGCCCATCGACGCGTCGAAGAACGGCAGGTAGTCGACATGGATGTTGAGCGCGATGCCCTGGCGGTACGCGGCGGTGTCGCCGATCTGCGACATCGTGGTCGAGCGTCCCATGAAGCAGTCGGCGAACGCGATGATGCGCGGGGCGCCGCCGGTCTTCTGCTGGCAGACCTTGAGCGCGGCTTCGTTCGCCATGCAGCCCGAGTTCGTGATGAAGCAGTGCTTGAGGCGCGAGTGGCGCGCGGCTTCCTTCGCGAGGAACTCGCCGAACTCGATCGCGTCCTGGTTGTACTGGAGGTTGCCCTGCATCACGAGGTCGGAGAGCGACGCGCGCAGCGACGCCTCGACGAGCTCGGGGTCGCCGTGGCCGAACATGTGGACGCCGATCCCGTTGATGAGGTCCCACTTCACGCTGCCGTCGGCGAGTTCGACGAGCGCGCCGTTGCCGGCGCCCGAGCCGAGGTACGGGTAGAGCGGTCCGCGGCCGCGCACTTCCGACGCGCGCTTGAGCCAGCCGTCGAGCGTCTCCTTGAGTTCCGCGCGCGCGGGACGCGCACCCGTGAGCGCGCGGCTCTTCGCCTCGACCTCGCCGCGGATGGTGCGGATCGCCGCTTCGATCGCGGGGCTCGTGCGGAGGGCTTCACCGACGGTGGTGGTCGAATCTGTGAGCGTCGTGTCTGTGAGCGTCGTGGTCATCGCGGTCTTTCGAGGTCTTCGGAGTCGTCGAGGCGGTGCAATCGCCGTCAGGAACGGTTTTTCGTCCGTTCGTGGAGGGGGGCTGTAGCGTAGGCTGTTTGATTTCAGTGAGTTACGGGACGCAGGCTGCCCGTGCGAGCATGATGGCCAGCGTGGCGGCCCTCGGCGCCATCGAGGGAAGCTCGATGTACTCGTCGGTCCGGTGGAGGTTCCCGCCTCGCGGCCCCATGGTGTCGAGGGTCGGAAGGCCCTCGGCCTGCATCAGGTTTCCGTCGGAGACGCCGCCCGACTTCCCGAAGCCCACCTTCTCGCCAAGCGCCTCGCCGATCGCGCGCACCTCGTCCGCGAGGGCGCGGACGGCCGGTGTCTCGGGCTTCGCGGGCCGGTTCGGCTCGTAGTCGACCCGCGTGCGCGGAAGCGGCGCGTCGGCGGCGGTCGCGAGGGCGAAGAGCCCCGCTTTCACCGCGTCCTCGCGCGCGGCGTCGCGGAAGCGCGCGTTGCCCCAGGCGCGCGCGCGGTCGGCCACGATGTTCGTCGCCTTCGCGCCTTCGAGCGGACCGATGTTCACGACGGTGCCCGCGTCGAGGTCGACGAGCTTCGCAGCGTCGAGGATCTTGCCGGCGAGCGCGTTGACCGCCGACACGCCCTGCGCGAAGTCGCGGCCCGCGTGCGCGGCGCGGCCCTCGCACTCGATGCGGAAGGTGGCGCTTCCCAGCCGCTCGAGGACGAGCGAGCCGTCCGGAAGCGACGGCTCCATCGCGAGGCCAAGCCCGCCGCGCGCGGCGCACGCGCGCGCCTCGGCGCGGATCGCGCGCTGGCTGTGCAGGCTGCCCGTCTCTTCGTCGGAGTTGAGGAGCACCGTCCACGCAGGCGCGATGCCCGCTTCGGCAAGCACCTCGAGCGCGTGGATCATGATGACGAGCCCGCCCTTCATGTCGATCGCGCCCGGGCCGACGGCGCGGCCCGATCCGTTCGCCGTCTCGCGCACGAGCGTCTGGAACGCGCCGAAGGGGTCGTGCACCGTGTCGAGATGGCCCGTGACGAGGACAGGCCTCCCCTTGCCTCCGCGCGCGGCCGCGCGCAGCGCGACCGGCGGCGGCGCGTCGGCCGATTGCCCCGGCTGCACGATCCACGCGGGGCGCGGGTCGCCCGCGACTTCCGCGATGTCGGCGCCAAGCGCCGCGAGCCGAGCCCGGAAGATCGCGCGCAGGCGCGAGAGCCCGGCCTCGTGCCCCGTACCCGTGGGAATCGCCACGAACTCCGCGAGTTCCGCCTCCATGCGCGGTTGCCGCGCAAGAAGCCGAGCCGCGAGATCGCGTTCGAGCGACGAGAGCGACTCAGGCATGCACCGCTCCGCCGTGCGCCGCGCCCGACAGGACCCCGTGCATGCGCAGCTTCGCCTCGAGTTCATCGAGGTCGACCTCGCCCTCGAAGACCTCGGTCGCGGGCCCGGTCATGCGGACCGTCGCGCCGTCGCTCGGCCACTCGAGCTGCAGCGGGCCGCCGGGAAGCCGCGCGTCGAGCGTGCGCGCGCTCTTCCCGAGCAGCACGCCCGCCACGCAGACGGCGCTTGCACCCGTGCCGCAGGCGAGCGTGATGCCCGAGCCGCGTTCCCAGGTGCGCATCACCGCCTCGCCCGAACGCGGGCCGAAGCGGACGAAGTGGACAT
>Ga0209985_10003352_pt1 | contig 13700 bp, 10 predicted proteins | sample NOAtaG_FD_187305 | JGI IMG/M metagenome (GOLD analysis project Ga0209985, IMG submission 187305) | Freshwater lake microbial communities from Lake Erie, under a cyanobacterial bloom - NOAA_Erie_Diel6S_1000h metaG (SPAdes) (version 2) | ecosystem: Environmental > Aquatic > Freshwater > Lake ...
TCGCGCCGTCGACCGTGCAGGGCTCGCCGGCGTCCGGGCAGATGACCGCGCCGCCGCGGATCTGGAAGCGCCACACGCCGGGCAGGCCGACGTTCGAGTCCTCGCAGAGCGTGCGGATGATGGTCCGCGTGACCCGCGAGTCCATGATCTCGACATAGTTCACCGAGTCCCCGGCATCGAAGCCCGCCTGTGCCGCGGCGCCGAAGCTGCCGGTCCAGAAGCCACCCATGCCGCCGCTCGCGCCGCCGGTGTCCCACTCGCAGCGGTTGTAGCGGAACTCCACGTCGAAGTCGCCACCGGTGAAGCCGCCGCAGCCCTCGACCGCGCTGAGGATGAGCTGGAAACTGTTGCGCCGATCGCGCTGGCAGTTGAAGTAGCTGACCTCGTCCCAGGTGATGTAGGCGCGGCCCGGCTCGAAGTGCCACCACACCTGATCCTCGGCGTTGGGAACGCAGGTGCCCGCGGTCGTCACGGTGCAGCCGCCGGAGGAGGCGCGGGTGTCGACGTCCGCCCAGAACGGCGCGATCATCGGCCGCGCCGCCACCGGGAAGGCGTCCGGCGTGTAGGTGCCGAGCGCGTCGGAGAAGGTGATGTTCCCGTTCGTGTTCACGAAGAGGGAGTTGTGGGTCATCGAGAAGAAGCGCAGACCGCCCGGGAAGAACGGGGTGATGTCGATGCGCGGGCCGCTCTGGTCGTCGTTCAGGTGCAGGCAGCCGTCGGCCGGGCCGCTCGCGAGGCCGAAGCCCGCCGGCCCGAGGCCGAGGTCGATCAGCTCGGCGCCGCAGTAGCGGTTGTCGAGCGGAATGTCGGCGCGGTCGGTGGGGCTGACGCAGCGCTGGGCGCGGGCCGTCGGCGCGGTGAGCAGGAGGGCGAGGAGCAACGAAGCGAGGAGCGAGCGGGCCATCTGGGTCCTCCAAAGACGAGCGAGCTTCGGAGCGTGATGCGACTTTGCTCACCGGGCCAGCCCCCGCGCCACCTTTGTTTCATGCGCAGGCGTCGCAGGCGCCACGGACCTGCAGCTCGTAGGCCCCCCGCTTCATGGTGCGGGGCGAGCCCTTCACCGCGCTGACGACGACCGCCCCCTCGGGCAGGCACGAGACCTTGCCGCACTCGGTGCAGACGAAGTGCGGGTGCGGGTCGGGGTCGTGGTGCCGCTCGTCGCCCGCGAGCTCGAAGCGCCAGAGGTGATCGCCGTGATCGGTGCGCCGGACGAGCTCGGCCTCGGTGAGGTCGGCGAGGTTCCGGTAGATGGTGGCCCGGTCCAGGCCCTGCCCCTCGAGGATGGCGCATACCTCGGCATGGGTGAGGGGACCCTGCGCGCTCGCGAGGGACTCGTAGACGAGGGCGCGGGCCGAGGTGGCGCGCAGGCCGGCGTTGCGGAGGAGGGCCTTCACTTCGAGGGCGGTGGGCATGGGCAGGAGGCTACCGGCGAGCGGTTGCATCTGCAACCTGCGGAGTTGCAGATGCTGCCCCATCGTTGACCCCGCGGGCCGAGCCCCCCATGGTTCGCGACCATGCGCGGGCTGCTCGCTCTCTGTTTCGTCGGCCTCGCGCTCCCACTGGTGCCCGCGTGCTACCGCAGCCAATCCCGGCCAGCGCGGCCCGACGCACCCGCACCGGACGCGGGCCCCGACGACGCTCCGGTGGGGCGGCCCGACGTCCCGCGGGACGCGCCGCTCGACGCGCGCCCCGACACGCCGCTGAGCCGGATCGGCTGCCGCAGCGACGCCGAGTGCGACGAAGGCCTCTGCGTGCTCGACGTGCGGGAGGCGGGAGCAGACCTGACGCCCGCGCCGCTCGTCTGCGGCGTCGCGGGCCGCGCAGCGCCGGCGACCGAGTGCGAGGAGAACGCCGAGTGCGAGAATGGCCTCTGCGCCTTCGCGGGCGGCTGCGTCGAGCCGTGCCGCAGCGACGCCGACTGCCCGAGCAGCGACCGCTGCGCGCCGGTGTGGGTGATCACCGGGCGCGAGGCGATGCAGCAGGTCTCGGCCTGCGTGCGCTGGGTCGATGCGCCGGAGGGCACCGCGGTGGTGGAGAACGGCACGGTGGCGGTCACCCCGTTCGCATCGAACGAGCTCACCCTCGGCACCGCGTTCCGGCCACGCCGCACCGTGCTCTTCGTGGCCCCACGGGCCTCACTGAACCGCACGGTCGACCGCGTCACCCTCGACGGCCGCGTCGTGTTCGACGTCTTCGACTTCACCGCCGCGGCCAACCCAGCGGTGGCCTTCTTCGATCTCGCCTCCGTGCTGGTGCCCAACGCGCCGCTGCCGGCGGGAGCGAATCCCCGCGGCGCGCTGGGGGTCGCGCTCACCGCGGACGCCGAGAGCTCGCTGCGTCGGATCGTGCTCGAGTACGACGGGACCGGGACGACCCTCGATCTGAACGTGTACTGGCTGGGCATCGCGCAGAACGCATCGCGCCGCCGCATCGTGACCCGGATGACCGAAGGCTACGCCGAGCTCCTGGCGAGCTTCGGCGCGCGGCTCGGGCGGATCCGGCAGCGGGTCGCGGTCGGCGGGACACTCGATGCACGGGCGATCGCCGACGACGAGCAGGAGGCCGCGGAGAACTTCGCCTACGGCGCCGGCGCCGGACGCCCGGCGCTCGACGTCTTCCTCATCGCGAGCGGCACGACGCTGCTCGGCATGGCGGGCGGGATCCCGGGCGCGATGACGATGCACGGCACCCGCAGCTCGGGCGTGGTGATCGGCCTCGACGACCTCGAGACCGGCATCGACGGGGGCTTCTTCGACGCGGCCTACCCGCCGGTCCTGCTCGGCCACGAGGTCGGCCACTTCCTCGGTCTCTTCCACACCAGCGAGGCCGACGGGACGGAGATCGAACCGCTCGGCGACACGCCGGTCTGCGACGCCTCGCGCGACGAGAACGGCGACGGCCTCCTCGAGCCCGCCGAGTGCGCCGGCTTCGGCGCGGAGAACGTGATGTTCTGGGGCGTGCAGTCCTCCGATGCGACCTTCTCGCCCAGCCAGCGCGACGTGCTGCGCGGGGCCGCGGTGCTCTCGCCATGATCCGCTCCCTCCTCCTCGTCGTCTGCCTCACGTGTCCTGCCATCGCGGCGGCGCAGCTCGCCCCCGCGCCCGCCGTCGCGATCGACGAGGTCCGCGCGGCGGCGATCGCGCGGCAGCTCGTCCGCATCGAGGGCGAGGTGCCTGCGACGTGGGTCCGCGGGCTCGGCGCCGCCGATCGCGCGATCCTGTTCCTGCTCGCCGAGGATCCGGCCCGGGCCCTCGTGGTGCGGCGGCGCGCGGTGCTCGCGCTGCGGCATCTCGCGGAGCCGGCGGTGCGCGCGCTGCTCGAGCGGCGCGCGAGCGATCCGAGCGAGGACGCGATCGTGTCCCGCTACGCGCTGCGGGCGCTGGCCCTGGGCTTCGGCGAGGAGGCGTTCGACGCGATCGTGGCGCGGCTCGGCGATGCGCGGGCGCACGTGCGCGAAGGGGCCGCCGAGGCGCTCGTGCTCGCCGACCCAGCGCGGGCCCGGGCCGCGCTCGAGGGAGCCCTGGCCGTCGAGACGAGCCCCTTCGTGCGCCGCACGATCGAGCGCCTCCTCGCGGGCTGAGCCCGGGCCTTCAGCCCTGGCGCTCAGCGGAGCGTCTGGCGGAGCGCCCGGTAGAACACGCGGCGCTCGGCCTCGTCGAGCACGCCGGTGTGGCGGTAGACGAGGCAGCCGCTCCGGTCGATCACGCCGACGTTCGCCGCGGCGGTGGCGAAGGAGAAGGGCGGGCGGCGCATCAGCCCCTCCCAGTCGAGGAGGATGTCCGAGCCCCACCGCTCGAGGGCGGGCCGGATCAGCTCGCGGACGAAGATCTCGGGGACCGGGCCGGCGTCGGCGAGGTTGGCGACGCCGTAGGTCACGACCCGGCCCTCGAGGTGGTTGTCGACGAGGTAGCGGGCGAGCTCGATCTTCAGCGCGTCGTTGTCGTAGACGTGGTCGCGATCCTCGTAGAAGAGGACGATGGCGCGGCGGCCGCGCTCGCCCGAGAGGGTCCGGTGGCCCTCCATGGACGGCAGGCTCGCCTCGACGGGCGCGCAGGCGGCGGGCGGCTCCTGGGCGCGCCCCCGCGGCCCGAGCGCGCACGCCACCACGACGAGGAGCAGCGACGCGAGGCGAGCGGGCATCGAGAGGGGAGGATAGCACCGGCGGCTCACGCCCCGCTCGGACGGCGCCGCCCGCCGCGGCATTCGATGGTTCAGTTCGCCGCGCCGCCGACCGCGCCGCCGAGGAAGGGCAGGAGCGAGACGAGGTCCTGGTCGTCGAAGCGCAGCATCGCGCCGAGGAAGAAGTCGACGGTGCGCTCGTTCAGCACGTCGTCGACGCCGGCGAGGATGAAGAGCGTGTCGACGAGCTCGTAGTTCGCCCGGATGCGCAGACGCGGGTTCACCGAGTCGGAGAACTGGAAGATCTCGGCGTTGAACTCGAGCGTGTCGTCGAAGAAGTCGAGATCGACGCCGAGGCCGCCCGAGGACTCGAGGATGCCGAAGCGGAAGGTCGCGAAGTACACCCGCTGCGCGACCATGATCGAGAAGAGCAGGCGCTGCGAGGTCTCGACGATCTGCTCTTCGTAGAACTCGGGCTCGCCCTCGGCGGGCGGGCTGCGCCGCACCTGCCGGGTCACGAAGTCCACGCGCCCGCGCGGGTCGTCGATGAGCTGGAGGAAGAAGTAGCGCCCCTCGCGGGGCATGATGTGGAACGTGAAGTAGTTCTTGAAGGTGTTGGCGAGGAAGTTGTACTCGCTGCGCAGGCCGACGATGGAGCGCAGGCGGGTGATGCCGCCGACGAAGTCGTTGATCCCCTCGACGGTCCCCTCGACCTCGTCGATCAGGTGATCGTCGCTCGTGAGCCGGCCGATCGTCCCCTCCCCGCGCGCGGTGCGGTCGGTGACCTCCTCGATGTCCGCGAGCACGTCCTCGAGCTCTTCGCTCGCGCGGTGGATCGAGGCGATCGTGTCGTCGACCTCCGCGAGTCCGTCGTCGATGTCCTCCTCGTTCGCCTCGAGGACGCGGCGCGCCTCCTCCGAGATCGCCGCCACGTTCGCGAGGATCTCGTCCAGACGCGGGCGCGCATCGGAGGTGATGCCCTCGATGTTCTCGAGGGTCCGATCGATGACGTACTGGTTCGCCTGGATCGTCCGGTTCACCGCGGCGAGCGCTTCCGAGAGGTTGCGAAGTGCCTCGGCCATCTGCCGGCCGCCCTCGTCGGTGCCGAAGGTCGTCTCGAGCTGGGCGGCGACGCGGCGCACCGAGCGGGCGATGGCGCCGACGTCGGTCATCACGTCGCCCATCGAGGGCGCCGACTCTCCGGCCCGGAGCTCGTCTCCCTCGACGAGTCGCCGCATCCCCTCGGTGCCCGGGCTGATCGCGAGCAGGTACTCGCCGAGCAGCGAGGACGAGACGCGGCGCGCCGAGCCGTCCTCGTAGAGCGCGACGTCGTCGTTGATGACCAGCTCGACCCGGGCGCGGCCCTCGACGAGGCGGATCGCGTCGATGCGGCCGACCGAGATGCCGGCGATCGTGACCCGGGACTTCGTGACGAGACCGGAGGCGTCCTCGAAGATCGCGTGCACGCGGTAGCCGTCCCCGCCCGCGCTGCGCTCGTCGACCGCCCGGTAGAGCGCGAACGCCGCCGCGAGGGCGAGGAGCACGAGGGCTCCGACCTTCGCTGCTTGGATGCGGTCGCGCACGGCGGGCGAGCCTACCCCTCGGCCCCGGGCTTGGAAACCTCTTCGGTCGTGCCGCGCCCCTCGATGGCGACGAGCAGGGCCGGCAGCGCCGCGACGCTGGCGAGGAGGCAGGTGATCTCGCCGAGCGACATCGCGAGGCCGAACGAGTTGAGCGCCTGGTTCGACGAGGTGTAGAGCGAGATGTAGCCGATGAGGGTGGTGAGCGAGCAGAGCACCACCGCACCCCCGGCCCCCTCGAGCGCCGCCCGCACCGCGTCGGTGACGGTCCGCCCGGCGCCCCGCTCCTGCTGGTAGCGCTTCAGGTAGTTCACCGCGTACTCGAGGCCGATCCCGAACGTGATCGGGAAGGCCATCATGTTGAGGAAGTTCAGCTTCACCCCGAGGAGCGCGAGCGAGCCGGTCATCCACACCACGCCGACCAGCATCGCGACGAGCGCGTAGAGACGCTCGCGGAGGCGGGCGAAGCTGAACAGGACGAGGGCGAGGACGGTGACGAACGAGGCGCCCATCGCCAGAGGCGCCTCGGAGAAGATGCTGGAGATGAGGTCGGCGAAGACCACCGCCACGCCCGCCACCGGCGGCTCGCTGCCGTCCCGCGACCGCGCCACGCGTGCCCCCTCCGCCCAAGCGATCATGTAGCGCCCGTCCCACGTGCTCTGACCGTCGGCGTGCTCCACGAAGACGAGCCGGCCGCGCGATCCGTCGCGCTCGGTGAAGCTCCGGGCCACCGACGCGGGCAGGTCGTCGAGACCGACGGGGGTGACCGTCTCGGGGGGCAGGTGGGCGTCGATCTCCGCCTGCTGCGCCTCGCTCAGGTACGGGCGGGCGTCGAGCATGAGGCGGCGCAGCTCGGCGAGGACCGGGACCTTCGCCTCCTGATCGGACGGCAGCATGTGGTCGATCGTGCGCACGGCGCCGAACGCATCCGGGTGCTCGCTCCGGTACGCCTCGAGCTGCTCGATGAGACGCGGCACGTCTTCGTTCGTGGGGGCGAGGATGGCGATGGCGCTGCCCGACAGCGTCTCGTCGGCCCAGTCGCCCACCCGGGCGTTCACCCAGGCGACCCGGCTCTCGGCCGAGCGCTCGGCCTGCAGGTTGCGGAAGTCGTACTCGAGCGGGTCCTGCCGGGCGGCCCACAGCGTCGCCCCGAGCGTCACGAGGCTCACCACGAGGGAGACGCCGAGCAGGGTACGCGGCGAGGCGAGCGCGAGGCGGGCGAAGAGCACGCCGTACACGCCTCGGCCCTCCTCCGCGGCGCCGCCGAACGCCATCGGGCGCAGGCGCTCGAAGCCGGCCGTCAGCGCGGGCAGGACGGTGTAGGTCGCGACCCAGCACGAGAGCATGCCGACGAGGCCGATGAGACCGAAGTCCCGGAAGCCTCGGTAGTCGGTGACCGCGAGGGAGCCGTAGGCGAGCGCCGCGGCGAACGCGGCTGCGAGCGTGCCCTGCCAGGTGCCGGTGTGGGCCTCCTCGAGCGCGCTCGCGGCGTCCTTGTTCTGCCGGCGCTCCTCGAAGTACCGGCCCAGCCACATGATGCTGGAGTTCACGCCGTTGCCGATGACGATCGAGGCGAGGAAGGCCGAGCTCGTGTTGAGGGTGCCGACGATCGGCTGCGTGACGCCGAAGGCGAAGAGACAGGGCGCGAGCAGGTTCAGCGCGAGCAGCGGCAGCGCCCGCCAGCGCCGGTAGAAGAGGAAGATCGACGCCAGGAGGAGCAGGAGCGTGATGAGGGTCGAGAGCGCGACCGCCTCCTTGAGCGCCTCGGTCTCCTCGAGCACGTCCATGAGCTCGCCGCCGTAGTCGATGCGCAGATCGCCGGCGACGAGGCCGACGTCGGTCCGGTCGGAGCGGCGGCGGCTCACCGCGGGCAGATCCTCGGCGACGAGCACGCGCTCGGCGGCCGCCTCGACCGCCGCGACGAGGCGGTTCGTGGCGTCTTCTTCGCCTCCGCGGATCGAGGTCCGCAGGAACACGAAGACGAGCGGCATCGTCGGGTGCTGGTAGAAGCCCTCGGGGAAGCGCTGGGTCTCGCGCTCGGCGGTCTCCGCGTCGTCGCGGATGCGGGCGAGCACGGCCTCGGGATCGGGCGGCGGCTCGTCGTCGAGGTCGAGGTAGAAGGGGTTGGCGTGGTTGCGCTCCCACGTGATGCGCGCCGAGAGCGCATCGCGCACCTCGGTGAGATCGGCGAGATCCGCGTAGAGGTGCTGGTGCGCGCGGACGAAGTCGTAGAAGTCGCTGACGTTCCAGTCGACGTGCACGACCTGCAGCTCGCCGAGCCCCTCGAGCTCGGCGGCGAGCGCACGGGTGAACGCACGGAGGCGCGCGGGGTCCGCGCCCGCCTCGCGGGTGTCCTGGATGGCGAGCGTGAGGGTCGAGGTGCCGCCGAACCGGGCGCGGATCTCGTCCAGGTCGCGCACCGAGCGCGAGCTCTCGGGGAGCATCGCCTGGAAGTCGCTGTTGAGCCGGAGGCGCAACACCCAGGGCATCGATGCGGCCGAGACGAGCAGCGCCCCGAGCACGAACGCCCAGGGCGCGCGGTGCTGGGCGCGCGCGAGGGCGGCGAAGAAGCGTTCGGCGCGGGAGGGCATCGGGGGCCCGAGGCTTAGCGTCCCCGCGCCTGCCGCGCCGCCGCCGGCCGCGGACGCCTCACCCTTCGGAGAGGAGCTTCCGGGTCAGTCGCTCGAGCGCGAGGTGGGAGCGGAACAGCAGCGTCGGATCGATGTCGAGGGCGCGGCGCACCCGCTCGAGCTGGCGCAAGAGGGCGTGCGGGTCGCCGGCGCGGGCGGCCGCGTCGAGGGCCGGATCGCGGCCCTCGAGCAGCGCGAGGAAAGGCGCCGCCGGCAGGTCCCGGACGAGCGCGACTGCGGCGTGGTCGACGAGGTGACGGTCGAGCGCGCGCAGCTCGTGACGCTCGTTCATCTGAAGCGCGACCTCGGCGAGGCTGCGGGCCCCCTCGTGGAGTGAGCGCAGCGCAGCCTCCCGGGGCGTCGGACCGATGCCCTCCGAGCGCCGCGCCAGGGCCCGGAGCGAGCGCCGGTCCTCGACGCGGATCCAGGGGTAGACCGAGGACGAGGCGAGCGCGTGCATCGCGCGGCCGATCCGGGCCCGCGCCGAGCCCGTATCTTCGCCGGGCCCGAGCGCGTGCTCGCCGAGCTCGGCGCGAAACGTGGCGAGGGCCCGCCGGATGGCGAACGCGAGCTCCGCAGCGCGCTCGAAATGCGTCGGACCGGGGCGGCTCCGCGCCAGCGCGCTCAGGCCGACGTCGACCCCGGTGACGGCCCGGAGCACGTCTCCCGCGCCGCCGTGCGCGGCCTGGATCGCGTCCCAGCGGACGGCCTCGTCATCGCCGCGGCCGAGCCGCCCGAGCACGCGCTCGATCTCCGCGCGCCGGCCGGAGAGGGTGAAGCGCGCGAGGTGCGCGAGGCCGGCGAGCTGGCCCGGATCGACAGGGCACGCGGGCGGGGTCGGCGGCGCACGCCGGAGCCGCTCGGCGAGGGCGGCGAACGCGCTCGCCGCGGACCGGACGAGCTGCTGGGCCTCGAGCAGCACCGGCTCGAGCTCGCGGATGCCGAGCTGCTCGTGCCCGGCTTCGGGCAGCGAGATGGCCTGATCGGCGAGCCGCGACAGGCTCGTCGAGAGTTCGACGAAAGGATCGGGGGCCGGCGCAGCGCCGACCAGACGAAGGGTCGCCATCGGGGACTTCCTCGGGCGGCCCGCCACGGGCCACCCGCCCACCGATTCGGCCGGCGGCGCGGGCGCCTTGAGAGGTTCCGTCGCCGGCGTGCGCAGAGACCCCGCGTGAGCGTCGCAACGACGAGCGACGTTGACACCCTCGCCGTTCGGGGCTACACGCTCGCCCCCACCGGGGCGTAGCGCAGCCTGGTAGCGCACACGGTTCGGGACCGTGGAGTCGAAGGTTCAAATCCTTTCGCCCCGACTTCGAGAGACCCTGCCCGAACGATCCTGGCCCGGCGCCCCCGCTGGGCCAGGGTCGTTTGGGGGACACCGCGCCGCCCGCTTCGGGGGAGCTGGGGGAAGGTCGAGCCCGAGCGCCGACGAGGCCCAGGCGGGGCGTCCTCCCACGGCTGGGCGCAGACGCACGAGCCCGCGGAAGAACCCTTGCGTGCCGGCAGGTCATCGCAGACAGTAGGGCCCCTCATGGCCCGCACCTTCCTCGCTCGCACGCTCGCCGGGCTCCTCGGTCTCGGCGTGTTCTTCGCTTCGCCCGTCGCGTTCGCCGACCCCGAGCCCGAGGTCTCGGACGCCGAGACGACGCGCTCGCCCTACGAGCGCCTGCTCGGCGTCGAGCTGATCGGCGGGTACAACACGTCCTACGGGCTCGTCGGCGCGAACCTCCGCCTCGCGCCCATCCAGTACCTGACCATCGACGCGGGCGCGGGCGTGAGCCTGGACGGCGTGCGGGTCGCGGGCGGCATCTCCGGGATCTTCCCGCAGGATCACTTCGCGTTCACGTTCCGACTCGGTGCCGCGGGCGGCCCGATGCGCTGGGAGAGCGCGGGCCTGCAAGGCGAGGTGCGGTGGTGGAACTTCGCCGCCTTCTTCGACGCGAGCATGGGCCTCGAGTACCGCTCGGACGAGGGCATCACCGGACGGATCTTCGCAGGCGTCGAGTCCGACCTCGCGGACCGCGCCGACAGCTGCAGCACGCCGGAGGGCGCCGTGTGCGATCCCGGGCTCGGCTCCCACCCGACCCGCCTCTACGCGGGCATCGCGGTGGGCTACATGTTCGACTTCTTTCGCTGAGAGACGAGTTCCATGACGAACCAGAGCGTCACCCGCGTCGTCCCGGACGACACCATCGGCTTCTACCTCGGCCTCGGTCTGTTCTCCGTGCTCGTGCCGGCGCTCTTCGGCCTGGCCTGGTACCTCTCGCCGCGCGGCGAGAACGAGGGCCGGCCCGCGACGCACACCGCGGCCCCCGCGGCCGCCGAAGCGCCAGCCGCCGCAGCCGAGTGAGCGGAGCCGCCGAGGGCTGAACGGGTTTTCCGCGGGCGCGCATTTGTCGCGGCCCAGCGCATCGTACCGCTAGCATTCGAGGCGCATGCTCCGAACGCTCCTCGTGCTGTCTGCGGTGGTGGCGCTCCTCGCTCCGGGCCAAGCCCGCGCACAGGGCGCGGCACCGCTCGACGGCGAGGAGAGCCCCGAGCTGCGGGCGCTGCGGCTCTCCGAGCTCGAGCTCTTCGGTCCGAGCGAGCCGCTCGTCGTGATCGAGCCGAGCTCGGCGCCCCTGCCGGCGCCGCTCGGCACCGTGCCGGGCGCCCTCACCTCGGACGCGCCGCCGCCGCACCTGGACGAGGGCGCGAGCGGCGAGGCCCGCGACCTCTCGTGGCTGTCGGGACTCATGCTGCCCGACATCCCGGTGCGCTGGGACGACCGCGTCGTCCGCTACCTCGAGTACTTCCGCGACGATCCGCGGGGTCGCTCGATCATCCGGAGCTGGATGGCGCGGCGCGAGCGCTGGGGCGAGCTCATCCGGCGCACGCTGCGCGAGGAGGGGCTGCCCGAGGATCTGCTCTACGTCGCGATGGTGGAGAGCGGCTTCACCGCCGACGCGCGCTCGGACGCCGGCGCGGTCGGGCCGTGGCAGTTCGTCAGCCGCACCGGCGAGGAGTACGGTCTCACCCAGAGCCACTGGATCGATCTCCGGCGCGACCCCGAGGCCTCGACCCGTGCCGCCGCCCGCTACCTGGGCGCGCTGCACGCCCGATTCGGCACCTGGGAGCTCGCGCTCGCCGCCTACAACATGGGCTACGGCGCGCTGCTCCGCTCCATGCGGAAGTACGACACGAACGATTACTGGGAGCTGACCCGCCTCGAGTCGGCCCTGCCCTTCGAGACCTCGCTCTACGTCTCGAAGATCATCGCCTGCGCCATCGTCGCGCAGAACCTCGACCGCTTCGGCCTCGAGGGCCTCGAGATGGAGGCGCCGATGCGCTGGGACAGCGTCGAGGTGCCGGGGGGCACCGCCCTCTCGGCGCTGGCGCGGGCCGCGGACACGACGGTCGCCGAGCTGCGCCGCCTCAACCCAGCGCTGCGCCGGGACCGGGTGCCGCCCGGCGGCGACGCCTTCGCGATCCGGCTGCCCGAGGGCACGGGCGAGCGCTTTGCCGCCCGCTGGGAGCGCTCGCGGCCGCGGGACGGCGCGCTCGTGGAGCACGAGGTGCGCTTCGGCGAGCGCCTGGCCGACGTGGCGTACCGCTACCGCACGACCGAGCGGGCGCTGCGCGAGACGAACGAGCTCGGGGACGCGGACGACGTCGCCGCCGGTGTGGTGTTGATGGTGCCGGCCGTCGAGCCGCGCGAGCCCGCCGCCGCCGAGCCGCCGGTCGTCGGCGTGCGCGAAGGGACCTTCGTCTACGCCGACCGGCGCCGGGTCTTCTACCGCTGTCACCGGGGCGAAGAGCTCGCGGCGATCGCCGCGTTCTTCGACGTGACCGCCGACGAGATCGGGCGCTGGAACCGCATCGATCGTCACGCCGAGCTGCAGGATGGAATGTTCCTCCAGCTCTTCGTGCCGAGCTCGGTGGACCTCGGGCGGGCCGTGGTGCTGACACCCGACGAGGTGCGGATCATGGCGGTCGGCAGCGAGGAATTCTTCGCGCACCACGCCGCCTCCGATGGCCGGGTGCGCTTCCGCTACCGCGTCGCTGCGGGCGACACGCTCTCCACGATCGGCGCGCGCTTCGGCATCAGCGTCGGCTCGCTCTGCCGGATCAACCTGATCGGGCGCGACGCGGTGCTGCGCGTCGGGCAGGAGATCGTGGTGTACGCGGAGCCTTCGCGGGTGCCGGCCGAGCTGGCCCCGAGCGCCGAGCCGATCGCCGCGGCGGAGGAAGCAGCCGCCGCATCGAGCCCGCCCGAGGGCGCCGGCGCGGCCACCTCCGGGGGCGCGGCCGCCGAGGATCCGGGCGCGCCGAGCGCGGACGGACCGAGCCCTGCGTACCTCGACCCGACCGACGAGGCCGACCTCTCGGGGGGGGCCGATCCCGACGACGAAGAGGCGTCGGCGCCGAGCGAACCCGACGCGGGCGACGACCGCGACGCCGCGACGCCGGAAGAGCCTGCCGCCGTCGGGGCCGCCGGCGCGCCGGGCGCCTGAGCCGGCGCGGAGCTCAGCCCGGGGGCGGCGCGGGGAGCAGCTTCGTCGGCCGGCGCAGGCCCGGACCGTCGATGAAGTACGCGATCGCGCTGCGGCCGATCGCGAGGGTTCCGGTGCCCGCGACGCTCGCCGAGAGCAGCGTGCCGGCGCCGGGGACGAGCTTGACGAGCTGCTGCGCGCCCCAGCGGAGGCCGAACGCCGCGCCGCCGAGCAGACCCACCGAGCCGAGCCACTCCGCCGCCGCGCGGGCGTCCCAGGGCTGGCCCGCGACGTAGGCGACCGAAGTGACCATGAGGCTCTGCAGCGGCACCAGGATCAGCGCGTCGGAGAAGGGGATCGGAGCCAGGCCCACGGTGACCGCGATGGTCGAGGCGCGCTGCACGAGGAGGCGCGCCACCTCGCGCTTCTTGTCTCGGCCGACGGGAAGCGTCCGCGCCGCCTCGACGTGGGCGACGTCGGGCAGCCGCACGTAGAGCTCGTCGGCGAGCGCGCGGAGCTCGTCGGCGTCGAGCCGATCGCCGCGCCGGCGCAGCGGCGAGGGCCGGGGCACCTCGACGCGCTGCTCGGCGAGGGCGCGCCGGAGGGCCTCGAGCGCGCCCTCGTCGACGGACGCGCCGCCGGTTCGGAGCGCGAGGGTCGACACGGCGCGCTCACCGAGCAGCGCGCGGACCTCGTGGAGCGTCCGGGCGAGCGCGGGCGCGTCGAGCGCGTCGGCGCGGGCCACGAGGAGGATCACGTCGGGAGGCGATTCGCGCAGCGCCCGCTCGAGGCGCTCCCGGCGCGTTCCGGTCAGCGGGAGTGCATCGAGCTCGAGCCAGTCCAGGCTGCGGCCGTGGGCACGCACGTGCAGCCACTGAGCTTCGGGGGCGATCAGCTCC